>Ga0182741_1005195_pt1 | contig 12246 bp, 11 predicted proteins | sample eDN5th37CBELigOP_FD_128874 | JGI IMG/M metagenome (GOLD analysis project Ga0182741, IMG submission 128874) | Enriched Organic Plus compost microbial communities from Emeryville, California, USA - eDNA 5th pass 37_C BE-Lig OP (version 2) (version 2) ...
GCGCTGGAGGCCGCTGACTTCCGCGTCCCGAGTCATGCGACGGGGGAAAGCACGCCGCGGCGGGCTTGCCAAGCTGGACCGAAGGCAGGCCGGCGCGGCAAAGGCGGGGAGGGTGTCTGGCGAGGGCAGGGCGCCGTCATCGATGCTCAGAGCCCATTCCTTTCCGGCTGCCGGCCGGCCGCCCGGGCGCGCGCGAAATCGGAGACATGCGGTTCAGGGTCGGCCGCGAGCGCGTTCCCCTGCGGCGGCCGCGCGCCGCTCATCAGGGGCAGCGGGTCCATCGCGCGCCCCTGGCTGCGCAGCTCGAAATGCAGGTGACTGCCCGTCGCGCGGCCGGTGGCGCCCATCAATGCGATCGTCTCGCCCGGCGAGACGCGCGTGCCCGCGGGCACGAGGATGCGCGAGAGATGCCCGTAGCGCGTGCTGAGCCCGCCGCCGTGGTCGATCTCGACCATATTGCCATAGCCGCCGCGGGCGCCGGCAAAGCGGACCACGCCGCCGGCCGAGGCGCGGACACGCGAGCCCGGCGCCCCGGGTATGTCGATCCCGGAATGCATCCGGCGTGCCCCGTGGATCGGATCCCGGCGAGTGCCGAAGCCGGAGGAAATGCGCGGCAGTGCCGCCGGCCCGGCATGTCCATATGGCGCCGGGCGGCGCGGGGCGGGGACGGCATGCGCCGTCGGATGCGCGCGCAGCGCCGCTTCCTTCCCGTCAGGAAGCTGGGGAGCGATGCCCGGCACGACCGGTTGCGCGCCGGCGAGCAGCCAAAGCGCAAGGGGCAATTGGACGGGAGCAATGCCGGGCATCGCCCGCAAGACGGAGCCGCGCGCGCGGTTCCGCATGCTTCACGCGAAATTTTTTTCCCATCCCGGAATGGTTACGGAAACCGCATCGACGCTCCGTCTCGGCCTTCGTCAGCAACGCTTGCAAGCCAGGAGGCGCGAATGAATCCCGCGGAACGCCGCATGCTCGACATGCTCAAGAAGGGCCGCGACCGCTTCGGCGTGGTCGCGGTCAAGGCGGAATTCGAGGCTGAGGGCACGCGCCCGGACGAACTGCTCCGGCTGATCGAGCTGGCCTGCCGCGCCGACCTCAAGGTCGCGCTCAAGATCGGCGGCTGCGAGGCCGTCTCCGACCTCCACGCCTCCAAGCTCTACGGCGCGGACTATATCATCGCGCCGATGGTCGAGACGCCCTATGCGCTCTCCAAGTTCGTGGAAGCGCGCGCCAAGACCTATGGGGCCAATGCGCAGGGCACGCGCTTCCTGTTCAACCTCGAGACCGACGCGACGCTGGGCAATCTCGGCGCCATGTTGCCGCTCGCCAAGGCAGAGCTCGACGGCATCGTTTTCGGCCGTGTGGACTTCACTCTCTCGCGCGGGCTGCCGCGCGAGGCGATCAACGAGCGCCAGATCACGGACGCCGTGCTGATCGTCGCCCATGCCTGTGCCGCGCACGGGCTGGAGCTGGTCGTCGGCGGCTCGGTCGCGGTCGAGGCGGGTCCGGCGCTCCGGGAAATCCGCGGCGTGCGGCTCGATCGGTTCGAGACGCGCAAGGTGATCTTCGATGGCGCCGCAGTCGAGATGCCAGGCTTCGAGGCCGGCATTTCCAACGCCGTCGCGTTCGAGCTCGCATGGCTCGAGAACAAGCGCGACCATTATCGCGCGATCGCCGACGAGGACGCCGCGCGCATCCGCATGATGCAGGAGCGCAGCGCGGGCGCGGTGCGCGCCAAGTTGGCGAGCGTGGCCGCCTGACGCGATGGCCCTGCGCGAGCAAGTCGAGGCGCTGATGCGTGGCGTCGCCGCCGAAGCCGTGGTGCCGCGCTTTCGCCGGCTCGCGGCGCACGAGATCGTCGAGAAGAGCCCCGGCGAGATCGTCACCAGCGCCGATCGCGAGGCCGAGCGCCGCCTGCACGACGGGCTCGCCGCGCTCGACAGGGGAGCGCGCATCGTCGGCGAGGAAGCGGCCGCGGCCGATCCGGAGCTGCTCGACGACCTGGGGGCCGGCCTGGTCTGGCTGATCGACCCGCTCGACGGCACCGCCAATTTCGCAGCGGGGCGCGGGCCCTTCGGAATGATGGTGGCGCTGGTGGAGGACGGCGCGCCGATCGCGGGCTGGATGCTCGACCCGCTCTCGGGTCGGCTCTGCCATGCCGAGCGGGGGAGGGGCGCACAATGCGACGGCGCCCCCGTCCGCGCGCGCGCCACCGGCGCGAATCCGCCGCTCGCCGCGCTCGCCACTCAGTTCCTGCCGGCGGAGCGCCGCGCACGCATCCACGCCCATGCGGGCGGACGGCTCGACCTCGTTCCGATCCCGCGCTGTGCGGCGGAGAGCTATCCGCGACTGGCGTTCGGCGAGAACGACATCGGGCTGTTCCAGCGCACGCTCGCCTGGGACCATGCCGCGGGCGCGCTGTTCCTTGCCGAGGCTGGCGGACGCGTCACGCATTGGGACGGCGGGCCCTATCGGATCGGCGGAGACGGCGTCGGCATTCTCGCGGCCGCCACCCCGCGCCTCTGGGAGACGGCCGCCGAAGTGCTGCTCGCGCCCGGGGCCGGAATCCTCGAGCGGGAAGAGCGCGCCGCATGATCCGTCTCGCGATGCGATTCGCCGCCACATGCGGGCTGATCCTGCTCGTCCCCTCCCAGGCGGCCGCGCAGCTTGCGTCCCCGGTCGACCCCGTGCAGCGGACCGAGGATTCGCGCGCCAGTGGCGCCGCGGCCGCGCAGGTCGCGATCCCGCCCACCGAAGTGGCGCCCTATCGGCCCGACACGATCGAGAACGCGCCGACTCCCGCTCCCGAGCCGTCCGAGCCGGATCCCGGCAGGCCGGACAGGCCGCTGCCGCGGCCCAGCGAATATGAGGCGTTCGTTTCGGGCGTCGTCGGCAAGCCGCTGCGTCGCTTCGGAACCGAGCTGCTGCTGCCCGAAGCCCGCGACTTCGCCGCGCCTCCCACCGTCGCGGTGCCCCCCGACTATCGGCTCAATCCCGGCGACGAGCTGCTGCTGGGCCTCACCGGCTCGGTGCAGGCGTCGAACCTGCGCCTCACGATCGATCCGGAGGGACGTATCTTCGTCCCACGGGTCGGCGCGATCCGCGTGGGCGGCGTGCGCTACGGCGACGTGCACGGCGTGATCGAGCGCGCCGTGGCGCGCCAGTATCGCGGGTTCGAGCTCGAAGTGACCGTCGCCCGGCTGCGCGGCGTGACCGTCTATGTCACGGGCTTCGCCGCGCGCCCGGGTTCCTATACCGTCGGCAGCCTGTCGACGCTGGTCAATGCGGTGCTGGCGGCGGGCGGGCCGGCGCCGGGCGGCAGCTTCCGCTCGATCCAGCTTCGCCGCGGCGGACGGCTGGTGTCGGACTTCGACCTCTACGACCTGCTGCTAAGGGGCGACCGCAGCGGCGATGCGGTGCTCCAGAACGGCGACGTACTCTACATCGCGCCCGCGGGCGAGCAGGTGGCAGTGATCGGGAGCGTCAACCGCGAGGCGATCTTCGAGGTGGCGCCCGGCGAGTCGCTGGCCGACGCGATCCTCTATGCCGGGGGAGTCAGCACCGTTGCCGACTCAAGCCGGCTGCTCGTGTTCGATTCGCTCGGCCAGGCCGATGCGGGATGGCAGGAGCTGAGCGCAGCGGAGGCACGGCTGCGCAAGGCGCGCCGCGGCGACATCGTGCGCGTCCTCTCCAGCGTCGGGCTCGCGCGTCCGGTCGGTCGGCAGCCGGTGCTGGTGACGATCAGCGGCGAGGTGGCACGGCCGGGCCGCTACCATTTCCCCCCCGGCACGCGGCTGGAGGAAGCGGTGGCGGCGGCCGGCGGGCTCACGCCCCAGGCCTTTCCCTATGCCAGCGTGATCACGCGCGAGAGCGTGAAGCAGCAGCAGCAGCTGAGCTTCGAGCGCGCGATCGAGGATGTGGAGCTGCTGCTCACGGCCCAGCCGGCGACCTCCGCGAACCGGGCGGAGCTCGTCAATCCGGCGAACCTCGCGCTTGTGCGCTCGATCGTCGACCAGCTCCGCGCGCGCGAGCCGACGGGGCGGCTGGTGTTCGACCTGCCGGTGACCGCCGCCGCGCTGCCCTCCGGGCTGATCCTCGAGAACAACGACGCCATCTATGTGCCGCCCCGCCCGGTCACGGTGGGCGTGTTCGGCGCCGTGCCGAGCCCGGCTTCCTTCGCCTATCGCGAGGACGCCACCATCGGCGACTTCGTGAAGTCGGCGGGCGGCGTGCAGAAGCTGGGCGACAAGGGGGAGGTGTTCGTCGTGCGCGCCAACGGAACGGTGCTGGCGAGCGGCAGCCGCGTGCTGCGCGCGCCGGCGCTTCCCGGCGACCTCATCTACGTGCCGATCAAGGCGAACCGCGGCGAGTTCTGGGCGCGGCTGCGCGACATCACCGGCAGCCTGTTCGGCGGGCTGGTGGGGGCGGCCTCGGTCAAGGCGCTGGTCGAATGAGCCGCATCGCCGCGCTCGGGCGGCGCCTTTCGGCGCTGCTCGCCGATCCGCGCCGACGGCTTCAGGGCTATGCGGTGCTCGCGCTGGCGCTCGCCCTGCTCTGCCTGTTCCCGCAGCCCCATGTCGCGCGCGCCAAGGTGGTGCCGCAGGACGCGAACAGCATCGGCATCGGGTCGATGATGAACGCGCTGGGCGGTCAGCTCCAGGGCTTCGCAGCGCTGTTCGGCGGGGCCAAGACTCCGATCGACATGTATCTGGCGATCGGGCGCGGCGCCGAAGTGACCGATGCCGTGATCCGCGCCCGCGGCCTGCCCGGCACCGATCGCACGCGTCGGGCGCTGGGCCGCAAGGTGGACATCCATTCGCTCACGGGCGGGATCATCGAGATCGAGGTGCGGACCCATGATCCGGCCGAAGCCGAGGGGCTCGCGCGCGCCTATGTCCGGGCGATCAGCGATCGGCTCATCCTGCTAGGGCGGGACCGTATCCGGCGCAAGCAGGAGGTGGTCGAGCAGCGTTTCCGGGAGGCGGGGGACCGGGTTGTGCAGGCCGAGGCGGCGCTCGACGCATTCCGCCGCCGCAATCGGCTGGCGCTGCCCGAAGCGCAGCTCGGATCCGCGCTGTCGCTCCGCGCAGGGCTGGAGGCGCAGCTCCAGGCAAAGCAGGTCGAGCTGCAGACGCTCGAGCGTTTCCAGGGGCCCGAGAACCCGCGGCTCCAGGCGGTGCGGATCGAGATCGCTTCGCTGCGCAGCCAGATCGCGCGCACGGCCAGCCCGGGCGCCGGCCCCGCCGGGCCCAATGTCGCGGGCCTGTCCGAGGTTTCGGGCGAATATCTCAACCTCTATCGCGATTACCGTTTCGCCCAGGCGCTCCACGACGTCTATTCGCGCGCGTCGGAGGAAGTCGCCGTCGAAACGCTGGCGGCGGAGACCGCTTCGGACGTGCAGGTGATCGAGGCGCCCCGGCTCGACGCCGATCGCAAGTACAATATTCCTGCCGTCGCGCTGCTCGCGCTGCTGCTCGTGGCCGCGCTGTTCGTCGAAGTCTATGCGCCCGCGACCGGCATCGACCTCCGGCTCGGGCGCCGCGGGGGCGGCATGCGATGAGCGACGACGCGCCCGAGCTGTCGATCGTCATTCCCTGCTTCAACGAGGAGGAGAATGTCCGCGCGATCTGCGCGGCCGTGACCGCAGAGGCCGAACGGCACGCGCGCAGCCACGAGATCATCCTGATCGACAATCGCTCGACCGACGGGACGCGCGCCATCCTGCGCGCCCTGTGCGCGGAGGACGCGCGCATCCGCGCGATCCTCAACAACCGCAACTACGGCCAGATGCGGTCGCCCACCCATGGCCTCTACCAGGCCGAAGGCGCGGCGGTGATCGGCATGTGCGCCGATTTTCAGGACCCGCCCGCGCTGATCGGCGAATTCGTGCGCCAGTGGCGAGCGGGTGCGCAGATCGTGCTCGGGCAACGCCGGACCGAGCGCACCTCCTGGCTGCTGGGCCTCGCGCGGCGCCATGGCTATGGCTTCCTCGCGCGGTTCGGCGACTATCCGGTGATCCCCGGCGCCACCGGCTTCGGCCTGTTCGACCGCGCCGTCATCGACGCACTCGCTGCCTGGAACGAGCCCGAGCCTTTCTTCCGCGGCATGGTGGTGGAAAGCGGCTTCCGGATCGCGGTCGTGCCGTTCGACCGGCCCCAGCGTGCCGCGGGCGAGAGCAAGAACGACGCGGCGGCGCTCCTCTCCTTCGCGCTTTCGGCGCTGGCGGGCTCGGCCAAGTCGCTGCTGCGGCTGCCGATCCTGCTTTCGGCCCTGGTGCTGGGGCTGGCAGCGTCGCTTGCGATAGGGGCGCTCGTCGCGGCGCTGCTCGGCGGGCCCGGCTGGCCGCTGCTCGGGCTTGCGGCGGCGGTGCTGATGTTCGCGGTGCTGCTGTTCTTCCTCGGCCTGATCGGCGAGCAGGTCCGTATATTGGGGGAGCGGACGCGCAACGTGCCGCTGGTGATCGAGGAGGAGCGGATCAACTTCCCCGTCCGGCCTGCGAAGCCCGCCGCGCGCGCGCCGGTCCACCGGTCATGAGCCCGCGCCTGCGTCTGGTTCCGGAGATGCTGCTCGCCGCGGCCGTACTGGCGAGCCTCGCGTGGACGGTGCTCGTCTTCCGCCACACCGGCTATCTGCCCCAGCCCTTCGTGCTCGACACCAACGACACGTTCATGGACTGGTTCAACACCGCCTATTGGGCGAACAACCCCGGCGCCTACGACGTGTGGCGGAGCATCTATCCGCCGCTGTCGTTCGTGTTCCTGGACATGTTCAGCCTGCCCGGCTGCTATCTTCAGTCCTCCTTCCATGCGCGCGACTGCGACTGGCTGGGGCGCACGGCGATACTGGGCTTCTACCTGCTCGACGTGGCGCTCGTCTGGCTCAGCCTGCGCCGTATCGACCCGCGGACCGCGCCGATGCGGACCGTGGCGCTGGGACTGGGGCTGCCGCTGCTTTTCACGCTCGAGCGCGGCAACCTGATCCTGGTCACCTTCGCCTGCTTCGTGTTCGCGCACGGGCCGCTTCTCCGCCCCGGCCCGTGGCGCGGGCTCGCCGCGGCGGCAACGATCAACTTCAAGCCCTATCTGCTGCTTCCGGTCCTCGCCCATGCGGTGAAGCGCCAATGGCGGCCGCTGGAGCTCGCCGGCATCGCGACGGTCGCGCTCTACCTGCTCACGCTGGCTTGGGTGGGGAGCGGCACGCCGGCCGAGCTCGCCTCCAACACCGCCAACTGGGTCGTCTTCCAGAGCGGCCAGGTGTGGAACGAAGTCAATTATGCGACCAGCTACGCGCCGCTGCTGCTCGTGCGCACCGCGCCGATCCCGCTGCTCGACTTCGTGCCTTCGCGCACGGTGGAAACGATCGAATGGCTGGTCCCGCTCGTCATCCGCGCGAGCCAGGGAATCGCGCTCGCGGCGCTCGCCGCCGCCTGGCTCCAGCCGCGCGCGGTACCGCTGCACCGCGTCTCCGCGCTGCTGCTGGGGGCCTATCTCGTGACGCAGTCCCCCGGCGGATATACCCAGACCTTCCTCCTCTTCCTGGTGCTGATGGAGCCGTTCCGGCGCCCCGGACCCATGCTCGCCATCCTCTGCGCCTATCTCCTCTGCCTGGTCGGCGACTGGCCGATCGCCACCATCCTCGAGCTCTCGACCGAGAGCTGGCTCGGCGAGCGGCCGGTCACCCCAGCCTTCGGGCTCACCATCGGCCATTTCGCACGGCCGGGGCTGATCCTGCTGATCCTCTGGGGGCTGGCGCTGGATACGATCGCCGCGGCGGTGCGCGCGCATCGGCATCACCGCCCGCTGCTGGGCCTGGCGCCGGCATGATCCTCGACGAGGACCTCGCAGCGGCCGATGCCGCGCTCGCGCCGCTCTGGCCGCGCCTGGCCGGCGCGCGCATCTTCATGACGGGCGGGACCGGCTTCATCGGCCGCTGGATGCTCGAGATGCTGGCGCGCGCCGGCGTCGATGCCGAGGTGGTGCTGCTCAGCCGGGATCCGGAGCGCTTCGCCGCGCGCGCGCCGCACCTCGCCCACCGTTTCTCGCTGGTCCGCGGCGATGTCCTGGGCTTCGATACCCCACCCGGGCGCTTCACGCATGTGATCCATGCCGCCACCGATGCGAGCGCGGCGCTCAACGCCGGCGATCCGCGCCGGATGTTCGATACGATCGTGGCGGGCACGCGCCGCGCGCTCGATTTTGCGGCGGGGCAGGGGAGCGCGCGCTTCCTCTTCCTGAGCTCGGGCGCCGTCTATGGGCTGCAGCCGGATTCGATCGGCCATGTCGCGGAGGATTGGCACGGCGGCCCCGATCCGCGCGACCCGCGCTCGGCCTATGGCGAGGGCAAGCGCGCGGCGGAGATGCTGTGCGCCATCTATGCCAGGCAGTTCGGGCTCGACGTGCGCACCGCGCGCATCTTCGCGCTGCTGGGGCCGCTGCTCTCGCTCGACATCCATTTCGCGGCCGGCAACTTCATCCGCGACGCGATTGCCGGCCGCACGATACGGGTGGAGGGATCGGGCGAGGCGGTGCGCTCCTATCTCTATGCCGCCGACCTGGCCACATGGCTCTGGACGCTGCTGCTCGCGGGGCGGAGCGGGGCCACCTACAACATGGGATCGGAGGAGGCGGTGTCGATAGCCGATCTCGCCCGGCGCACTGCGGCGCTGCTCGGCGGGCCGGGCGTGGAGATCCTCGGCCGGCCCGATCCGGGCTGGAACGCAGGCCGCTACGTGCCTTCGACCGCAGCGATCCGGCGCGATCTGGGCCTCGCCCCCCGCGTGGGGCTCGACGAGGCGATCCGCCGCACCGCCCTCTCCAATGGATGGAAAGCATGAACCGAGTGAAGCTCTCCGACTGGCTCGCCGACCGGCTGGCCGACCACGGCATCGCGCATGTCTTCATGCTGACCGGAGGAGGGGCAATGCACCTCAACCATTCGCTCGGCACGCACCCCCGCCTGGCGACCACCTTCACGCACCACGAGCAGGCGCTCGCGATGGCGGCCGAGGCCTATTACCGGCTGACCAACCGGCTCGCCGTGGTCAACGTCACCTCGGGACCGGGCGGCACCAACGCGATCACGGGCGTCTATGGCGCCTTCGTCGATTCGATCGGGATGCTGGTCATCTCGGGTCAGGTGAAGACCGAGACGACCGTCCGCGCCACGGGCCTGCCGTTGCGCCAGTATGGCGATCAGGAGCTCGATATCGAGGAGCTGGTCCGCCCGATCACCAAATATGCGGTGATGGTCACCGACCCGCGGTCGATCCGCTACCATCTCGAGAAGGCGCTGCATCTCGCCGCCAACGGCCGGCCGGGGCCGGTCTGGCTCGACATCCCGCTCGACGTGCAGGCGGCGAAGATCGACCCGGCCGATCTGCCCGGCTTCGACCCGGCCGAGCTCGACGAGCCGTGGAAGCGCACCGACCTCGGCGCCGCGGCCGACCGGATCCTGGCGAAGCTGCGCGCGGCCGAGCGGCCGGTGGTGTTCGCGGGCGGGGGCGTGCGGCTCTCCGGCGCACATGCCGATTTCCTGCGGCTGGTCGACAGGCTCGGCGTGCCGGTGGTGACCGGTTGGAACGCGCATGACGTGCTGTGGAACGATCATGCGCTTTATTGCGGCCGGCCGGGGACGGTCGGCGACCGCGGCGGCAATATGGTGACCCAGAGCGCAGACCTGCTGCTCGTGCTCGGCAGCCGGCTCAACATCCGCCAGGTCAGCTACAACTGGAAGAGCTTCGCGCGCGAGGCGTTCAAGATCTGGGTCGACATCGACCCCGTCGAGCTCGCCAAGCCCAACATTGTCCCCGACATGCCCATAGTCGCCGATCTGGCGGACCTTCTGCCGGCGCTGCTCGCCCGGCGCTATGCCGGACCCACGCCGGCGCACCGCGAATGGCTCCGATGGTCGCGCGAGCGCGTGCTGCGCTTTCCCGCGGTGCTTCCCGAATATCGCGACCACGGGCCGCGCATCCATCCCTATGTCGCGATGGACGCGCTTTTCGGTCAGCTCGGGGAGGATGACGTCGTCGTCACGGGCAACGGCAGCGCCTGCGTCGTCAGCTTCCAGGCCGCGGAGATCAGGCGCGGCCAGCGGCTGTGGACCAATTCGGGCTGCGCGACCATGGGATATGATCTGCCCGCCGCGATCGGCGTCTGCGCGGCGACCGGCGGCGAGAAGCGCGTGATCGCGATCGCCGGTGACGGCAGCATCATGATGAACCTGCAGGAGATGCAGACGATCGCAGGCTACGCGATGCCCGTGAAAGTCTTCCTCATCAACAACAGCGGCTATGTCTCCATCTTCCAGACGCACCGCAATTTCTTCAATGGCGTCGAGGTGGGCGGCGGGCCCAGGAGCAACGTCACCTTCCCCGATTTCGCGAAGGTCGCGGACGCCTTCGGCTTCGCCCATTTCCGCGCCGAAACGCACAACGCGCTGCCTGGCGTCATCGCGGCGGCGCTCGCCGCCGAGGGGCCGGTCCTCTGCGAGCTCATGGTCGACGGAGACGTGCCCTTCGCGCCCAAGCTCGGGGCGCGGCAGCACCCGGACGGGCGCATCACCTCGCCTGCGCTCGAAGACCTGTCGCCCTTCCTGCCACGGGAGGTGCTGCGCGCGAACATGCGGATTCCGCTGATGGAGGACTCGTGATCACGCGCCTCGCACGGGGCGGGGAGCGGCCGCTGCGCTTCGCGCTGGCGGGCGCGGCGAACACGGCCTTCGGCGTGGCCGTATACCCGCTGCTGCTGTGGAGCGTTCCGGCGCTCAACACCCATTATCTGCTGGCGCTCGGCATCGCCCAGGCGGTGAGCCTGTGCTTCGCCTTCGCCACCTACAAGCTGGGCGTGTTCCGCACGCGCGGCAACCTGGCCCGCGAGTTCGGCGCCTTCTCCAGCTTCTACCTGCTCAACTATGCGGCGAACTGGGCGGCGCTGCCGCTGCTCGTGGAGCTGGGGGGCGCGCCGCCGGTGCTCGCGCAGCTCGGCTTCACGCTGCTGCTGATCGCGGGAAGCTGGTTCTGGCACAGCCGCATCACCTTTCGTCCGGGAGAAGGAGCATGAACCGCTTTCTCGAACGCGCCTGTCCCATGTGCGGCGGTGGGGCCGCGCTGGGGGAGGTGTGGGCGCCGCGCCGCGCCGAAAGGCTGACGCCGGAGGCTCTGCGCTCTTTCTGGTCCGGGCTCTTCAACGAGAAAAGCTTCTTTTCCTATCACCGCTGCCTCGACTGCGGATTGCTCTACTGCCCGACCTTCTTCGATGGGCGGCAGCTCGCCGATCTCTATTCGAGCATGGCGCCCAACATGGACCTTGTCGCGCGCGATGCGATCGCGGCCACGCAGCGCGGCTATTTCGCGCGCGCGGCGGCGTACGGCCCGCTCGAGGGCGGCTATCTCGAGATCGGGCCGGACGTCGGCCATGTCGTGGCCGAGGCGGTCCGTGCCGGCGCCTTCGAGCATTTCTGGCTCTTCGAACCCAATCGCTCGGTCCATGACGCGCTCCGTGCCGCGGCGGGCGGTCGTCCCGCGACATTGCGGGCCGACATGGGGGATCTGTCCGCGGTGCCCGACGGCTCGATCGGGCTCGCGGTGATGATCCATGTGCTCGATCATCTGCTCGATCCGCTGGCGATGCTCGGCCAGATCCGCGCCAAGCTGCGGCCGGGCGGGACGCTGATGATCGTGACGCACAACGAGCGCTCGCTGCTCCGGCACGCGATGGGCGTGCGCTGGCCGCCCTTCTGCCTCCAGCATCCGCTGCTCTTCAATCCCCGGACGATCGCTGCAATGCTCGATCGCGCGGGCTATGCGGGCGTGGCGGTCGAGCGCAGCCGCAACCATTTCCCGCTCGATTTCCTGGCGCGCCAGGCGGCCTGGGCCATGGGCCTGAAGGTGGCGCGGGTGCCGCTGCCGCGCTTCTCCATCGGCCTCCGGCTCGGCAACATGCTGACGCTGGCGACCGCCCCCGCTCAGGCGGCTGCGCGCTTGCCCGGGCGGCTGGAGGCGGCGGAATAGTCGGCGATCTGGGCGAGCGTGACGGCACGCGCGTCTGCGCCCGCCGCCACGGCCTTGTGCCAGGCCACGATCCATTCGAGCGCATGTTCGAGGGACAGCGCCGGGCGCCAGCCGAGCGCCGAGCGCGCCTTGGAACAGTCGAGCCGCAGCAGCCCGGCCTCGTGCGGGCGGGGACCGGAGTCGGCGAGCGCGGCGCTCGTCCCGCCGCCCCAGGCCGCCCGCATCCGCTCGACGATCCA
>Ga0182741_1005203_pt1 | contig 12232 bp, 9 predicted proteins | sample eDN5th37CBELigOP_FD_128874 | JGI IMG/M metagenome (GOLD analysis project Ga0182741, IMG submission 128874) | Enriched Organic Plus compost microbial communities from Emeryville, California, USA - eDNA 5th pass 37_C BE-Lig OP (version 2) (version 2) ...
CCTACGATGCGCTCTCGGCGGCGCGCGGCTGCTGGGTGGTCGGCGAGACGATCCTTCCGATCCACCACTGCCTCCTGGCGCTTCCGGGCGCCGACATCGATTCGATCACGCGCGTGGCCAGCCACCCGGTGGCGCTCGCGCAGTGCGGCCGCTTTCTGAAGCGGCATCCGCGCATGGGAGTGGAGGCGGCTTACGACACGGCCGGCGCTGCCCGCGACCTGGCGGCGCTGGGTGATCGCTCTCGCGCCGCGATAGCCGGCCGCGGCGCAGCGGAGCGCTTCGGGTTGACCATCCTGGCCTCCGAGATCGAGGACCGGTCCGACAACCAGACCCGCTTCTTCGCCCTCTCGCGCGAGCAGGCAGTGCTCGTCCCGGGCACGGAGTCGCGCACGGCGATCATCGCATCCACCATGAACGTTCCTGCGGCGCTCTTCCGGCTTCTCGAGCCCATTGCCGAGTCGGGACTGAATCTCTCGAAGCTCGACTCGCGTCCCGCGGGCGAGCCGTGGACCTACAGCTTCTTCCTCGAGATCGAGCACCTCTCCAACGACCCCAAGCTGGCGGGTGTGCTGGACGAGATGCGCCGCCGCTCGGACGGCCTCAGGATCCTGGGTCATTTCCAGCGGGCGCACCCGGCGGACGGTATGGATGCGGCCGCGCGGATCGTGGCGGACGCCGCTGCGGGTGCCGCGCCTCCCCTGGCGGATGCACCGCGACTGGCGGAGGGAGCGTGAGCGCCGCCACACGAGTGCGGGCGCTGCGCGGCGCGATCACGGTCGACGCCGACGACCCCACGCTGATCCTGGATGCGACGCGCACGCTGCTGCGGGAGCTGGTGTTGCTCAACTCCCTCGACACCGAGCAGCTCGTGAGCGTCATCTTCACGGCCACTCCCGACCTGACCGCCGCCTTCCCCGCGCGCGCGGCGCGGGAGCTCGGCTGGAACGATGTGCCGCTTCTGTGCATGACGGAGATGACCGTGTCGGGCTCGCTCCCGCGCTGCGTGCGCGTGCTCATGCACGCGGAGTTGCCGCGCGAGGCGGGTCGTGGCAGGCACGTGTACCTGAGGGGCGCGGCCGAGTTGCGCCCCGACCTCGCGACCGAGGGGGTCAGGTCTTTAATTTCGAGCGGAGCGGATGGCGAGCGCGTTCGGCGTCCGATCCGCTCGAAGTTGAAGACCTGACCCCGTGTGGAGAGCCCTGATGACGTCTGAATCACCCCGCGCCCCGCGAACTCTCTTCGAGAAGGTGTGGGACGACCACATCGTGCGGCCGGCTACCGAGAGCACGCCTGCGGTGCTCTACATAGATCTGCACCTCGTGCACGAGGTCACCTCGCCGCAGGCGTTCACGGTGCTGCGCGAGCGCGGCCTGAGGGTGCGCCGCCCCGATCGCACCGTGGCGACGATGGACCACTCCACGCCCACCACGCCGCGCGATCAGCACGGCCGCATCGCGATAGGCGATGCGCTCGCGGCGGCGCAGCTCGCGCAGCTCGAGCGGAATTGCCGCGACTTCGGGATCGAGCTGCACGAGCTGGGTGCGGAGCAGCAGGGGATAGTGCACGTCATCGGTCCGGAGCTCGGCCTCACGCGCCCCGGGATGACCATCGTGTGCGGCGACAGCCACACGAGCACGCACGGCGCCTTCGGAGCGCTCGCCTTCGGGATCGGTACTTCGGAGGTGGGACACGTGCTGGCCACCCAGTGCCTCCTGCAGCGGCGCCCGAAGACGATGGAGGTGCGCGTGGAGGGCGCGCTCCGTCCCGGCGTCACCGCGAAGGACATCATCCTCGCGGTCATCGCGAAGATCGGGATCGGTGGCGGCACGGGGCACGTGATGGAGTACACCGGGCCGGCCATCCGCGCGCTCGGGATGGAGGAGCGGATGACGGTGTGCAACATGTCGATCGAGGGTGGCGCGCGCGCCGGTATGATCGCCCCGGACGATGTCACTTTCGAGTACGTGGCCGGCCGCCCGCGCGCGCCGCGGGGCGCCGCCTGGGACGCGGCGCTCGAGCGGTGGCGCGGGCTCCCCACCGACGAAGGCGCGAGCTACGACCGCTCGGTGACCATCAGCGCGAGCGAGCTGGCGCCGATGATCACCTACGGCACCAACCCGGGGATGGGGATGCGGATCGACGCGCCGGTGCCGCGCCCCGACTCGCTCTCCGACGGCTCGGAGCGCGCCGCGCTAGAGAAGGCGCTCCGCTACATGGACATCAACCCCGGCGAGCGGCTGCTCGGCAGGCGCGTAGACGTGGTGTTCGTGGGGAGCTGCACCAACTCGCGCATCTCCGATCTGCGGCTCGCGGCCGGCGTGCTGCGCGGCCGCAAGGTGGCGCCCGGAGTGCGCATGCTCGTGGTGCCGGGCTCGCAGCAGGTGAAGCGCCAGGCGGAGGCGGAAGGGCTGCACACCGTCTTCCGCGAGGCCGGCGCCGAGTGGCGCGAGGCGGGGTGCTCGATGTGCATCGCGATGAACGGCGATTCGCTCGCGCCCGGCCAGTATGCCGTGAGCACGAGCAATCGCAACTTCGAAGGGAGGCAGGGGAAGGGTAGCCGGACATTCCTGGCCAGTCCGCTCACCGCGGCCGCGTCCGCGGTGCGGGGAGCGATCGCCGACGCGAGGGAACTCACCAATGCCTGACACGATCACTCCCGTGCGCACCGTGGAATCACCCTACGTGGTGCTCGACGCGCAGAACGTGGACACCGACCAGATCATCCCGGCGCGCTTCCTCAAGGTCACCGATAGAGCCGGCCTGGGAGATGCGCTCTTCGCCGACTGGCGCTACGACGAGAGCGGGTCGCCACGCCCCGACTTCGTCCTGAACCGCCCCGAGGCGCGCGGTGCGGAGATACTGGTGGCGGGCCACAACTTCGGCTGCGGCTCCTCGCGCGAGCACGCGCCCTGGGCGCTGCGCGGCTACGGCTTCCGCGCCGTGGTGAGCACGCGCTTCGCCGACATCTTCCACTCGAACGCGTTGAAGAATGGCCTGCTGCCGGTCACGATACCGGCCGACGTACACGAGCGGTTGATGAGCTGGCCGGCGAACGGTGTACGGCCGACGCTGAAGATCGACGTGGCGAGCCAGACGCTCACACTCCCCGATGGAACGGAGGTCCGCTTCCCGATCGAGAGCTTCGCGAAGCACTGTCTCCTGGAAGGGGTGGACGAGCTGGGGTACCTGCTCAACGCGGGGGGCGAGATCGCCGCCTACGAGGAGGTGCATCCATGAGCGCCGCCGTCGTCCCGCACCGCCGGTCGCGCCCGGACGAGCCGCGCACCGCGCGGATCACCGTCCTCCCCGGCGATGGCGTTGGCCCCGAGGTGACCGCCGAGGCGGTGAAGGTGATGGGCGCGGTGGCAGCGCGCTGGGGTCACGAATTCCATTTCGACGAAGGGCTCATCGGTGGCTGCGCTATCGATGCTACCGGAAGCTCGCTCCCGGAGACTACGCTGGAGCTCTGCCGCTACGCGGACGCGGTGCTCCTCGGCGCGGTGGGCGGCCCCCGATGGGATGGCGCGTCGCAGACCGACCGGCCCGAGCGCGGCCTCCTCGCGCTCCGGAAGGGGCTCGGCGTGTACGCCAACCTCCGTCCGGTGGTGGCGCGGCAGCGGCTCGTGGGGGCGTCGCCTCTGCGCGCCGAGCTGCTGCGCGACGTGGACGTGATGGTGGTGCGCGAGCTCACCGGGGGGATCTACTTCGGCGAGAAGGGGCGCGAGCCGATGTCAGGGGGCGGCGAGCGCGCCTTCGACGTATGCGGCTACACCACCGGCGAGATCGAGCGCGTGGCGCGCGTGGCGGGCGAGATAGCGCGCGCGCGGCGGCGAAGGCTCACTTCCGTGGACAAGGCGAACGTGCTCGAGACCTCGCGGCTCTGGCGCTCGGTGGTGTCGCGCGTCATTGCCGAGGAGTTCCCGGATGTGGCGCTGGAGCACATGCTCGTGGACTCGTGCGCGATGCACCTCATCCGCCGGCCCGCCGACTTCGACGTCATCGTCACCGAGAACATGTTCGGCGACATCCTCACCGACGAGGCCTCGATGCTGGCCGGCTCCATGGGGCTGCTTCCTTCGGCGTCGCTCGGCGTCGGCGCGGATGACGGCGTCGATGCGATCGACCCCACGGAGCCCGAAGGTGTCGCGCGCGGGAGCGCGCCCTCGCGCATGGGACTCTACGAGCCTATCCACGGCTCCGCGCCGGACATCGCCGGGAAGGGAATAGCCAACCCGATAGGCGCCATACTCAGCGTCGCGATGCTCCTGCGCTACTCGCTCGGTCTGGAGAAGGAGGCGCGCCTCGTGGAGAGCGTCGTGGATGCGGCGCTCGACGACGGGGTGCTCACCGCGGAGCTGGCGTCGCGCGGGCAGCGTGCGTGGCTCACGACCGAGGTAGGTGACGAGATCGCGAGAAAGATCGCCTCCGCCCCTTGACAGGACGCGGCCCATGCTGCATTGTGCGCGGAACGTCGCGGGACCTTCCGCGCGCCAAACGAAACAGAGGCAACGAATAGTAATGCTCTCCGTCGCTCCCCAGCTTCTTATCGGCCTTATTAGCGTCGTCCTTCTCCTTATTGGAGAGGACGTCGTTGTGCTTGGGCGAAGCATGGGGTGATGTAGAGCGGACCTGACGAGTTCCGAGCCCCTCCCGAGCAAGGTGAGGGGCTTTTTTTCGGCGATGGCCCCTCGCGAAATGGCGGGGGGCCTTCTGATTGAAGGAGCGGCATCGCGCGAGCGGCGCGCTCCATCACCAACGCCGAGCAGGAGCCAGGAAGTGCGCCTCCCCATGCGCAGCGACGCGATCAAGCGTGGTTTCGACCGCGCACCGCACCGCAGTCTGCTGCGTGCCACCGGTCAGATTCGCGGGGCCGAGGACTTCGACAAGCCCTTCGTCGCCGTCTGCAACTCGTACGTGGACATCGTTCCCGGCCACGTCCACCTGCGTGAGTTCGGCGCGCTCGTCAAGGAGGCGGTGCGCGAGGCGGGTGGGATCCCGTTCGAGTTCAACACCATCGGTGTGGACGATGGGATCATCATGGGTCATGCCGGGATGCGTTACTCCCTTCCGTCGCGCGAGCTGATTGCCGATTGCGTGGAGACCATGGCGCTGGCACACTGCTTCGACGCCATGATCTGCATCCCGAACTGCGACAAGATCGTGCCGGGGATGCTCATGGGCGCGGCGCGGGTGAACATTCCCACCGTCTTCGTTTCGGGCGGCGCGATGCGCGCGGGCGTGGACAGGTCGGGGAAGAAGATCGACCTCATCTCGGTCTTCGAGGGCGTGGGCGCACGCGGCGCCGGCCTCATAGACGACGCCCGCCTGGAGGAGCTCGAGACCTTCGGCTGTCCCACCTGCGGGAGCTGCAGCGGGATGTTCACCGCCAACTCGATGAACTGTCTCTGCGAGGCGCTCGGCGTGGCATTCCCCGGTAATGGTACCGCGCTCGCGCGCACTCCCGAGCGGGAAGCGCTGGCGCGCCGCGCGGGCTCCGCGGTGCTCGCGCTCCTCGAGCGAGGCATCGCCTTCCGCGACATCGTCACCGCCCAGGCCATCGACAACGCCATGGCGCTCGATGTGGCCATGGGAGGGTCCACCAATACCGTGCTGCACGTGCTCGCGCTGGCTCGCGAGGCCGGCGTCGACTACCCGATCGCGCGCTTCAACGAGATCGCCGAGCGCGTGCCCCACCTCGCCAAGATCTCCCCGGCGTGGGATGGCGATCGCCAGTGGCACATGCAGGACGTGCACGATGCCGGCGGAGTGCCGGCGATCCTGCGGGAGCTGGCCGGGAAGCCGGGCTGCCTGCACCTCGACGCGATCACTGTTACGGGCGACACGCTCGGCGCGACTGCCGCTGCCGCCTCGAACACCAATCAGTGCTGCATCCGTCCCGCATCCAACCCGCACTCGGAACGCGGGGGGCTCTGCGTTCTCTTCGGCTCGCTCTCGCCCGAGGGCGCGGTGGTGAAGGTGGGTGCTGTGGAGCAGCACCAGATGACCTTCCGCGGCCCGGCGCAGCTCTTCGAGTGCGAGGAAGATGCGATCACGGCCCTTCGCACTGGTGGAATACGCGAATACTCGGTGGTCGTGGTGCGAAACGAGGGGCCGCGCGGCGGACCCGGGATGCGCGAGATGCTCTCTCTCACCAGCATGCTGAAGGGGATGCCGCTCGGTGAGAAGGTCGCGCTCATCACCGATGGCCGCTTCTCCGGCGGCACCCGTGGCCTGTGCATCGGCCACGTGTCGCCCGAGGCATCGGAGGGCGGGCCGATCGGGCTGCTTCGCGACGGCGATGTGATAGCGATCGACCTTGGCGCCAGGTCGCTCGATGTGGAAGTGAGCTGTGAAGAGCTGGAGCGGCGGCGCGCCGACTGGCGCGCCCCTGAGCCCAGATGCACGCGCGGCTGGCTGGCGCGCTATGGCAGACTGGTTACCAACGCGAGCAATGGAGCTGTGCTGGCATGAGGACCATACGATGACCCGGGTTGAAACGAGGGCTGAGAGCCAGGCGGAGGCCGCGACGGCGGCGGCGCTCGAGCGCGGCGGCGGCCGCCGGCACGAACGGGACGAAGCGCACACCGGCGCGCAGATCATGTGCGAGGCGCTCATTCGCGAAGGCGTCGACACGATCTTCGGCATCCCGGGCGGTGCGATCATGCCGTTCTACTTCGCGCTGCCGGAGTACGCCGGAAAGCTGCGCCACGTGCTCTGCCGGCACGAGCAGGGCGCCGGCCACGCGGCCGAGGGGTACGCGCGCGCCACGGGGCGGGTCGGCGTCTGCGTCGGGACCAGCGGTCCCGGCGCGACCAACCTGGTCACGCCGATCGCCGATGCCTGGATGGACAGCACCCCGCTCGTCGCGATCACCGGCCAGGTGGCGAGCACGATGCTCGGCAAGGATGCCTTCCAGGAGACCGACATCACCGGCATCACCACGCCGATCACCAAGCACAACTATCTCGTCACGCGCGCGGCCGATCTCGCGTACGTCTTCCGCGAAGCGTTTCACCTGGCGCGCAGCGGGCGCCCCGGCCCCGTTCTGATAGACGTGACCAAGGATGCGCAGCAGGCGCGCGCGGTCGCGCGCTGGGACGCCGAGCTCCGGCTCCCCGGATACCGCACCATCCACGAGGGGAGCCGCTGGCAGATCCGTAAGGCGGCGGAGCTGCTCGTGCAGGCGGAGCGGCCGCTGATCATGGCCGGCAACGGCGTCATCCAGTCCGGTGCCGCCGACGAGCTCCGCGCGCTCGCCGAGCACCTCGGCGTCCCGGTGATCACCACGCTGCACGGGCTCGGCGCCTTCCCGCAGGACCACATGCTGAGCATCGGCATGCCGGGGATGCACGGCTGGGTACACGTCAATCGCGCGATCCAGGAGTGCGACGTCCTGCTGAACGTGGGCGGCCGCTTCGACGACCGGGTCACGGGGAAGGCCGCATCGTTCGCGCCGCGCGCGCAGGTGATCCACGTGGACATCGATCCGTCCGAGATCGGCAAGAACGTTCCCGCGGCCGTGCCGATAGTGGGCGACGCGCGCCGCGTGCTCGCGGCGCTGCTGCGCGAGCTCGCCTCGCGCGAACCGTGGGACGGCGCCGCTTCGGCGTGGCTGGCACGCATACGCGAGCTGCAGGCGGAGCACGAGCCGAGGCAGGCGTACCGCAGGCGGCCCACCACCACTCCGCTCGCGCCACACGATGTATACGAGGCGCTGGATCGCTCGCTGCAGGAGCGCGGCAGCTATCGCGTCGTGACCGACGTCGGCCAGCACCAGATGTGGGCCGCGCAGCTCATCGACTGGCGCCGCCCCCGCACGCACATCACCAGCGGCGGCTCGGGCACCATGGGCTTCGCCATTCCCGCAGCTCTGGGCGTCGCTCTGGCCTGCCCCGACGAGACCGTGTGGGTCGTGGTGGGCGATGGCGGTTTCCAGATGACCAATCAGGAGCTCACCACGCTCGTGCAGGAGGGCGTGCGCAACGTGAAGGTCGCCATCATCAACAACGGCTACCTCGGCATGGTGCGGCAGTGGCAGGAGCTCTTCGACGGCCGCCGCTACAGCGGCACCCCTCTCTCCGGGCCCGACTTCGCCCGACTCGCCGAAGCCCACGGCATCCGCGGACTCACGGTCGAACACGCCCGCGACGTCGACGCCGCCATCTCCTTCGCCTGGTCCCACGATGCCCCCGTGGTGATCGACTTCCGCGTCGAGCGCGAAGCCAACGTGTTCCCCATGGTCCCCGCCGGCGGGAGCATCGGCGAGATGCTGGTGGGGAACGGGGCGGTCGTGCAGGACGGCAACTCAAATCTACCTGGAGCTCGGTAAATGTCTCATACTCTTGTCACCCTCATGCAGGACCGTCCCGGCGTCCTGCACCGGGCGGTGAGTCTGTTCAGAAGAAGGGGATTCAACATCGAGAGTCTCGCGGTGGGTCATAGCGAGACGCCGGGGGTGAGCAGGATGACCCTCGTGGTCGACGCCGAGGATGTGGAGCAGGTCGTGAAGCAGCTCTACCGGCTCATCGAGGTGTTGAAGGTCACCGACGTGACCAACCAGCCCACCGTGGAGCGGGAGAGCGTGCTCGTGAAGGTGCACGCACCGGCCGCGAATCGCGCGCCCATCCTCGCGGTCGTGGAAGCGTTCGACGCGCGCACCGCGGATGTCGGGACCGCTACCATGATCATCGAGATGACCGGCACCCCATCCAAGGTCGACAACTTCCTCGCCGTGCTGCGTCCTTTCGGGATCAAGGAGATGATGCGCGGTGGGACGATCGCAATGACGCGTGGCGTTCCGCAGCAGCAGCGGCAGCGCCGGCGCCTGCGTAGCATCGCGGCAGCATCCGCTTACTCGTACACCGGATCGAATTCCACCCCAACCCACGACGATCCGCCCAATGCGCAGGCGGACGGAGTCGCCTGAGGAGACCCACGTGACACGACCATACTACGACGAAGACGCCGACATCGGCCGCCTCGCGGGACGCCCCGTGGCCATCATCGGCTATGGCAGCCAGGGACATGCGCACGCGCTCAACCTCGCCGACAGCGGCGTGGACGTGCGCGTCGGCCTGCACGAAGGGTCGCGCAGCCGTGCCAAGGCGGAGAGCGCCGGACTGCGCGTCCTGCCGGTTGGCGAAGCCGTGAAGGAAGCGGCCATCACCATGATTCTCACCCCCGACACAGTGCAGCCGGAGCTCTACTGCGACTGCGTCCTTCCCAACCTCGCCCCGGGGAAGACGCTGATGTTCGCGCACGGCTTCAACATCCATTACGGCCAGATCACTCCGCCCGCCGGCGTCGACGTCAGCATGGTCGCGCCCAAGGCTCCAGGGCACCGGGTACGCGAGATCTTCACCGAAGGCTTCGGCGCACCGGCGCTCGTGGCCGTGCACCAGGACGCATCGGGACACGCGCTCGATGACGCTCTCGCCTACGCCCGCGCCCTCGGCTGCACACGCGCCGGCGTCATCGCGACGACCTTCGAGGAGGAGACCGAGACGGATCTCTTCGGCGAGCAGGCCGTCCTCTGCGGCGGCGTGTCCGCGCTCGTCAAGGCCGGCTTCGAGACGCTCGTCGATGCGGGCTACCAGCCCGAGGTCGCGTACTTCGAGTGCATGCACGAGCTCAAGCTCATCGTGGATCTGATGTACGAGGGCGGCCTCGAGTACATGCGCTACTCCATCTCCGACACGGCCGAATACGGCGACTACGTGGCCGGCCCGCGAATCGTGGATGATCGCACGCGCTCCACCATGCGCCAGCTCCTCTCCGAGATCCGTGACGGTTCCTTCGCCGATGCCTGGATCGCCGAGAACCGCAACGGCCGCCCGCAGTTCACCGCCATGCGCGCGCGCGAGGCGGGGCACGAGATCGAGCGCGTGGGGAAGGGGCTGAGAGAGAGGATGAAGGCAAAGAGTGGAAAGAAGGGAGAGAGCAGAAAGCAGGAGGCCGACGGCCGTAACGGCTCGTAGCGAGGAGTCCCCGGCTCCGGGACGGTTCACTGCCTTCGGCCGTCCGCTTTCCGCTTTCTACTCCACCACTCCCAATCATGTCTCACATCCGAATCTTCGACACCACCCTTCGTGACGGCGAGCAGGCGCCGGGCTGCACCATGACCCTCGAGGAAAAGCTCGAAGTGGCCAGGCAGCTCGCGCGGCTCGGAGTCGACATCATCGAAGCGGGGTTCCCCGCCGCGTCTCCAGGCGACTGGGAAGCGGTGCACGCGATAGCGGCCGAGGTAGGCGTGAGCGGCGGGCCGGTCATCTGCGGACTGGCGCGCGCCAACAAGGCCGACATCGATCGATGCAACAGCGCAACGCTCGGTGCAGCGAACCGGCGGATACACGTCTTCCTCGCCACCTCCGACATCCACCTCGAGCACAAGCTGCGGATGACGAGGGCCCAGGTGCTGGATGCGGTGGCCACCATGGTGCGCTACGCCAGGGACCTCTGCGAAGACGTCGAGTTCTCTCCGGAAGATGCCAGCAGGTCCGATCCGGAGTTCCTGCACGAAGTGCTCAGAGTGGCGGTGGATAGCGGCGCGTCCACGCTCAACATCCCCGACACCGTGGGCTACGCCGCGCCCGAGGAGTACGCGGCGCTCATCCGCGGCGTGTGCGAGCGAGTGGCGGGTGACCGGGAGGTGACCGTCTCCACGCACTGCCACGACGATCTCGGGCTGGCGGTGGCCAACTCGCTCGCCGGCGTGCGCGCGGGCGCACGGCAGGTGGAGTGCACGGTGAACGGCATAGGCGAGCGGGCCGGCAACGCATCGCTCGAGGAAGTCGTGATGGCGCTGAAGACGCGGCGATCCTACTACGGAGTGGAGAGCGCCGTGGACAGTAGGGAGCTCGCGCGCACGTCGCGGCTCGTCTCGTCGTGCACCGGCGTCCACGTCCCGCCCAACAAGGCCATCGTCGGCGCCAACGCCTTCGCGCACGAGGCGGGGATCCATCAGGACGGAGTCCTGAAGAACCGTCTCACCTACGAGATCATGAGCGCGGAGACCGTGGGGCTGGATGGCAACATCCTCGTCCTCGGCAAGCACTCGGGCCGGCACGCCTTCCGCAGCCACCTGGCGGCCATGGGCTACGAGCTCGCCGATGAGGAACTGCGCCACGCCTTCGCGCGGTTCAAGGAGATCGCCGACAGGAAGAAGATCGTCGACGAGCGCGACATCGAGGCGATCGTATCGGGCGAAGCGCGGCGTCCGGTGACGATCTATGCGCTGGAGCACGCGGCGGTGACGTGCGGCACGCACCTCATGCCCACCGCGATCGTGCGGCTCCGCGGCCCCGACGGAAAGCTGCGCGCGGGATCGGCGCAGGGGAGCGGCGCCGTGGATGCCGTCTGCCGAACGATCCAGGAGATCATCGAGAGCGACGATCCCGATGGCGCGAGTGGGGGAGCCGAGCTGGTGGAGTTCAGCGTGAACTCCATCACCGAGGGACTCGACGCCGTCGGTGAAGTGACCATGCGGCTGAAGGAACACGCTCCCGCGGCCGATACCAGGCCAGCGCGGAGGATCGCGGCCACGGGCGATCGCCGCGCGCACGTATTCACCGGCTACGGCGTGCACACCGACGTCATCATGGCTACGGCGGAGGCGTACATCGGCGCGCTGAACAAGCTTCTTCTCGCGCGGCGCGAGAGGGAGGGGAAGGGCGATGGGCGATCGACACCGCTCGCACGCAGAGCAGCGGGGGGAGAGGCGGTAGCGCGAGGGTAGCTTCGCCGACCTCGAAACCAGGCGTCCATGATGCATCGCAAGATGGTGAAAGACCGCTCGAGAACTCGAGCGGTCTTTCTTTTCATCGCCGCGGCGGCCGGAGTGGGCTCCCGTGCCGCTCGCCGAGTGGACGTAAACTCTCCCGGCTACCTGGTTCTGCTCGTGATGGCGATCACTCCTTGCGGGAACCCGGTACCGAAGCGCGACTGTGCCTGAGACGCATTCAGATATCGGATCTCGGATATCGTGTTGACCTCCAGCCCTTCGAGCGATGAGACGTCTCCGTAACGCTGGCCATCGACAAAGACGACTATCCCCGGGTCCTGTTGAGCGATCGAGGTCTTGCCTCGATCGGCGAGCATTCCCGGACGGAGGGCGCGTATCAGGTTGAGCGCGTTGTGCTCCGATGACTGGGCGATCTCGTCGCTGGAGATGACGTTCCGATCGTGTCGCTGATCCGAACTACCCTTGGCTCCGGCGGACGCACACGCGGACAAG
>Ga0182741_1005206_pt1 | contig 12224 bp, 7 predicted proteins | sample eDN5th37CBELigOP_FD_128874 | JGI IMG/M metagenome (GOLD analysis project Ga0182741, IMG submission 128874) | Enriched Organic Plus compost microbial communities from Emeryville, California, USA - eDNA 5th pass 37_C BE-Lig OP (version 2) (version 2) ...
ACGGCCACGTGGGGGATGGTCTTGGTGCCGATGGCATACTTGTCGTCCAAGAGGTCGTCGCCATCAATGTAAAAGTGGGAAATGTTTTGCCCGTTGTATTTGATCTGGCCGCTTTCACTCACTTCCATGCCGGGCATGCGGCGTAGCACATCGCCGATGCTGCGGTCTTCGGCCTTGGCGAACGATTCCACATCGTAGCTCAGCGTATCATTCCGGGAATCGATGCGCGGGCGGCTCTTGACTTCTACTTCCGATAGGTCGATTGGTTTTTCGACCAAGGTGATGTCATAATGGGCTCGGTCGGACGCCAGCGGCAGCGCTACGTTGGCATACCCCAAGTGATTGACCTGCAAATACAGGCTATCCGTTGAAATAGCTGGCAGGGGGATGGCAAAGCGCCCCGTTGCATCACTGGCCTTGAACGCCACGATGCGCCCTTGGACATTGCGGATGGTTACACTCGCATGCGGGACGGCCTGGCCATCGGCGGTTTTCAGCGAGCCCACAATATCCCGGTGTTGCGCGGAACTCCCTGTACACCATAGTAGCATGCCGATGAGCGCGGCGGTGCATGCCAAGTTCCGACTACCGAGGGTCATCCAGCTCCAGCGGATTATTGGTCACCAATGAAGTCTGCGACGTATCCTTTTTCACATGGACACTCTTGATGCGGGAGGGGTCGTAAGCTGGGCCGCTACCCGCCCCTGAAGTGATGCTGCCTCCGCTTCCTGCGCCCGATTTCGCCCGTGCATTCATCGCAGCCTGCGGATTTTTCTGGTAAGCCTCCACCAGCTTATCCAACGCTTTCTTGTTGGTCACGATGGCGTTTTCAGGCAATGAAACGGTGGCTTCGCCCGCTTCCAGTGGCTCGAATCCTGCATAGCGGAAGGCTACTTCCTCCCGGCCATCCACCGCTTCGAGAACAAGCCCCGGTAGTCCCAATAATTTCCAGGGCCCCGCTTGGAAAGGCACCTCGGTGGTAAACCAAGCCGTATAATCGCGCCCCTTGAACCGACAGGTGGCTTTCTGTGCGGTATAGCCACCGATGTCCCTGATTTCATCGGCGATTTCCCAATCGACGGCGGGATATGCTTCATCGATGACGTATTGCTCGCCTGCGAGGTTATAACGCTGCTTCAAGACCTGTTCTCCGGGCCTGGTGTAGTAGGACTCGCGCGTCGTGCGTCCGCTGCCTGTGATGGTGAGGTTGCCGTCGAATGCCGGATCGTCTAGTTGCTTTTTGATCTGCTGGTTTGTCCGTTCGCCGACATACGACTCGTACAGCGAGGCATGCTGCCCGATGTAGAGGACCATTTCTTCCTTGTGCGGTTTATCCGGCTGCAAGGTGTCGTTGATGTGCGTAAATTCATAAATCACCCGTGCCAAGGCGGGTTCGCTTTGCTGGGCGCTGGTAAACGTGATGGCGTGGCATGCCACCAATAGCGCAATTGCCTTTCTTGTTTCCATAAATTCGAACTTTCAATAATTCTACGAAAATATAGTAATAAAACGAACTATCCGAATTAATTACGAAAAATTCGTAATTAGCGCTTGTCGGGTGTACGGCGGATGCCCGTTTTAGGGCTTTCATTTTCTCTCGCAAAGGCGCAGAGTCGCGAAGTGGCTTTCTTGGCGTCTTAGCGGCTTTGCGAGAAACTGTTTTAAGTCGCAACGGCCCGCTTCGCGAGCAGACCGGATTTGCTCCGCAGCTACTGCGTGGTTTTGTCGTGCACCCTTCTTGCCGGGTGTCAACACATTTCACCGAAATTATGCGTATTATTGCGGGCAGCACATCAATTCTGTCGACATGAATACCATCACTTCCTGCCTATTGGCAGCAACCGTTGTCGTTACCTTGACCACGCAAGCGCAACCGAATTCCCCCACATTTATTTCGTATCCAGCACTGAGTCCAGACGGGCAAACCGTCCTATTCAGCTATGAAGGCGATCTTTGGAAGGTACCTGTCTCTGGTGGGGAAGCCACGCGACTTACGGCGATGCGCGGTGACGAAATCGCGCCCCGCATTTCGCCAGACGGCAAATGGCTGGCCTTTTCGGCCAATCAGTCCGGCAATTTTGATGTCTATATCATGCCCCTTGCCGGCGGCGACATCCGGCAGCTTACCCATCACGATGCGACCGACGAAGTAGACAGCTGGAGCTGGGACAGCCAGACCATCTACTTCACTTCAGGGCGATACAACCGGTTCACCAGCTATTCCGTGGGCATCAACGGCGGCACCGCGAAGCGCCTTTTTGCCCACAACTTTAACACGATCCATGGCGTCGTGCCAAAGCCGGATGGTGAGTTGCTCTTCAACAATACGTGGGAAAGCTATTTTGCCGCCAACCGCAAGCGCTATAAAGGGGAGTTCAATCCGGACATCCTGGGGTACCACCCCGCCACGCACACCTTCAACCAATATACGGACTATGAAGGCAAGGATTTCTGGGCAACGGTAGACCAACAAGGCAACATCTTCTTTGCGTCGGACGAAGGCAATGGCGAGTATAACTTGTACACCTTTGTCAACGGGAAAAAAAGTGCGCTCACCCGTTTCGAAACTTCCATCAAGCGGCCGGTTGTTTCGGCCAATGGCGAGAAAGTGGTATTCGAAAAGGAGTATCAATTGTTTGTGTATGATGTCGCAAGCAAAAAAACGTCTAAACCCGCCATCACGCTTGCACGGAATTCCCTATTGGGCAAGCAACAGGAGTTCAATGTGGAGAACAACATTTCTTATATGGATGTTTCCCCAGACGGCAAGAAACTGGCTTTTGTTTCGCGCGGCGAACTGTTCGTGAGCGATATCGACGGAAAGTTTGTCCGCCAAATGCCCAGCAGTGGCCAACGGGCATTCGAGGTCAACTGGTTGGCTGACAACAAAACGCTGCTTTTTAACCAAACGCACGAGGGATATGCCAATTGGTTTACCATCCCCGCCGACGGTAAGGGAGCGGCAAAACAGCTCACGGCAGACCTGCGCAGCAACCGCGACATCACCCTCAACGCCGAACGCACGCAAGCCGTATACCTCAGCGGACGGGATGAAGTGCGGTTGCTCGACCTCAAATCCCTGAAAAGCACCACCGTGGTACGGGATGAAGTCTGGGCTTTCCAAAACTCGAGGCCTTCCTTTTCCCCCAACGGGGAATACATCCTGTTTACAGCAATCCGTAACTTCGAACAGGATATCTTTGTCCACCACATAGCCAAAAAGCAAACCATCAACCTGACCAATACCGGCGTATCCGAAGCTTCGCCGGTATGGGCACCGGATGGCAAATCCATCTATTTTGCAAGCAACCGCACGAGACCTTCCTACCCCACGGGCATGCGCGATGCGAGCATTTACCAGCTGAAGCTGGACAACTTCGACGAACCTTATCGCACCGACAAGTTCGACGAACTTTTCGAGGAGAAAAAGCAAGAAGAGAAAAAGGACGATACGGACAAGAAGAAAAAGGACGGAGACAAAGCCAAGGAAGACGCCAAGCCGGATAGTGCCAAAGCGGAAAAAAAGGAACCGATTTTCATCAACACGCAGGGATTGCTTGACCGGATTGCCCGGATCAGCCCGGCTTTTGGTACGCAAGGCGGCCCGTCGGTGTTCAAAAAAGGCGAAAAAACCTATTTGTTTTATTTTTCTACCCACGAAGGCGGGCGGAGTGCGGTGTACCGTACCATCATGGAACCTTTTGCCGAAAACAAGACCGAAAAGGTAGCCGATGGCGGAGTGAGCAACTTCATCGTAGTGGACGGCAAATTTTACGCGCTTTCCAAAGGCGCTGTGCAGAAATACAACATCGATGCCAACAAGCTGGAGAAGGTCGACATCACCCTCCCATTCCGGCGCAACCTGCAAGATGAATTCAACCAGATGTTCTACGAAACCTGGGCAGGCATCGAGGAAAACTTCTATGACGGCAATTTCCACGGTGTCGATTGGGCCAACGTAAAATCCCGCTATGCGGCTTATCTGCCCCATCTCAACAACCGGGCGGATCTCCGGGTATTGCTTAACGATATGCTGGGTGAACTCAATTCGTCGCACCTCGGCTTCAGTTCAAGCGGCAGCGAAGAACGGAAAGATTTCACCGCAGCCACGAATGAAACCGGGCTCATCTTCGATCAGGAAAATCCCTATCGGGTTGCCCATATCGTACTCAATAGCCCCGCCTCCCGTAAGGAGGTAGACATCCGGCCCGGCGATGTGTTGGTTGCCGTTGACGGGCAACGCATAGCTGCGAAGGTCGACCGCGATTCCTACTTCACGCGTCCTTCCATTGCCAAGGAAATGGTACTCACGTTTCAACGCAACGGGCAGGAAGTGACGGCCAAGGTTCGCCCCGAAAGTAGCGGTGCCTTGCACGAACAACGCTATGACGAGTGGATCAAAGCCAACCGCCGCAAAGTGGACTCGTTGGGTGGCAACCGGATTGCCTACACCTACATGAAAAATATGGGCAGCGGCGAACTGGAACGATTCCTGCTCGACATGGTGGAGCAAGAAAACAACAAGGAAGCCATCATCCTCGACCTCCGATTCAATACCGGCGGCAATGTGCATGACGAAGTCCTCCGATTCCTTTCGCAGCGACCTTACCTGCAGTGGCAATACCGTGGCGGCAAGCGGGCACCCCAAAGCAACTTTGCGCCTGCCGGCAAACCCGTGGTTTTACTCGTGAACGAACAATCACTCAGCGACGCGGAGATGACCGCTGCGGGGTTCAAGGCCCTGAAACTGGGGAAAATCATCGGTACGGAAACCTATCGTTGGATCATCTTCACGTCGGGCAAAGGGTTGGTGGATGGCTCGTTCTACCGTATCCCGGCTTGGGGGTGTTATACGCTGGATGGCGATGATCTAGAAACAACTGGCGTATCGCCCGACATCTATGTCAAGAATACCTTCATGGATCGGCTGGAAGACAAAGACCCGCAATTGGAACGGGCCGTGCAAGAACTGTTGGCACAGTTGGGGAAAACGTAACCTTACTGATACTGGATGTAAATCGGTATCGGCGTCAGTGCCAATACTTCATCGAGGGTCATCATCCGGTGAGGGGGCCGTATCACGTCGTTTTTATAAAAAAACTTGAACCCGGTAAACTGGACCGGCTCCCGGAAGACAAAGCTGCGGTAGGTATGTTTCTTCAGGGCGGGGGCGCCCCAACCGTCCATGTTGATGACCACCTGCACTTCGGGCTGCAATGCAATCTGCTCATAGTCCTTGACCATCCCCTGCGTGAAGCGGTGTACCACCAGTACTTTCGGCGGGAGGTCATGGCCGCGCACCAGCTCTGCGAGGTGCTTGGCGGCGAAGTTGATATCGGCTGCCGTGAAATGCCCTATCCGCTTTCCGGGCGACAATTCATCCTTCATGGAAAACTCGGGATCGATGCCCAAATGCACATGGGGCATACGCAGGAAGGTATCCAAGCGCGGAAGCTCCGCTTCCAGGGTGCTGAAGCCTACTTGTATGTCAAGGAACACGAGTGCTTCCCTTTTTTTCGCTAGTCGGAGTACCGAATCGATCTGGTTGAAAGGCATGCGGGCCCTGTGCTTGCCGTCCCTTCCGGCGCTGCCTTGCGCCGTCACAGCGATGTAATGAAGCGCGGGGATGGCCTCGATGGCGGTATCCGCGGCGTTCCACACAGCCACCTCGTCGTCCAACCTGGCCAGCATCCGCTCAGGTGGCAACTCTCCCAGGATACCCATCCTCGCGGAGTACAGATTGCCATAATAGGCAATAATCCGCTTATAGGGCAGCACGGCTCCTGGAAGTGGAATGGGCTGGTTAGCCACTGGCCATCGGCCTGTCGTATCCCGATTGGCCAATGCTTGAAGCCTTGCTCGATAATCCGCAGCGTTGGCGGAAGTCGTCTCCTGTTGCGAAGACGTGCCCGCCGCTGAGTCGACGTCCGACTTGGCCGTCTGCTCGTGGGCCATGCTTTCGGTCACATAGCTCCCATTGCCTGTGGATTGGCAGGCGCAGAATAACCATATCCCACACCCTATACCGGATAACCTCGAACGGATTGCTGACTTTGCACTCATCACCACAAATAACGGCAATAGCTACGAAGTTTCCATCATATTTTAGTATCTTGTCGAACTGCTGACAACGACGGTCACGATAGCTATGAGTACAACTATGTCATTATGCGCCATCAACATGTTCGCCCTTTTCATTGCCGCTATGGCTGGCGGTTGCGTGAGCAATCCGAATCCGCCGACAGAAACCGAAGAACTTACTGCCCATGAATTTATGCAAAAAATAGCGACTACCGCGGATGCCCAGCTAGTGGATGTAAGGACCCCCCAGGAATTCCAGAACGGCCATATCGAACACGCGTTGAACCTCGATTGGAACAATCCCGAATTCGACCGCCAATTGGCGGCACTGGACAAGGCCAAACCCGTATTGGTATATTGCCTCAGCGGCGGAAGAAGTGGCAAGGCCGCCGATAAGATGCGCAGGGAGGGCTTCGAAAAGGTGTATGAGCTTCCCGGCGGAATGATGGAATGGCGTGCAGAAAACCTTCCCGAAATAACCAAACGAACTGCCAGCAACGGCATGACCTTGGCACAATACGAAGCTGCGTTGAATTCGGATAAAATGGTATTGGTCGATTTCTATGCCGATTGGTGCGCCCCATGCCGGAAAATGAAGCCTTACCTTGAAAAAATCGCTACCGAAAGGGCGGATAAGGTGACGCTCCTCCGCATCGATGCCGACGAAAACCCCGAGCTTTGCAAAGCATTGGGCGTAGCCGCACTGCCCGTTCTAAAGCTGTACAAAACCAACACCTTGCTATGGGAGGGCAACGGACTCATCGATGAATCAACCATCCGGAAACAACTAGACCAAGCGATATAAACTATTGTGCAAACCTTATCAACAAATTGTATCTTGTGAACGTTTATACACATTGACTACGAAACAGAGTGGATTGTTATGGGCGTTAGCAGCATTGGGCGGCTTAGGGTATTCAAGGGTTGGTTGGTCGGAATGGGGATTTTCGCCGTGTCATTGGCTACTGCTCAGACGACTATAAGGGGTAAGGTTTCCGACGCTTCAACCGGCGAAGGCATTCCCGGGGCCACCGTGTCGCTTTCCAACACATCCATTGGCACCTCTACAGACAGCCTCGGCAATTACACGCTGCCTTATGATTCGGCGGCCTCCTACATCCTATTCAATGCCTTGGGCTATAAGCCGCTGACCAAACAGCTGACGAGGGGGGAGGAATCCCTCGATGTGGAGCTGGAAGAGGATTTCCAGACATTGGATGAAGTGGTGGTCAGCGGCAAAGGGCGTTACCGCAACCGCAATAACCCTGCAGTCGAACTCATCCGGAAGGTCATCGAGCACAAAAAGGCGAACCGGCTCTCCCGGTTTGACCACGTATCATACGAAGCCTACGAAAAAATCATGATGGCCGTGAGCGACGTGCCCAAATTCGTCACCAACAACCCGCTGACCCGGGGATACCGGTTTGCTTTTGAAAACGTGGACACCACCTTGGTACCCGGTCGGTCCCTCTTGCCCATCTACCTGGAGGAAACCCTCTCGAAACGATACCAACGGATGTATCCCAAGGCCAACAAAACCATCGTGACGGCCAACAAGAAGACGGAACTCGACAGCCGGTATGTAAACAACGAAAATATCGAAACTTACTTCAAATTCATCCATGGCGACATCGATATCTATGAAAATAACATCCTCATCCTGAACAAGCCATTCCTTGGCCCCACGGCCGATGCGGCTCCGGTATTCTATAAGTTCTTCATCACGGATACCATCCAAAGCGCCGAAGAGCAGTTTGTGGAATTGACCTTCGTACCGCGCAACGAAGAAGATCGCTTGTTTTCGGGAAAGCTCCACATCACCTTGGACGGCAATTATGGGATACGCCGGGCAGATATCTGGATAGACCACCGGGCAAACCTCAACTGGGTGAATGATGTCAACATTTCCCTTCGCTTTGGCCGCCATAGCAGCGGCATCTACCTGCTCACGTATTCCGACGTGAAAATCAACTTCGGCCTATATGAAGGCAAGCGGGGTGCCTTTGGACAGCGGACGCTCGTCTATGGGGATTACGATACGGAAACGGCCATCCCTGCGCGAACCTTCAGTGGACAGCAGTGGGTAAAAACCGATGACGCAAGCCGCCAAACAACGGATTACTGGGACAGCAGACGCCCCCTACAACTGACCGAGGTGGAGGCAAAAACCTATGCAAACCTCGACAGCCTACAGCGCAACCGCTCATTCAGGCGGACTTTGAAGCTGGGCTACCTCCTTGCGCAAAGCTACGTCAACGCCGGACCGGTGGAGTTTGGACCAATGGAATATACGTATAGCTTCAACGACCTCGAAGGCAGCCGCATACGGCTGAGCGGGCGCACGACACGACAATTTTCCGAAAAACTCTATGCAGAGGCGTACACGGCATACGGCTTTCGCGATGATCGGGTAAAGTTTTTCGGGGGAGTGGCGCATACCCTGAACGGGCGGAGGGTAGGGGAATACCCTTCCCACTACCTCCAAGCAACTTATCAGCGTGACGTACGGGAACCTGGCCAATTGCTCGGATTCCGAAACGGCGATAGCTTCGCCCGTTCCTTTCGCAGCGGCGTGCAGGATAAATGGTCCTATTACGAGGTCTTCAAGCTCAACCATGTGGTCGAGTTCGGCAACCACGTGCTGCTTCAAACGTTTATTGCTTCGCAGCGCCAAGCACCGGCGGCCAAACTGCATTTCATTACCGCAGGAGCCAACGCGGACACACTCCGTGCATTGCAGACGTCCGAACTCGGTGTCGACCTCCGCTGGGCACCGAACGAGGAGTTTTTCCAGCGCAACCTGGAACGGAATCCCATCATCAACGCGTATCCGGTGTTCAACCTGCGCTACAATATGGGAATAAAGGGGCTTTTGGGCGGCGAATACAACTATCACGCACTGCGACTGGATATCTTCAAGCGGGTGTTTCTCTCGCAATTGGGTCTAGCCGATATCAACCTGGGCACGGGCTATATCTTCGGCACCGTCCCGTTTCCGCTGCTTGATATCCCCAATGCCAGCAAAACCTATTTGCTAGCACCCGATTCCTATACCTTGCTGAACAACCTGGAATTCGTGAGCGACCAATACGTCAAACTGAACATTGAACACCGGCTTCATGGCTTCATCCTGAACAAGATACCTTTGGTGAAAAAACTGAAAATACGCGAACTGGTCGGCTTCAAGCTACTCTATGGCAATGTACGTCCCGAAAACCGTCCGGAAAACAATATGGGGGTTTTCCTTCTTCCCAGGGATGAGCAGGGGAATCCCACGACCTTCACCCTCGAACGGAAACCGTACATGGAAGCGAGCGCCGGTGTGGAGAACATTTTGAACGTACTCCGTGTGGAATATGTGCGGCGATTGTCGTACCTTAACCATCCGGATATCGATAGGGGCGGGATACGTTTCAGTCTGAAAGTTGATTTTTAATGAGGAACAGAAAAATGACATACCAATATTTAATCATCCACGATCAGGGGCCTATGCGCCGCATCACCATCAACCGGGAAAGCAAGCTGAACGCATTGAACAAAGCGGTACTGGCCGAATTGCATGGCGCCATTTCCGATGCCCTCGCTGCCGACCCAATCCGCGGCATCGTGCTGGTAGGCGCCGGTGAAAAAGCCTTCGTAGCTGGTGCGGACATCGCCGAATTCGCGTCCTTCGACGCCGAGCAAGGCCGGAAGCTGGCCCAAGAAGGGCAAACCCTGGTATTTGATGCGATACATCAGGCCCACAAACCTGTCATCGCCGCCATCAACGGCTATGCATTGGGAGGGGGGCTTGAACTGGCGTTGGCCTGCCACATCCGGATTGCAGCCTCCCACGCCAAACTGGGATTACCCGAAGTGTCATTGGGCCTGATACCGGGTTACGGCGGCACCCAACGGCTTACCCAATTGGCGGGCCGGGGAAAAGCACTGGAGATGATACTTACTGGCGACATGATTTCTGCAGAAGAAGCGCTGCGATACGGGGTCGTAAACCATGTGGTGGAGCCAGCCGATTTGCTCGCTAGGGCGGAAGGACTCATTGACCGCATCGCTTCCAGGTCTCCCCATGCGGTGGGAGCGGCCATACGGGCGGTCAACGCAGGTCTCCATTCGGGACAACCAAACGGCTTCGCGGCCGAAATCGATGAATTCAGCGCTTGCTTTGGCACGCCGGACTTCCAAGAAGGCGTAGCGGCATTTTTGGAGAAACGAAAACCAAAATTCCAATCCGGCGTTTATTGATAAATTGTTGAACGGTATCGACTATGTCCTATTCCGTATTTACCCAAAAGGAGCGCAATGTGATCACATTGGTGCTGATTGTCTTACTCGGTATCATCATTGCCTATGCCGTTCGGGGCATCATCGGTGCGTTGCTGGGAACCATGGTCATGTACACCATTTTCAGGCCTGCCAATATCTGGATGGTGGAGCGGCTCAAGTGGCGAAGGCCGATAGTAGCCATTATCCTAATCGTGGTCTCTTTCCTCATCATCGTATTGCCCTTTCTGGGAATCGGCACCATGTTGACCAACAAAATCGTGGCGCTGATCAAAAACCCCGAATGGATAAAAAACACCGTAAACACGATTAACGAGTACGCTGGCGACAAACTGGGCAAGCCCGACCTGCTGCAGGAACAATTGGAGAAAAGCGCCTCTTACCTCGGAGGGCTGCTCACTTCCTTGCTCAGCGGCGCAGCGGGGCTTTTCCTGGACATTACGGTCATGTATTTCCTGCTGTATTTCATTTTTGTCAATTTCAGGAGCTTCGAACGAGGTTTGCTCCGCTATTCCCCGTTCAAAATCGAGAATGCTGTCCGCTTTGGTCATGAACTGCGCAACATCACGTATTCCAATGTCATCGGACAGACGTTCATCGCGTTGGTTCAAGGCGGTGCACTGTCGCTGGGATTTTGGATTTTCGGTTTTCACGATGCGCTTTTTTGGGGCGTCATATGCGCCATCCTCGCTTTTGTGCCGTTACTTGGCCCACCGCTCATTTTCGTCCCGGCGGCCATCTACGCCTTTACGCAGGGGGATAACGTAGCCGCCATTGGCTTATTGATTTATGGCTTTGTCGTGGTCATCAACATCGATAATGTACTGCGCTTGATTATCGCCAAAAGAGTGGGTGATATCCATCCCATCATCACGGTTGTGGGGGTCATCATCGGCATCCCGCTCTTCGGTGTCATGGGGCTGGTATACGGGCCGCTGTTGCTGTCTTATTTCCTCATCACCGTTCGCATCTACGAGGCCAACAAACGGGATGGAGATGCTACCGATGAGCAATTCGTAACATAATCCTACCTTTGCCCTCGGATAGGATGAATATGCGGATACTGATATTTTTGTGCATGATGCTGGCAGTTCGAACCAGTAACGCCCAAGCTATTGCCCACTACGAAACTAGCGGAGACAAACTCTCCCTGACACTGGCGGGAGCGTCGCACCTCGCGAAACTGCCGCTTCACTGCATGCAACAGGAATATCCGTACAAGACGGGTGTCGTTTTCATCGACTCGTCGCTGATCCAAGCACCGATCGATTACCATCCCGCTTTTTATGGCTGCTTTGACTGGCACAGCAGCGTACATGGACATTGGATGTTGGTGCGCCTGCTGAAGTTATTCCCCGAACTGCCGGAGGCGGCTGAGATTAGGTCGAAGCTAAGCGAAAACCTTAGCGCAGCGAACATTGCCGTCGAAGCGCGGCTATTCCAAGGGCTGAACAAGAGTTTTGAACGCACGTATGGTTGGGCTTGGCTGCTGCAATTGCAAGCTGAACTGCTATCATGGGATGACCCATTGGGTAAATCGTTGAGCGCAAATCTCCAGCCCTTGGCCGACCTCATGTCTCGTTCTTACCAAGAATACTTGCCCAAGATGAACTACGCCATCCGCGTGGGTGAGCATTCGAACCTAGCTTTTGGGCTGCGGCTGGCATATGACTACGCTACGCAGACAGGCGATTCGGCGCTGTTGGACGTTATCGTCCAAACGGCGAGGCGCTTCTACGCTCAAGATACCGCCTGCCCGCTGGGTTGGGAGCCCGGTGGCGCCGACTTCCTCAGCCCATGTTTGGAAGAAGCGGACCTGATGTGGCGGATTTTACCCGCTGCTGAATACCGGAAATGGATCA
>Ga0182741_1005207_pt1 | contig 12224 bp, 9 predicted proteins | sample eDN5th37CBELigOP_FD_128874 | JGI IMG/M metagenome (GOLD analysis project Ga0182741, IMG submission 128874) | Enriched Organic Plus compost microbial communities from Emeryville, California, USA - eDNA 5th pass 37_C BE-Lig OP (version 2) (version 2) ...
AGAGTCGCGTCCGCGTGCATTTCTGGCGCATGAGGCCGTGTGTCGAGATGCCCGGCTGCCTGGGGTTTTTCCCTACGGCGCGGAGGCAGCGGCGGTGAGCGCGTCCGCGGCGATCCTCTACGAGAACGAGGCACTGGTTGCAGGCCATGGGGTGCGCTCCGCTTTGTTGGCTCCGGTGGTGGCCATCCTCGGTCCGGAGCGGTACTGGACGGTGCCCGAAGCAGGCTGACTCGTTCGGCCACACCGATACGCCGGTGTATCCACAGTCACTGTGGGTGCACCGGCGTATTTCGTTGTGCGCCAAGGGCAGACGTGTCGACTTGATGCCTGCCGGGGTGGTGGTCAGGGAGACCTCGGTCGGCGTGAAGTCGACAAGGCCGCAGGTGCCGCATCCAGTGTGAGCCGACCGCCCGCAGGGGAGAGATGCCGGAGCTGGCGCCGGTCGGCCTGTCGGTGGATGAGCACGACGAGTACCCCGTTCGAATCGTGCTCATCGAACGGGGAGGTGGTTGCTGCAGAGCGAAAGAAGCTGGGGTCGCTCAGAAGCAGTGTGGGGCGATGGCCTCGGACACGCGGGGTCTCGTGACAGATGGCAGGGCGCGGTCAGCGTGCTCAGCTCTGGGGCTGCGGCCATGAAGAGGGATCGCCACATGAACAGATGTGCTGACTGGATCCAGTTGCGTGCGTGGAGGATCGATACCAGTGGCGTCACTGGGTCTCGTGAACAACCTCACCGTGCACAATCCCGTTCGGCCAGGGTGCGTAGCCGTACTAGGTGCGCGCATCGATCGGGAGTGCACTCTCGCGGACGTGCCGGGAGAGGAGAACGGAGAGCCGGTCCTGTTCGACCTCCGTAGCCGGCTGGTGATGGGAGGGGTCGACGAACCCGAATAGAGCCCGTGCGCGCCTGCCGGCGAATCCGCGCGCAGCGACGGCGTCTTCTGCTGCACGATTCGTGCGATGTCGACCTTGCCGGCTCGGAATCGACGGGGGATGCGGCCGGTGAGTCGGCGTAGCAGCGCCCGAGGTGTACGAGAGAAGGCAGCTGCGGTAACAGCGTCGGCCGGGATGCTCGGCTCGGCGGTGTCGGGGACGATCAGGTCGTCGAAGGACAGCTGACCGTTGTCCACGGCGCGATCCTGGGACTCGGTCTCAATGTCGTGCTCGACGTCCAGGGTTTCGAGTTCGACGACAACCTCATCGAGCGCCTTCTTGCGCGGTGGCTTCGTTTCGAATGCGTCGCGGACCCCGAGGTTGAGCGCCAATTTGTGGACGTTGCGGTAGTGCATGCGGAGGATCTTGCCGAGGAAGTTCATCGACTTGCCCTGCTTGGCACCCCGCAGGACGATCGCTTCACTTTCGGCGGCGCTGAATTCGTGCTCGCGGAGCATCCCGGGGTCGTGGAAGGCGAGCTCGACAACATTCTCGTCTGGCCTGTCCAGGTCAGATCTGTTGTCGTCAGTGGCCTCCGGTCGCTTGGCGGTGTCGGGGATCCATTTGAGGGCGGTGTCGTCGGCGTGGATGTCGGCGTCTGGGTATCCGTCGTAGTCCCATGCCACCCCGGCGCGGACGACTGCGCACGGGCCGATGCCGTCGAGGATTTCGACTCGGGTCCGGGTGCGGCATGCTTGCACGAGGGGGCAGGTAGCGCAAACAGCAACGGCGCGTTGACGATCCGACGTTTCGTCAGACTCGAACACGTCGAGGATGGCGTCGCAAAGACGGTCAGCAGAATCGGCGACACCAATAGGGTCGCCGAGCACAGCTGTGCTCATGGTGTGTCCTATGCAAGTTGTGTGGCAGATCCGATGGTGATCACTCTAGCGCACTGCGAGCGAAGTGGTGGGATGCGCTGCTGTTTCGGTGGCCCCGAGTTGCGTTGCAACACACGGAGAAGCGAAATGTCACCGTTGGGCCATGACCTACCGATTCGCCACCATCGGATGCACGCACGCCGGCTACAGCACCCGCGGCATGCGGATGCACCGCCCCACCGGCTGGAATCTCCGCGTCGTCGACGGCCAACTCGCATACAGCCAGGCCGTCACTCAGATCATCGACGCCGGCTGCCGAGGTCTGTGGCACGGAGGAGACGTCACTCACTGGTCCCGCCCACTGCCGCGCGACGTCGAATCAGTCCAGCGACTCGACGACCTCATCTTTGACGCGGGACTCTGGAACGGGAAGAACAGCGGCAACCACTGCGCAGGCTCGGGTGCAGACCTTTCCGCCGTTGCCATGTTCGACCGACCCACGATGAACGCCTTCACCGTCTATCCCGACAGCCGCCGCGCGCCGGAAGACAGCGTCGGCCCGTACCCCGGCCTCTACGAGATCCACCAACCCGACCCCGATCAGGCTATCTACTTGCACGTCGTAAGCCACTACGGTCTCGACCCGGATCTCCGCAACCAGGGCATCCACATCGAACCGGAGCCTCTCGACCACGGCATCAACATCTTGTGCTCGCACGGCATCTTCGTCGGGGACGAACGCCTCTACAAGGCCGCCGAACGGCACGGCGCCGACCGCCTCGTCCCGACCGAGTGGGTAACCCGAGGGTTCGACCTCACCCTCCTGTCGGACTTCCACACGCCCGGCCCCGTCAACGGATTCGGAGACCCCGATGGGCGTGGTCAGGTCTGGTACACCGGCTCGACGGTCCGCCGCGGGTTCTCCGACGACGAGTCGCCCCGAGGATGGCTCCAAGTCGACCTGCCCGACGCCGGCGCACCCCACGTGACACTGCGCGAGATCTGGCAGCGCCCACAGCGTGACTTCGACCCGATCGACGCCACCACCATGACGGTCACGCAGATCAACGACCTGGTGCGCGATCGCCTCGCTGCACAGCGCTGGATCGACGCCGAGTCGGAAGCTCTCACCGGCGACGGCGGATGGATCCTGCGTCAGCGCATCGTCGGCGCCACACCGCAGCAGCGGCAAGGCATCTACGAACTCGCCGGGGAATGGGCGAATGCAGCACGCGACGCAGCGTACTGGTCCACCACCTTCGAAAACCCGCTCAGCGGAATCTCACTCGCGCAGCCCACCCACGAACAAATCTCGATCACCGAGCGCGTCGTCGACCTGCAAGTCGCGCTCGACCACCGCACCGATCACGGAAACGTCGGCAAGACCCTGCGCGATGCCCCCGAGTCTCTCCGCGAAGCCGCCCTTACCCAGGCCCGCGCCGCACTCGGCGCACCCTGCACGGCCTGACACTCGGAGAATCAAACCCCTACCCTCCCACCACCAAGACATGCCGATGCGCACAATCGACATCCGACCACCACAGAGGAGCAGCCATGTCGCCCACAGTCGACGATCCGTTGACGGACCACGGCCTACCCGTGTTCGTGCTTCCTGACGGAACGGTCCTGCCTTCGACCGATGCACACGGAAGACCGATCGCAGGATTCAACGGTCTGGCTATCGGGACCGGCCCCGACGGTGAGATCGTGATCATGCCCTCGGACTGGTCGAGCAGTGACACAGATGTGGACTGGACGCCGTTTTCAGGAGTCGTCCACAACGGTGCCGCGGTCGTCGATGTACCTGTCGCAGCAGCGGGTGAGACGCAATCGGCTGTGGCGGCGCCGATGTCCCCGGAGTCGTGGGGCGACTCGTTGACGACCGTGCTCGTGTCAGTGTCCGTGCTGGCCTTCGCGGTCGCTGCCGTCCTGGGTGCCAGAATCTGGCGTCGCATGAGTCGGTCCTGATGAGAGACGACCTCGACCAGGTCTTTGATCGGCAAGGACCGGATCGTAGTCATCCGCTGTGCCTCGCAGGCTCGCCGCGCTGGGCAAACCGAGGGTGAGATCGGCGTCTGTATCCAGCCGGACTGTGCCTCGGAACCGATCCTCAGACCTGCTCGGAGGTGTCCACGCCGACGCAGTCCGGCAGAGTCGGTGGTGGACGGTTGCGAGGTGTGCCGCCCACCAGCGCTCGGGCGCATGTTTGTTCTCTGGAGCAAGTGACGTGCAGGACCGCCTGCTCGCTGCCATGTTCCGTGGACTCCGTCGACGGTTACCACAGTGCCAGGGGCGTGCCGGCGTCCTCTGCGGCCCGGATGCGTGCCTCGATTCGGGCCGCGCTGTCGCCGTTGCGCAGCCCTGCCCGTACCGCTTCGGCGATTGCACGACTGCGCCCGGCCGAGCCGCGCACATCGGCGAGAGGCGAATTGAAATTGCGGCGCCGACGCAGGTACTCGATGCGGTTGGTGCCGTTCGTACCGAGCCGCATGTGCCGGGGATTGGTGCAGGCCGCGTAGTCACATTGATGACAGACGGTGACGTCGTCGGTGGCGGCCCAACCGAGCCTGGGGATCACGTCGTATTCGAGTTGATAGGCGAACAGATGAGCCGGGACGGTCCCGCGGCGTTCGAGTCCGATGTTGCCGGCTCGGAACGAACCGTGGCCGGTGGAGCTGATGGCACCGATGAACGGCCAGCAGGTTTGGGGACTGCGGCGGTAGCGCTTGGCTTCGAACCGAGCGACGACCACCGGATCGGACAACCACTGCCGCCACAGGTCGGCCGGCACCCGCACCGGGCGACGATCACCGAGTAGAGCCAGCTGCTCGCCGCGGTCGGGCACTCCCTCGAGGTCGAGCATCAGACCGCTGTCCACCGACACTGCCCACCACCTTCCTCCGGCCACGCCCCTCCGATCGTACGGGCATTTCCGCAGGTCGGCGAGACATACTCGATGTCGGTGTCACGACTGAAACACCCACCCCGAGCCGTTCGTAGCGTCACAGGCATCGACAGGCACCATCACGAAAGGGACCGGGATCATGCTGCGGTTGAAGTCGCTGGAGATCACCAACATCCGCTCCGTCGAGCACATGACACTCGATGTGGACCCGGACGGCACGACCGCTCTGTACGGCCCCTCGGGGGTCGGCAAGTCGGGCATCCTCGACGCGTTGCCGTGGTGCCTGTGGGGAGACACCGGGTCAGCCGGATCGGCAGCTGCACTGCGCCGCGAGGGATCCACCGAACCCGCCCAGGTCACCGCCACCGTTCTCATCGACAGCGACGAGGTCGTCGCCGTACGCCGGATCACCCGCTCCGAGGCCGGTGTCGAATCCGCGTCGGCGAAACTGTGGATCAACGGCGTCAAGCAGTCGAACGTCACGCCGGCGTCGTTGACCCGGATCATCACCGAGCTGACCGGGCTGACCGCGAAGACGTTCCGCGGCGCGTTCTACATGGCGCAGGGGCAACTGACCGAACTGATGACGGGCACCCCTGCGAAGGTGCAGGAAACGTTCGAAGAGCTGACCGGCCTCGACGACCTGACCAAGCGTATCCAGGGACTGCGTGAAGAGTGCAAGGACGCCGCGGTCCGGGCCGAGGCACTGCCCGGTGACCCGGCCGAGGTGAAGCGAACCGCCGACGACGCCGAGGAAGCCGGGGCCGAAAGTGATCGCCTGCAGCAGGAATGCAACCGAGCCGCGGCTGACGCTGCCGAAGCCCGGACCATCTGGGATGCCGCCAACCAGCAGGCGAAGGAACTGCAGCGCGCCGAACGCCTCGCCCGCGATTCCCGCGAAGCCGTAGTCGGCGCCCAGGCACTTGCAGCGGACGCCGGGCAGGCTGTCGACGCGGCCCGCCAACGTCTCCACGATCTCGGTGAGGCAACCAGCGGGGATCACGAACCGCGGGGCGCCGTCGCCCGCCAGGCGTGCACCGATCTCGAACACGCGCTCGGCGAACTGACCCGCCGCGGCACGGAACTCAAGTCCGCCGCCGGGCAGGAGAGCAGTGCCCGGACCGCCGCCGAGCAGGCCCGCGCCGCACACGCGGCCGTCGACCCGGATGCGTTGGCCGCCGCGGTGACCGCCGGGCAGGCCGAGGTGGAGGCCGCGCGAAGTGCACACCAGGAGGCCCTGCGGGCAGCGCACGTCGCCGACGCCGCCGTCGCCCAACGCGACGAGGCCATCGCGACGCTCTCCCGCGCGATGGACGCTGCCGCATGCCCGACCTGCCGACAGGACGTCGGCGACGTCGCCGCCCTGATCGACGAGCAGCGCACGATCCTGGACCAGGCACGTGCGGAGGCGACGGCCGCCCACCAGAGGGCAACCGCGCTGGACCGGGCCCTGCTCGACACCGAGACCCGGCTGCGCAAGGCCCACGACGCTCTCGCGAACGTCGACAGCCTCGCGCTCGTCGCCGAGCACGCGGAGGCCGCGGCCAGCGCCGCGACCCGGCACGCCGACCAGGCCGCCGGGGCGCTGGCCGAGCTGGTCGCCACTCACCAGAACGCACCGGCACCAGCCGGGCGGGACGAGATCCACCGGGCAGCGCTCACCGTGCACGAGCAACTGACCGCACAGCTCGCCACCGCACGCACGGTCACGACGGCATGGAATGCGTTGGCCGACGCCCTCACCCGGGCGGCTGCTGCCGGCGAGCGCGTCGAGGTGGCACGCGCCGCGGTGGTGGACGCACCGAGCCCCACCGACGTCGCGGCCGCCGAGTCCCGCGAAGCAAACGCACGCGCCGCCCTCGACGCTGCACAGGCACGCGCCGCGGACGCCGCAGCACACGCCCAGGCCGCGCGCGCCACAGCGATGCAACTCGACGGCATCGCCGACGATGCCGCCACCCGATGGGAGCTCAAGAGAGAGGCCGCCGAAAAGGCGGAGATCGCCCGCATCGCCCGTGACATCGGAATCGCCCTGCGCCGAGATCTGCTCGCCGAGTACTGCGCCACGATCTCCGCAGCAGCGACCGACATCCTGACCCGACTGGGCGGAGAACATGTGGGGTTCGTGATCGACGAGACGTTCGTACCGCAGGTGGTGTTGCCCGACGGGACAACCCGCGCCACCCGGCAGCTCTCCGGCGGTGAGAAGGCCCGCGCCGCGGTGTGCGCATTCATCGGGTTCTCCCGCCAGCTCGCCGGCGGTGGCAAGCCCGGCATGCTGTTCGCCGACGAAATTACCGCCTCGCAGGACGAAGCATTCCGGCGGGACATGCTGACGATGCTGCGCGCCCTGGAAATGCCGATGATCGTCGTCTCGCACACCGCCGACGTCCTCGACATCGCGTCGCGGGTGATCCGCCTGCAGCGCCCGCCACTCGGATCCACCCAGCTCGCCGCGTGATCAGCGGCCACCTCGGCTGTCGATGATCGCGATGTCAAGACAGCCGGGGTGGACCATCGCTCGTCTACCGTTCGACCGCTCCACCACCCTTCGAAAGGATCACCACCTCGTGCTCGCCTACGGATACGTCGGATTCCCTGCAGGGTCAGGGAACTCGTCAAGTGCAGCGATAGACCTGGTGCTGCTGCGTGACGGGACGCCGCGACGCTGCCACGGCACGATCGGCGCGTCTGCCTGGGAGTCCACACCCACTGGATATGACTCGCTGCTCGACGGGATCCTGCAGCTGGGGTCGAACGTCGAAGACACCCGCGACCGAATCGGCGACCCAGATTCGCTGCCGATGCGCGTGATCGAACTCGCCGACACCGTCACCGACGACCGGGTCCCGAACGCCTTCATGGTCGCGTACTTCAAGTCGGACGACCCCGACAAGCAGATCGAACAGTTCGCCAGCGCCGCCTTGGCCGCCGGTAGCGACGCCCCCGCGGTGGACTGGGACAGCGACCCCGCCGGCACCGACCTGGAACCGGCAACCGCCTCCGACCCCGACCAGACGTACAGCACCCCGTCCGGGGACCCCTACCTCCCGCGGATGGTCGGCGGCATCGTCGACGTCACCGTCGTGCGCGCCGCCATCGCCCACGGGTGGACCGTCGGCCTCGCCGGCGAACCTGGCTCAGGCAAGACCACGCTCGCGCAGGTCGCAGCGCCGGACCTGCTGCAGTTGACGTTCCACGGCGAGACAACCGTCGAAGACATCGTCGGCCGCTATAACCCCGATCCGACTGCACCGTCGGGGTTTGCCTGGGTCGACGGGCCCCTGCTGCAGGCCATGCGGGAAGGACGTCCGTTCCTGGCCGACGAGCTGCCGCGCGCGCCGCAGGAAGTGCAATCAGTGTTCCTCTCCGTGTGCGATCACCGCCGCACCTACATCGACACCTCCAACCCCCATGTCGGTCAGGTCGACGCTGCCGACGGCTTCGCGGTGCTGATCGCGTACAACCCCGGCTCCGGGTTCGGGATCCCCGAGGCGCTGCACGACCGGATCGCGTTCACCGTCACCGTTCCCACGGACCTGTCGACCGCGGAGAACCTCGGGGTACCGAAGGCATTCGTCGACGCCGCCCGCGCCCTGATGACAGCGAACGACGTCGCACGAGCGAAGGGGCAAGAGCCGGTGTGGGTGCCGTCGCTGCGTTCCCTGCTCAAGGCCCGCGACATCGCCCCGGTACTCGGCATCGGCTTCGCAGCACGATCGTTGGTGTCGGCCTGCCCGGAGCCGCTCCTGCGCGGCCGAGTCGCCCAGGAGCTGGAAAAGCACCTCAGCCTGGGTTCGGGCGAGCTCGGCGTACTCGTCGCCCAGTCCTGACCAACACACACATCCGCACCAGAATCGGGTGCATCGAGAAGGGAATCCGCAGTGGGGCCGCAGAGTTGGGAGCTGACCGGATGGTCGGCCACCGAATGGGCACGGCAGATCGCCAGCCGCGGCGACGTCACCGTCACTATCGACGCGACACCGGGCGGAGTCGACGTCGACCCGACATCCGGGCAGATCCGCATCGACCCGCACGCGGCAGAGCTGTCCGTCGACGATCGCGGACGCGTTCCGACGACCAGGACGCTCATCGATCGCCTGTCCCACCCGATCCTGGCTGGCCTCGTCCTCGACGGAGCCTCACGCGCAGCGCATTCGCGGTGGCGCGGCCGGGTCGGCGACGACGTCCCGGCGGGGGTGCTCGAGGTCGCGTGGGCGCTCGACGCCGCGCGTGCGCACCGCAGGCTGATCATCCGCAGCCCGAGGTCACGGCTGTTCCTCCGGGCGGCCGCCCCGGTGACGATGTCGGTCGTGGGGTCGCCGCGCGTGTTGCTCGAACGCGCGCTGCCCCAGGTCGACGCCGGGGTGCTTCCGCGGTGGGTGGGTGAGCGGACTCGCCCGGTCGTGGAGGAGGAGTTCGGCGCCGACGTCGTCGCCGAGTGCACGCAGATCTGGCGTCAGGTCCTCGCTCTGCGTGACAGCGACGAGGAGCAGTTGTTGGCGTTGTCCGAGCAGTGGTGTCGGCTGCTTCCGGATGCGGATCCCGACAGTGGAAGTGGGGCAGGCGCCGGTCCGGGGGAGGGCGCACTGCAGTCGGTCGGTAGCGACGACCTTTCCGGGGCTGCCGGCGACGGCGTCGGCGGTGACCCCGGGGCCGACCCGAGCGACCCGGAAGCGGCCCCGGGGGAAGGCGCCAGCGATGTCAGCGACCGACTCGACCCCGGCACCGGGATCGGCTCGGGCTGGACAGACCTGCTGCGCGACCTGGTCGCGGAGACCTTCGCCGAGGCAGAACTCGAACTCCACCAGGCGGTCGGCCCGCAACCGACACCCGAGAAGCGCGCCGACAACACCCAACGCGACCTCGCCGCGGCCGCAGCACGAGCGGTGTTCGACGCGAAGGCCCCCACCCGCATCCGGAACCGTCCGCCCACCGACGCGGAGATTGCCAAACGCGCCGCGATCGTGCACCGCCTCAAACGCGCCCAGTACGAAGCGCCCCGCCAGGTCACCGAACACGTGGCCTACCCGGCGGGCAAGGCCCGCACGAGCGGACTCGTCCAACGCGCAGCGCAACGCGCCAACGGGCAGGTCGTCACCGCGACCCCCTGGCGCCGCAACCGGCGCAAGGTCGCCGAGAAGCCGTCCCTGCACGTCGGTGTCGTCGTCGATGTCTCCGGATCGATGGACCGCTGGCTCCCCGCCGCTGGCACGGTGATCTGGTCCCTCGCGGAGGCCGCGGCGGAGCTCGGCGGCACCGCAGCAGCCACAGGTTTCGGCGGCACCGTCACCGCGCTGCTCGGACCTCGCGCCCGCGCGAACCGAGTGCCCGTCGTCCCTGGTGGATCGTCCTCAACCGGGTGCGCCGAAGCGATGTCCGCGGTCACCGCCGGCGCCGACCTCACCACCGCCTTCGGGGCCCGCGTCCTCGTCGTCCTCACCGACGGTGAACTCCCCAGCCACGAAGCCTCCGCCATCGAGGACCGCGTGCGCTACCTACGCCGCCACGACGTCCAGGTCGTGTGGGCACTGACCGGTGACCGCGAGCGAGCCTCGGTCATCCCCGAGGACACCACGGTCGTCGACCACGTCACCCCGAACGCCTTCGCTGGGCTCGTCTCCGACGCGATCGCTACCGCACTCGAGCGAGCGCATACAAACTTGGCATAGCCTCCAACGCGAGTGCTCACAGTTCAGCAGCTGCATACAGTCGGGCGTTGCGGGTAGCGTCCGTTCGCCCGGCTACGCTTTCGCAGTGCACAGAGCGTCAGACCAGGCCTATCCGACTTCACGTCTTCGGAAGTACGACCGAGAGAAGATCAGTCGAGGTCGGTATGCCTCCGTGCGGTACCTGGAAACGACGCCGTTCTGTTGGATGTGCTCGCGCACTAGCGGGGAATCGGTGCCGACCAAGGAACACATCTTTCCTCAGTGGTCCTTCAAGCACTTCAGGGAAGAGCAACTGTGTTTCGAGCCCTGGCGTCTCAGCGTTCGGCATGGTGTCGAAACAGATAAGCGTGGCCCAATGCCGGCGCGAACGATGGTCGAAAGCCGTGTTTGCAATGTCTGCAACAACGGCTGGATGTCGCGGTTGGAAGCCGCAGTTGAGCCACTCATATTTGGGCAAGACAGGAACCTCGATGAAGGTCAAGTCGAGATTCTCTCTCGTTGGCTCGCGAAGACTTCGGCCGTGCTTAACGTATCCCAGACTGCACCCCTCAAGTGGAAGGCAGGGGACCGACACCAGATCGCCCGCGGCATGCCTTCGAACATCCGCGTAAGCGCATTCCGAGTACCCGCATCTGATCTCAACTGGGTGCAGGGGCTGCCTTTCGGATGCCTGTTCCCAAGCGATTTTGACGTACGGCTATCGCATGGGCTGGGCGGTATGGTGCACGTTTGCAGCATCCAAATCCATGACATTGTTGGCCTTGTCGTGAAGTACCCATGGCAATTAGCCCATTCCGAGGTTCACCTCTCGGGAGTACCTCTCTGGACAGTGGAGGGACCGATGCCGGTCAACCTGGACGACCTCCCCCTTGAGGAGGACATGTTCTCGGTATTCGTGTCTGGCGAATGGAGGGATAGTCCTCTGTTCGGACGACCAACCGTTGACTCCATCGACTTCTTCGAGGCATGAGGCCCAGCGGAGTGAGCCATTCGCTGAGCAAGCAGGAGGGGCCGGTGGCTGACTGACGCGATCTGCTGGAGAAGCTGCCGCGCATGATGCCGGGCACCTGATGCTCCCTGCAGAATGTGAGGCCTCCGTGAACGAACCGACCGTGCGTCACCCGATCAGCATCGAAGACGCCACCCGTCTCGACCCCGCTCAGATCGCTCCACCGATCGTCGTCACCGACGGTGAGCACACCGAGATCGGTTCCGCCCACGGCCGAGTCCTGCCGCTGATCGGCCACCGCCGCCCCTACATCTACGACGTGTCCCTGCCCGACAAACGCCGCGTCTACGCCGACACCCCCGAAGATGCGATAGCAGTCATCATCGGCGGTGACTACGCCGAGAAGCTCGCCGCCCTACGCGATCTCGAATCGTCGATCGACGACACCGCGATCGACGAGGCATGGCTGGCCCTGGCCCGCCTCCGGCACGCCCACGCCGACAGGCTCCGACTGGCCCTGCAACAGCAGATCAACGACCTCTCGCAGCGGGACGGCAGCTGGGACCACCTCGACGACGAGGAACAGCAGCAGCTGACCAAAGCCGCGGACCCCGACGGCCCCTACCCGGTGGGCGTCCTCGAGGAAATCCCATTCGTCGACGAGGAAGACCACCTGCGCACCCGGATGACGGGTGTGTGGTCCGCGCGGGTGTCGCTGGTCCTCAACACCGGTGACTACGACCCCTACTCGAACACCCCGCTCCCGCTGTCGGAAATGACCCGCGACGGCGTGGTCGTGCCGGGCGACCCGAACCTGGTCGTCCTCGACATCGGCGACAGTGCTGCCTACATGGAGTCCCTGGAGAAGGCCGGCTGGCTGACCATGTCGGTGTTGCCTGCCGAGCAACCCGACCCGATCTTCCGGGGCATCAACCTGAGCTGAC
>Ga0182741_1005210_pt1 | contig 12220 bp, 8 predicted proteins | sample eDN5th37CBELigOP_FD_128874 | JGI IMG/M metagenome (GOLD analysis project Ga0182741, IMG submission 128874) | Enriched Organic Plus compost microbial communities from Emeryville, California, USA - eDNA 5th pass 37_C BE-Lig OP (version 2) (version 2) ...
CGCCAGCACTGGCGGCGCGCGACGACCGAGCGGTGTCAGCGCAACTCCCGGTACCGTCCATGGCGTGTCGGTGGTCCGCAGGACATAGGCGTTCACGCCCACCCCCTCGCCGATCGCCCCGACGCGCCGTCGGCCATAGCCCAGTGAAAGGGCGACAACGCCGGGCGCGATGCCTGGCTCGGGCATCACCGCCACCTCCAGCGAGCGCCCGCCCACCTCCAGCCGCACCACGTCGCCCTGGCTCAGGCCACGCGCCTCCGCCTCCTCCGGCGCGATCAGGGCGGCGTTGCCCCAGACCTGCCGCGTCAGGGGGCGCGGGCATTCCTGCAGCCAGGCATTGTTGGCGAAGCGCCCGTCCCAGACGGAGGCGTCGGGTCTCAGCACCAGCACGAGCCCATCCGCGGCCGGCGCGGGCGGGATTTCCGGCAGGCGCGGCTCGGGCGGGTCGAACCGCGGCGCGGTGCTGCCCTCGACGATGCCTTCGTGCAGCGTGCGCCGCCACCAGACCTCGAATTCCTCCGGGGTGCGGCCCTCGGCCCAGGTCTCGCGCACCGCCGCATGAGCCGAGAGGTCGAGCCGCCCCTGCAGCAGGCCGAGCAATTCCGCCGTCGCTCGCGTCGCATAGAGTGGCCGGATCAGCGGCTGGACGAGGGAGGCCGTGCCATCCGTCGCGCGCAGGTCGCCCCATTCCTCCAGCGCATGCGGTGCAGGCAGGTGCCAGTCGCAGAGCGCAGCCGTCTCGTCGCGGTGCAGGCCGTGGTGGACGGCGAAGCGCACCTGTTTGCACGCGTTCAGGAAGTCGATATCGGCCGGTGCGTCATAGGCCGGGTTCGCGCCGCCAAGGATGAACAGCGTGTCCACCCGCCCGGCGCGCATGTCCTCGACGAGCGCCGCGAGGGGCATCGGCCCCTCCGCGCCCGCCGGGAACACCGGTGCGATCGCCTCCACCGGCGCGGCGAGCCGCTCATTGATCCAGTGCACCAGCGCATGCAGCTCCGGCGCAAGCGATTCCCCGGCCAGCACCAGCGCGGCGCCGTGATGCGCGCGGAGATCCTCCGCCGCGGCCTCCACGAAGCGCGCTTGCTTGGCGGCCAGCTCCGGCCTCGGCACCGGCGCGCCGAGCGCCGCGGCGAGCGCGAGTGCCACATCGCGCAGCATCGCCGGGGGGACGCGGAGCCGGTGATCGGCATTCGCGCCGGTCAAGGTGGTCGCCGGCTCCACCGCGTAGAGGCGCATGAACTCGGTCCGTCCGGCTCGCGCCAGGCGCCGCTCCGCAAAGGCGTGGCCGTTGCGGATCTGGTCCGGACCTGGCCCGAGCGGATCCGCGTCCAGCGCCAGCACCACCGCAGCACGGTCGAGCCGCGACAGCATGGAGACCGGCCGGCCGAAGGCGAGCTCTGCGCCACGGCGCGCATTCGCTTCGCCGATCGGCGCATGCGCATGCCAGACGAGGCCCGGGAAGCGTCCGCGCGCCGCCGCGATCAGCCGCAGCAGCGTGGGCGAGGTGATCGGGCCGGTCAGCAGCCGAAGCCCCTCCCCTCCCCGCGCCTCCAACGCCTCGAGGCGCGGCAGCAATGCGGCGAGGAATTCCTGCCAGGTCGCGGGGCGGCCCGCCTGGCGGATCGTCCGCGAGCGGTCGGGGTCGTAGAGGCCGAGGATCTCCGCCTCGGCGAAGACGTCCGTCGCGCCAAGACTCGCGGGATGGCCCGGGTTACCTTCGATCTTGATCGGCCGGCCCTCGGCCGACGCGCAGATCACGCCACGGCCGTAGCCTTCCAGCGCCAGTGTCGTGGCAAAGCGCAACCCCGCGCCCGGCACCAGCCGCTCCGGCTGTTCGACATAGGGGAGGATCTCCTCCTCCGGCTCGCCGCAGCCCGAGAGCCCGCCCGAGATCGCTGCGGCGAGCAGCCCGAGCGCCGCCTGCCGGCGGGAGAGGACGGATCCGGCGCTCATCGGTGGCAGATCGAACAGTCGGTGAGGTGCTCGGTGCGGATCAGATAGTGCCGGATCAGTTCCCGGCCCCGTTCGCGCTGGTCCGGCGGTGGTGTCCAATGGCCGGCGAAGATCTCGTTCTCGGGCCGCAGATGCGCTTCCGGCTGGCGGTGGCAGTCCAGGCACCAGCCCATGGTCAGCGGCGCCGCCTGGCGCATCAGCGGCATGCGGTCCACCGGGCCGTGGCAGGTCGTGCAGCCCACGCCCTTGGCGATATGGATGCTATGGTCGAAATAGACGTAGTCAGGCAGCGCGTTCACCCGCCGCCAGCGGATCGGCTTGCCCTCGGCCAGGCTGCGGCGCACCGGCTCCAGCACCGCCGCATTCGTCCAGAGCTGGGAGTGGCAGGTCATGCAGGTATGCGTCGGCGGCAGGCCGGCGAAGCGCGTCTTCTCGACCGAGCCGTGGCAGTAGCGGCAATCGAGGCCGAGCCCGCCGACATGATGCTCGTGGCTGAAGGGCACGGGCTGGTTCCGCACCAGCGTCTGCCCTGTGACATAGGGCGTGTACTGCAGCGCCATCAGCAGGCCGAGCAGGATGGCAGGCACACCGACCAGCGAGACAAGGCCAAGGCGCGCGGCAAGCGTCGCCCATCGCGGGAAGAGTTGCGAGTCCGCGGTGTCGCGCGGCGGGCCGGACCCGCCGGCGTCATGAGCCACCGTTCATCTGCCCTGTCCCCAAGCAGAACGGGCGTCCCGCCGGCAACGGCCACCCTTGTATCGAACGCGCATCGCGCGGCGCGGTTCTCGGGCCCGCCATCCTGGCAAGCCCGCCCATCCGTGGCGGCCCGAGGGGACGTGGCGGCAGGCCCGAGGGAGGACGGGCCGTCGGATTTTCCGGCTGAGCAGAGGGTCCAGGTCTCGCGCCGCCGCGTGGTTCGGGATCGCCTCTCGCTATCCTCCCGACATTGTCAGCAAGGCGACCATGGGCGGACCGGAACAGCTTCAAGCCTCCGAGGGACCGGAGGCGGCGGCTCGCGACCGGAACCTGGCGAGGGCGCGGCCCAGCGACGCTGCCCCGGCTTCGCCGATCCCCCCGGCTCGGAGGGCTTCAACTGCAGCACGCCGGCCACTGGCGCTGCGTCCGCGAATGCATGAAGGCAGCCCGCCTGAGAGGAGGCGGTTCTCGCAACCAGCCGGTATCAAGGGGCAAAAGGCCGGCCTCGCCCCGATTCCGCCTCAGATCGCCCGGAAGAGGTACTGCCCCAGAGTCTTGAAGCCGATGCGCACCAGGATGACGGTGTCCGAGGGGTAGAGGCTCGTCGTCGTCGGATCCTCGGCGAAGTACTTCGCGAAGCGGCCTTCCAGGATGAAGCACTCGTCCTCGTAGCCGGCGATGCCCTGGATGACCGCCGGGCGGTCGAGCCGCAGGTCGTATTTGCCACTGAACGAGGCGCGCCAGTATGGCCCGATCCGGGCCGCGACGCCGAAGCCCACCTCCTCGCGCGTGCGCGTCGGAATCAGGTAGGGCACCGGAGGCGCCCGGAGATAGCCGGCCGAGAACGTCACCGGCCCGACTGAAAGATTGGCCACCGCATCGGCGAAGTGCAGCTCGGTCGGGCGCTCGCCGTCCAGCCGCACCCGGCCGATCATGTCGAACCAGGGCACCGGTGCCACCCGTGCACGCACGACATAGTCGGAAGCACGGCGCTCCAGTCCCGAATCCGGGTAGGGGTTCCATTTGGGGTCGGTGAGGCTGAAGGATCGGCCGACGAGCCCCTCCACCTGCCCCCCATTCGGGAAGTCCCAGGCCGCGCGAAGGGCGGTGTCGATGCGCGTGCCGCCCTCCTGCCGGTCGCGGCCGGTGAAGCGGTTCAGCTCGAACAGGTTCGCATCGGTGAACTCGAAGTCGATGCTGTCCTCGTTCGGTATGTCGGTCTGCCGCCCCGTGTTCGGGCCGGTGACGAACTGCACGCGCGGCTCGATGGTCTGGGTGCCCCAGGCTCCGGCGCTGCGTACCAGTGGCAGGCGCCAGTCCACCGCCAGGCGGATATTGCCCAGGGCCTGGGTGCCGTTGGCATCGGGCAGATTGACGGGCGGCTCCTGCTGTCCGCGCGCGCGGTAGCCGATCGCCTCGCCCTGCAGCTTGAAGGTCCAGAGATCTCCGATCGGTCCGATCTCCGGCCGCTCCCAGCGCAGCCGGGTCGCCAGGCGCTGCGTCTCGCTGCCGATCTCGCGATAGATGCCGAGCAGCCCCGCATCCATCGTCAGCCAGCCGCCCAGCACCCGTTCACGCGGCGCCTGCTCGTAGTACAGGTTGGGCAGCACGAAGGGGATCTGCCGCGTGTCGTCCACGGTGCGCAGGCCCTGATAGGCACGCGCATCGGCCCGCGCATAGGCTTCCGTGCCCCAGAAGCCTTCGGTGAAGGCCTGGCTGGTAAGCACGCGGCGGTACTCGTAGCGGAAGGTGCGCAGGTAGAACTCGCTGGTCGCGCGGTTCAGGTCGAAACCGGTGCGCCAGTTCTCGTCCACCGTGAAGCGGCCACGGGCGAAGATGTGGCCGGCCAGCCCCTCCTCGTCGGTGTCGGTGCCATCGAGGGCGCCGATCGAGGCACTGGCCTCAATCTCGCCGAAGTTGAACAGCTTGCGGTATTCGAGCCCGAGATTCGGGATCTGCCGCGTCGAGAAGATCGGTGTGACCGTCAGATCCGAGGTCTCGTCGATCGCCCAGAAATAGGGCGTCTCGATGAAGGTGCCGAGGAAGCGGGTGATGCCCAGCGTCGGGAACAGGAAGCCCGAGGCGCGCGGCGCGGACGGGTCGGGGTGGGAGAAATAGGGCGTGTAAAGCACCGGCAGGCCCCACAGCCGCACCTGCGCGTCGCGGTAGGTGATGCGCTGGGTTTCCTTGTCCTGGATCGCACGGCGCGCCTGCACCTGCCACAGCGGCGGCGCCGTCGGGTCCTCCGGGCAGAGATCGCAGGAGGAATAGACCACCCGCGCCAGCTCGTTCACCGTGCCACCCGTGCGGCGCGCACCCGTCGCGGCCATGCGGGCATTGCCGGCCAGCAGCGCGCGCACGCCCTCCAGAACGCCATCGCGGAACCGGTCCTTCAGCTCCACCTCGTCCGCGAACAGGACCTGCCCGTCGGGCTCCAGAAGCTGCACATTGCCACGTGCCGTGGCGACGCCGGTGTTGCGGTTGTAGGTGAACTCGTCCGCGCGCAGGAAGCGCTCTCCCTGCCAGGCCTCCACCTTGCCGCGGGCGGTGACCACGCCGCGTTCGCGGTCGTACTCCACCTCATCCGCGGTGAAGGTGACCGGCGCGTTCGGATCCGGCCGCGGGGCGACGGCTGGTGCCGCGCCAGGCGCGGACGGCGCGATGTCGAGCGGCGTCGGCTCGCGCGGCGTGAGCGTCGGCTGATCCATCTGTGCCATTGCCGGCCGTTCGGCGGCGAGGGCGCCGAGCAGTGCGGCCGCGGCGAGGGCGCGCCAGGTCGCGCTCATCCGTCCTCCAGGTGCAGAAGCAGGGAAAGGGCCAACAACAGGCCGGCGACCGTGGGCGCCCAGGCGGCCAGCGTCACGGGCAGGCTGCCCGCCTCGCCGAACTCGCCAGTGATCTTGTCGATCACAAACAGGGCGAAGCCGGCGGCGACACCGGCGCCGATCATCTGCGCCACGCCGCCGCGGCGCGAGGGACGCATGGAGAAGCCCGCCGCGAGCAGCGCCATCGCCACGGCCAGCAGCGGCAGCGCCAGAAGGCCGTGGAAGTGCAGCCGGTGCCGCACGGCGGAGAAGCCTGCCTGCTCCAGCACCTTGATGAAGCCGGGCAGCGCCCAGAAGCTCAGCGTGTCCGGCGAGGCGAAGCTCGTCTCGATCCGGTCCGGGGTCAGTTCGGTCGGGAAGGTCAGGGTCCGCACGGCGCTTGCCAGGCGGTCGGCACCGAAGGTCACCGCATCCTCCAGCACCCAGCGGCCGGACAGCAGCCGGGCCCGCGGCGCCTCGATCCGCTCGAGTGGGCGGTCCTTGCCCGACAGGCGCCAGACGCTGACATCGGTCATCACGAAGTCGGCGGGGGCCGGTCCGCGTTCCGCCACCGGCCGGCCGGAGATGATGGCGACGCCCTGAGGGTCGAGCCCGCGATCGGCCTGGCGCAGCCACAACCTGCCGCCGGCAAGCGCCGTCAGCCCCGCGCTGTTGCGCAGATAGGCATAGTCCAGCCGCTCCGCGCGCGCGAACATGGCGGAGGAGAGCGGCGAGATCGCGACGGTGCCGATCACGCCGAAGACCAGCGCCACCAGCACCGGGCCCGAGAGGAAGCCCCAGGCCGAGATGCCGGTGGCGCGCGCCACGATCAGCTCCGAGGAGCGGGTCAGGCGCCAGAAGGCCAGGATGCCGCCGAGCAGGATGGCGAAGGGCAGGATCTGCAGCGAGATGAAGGGCAGCCGGAGCGCGGCGATCTGCGACACCAGGGCGAAGCCTGCCTCCGGCCGCGTCGCCGCGCGTCGCAGCAGTTCGATGAAGTCGAAGAGGGAGACGAGCAGCGTCAGTGCCACCAGCATGGCCGCCGTGGCGCCCAGAAAGCGCCGTGCCACGTAGCGCGTGAGGGTCAGGGCGACGGTCATCGGGCCGCGCCCGCAGCGTTCCGCGCCGCCCGCCGGTCCCGCCAGGCGCGCAATACGCCATGCGGAAGGCCGGGCATCCCGGCAAGGACCCAGGCGGCGGCCACGCCGGGCAGCACGGCATTGATCCAGATCAGCGGGATCATGGCGTTCTGGCGGGCGGCCAGATTGTTGGTCATCAGCGAGATCGCCAGCAGCGTCACCACCACGGCGATGCCGACGAACAGCCGGAAGCCGCCGCCCTGGCGGCGGAACTGCCCGGTCAGCGCCGTCGCCAGGGCGACGAGGCCGAAGCCCAGCGCGTTCAACGGCCCGGCCAGGCGCTGATGCGCCTCCGCCCGGAAGCGGCGCAGGTCGCGCTCGGAGATGTGGTCCTCGGGATCGGGATGCAGCAGTTCGCCGAGCGTCCGCTCCTGCGCGTTTCGGTAGCGGTCGCCTTCCTCGCGCGCGCCACGAGCCAGCTCCACGCTGTTCTCGCTGAAGCTCAACACGGAGAGCCGCGTGGTCGGCGGCGTCCCGGGCGGGCTGCCCGCCGGCGGCGGCACGCGCTCGATCTGCTGGCGCACGCCGTTCTCGAGCGTGACACGCGGCCCCTGCGGCGTTGGCGTGATGCGCCCGGCCTCGGCCAGGATCGTCACGGGTGCCCCCCGCTCCCGCGCGTCATGGATCAGGATGCCGCGCAGCGTGCCGTCACGGTCGCGGTCGCGGGCATAGACCGTAAGGTCGTCGCCGACCGAGCTGAACACGCCCTCCTGCAGCAGGATCGCGGCGAGCTGGTTGCGGATCTCGAACTGCCAGGCGCGGAAGGCGGCCTGGCTGGCCGGGACCAGCCACAGGTTCAGTGCGTAGCAGAGCCCGACCGAGACCAGCGCCAGGATGATGGCCGGTCGCGCCAGCTGCCATTGCGACAGCCCGGCCGCGCGCATGACCACGAGCTCGCGATCGGAGGACAGCCGGACATAGTTGAACAGCGTCACGACGAAGGTCGTGATCGGCAGGATCACGGCGAAGAAGCTCGGCAGCAGCAGGCCGGTCAGCTCTATGAACACCCTGAGGGACAGGCCGCGGTCGAGCACCAGCTCGATGAAGCGGAGCGACTGGGTCAGCCAGACCAGCGCGGCCAGCCCCACCGTGACGGCGAGCAGGGCAAGCAGCAGCTGGCGGAAGATGTAACGGTCGATGCGGGTCATTGGGGTCGGCTGAGGCATGGGCACCCTAGCCAAAGGGGGATGGCGGGGAAAGGACGGGCACGCGCTTCCGGCGCCGCGACCCCGAAGATGCCGCCCCGGCGGCGCGGAACGTTCGCCGCTTCCGGCTGTTCTCATCGCGCCACGCGGCGTCGCCCTGCTGCCATCCGCAGGGCCGCAGGAATGAGGAGGGAGTCGCAATGAGCGACGCCATGAAGCCGGGAACCCCGGGCCGGGACCCCGCGACCGATGCCACCATTGGCGGAACACGACCGGCGGGCGAGGACACCCGCGGCAGGACCGAGGAGGTCAGGGCCCAGGCCAGTGCCGCCGCCGAGACGGTGAAGCGCGAGGCTACCGGTGCGCTGTCCGACGTCAAGGCCGAGGGCGCGGGCGTTGTCGCCACGGCCAAGGATCGCGCGGCCGGGCTGGTCGAGGAGCAGAAGGAGGCCGGGGCCAGGCAGGCCGAGGGCATTGCCGATGCGGTGCATCGTGCGGCCGATCAGCTGCAGGACGCCTCGCCGGCGATCGCGCGCTACGTGCATGAGGCGGCCTCCTCGGTGGACGGCCTCGCCCGGACGCTCCGCGATCGCAGCCCCGGCGAGATGATGGGCCGGATCGAGGAATTCGCGCGCCGGCAGCCTGTGGCCTTCTTCGGAGCATCGATGCTGGCCGGCTTCGCCCTGACCCGTTTCGCCCGCAGCTCGGCCGCGCATGTGCATCACCACGATGCCGACCGCGACCAGGATGCCCATCGCGCCATGGCAGCCGAGCCGCTCGCGCCCCATGCCGAGAGACCGACGGCGCCGGCGACGCCGCGGACCAGCGCCACCGGCGCCCCGGGCTGGGTGCCCGATCGGGGAAGGCAGAGCGACGACACCACTCCCGCCTCGCGCCCGGCCACCACAGGGGCGGCGACCCTGGGCGGAGCGGCGGCGCAGACCGCAACCCAGAAGGCGCAGCCCGCGACCCAGACCCAGACCGGCCCGCGCGGCGAGATCGCATAGGAGGCCGCAAGCCATGCCATCCGACCTCAACAACCGTCCCCCGCCAGACAGCAACCGCTCGGTACCCGAGCTGCTCAGCAATCTGGTCGGCCAGATCTCCACGCTGTTCCGCAACGAGGTCCAGCTCGCCCGTGCCGAGATGGGCGAGAAATTCGGCCAGGCGGCCAATGCCGTCATGCCGATCGCGGCGGGCGCCGGGCTGCTGCTCGCCTCGCTGGTGGTGCTGCTCTTCGCCCTCGCGGCGTTGCTGACCTGGCTGTTCGACATCGCCACCGGCGTGTCGCTACTGATCGTCGGCATCGTCTTCGCGATCTTCGGCTACGTGCTGGTGCGCAGCGGGATGTCGCAGCTCAAGGTGTCCAACCTCGTGCCCGAGCGCACCGCGGACCAGATCTCGCGGGATGCCGATGTGGCCAGGGAGCAGGTGCGATGAGCGACAGCACGACGGCCAACCACAACCACCGCTCGGCCGCCGAGATCGAGCGCGACGTGGAGCGCTCCCGTGCCCAGGTGGAGAACACGCTGGACCAGTTGCGCGACCGCACTTCCCCCGGCCAGCTCTTCGAGCAGGCGCTGGATTACGCCCGTCGCTCCGGCGGCCCGGAATTCGCCAGGAATCTCGGCGAGCAGGTCCGCGACAATCCACTGCCCGTGCTGCTGATCGGCAGCGGGATCGCCTGGCTGATGATGTCGGGCAACCGACAGCACCACAGCCATGCACGCCCGCTTTACGGACCAGCCTCGGCGACTCCCTCGGCCGGCCCCTATCCGACGGCCACTCCCGGCCTCGGCTCCGGCTCGGAGCACCATGCTTCGATGCATCACGCGACGAGCGGCGATGGTCCCTCCCTCACCGAGCGCGCCTCGGCCACGGCCGGCGAGGCGAGGAACCGGATGGGTGCCGCCGCCGGCGCGGCCCGTGACAGCCTGGCCGGCACTGCCCACCAGGCGGGCGAAGCGGCGAGCTCGGCCTATCAGGGCGCTGCCGACGCCGCGGGTTCCATGGCCCACGGAATCTCCTCCGCCGCCTCCTCGGTCGGCCATCAGCTTGCCGATGCGAGGCACTATGCGCGCGACCAGGCAGGCAACCTCGGCGGGCTCATGCGCGAGCAGCCGCTGCTCCTCGGCGCCGTCGGCCTGGCGCTCGGTGCCGTCATCGGCGCCCTCCTGCCGACGACCGAGACCGAGGACCGGCTGATGGGCGAAACCCGCGACACCCTGGCCGAGCGGACCCGCGAGGCGGCACAGGAGGGCTATGACCGCGTCCGCAACACGGCGGGCGAGCATCTCGAGCGCGCCCGTGCGGCGACCGGCGAAGCACACTCCATCGGCCGCGTCGGCGAGGCGGTCGGCCAGGCGGCGCATGAGGTGCGCGAGGCGGTGCGCGACGCGGCGCACGATGTCGCCTCCGAGGCCCACGAGGCTCTCGGCAGCAAGGACGAGGGCGCGCGGGCCGGCGAACGGAAGGACGAACTCCGCCGGGAGGACCGGCCGGGCACCGTCCCCCCAGGCCCCTCGCCCACGGCCAGCCCAATGGGCCCGGCCACGGGTCCCGGGCGCGCGAACCCGGTGTGATCCCGCCGGCCCCCTGCCGTCGTGCGGCGGCAGGGGGCCGGCAGGCGGGTCAGGGCAGGATCTTGCCCGGGTTCATCAGGCCGTGCGGGTCCACCGCCGCCTTGATGCGACGCATCAGCGCGAGTTCCGCCCCGCCGCGCCAGTCCTCCATCATGTCGGTCTTGAGCCGGCCGATGCCGTGCTCGGCGGAGAAGCTGCCGCCGAGCTCGCGCACCACCGTGTTGACGGTCTCCATGATGTCGTGGCTGCGGGCGAGGAAAGCGGCCGGATCCATGCCCTCCGGCTGCTCCAGGTTCATGTGGATGTTGCCGTCGCCCATATGGCCGAAGGGCACCGGGCGGATGCCGGGAATCAGGTCGCGGCAGGCCGCCGAGGCCCGGCGGATCAGCTCCGGCACGCGGGAGACGGGAACGGAGACATCGTTCTTCACGCTCGCCCCTTCGCGCTTCTGCGCCTCCGGATGCTCCTCCCGGATGCGCCACAGCGAGGCGCGCTGCGCCTCGCTTTCCGCGACCGCGGCGTCCAGCACTTCGCCGGCCTCCAGCGCCTCCTCGAGCACTGCCTCGATCAGCGCCCGCAGCCCGGCATCGGGGCGGGAGGATGCAAGATCCACCAGCACGTAGTGGTCGGCGAGCGCCCCGAGCGGCAGCGCCACGCCCTCGATATGCCGCACGGCGAAGTCGACACCCAGGCCCGACATGTACTCGAAGGCGCGCACCGCGCCCTCGTCGCGGTCGCGGAAGCGCCGGAACAGCGACAGCGCCGCGTCCTCGTCGGCCACGGCGCAGAATGCCACCTCGGTCTCGCGCGGGCGGGGGAACAGGCGCAGCACGGCAGCGGTGATGAAACCCAGCGTGCCCTCCGCGCCAACGAAGAGGTGGCGCAGCGCATAGCCGGTATTGTCCTTGCGCAGCCGCCGGAGGCCCTTCCAGACCTGCCCGTCCGGCAGCACGACCTCCAGCCCCAGCATCAGCTCGCGCGCATTGCCGTAGCGCACCGTCGTGTTGCCGCCGGCATTGGTGGACAGCACGCCGCCGATGGTCGCGGTGCCCTCGGCGCCGAGGCTGAGCGGGAAGAGGCAGCCTGCCTCCGCAGCGGCGTCCTGCGCCGCCTTCAGCACCACGCCCGCCTCCGCGGTCATGGTCATGTCCAGGGGGTCCAGGTCACGGATGCGGTTCATGCGCGCCAGCGAGACCACGACCTGCCCGCCGCCCTCATCCGGCGTCGCCCCGCCGACCATGGAGGTGTTGCCGCCCTGCGGCACCAGCGGCACGCCGGCCGCGGCGCAGAGCCGCACCGCCTCGGCCAGCGCCGCCGTGTCGGCAGGTCGCAGCACGCAGGGGGTCCGGCCCTGATAGAGGGCACGCCAGTCCGAGAGATATGGCACGAGGTCGGTCGGATCGGTGAGCACGCCCCTGGGGCCGAGGGTCGCGCGCAGCGCATCCAGCAAGGCGGGCGGGAAGGCAGGCTGGGTATCGGGCATGGCGCACGACACTCGCCCCGGCCGCAGACATGGTCAATCCGCGGCGAGCGGTACGCGCCACGGCTGTTCCCCCCGCGTGCCGACCCCTAGCCTGCCGCGCCGTGCCGATCAGGATGGCAAGCGGGGTGGCGCGGGGGATCCAGGGCAACCGCGATGCGGTTGCGCCGGGTGCCCCCGGCGCCAGCGGAACAGCGCGTGCGCCCGCGAGCGCGGCAGCGCGCGCGCGTTGGACGCTGGTCGAGACGGCAGCGGGCGCGGCGGGCTCGCTGCTCACCACTCTGCTGGTCGCGCGGCTGATAGGGCCGGAGGCGGTGGGTTCGGCCGCTCTGGCGGGGGCCGTGGTCGCCCTGGCGCAGTCCGTGGTGGCGCACGCCTTCACCAATGGCCTGGTACAGCGGCCGCAGCTCGATCGCGCCGA
>Ga0182741_1005212_pt1 | contig 12212 bp, 9 predicted proteins | sample eDN5th37CBELigOP_FD_128874 | JGI IMG/M metagenome (GOLD analysis project Ga0182741, IMG submission 128874) | Enriched Organic Plus compost microbial communities from Emeryville, California, USA - eDNA 5th pass 37_C BE-Lig OP (version 2) (version 2) ...
AGGTGGCTGTAGCGCTTCATGTCCAGCAGCGGCACCTGCACCACCACCGCACCGAACAGCTCCGGGTACTGGGTGAGCATGTTGCCGGTCAGCAGGCCGCCGTTGCTGCCGCCCTGCACGCCCAGGTGCCTGGCCGAGGTGATGTTGCGGCTGACCAGGTCCTGCGCCACCGCCGCCATGTCCTCGTAAGCCTTGTGGCGGTTCTGCTTCAGCGCCGCCTGGTGCCAGCGCGGGCCGTACTCGCCGCCGCCGCGGATGTTGGCCACGACGTACACGCCGCCTTTTTCCAGCCACGCGCGGCCCATGCCGCCGGAGTAGGACGGGGTCAGCGAGATCTCGAAGCCGCCATAGCCGTACAGCAGGGTCGGGTTGGAGCCGTCCAGCTTCATGTCCTTGCCGTGCACCACGAAGTACGGCACGCGGGTGCCGTCCTTGCTGGTGGCGAAGTGCTGCTCGATCACCTTGCCGCTGGCGTCGAAGAACGCCGGCATGGTCTTGAGCACTTCCGGCGGCTGGCCGATCTGCGCCAGCGACAGCGTGGTCGGGGTGAGGTAGTCGGTGACGGTCATCCACACCGCGTCGCTTTCGTCCGGATCCACCGCGCCGACACCGATGGTGCCGAACGCCGGCGCGCCGACGAAATCGCTGCGGGTCCAGCCGTCCTTGCCGGGGGTCAGCACCTGCAGGCGGTTCTTGACGTCGTCCAGCACGTTCAGCACGACGTGGTTCTTCGTCCACGCCGCACCGGCCAGCGAGGTGGTGTCGGTCGGCGCGAACAGCACGTCGAACTCGCGCTTGCCGGCCATGAAATCATCGAACTTCGTCGCCAGCAGCGAGCCGGCGGCGTAGGTCCTGCCGCCCACGGTCCACGGCTCGCGCAGCTCCAGGGTCAGCCACTCGCGGCGCACGCCCTTCTCGGCCGAGTTCGGCGCGTCGATCTTGGTCAGCCTGCCATCGGCGCCAATGAGGTAAAGCTCGTTGTTGTAGAAGGCGATGGTGCGGCTGACGAAGTCGCGCTCGAAGCCCGGGGTGTCGTCATGCATCGCGGCGATGTACATGTCCTCCGGCGTGCCCTCGTATACCGGGGTGGCCGCCGACATCGGCGTGCCGCGCTTCCAGCGCTTGACCACGCGCGGATAGCCGGAGGTGGTCATCGTGCCGTCGCCGAAATCGGTGTAGACGAACACGTTGTCCTGGTCGATCCAGCCCAGGCCGCCCTTGGCCTCCGGACGGAAGAAACCGTCCTTGATCCATTCCTTCTTCGCGACATCGAACTCGCGGGTGACGTCGGCGTCGGCGCCGCCGCGCGACAGCGCGATCAGGCAGCGCGTGTACTGCGGGCGCAGGCAGTTGGCGCCGTGCCACACCCAGTTCTCGCCCTCGGCCTTGTTCAGCGCGTCCAGGTCCAGCACGGTTTCCCACAGCGGTTCGGCCTTGCGGTACTCCACCAGGGTGGTGCGGCGCCAGACGCCGCGCTCGTGCTGCTTGTCCTTCCAGAAGTTGTAGTAGTAGTCGCCGATCTTCTCGACGCCGGGGATCTTGGCGTCCGAGTCCAGCACCTCGCGGATGCCGGCCTCCATTTCCTTGAAGCGCGGGCTCTGCGCCAGGCGCGCCTCGGCCTTGGCGTTCTGCTCCTTCACCCAGGCCAGCGGCTTGTCGCCGGTGACGTCCTCCAGCCAGGCGTAGGCGTCCTGGCCTTCATCGGCAGCCATGACGGCTCCGGACAGGCTTGCGGAAATCAGGCCCGCGGCGAGGCAGGCGGAAGTGAGTCGGGACATGATGGCTCCATGCGGTCATAAGCCGGCCACGCTAGCACAGCCCCGGGGCCGTCCTCCCCTGTCGAAGGTCAGGCGGCGCGCACCGCCGCCCCGCGGCGCGGACGGCGCAGGCGCCGGGCCTGCGGCCGTTGCCGGTTGCCACCCGCGGCCGGCCGCCGGGTGCGCCAGGCCGCCGGCAGGCGGAACCGGTACAGCGCCCACCACGCGCTCAGCGGCATGCCCAGCAGCCACAGCGGCAGCCAGCCGATCCAGGTACTGCTGCCGCGCATGGCCGGCCACACCAGCACCAGGGCCAGCCCCGCAAGCGCGGCCTGCCTGACGCAACGCAACACGCGCGGATCGGGTTGTTCGACGGTACTGCGGCGGGACGATTCGGCCATGACACGCTCCGGTAACGGGTTCAGGCGCATGCTGCCGCCCGCCCATCTCAGGGGTTGCGACCGGGCATTGACGCACCCATCGCCGCCCATCGAACATGCTGGCGTTCCCCACCAAGGCGCTCCACTCCGCAATGCGACCCATCCCTGCGTTCCTGTCCGCTTTGTTGCTGAGCCTGACCCTGCCGCTGGCGCCGGCCCTTGCGCAGGACGCCGCGCCGGCGCCCGCCGAAGCCGAGGGCATCGCCGACGGCCCCATCGACCTGCAACGTTTCATGGGACGCTGGTACGTGATCGGACGGGTGCCGAATTTCGTCGAGCGCGGCCATGTCGCCAGCGTCAATACCTACACCCTGCGCGGCGACGACCGGGTATCCATCCGCTACCAGTTCCGCGACGGCTTCGCCGCGCCGGAGGAGGAAATGGACCTGCGCGCGCGCGTGGACGAGGACAGCGGCAACCGTCGCTGGCGCACCTGGTTCTACAAGGTGGTGCCGACCCACTCGCGCATCCTGGAAGTGGCGCCGGACTATTCCTGGGCGCTGATCGGCTACCCGGGCCGCGAGATGGCATGGATCTTCGCGCGTGAGCCGGACATGGACAGTGCGCTGTACCGGCAGCTGGCGCAGCGCCTGCGCGACCGCTACGAGGTCAACACCGACAAGCTCAAGCGCGTGCCGCAGCACCCGGAGCAGGTCGGCCGCCTGGGCTTCGAGGTTCCCAACCAGAAGTGACCGCGTGCGGGCGCGCCCCGGCGCGCCGGCCCGGGCTCAGTCGTAGTTGCTCAGCGCCAGCGACAGCAGCGCCTTGGCCTGCTCGCGCAGCGACTGCGGCTCGACGATCTCCGCGTCCGAGCCGTAATGCAGCACGTCCATCAGCAGTTCGCGCGAAACGCTGTAGGGCACCTTCAGTTCGTAGCGTCCGTCGGCAAGGAAACGGCCCTGCTGCTTGGAATGCCAGTGCTCGTCGGCCACCCAGCGCGCGGCCTTGGCGCTGAACACGATGGTCGCCCAGCCCTTGGGCGCGCCGGAGAAGATGCCGTAGCCGGCGCCCAGCTGTTCGTCCAGCTCGCTGTCGGGAATGTCGCGCGCGGCCTGGTCGATCACCCGCGCCTTGTGGATGCGGTCCACGGCGAAGCTGCGCAGCGCCTCGCGGCCGTGGTCCCAGGCGTCCAGGTACCAGTTGTCGCGGTAATGGGTGATGCGCTGCGGCGAAACCGTGCGCCGGGTGACCTCGTCGGTGGAACGCGCGCGGTAGTCGAAGGACAGCTGGCGGCGTTCGAGCACGCCCGAGGCCACGGTGCGGAAGCTGGCCTCGTCGAGCTTGCGGCCGCGGTGCGGGATGACCCGCACCCGCTCCACCGGCCAGGACGACGCCCCGGCCTGTGCCGCCAGCAGGCTCTCGATGCGCTGCTGCAGCGGCGCCAGCACCGAGGACAGCACGCCACCGCCGGTGCGCGCCAGCAGGTGCTGGGAGGCCAACAGCGCGTGCAGCTCCTCCGAACTGAGCCACAGCCCGGGCAGCTCGAAGCGGTCGCTTTCCCCGCTCTGGTAGCGGAAACCGGCCTCGCCATCGCCCTCCACCGGCGCCATCAGGGCGTCGCGCAGGAAGGCCAGGTCGCGGTAGACCGTGGCACGTGAACAGCCCAGTTCTTCCTGCAGCCGCGCCACCGTGATCGGGTAGCGGGCGGACTTGAGCAGGCGATGCAGTGCGTTGATGCGTTCGTAGCGGTCCATGGCCCGATTATGTCCGACTCGGCGGTGAATGGCGCGCGGGCGGGCGCCGCAGCCTTAACCGGGGACGAAAGCGGGCCCGGGAAGCGGCTGGCACGGCGGGAGCATCCGGTATCATGAAAACGGTTCCCGTTCCCGCCTCCCCTGGAGACTTCCGATGTCCCTGCGTGTTTCCCTGCTCCTGCCGCTGCTGTTGTGCGCCCCCATGGCGTGGGCGGACGATGACGCCGACCCCGCCGCGATGACCTCGCCGTGGAGCGGCAGTGGCGGCGAGCTCGGTTTCGCCTCGGCGCGCGGCAACAGCACCACCGAAAGCCTCAATGGCCGCCTGAAGCTGAGCTACACCGACGACGACTGGGTGCACAGCATGGACCTGTTCGGCCTGCGCTCCAGCGCCGAGTACCAGCAGACCGCCGACGACGGCAGCACCTCCCGCAAGCGCCAGACCACCGCCAACCGCTACACCGCCGGCGCCGGCAGCGCCCTGCAGCTGGGTGAACACCGCCAGCTGACCGCCACGGTGCGCTACGAAAGCGACGATTTCGCCACCTACGACCGCCAGGGCAGCTTCGGTCTGGGCTACGGCACCCGGCTGATCGACGGCGAGCGCCTGGTCCTGGATACCCAGGTCGGCCCCGGCGTGCGCCGCTCGCACAACTCCGAGACCGACGAGAACCGCACCGGCCTGATCGGGCGCGGCCTGTTCGACCTGAAGTTCGGCCTCACCGACAACACCGATCTGGTGAATACCCTGCTGGTCGAATCCGGTTCGTACAACACCTTCGCGCAGAACGATTTCGGCGTGTCGGTGGCGATGAACAGCCATTTCGCGCTGAAGGCCGGCTGGCAGGCCCGCTACAACAGCGACGTGGCCGAGGACAAGCGCAAGACCGACACCCTGGCCACGATGAACGTGGTCTACAGCTTCAAGTGAGAAGCCGGGAACGGGGAATGACGGCGCAACGCGGCACCTGCCGCCGGGCCGGGGGATGATCCCCCGCGGCGCGCCTTGAGCGCCGCCGCACTTCCATTCCCCGTTCCCTTTTCCCCATTCCCCGCCTTACCGCAACAACTCGCCGGCACCGCCGTCCAGCAGCTGGCGCGCTACTTCGCGGCCCAGCGCCTCCGGCTCGCGGCCCGGCCCCTGCGCCTCGGCGCGGACGCTGCGCCCATCGGCGACGCCGCCCACCAGCCCCTGCAGCCACAGGTCGTCGCCGCGCCATTGCGCCAGCCCGGCCACCGGCACGTGGCAGCTGCCATCCAGCGCCCGGTTCATCGCCCGCTCGGCTTCCACGCAGGCGCGGGTGCCGGCGTCGTCCAGCACCGCCAGCAGCGCGATCACCTCGCCCGCATCGGCGCGGCATTCCACCGCCACGGCCGCCTGCGCCGGCGCCGGCAGCCACTGCGGGGCGCGCAGGCGGTCGCGGATGCGCCCCTCCAGCTCCAGCCGCTCCAGCCCGGCGCAGGCCAGGATGATGGCGTCGTAGTCGCCGGCGTCGAGCTTGGCCAGGCGGGTATTGACGTTGCCGCGCAGGTCGCGCGACTGCAGGTCCGGGCGCAGCGCGCGCAGCTGGGCCTGGCGGCGCAGCGACGAGGTGCCGACGATGGCGCCGGGCGGCAGCGCGTCCAGCGTGGCGTAACGGTTGGAGACGAAGGCGTCGGCCGGATCGGCGCGCTCCAGGATCGCCGGCAGCGCGAACGGCGCGTCCAGCTCCATCGGCACGTCCTTGAGCGAATGCACCGCGCAGTCGGCGTCGCCGCGCAGCATCGCCAGTTCCAGTTCCTTGAGGAACAGGCCCTTGCCGCCGATGGCGGCCAGCGAGCGGTCCAGCACCTCGTCGCCGCGCGTGCTCATCGGCACCAGCTCGACCGTGAGGCCCGGGTGCGTCCGGCGCAGGCGGGCGGCGACATGTTCGCTCTGCCACAGGGCGAGCGGGCTCTTGCGGGTGGCGATGCGCAGCGTGTTCATGGCGCCATTATCGGCGCAGTGCTCAGGTGCCGGCCAGTTCCGCCTTCAGCGCCGCCACGCAGCGGCGGCTGACCTCCAGCGGCTGCGCCACCCCGCGCAGCACCGCCTGCACCTGCCCGGCCGCGGTCCGCCGCAGTTCCTGCAGGCGCTGCCGGGAGACCAGGCAGTTGCGGTGGATGCGCACGAAACGCGCGCCGAACTCCTCCTCCAGCGAGCGCAGCGACTCCTCGATCAGGTCCTCGCCGTGCACGTGGTGGACCACCACGTACTTTTCCTCGGCCTGCAGGTAGAACACGTCCTCCAGCGGGATCAGCCGCAGGTTGCCGCGCAGGCGCGCGCACAGCACCCGGCGCCCGGCCGCGGCAGGCGCCGCCGCCCCGCCCCGCCCGGCCAGGAAGGTGCGGGCCCGTTCCAGCGCGGTAGCCAGGCGCTCGCCGCGCACGGGCTTCATCAGGTAATCGATGGCCGCCGCCTCGAACGCCGACAGCGCATGCGAGTCGTAGGCGGTGCAGAACACCACCGCCGGGCGCGGCTCGAACCGCGCCAGGTGCCGCGCCACGTCCAGGCCGTCGATGCCGGGCATGGCGATGTCCAGCAGCACCACGTCCGGCTGCGCGCGCGCGCAGGCGTCCAGCGTGGCCTGGCCGTCGCCGGATTCGGCCACCACCGCCACGTCGGCGTGGGCGGACAGCAGCACGCGCAGGCGCTCGCGCGCCAGCGGCTCGTCGTCGGCAATGAGCACCTTCATCGCCATTCCCTGTCCTGCACTCCTCCCCGGATGATGCATGGTAGCCAACCCTGCCGCCGACCGGCAGCTGCCGGCCGTCCTTCGGCGCCCCCGGTGCTTCAGCCCTGCGCGAACCGCGCCTGCAGCCAGTCGCCAAGGGCGTGGATTTCCTCGGCGCAGACCTGGTGGGCCATGGGATAGCGGTGCCACTCCACGTCGAACCCCAGCTGCCTGAGCACCTGCAGGCTGTGCTCGGCGACCTGCACCGGGATCACCGGGTCGGCACTGCCGTGGGCCATGAAGACCGGCTGCGCGGTGGCGCCTTCCACCAGCTGCGCGGCGGCGGCATCCACTTCCGGCAGGTAAGTGGACAGCGCGACCAGCCCGGCCAGCGGCTGCCCGCGCCGCAGGCCGGCGGACAGGGTGATGGCGCCGCCCTGCGAGAACCCGGCCAGCAGGATGCGCTCGCGCGGGATGCCGCGGGCCTGCTCGCGCGCGATCAGTTCCTCCACCTGCGCCACCGACTCGGCCACGCCGGTGGCGTCGGCGCGGCTACGGAAATCCAGGCTGACGATGTCGTACCAGGCGCGCATCGGCATGCCGTTGTTGATGCTGACCGGGCGTTTGGGCGCATGCGGGAAGACGAAGCGGATGGCCGGCCAGTGCGGCCGCACCAGTTCCGGCACGATCGGCGCGAAGTCATGGCCGTCGGCGCCCAGGCCGTGCAGCCAGATGACCGACCATTCCGGCGCCGCGCCGGTTTCCTGTTCCACTGTTTCCAGCATTGCATGCGACTCCAAGGGACCGGGGCGCATTATGCCTGCGGACGGGAGGCCAGGCCGATGTCGCCCTCGCTCACAGTTGCTGTTGCTGTTGCTGTTGCTGTTGCTGTTGCGGTTGCTGTTGCTGTTGCTGTTGCTGTTGCTGTTGCCCGTGATCTTGCTGCTGCCTTTGGCCTTTGGCCTTTGGCTTTTGACTTCCGTGTCCCCTTCCGCAGCGACGGAGCCGGCGGGAAAAACCCGAAGGGCGGCGTGCAGGAACGCACGCCGTTTTTCGACGAGACAGGGATGTCTCGTCGAAAATCCCGCCGGCGGAGTGGACCCGGCCCGCGCAGCGGGCTGGGCGCGGAGGCAGGGGCGTGTTTCTCTTGGTTACTTCTCTTTGCACGAGCAAAGAGAAGTAACTCGCGCCCCGAAGGGGAGCGAAAGCCTTTGATCCTGCTTCCGCCCTTGCTCTGGCTTCCCCTGGAGGTCTGTGCCAAAAGCGATAGTCAAAGGGCCAGCTCAGAGATCAAGGCAGGGGGCTAGGCAGAAACCAAGGCAGGTACAAAGGTAGAAATAGCGGTAGAGACCAAGCATGAAGCGGAAGCTTGAAAGCAGAGCTTTCGCCCCTGCTTCGCAGGTGCGAGCCACCTTGACCAGCCATTCGGCTGTTGAAGAGCTCTTCTTTGCTCGTGCAAAGAAACGTGGCCCAAAGAAAGCACGCCCTGCCTTCGCGCCCTTCGTGCCTGCGGCACTCCGGGTCCACTCCGCCGCCGGGATTTTTCGACGAGACATCCCTGTCTCGTCGAAAAACGACGTGCATCCATGCACGTCGCCCCTGCGGGGTCTTGTCCGTCGGCTCCGTCGCTGCGGAAGGGAATACCGAAATCAAAAGCCAGGGAAAAGCAAAATCACGGCAACGGCAAGGGCGAAGGCACCTTCATCCATCGACCCGCTGCCGCCCCCGCTCCGTTCTACAACCAGGCAACCCGAAGCCCCGGCCGTCAGCAGAACAGAGCCTCGCCCTGCTACTCCACGGAAAGCGGCGCCTGCATCGCCGCTGCGCGCAGCTCGGCCGCGCGCACCAGCACCGGTGGCGGCGCGCTTTCCTCCGGGATCGTCAACAACCGATGCCGGCGCAGCCAGTCGCCGATCTTGCGCGAAGAGGTCAGCCCCACCACCGGCACCGCCAGCGCCATGCCGATCACCACCGGAGCCATCCACGCCGCCAGCGACGGCGACACCGCATAGGCCATCGCGCCCATCGCCAGACCGAACACGCTCAGCCCGCCATAGCTGCGCAACAGCGCGATCCACGAAACCCGGCCGTCGTCGCGCTGCTGCGCGTCCCAGCCCGAGTCGCGGCCGGCCAGCACCTCGGCCACGCCGCGCGACTGCACGTACATCACTACCGGCGCCATCAGCGCGGCCAGCACCGTTTCCAGCAGCATCGAGACGAACGCGCGCACGGCGCCACCGCAGCCCCGCCGCTCGCTGCGCGCGCTGAGCATGGCCACGTAGCCCATCGCCTTGGGCGCCAGCAGCACGCCCATGGTCACCACGAACACCCACAGCACGCCCTGCTCGTCCAGGCCGCGCCAGTAATGCACCGGCGACAGGCGCAGGTGCAGTTCCTCGGCCAGGTCGATGCCGCCGCGGACCAGCGGGATGGCCATGCCGATCAGCATCAGCATCGCCCACATCGGCGCGGTGAAGTAATGGCCGATGCCGACCAGCATGTGCACGCGGCTGATCCAGTGCAGGCCGGCGGCGGTGACGACCTTGGAATGCTGCAGGTTGCCCTGGCACCAGCGGCGGTCGCGGATCAGCAGGTCGGTCAGTGTCGGCGGACCTTCCTCGTAGCTGCCCTGCAGGTAGGGCACCATGTGCGCCGCCCAGCCACCGCGGCGCATCAGCGCGGCCTCGACGAAATCGTGGCTGAGCACGTGCCCGCCGAACGGCTTGCGCCCCGGCAGTTCCGGCAGGCCGGCCTGCTCGGCGAAGGCGCGGGTGCGGATCACCGCGTTGTGGCCCCAGTAATTGCTTTCCGCGCCGTGCCACCAGGCCACGCCGTAGGCCATCACTGGGCCGTAGACGCGGCCGCCGAACTGCTGCATGCGCGCGAACGCGGTGCGCCCGCCGACCACCGCCGGCAGCGACTGGATCAGGCCCACGCCGGGGTGTTTTTCCATCGCCGAGGCCAGGCGCACGATCACCTCGCCGGTCATCAGGCTGTCCGCGTCCAGGATCAGCATCTGCGGATAGGCGCCGCCAAAACGGCGCACCCAGTCGGCGATGTTGCCGGCCTTGCGCCCGGCGTTGTCGGCGCGGCGCCGGTAGAACAAGCGGCCATGGCCGCCGGTGGCCTCGACCAGCCGCGCGAACACCTGCTCCTCGGCGCGGCCGATGGCCTGCCGCGTGGTATCGCTGAGCACGAAGAAATCGAAGCGGTCGAGCTGGCCGGTGGCCGCCACCGATTCGTAGATGGCCTGCAGCCCGGCCATCATGCGCCGCGGGTCCTCGTTGTAGGTGGGCATCAGCAGCGCGGTGCGGCTGTGCAGTTCCGGCAGCGGCGCATCAGGGTGGATGCCCAGCTTGCGCCGCCCGCGCAGCAGCGCCTGCAGGCCGGCCAGGCTGCTGACGAAGGAGAACGCGATCCACGCGAACAGCAGCACGAACAGCCCCAGCAGGCAGGCTTCGAGCACGTTGATGCCGCCATTGGCCAGCACCCGCGCCATCATCCAGGTCGCCACCCCGGTCATCGCCGCCGTGCTGCCGAACACGTACAGCCGGCGCAGCACGATGTTCGGCGGCGAGGTGTCCTGCCGCCGGCCCTGCAGGCGCCCCTGCCGCAGCGACTGCACGGGCATGGACAGCGGGCTCTCGGCCGGCAGCACGGCGATGCCGGCATCGCGCACGGCGCTGGGCATGGGCATATCGGTCATGGAGTCCACCGCGCGCGCGCCGGCAGGGGACGAATCGCCGCCACCGGCAAGCGAACGGCAGCGGCAGGGGCGTGGCTTCCGTGTTGCACGGGGCTCTCCAGGGAAAATCAAACGGTAAAAGCTAGAGGATCGAACCTAAACGGGCCGCGAACATCCCGCAGGAGCATCGGAACCAGGGATGTGCTCCCCGCCCGCGCCGCTTTTCGCCGCGGGATTATCCTCCGCTGCCGGGCCCATCGCCATGACCCACCTGATGCGGCAACGTGGTCGCCGCGGCCGCCTTCGGGGCCATGGCTTACCATCGCCTCAACCGTCCCGCCAGGCCAACGCCAGCAATTTCCAGCACATGCCCCGCTCCAATCTCTCCCTTCCCGTCCTTGCCTGGAAAACCAGAAGGAGCCTCCGTCTGGTCATGGGCGGGCTCAGATCGGTGGCCAGCCGCGGCCTCTGGAATACGATCGTCCTCGCAGGCGCGCGATTCGGCAGACCCGGATCGCCTGCTCCGTCTTCGCCCGAATCGCAGTCCGCGGTCCCGCAGCCGCAGGGGAAAGCCATTCTGGTGATCGACGCGATGACCCCGGATGCGACCCGTGATTCGGGCTCGTTACGTCTGATGGAAATTCTGCGGATACTGCGCACGCAGGGCTTCCTGGTCTTCTTCATGCCCGATGGCGGGCACCCGACCCCGGCCGGGATCAGGGCGCTGGCGGCGATCGGCGTACAGCCGGTGGGGATTGGCGGCCAGCCGGACCTGCCCACCTGGCTTGCCAGGAACGCGGCGAATCTGGTGGGCGTCATGCTCTGCCGGCACTACGTCGCGGCGCGCCACATCGACCTGATACGCCACTTCGCGCCATCGGCCACCGTGGTCCTGGACACGGTGGACCTGCACTTTCTTCGTGAACGCCGCAGCGCCGAGCTGTCGGGGGACCGGAAAGCCCTGGTGGCGGCCGAGCGCACACGCCGCAGCGAACTTCAGCTCGCCATGGCAGCCGACGCCACGTTCGTGGTGAGCGAGCCGGAACGATGCCTGCTGGATCGGCTGCTTCCGGGAAAGCCGGTCCACGTCCTCTCCAACATCCACCACCTGAAACCCGCCTGTCCCGGCCCCGGCGGGCGCTCCGGCATGCTGTTCGTCGGCGGCTTCGGCCATCCGCCCAACAGGGATGCGGTTCTTTGGCTCGTCGACGACATCCTTCCCCGGATCAGGGAGCAGATCCCGGACATGGAACTCCATCTCGTAGGCGATATCCCGGACGAGGAGGCCGTGGCCCTCGGGAGACCGGGCGTGATCGTGCATGGCCGGATCGAAGATCTGGGTCCATTGATGGCCAGGGCCCGGATGGCCGTAGCGCCCCTGCGCGTGGGCGCGGGCGTCAAGGGCAAGGTGAACAGCGCGATGAGTTATGGACTGCCCGTGATCGCGACGTCCATCGCCGCAGAGGGCATGTTCATCCGGGATGGCGAGGAAGCGCTCGTGGCCGACACCGCCGACGATTTCGCCGGAGCCGCGATCCGGCTCAACAGCGACGACGCGACCTGGCGGCGCCTGTCGCAGGGAGGAAGGGAAAACATACGGCGCCATTTTTCCGCGGAGAGCGCCGAAGCAACGCTCAACCGCGTCTTCCGGCCATAAGGACCGGAAGACGCCGCTCCCGAACCGGGTTGCCGGATCAGGCGTGCGCGAACGGCACGCCGGTCCTGGCCTTCAGTTCTTCCAGGTCCACGCCCGGCGCCGCTTCCACCAGCGCGAGGCCGGCATCGGTGACGTCGAACACCGCCAGGTCGGTGATGATGCGGTCGACCACGCCCACGCCGGTCAGCGGCAGGGTGCACTCGGGCAGGATCTTGTGCTCGCCGTTCTTGGCGGTGTGCTCCATCAGCACCACCACGCGCTGCACGCCGGCCACCAGGTCCATCGC
>Ga0182741_1005215_pt1 | contig 12209 bp, 8 predicted proteins | sample eDN5th37CBELigOP_FD_128874 | JGI IMG/M metagenome (GOLD analysis project Ga0182741, IMG submission 128874) | Enriched Organic Plus compost microbial communities from Emeryville, California, USA - eDNA 5th pass 37_C BE-Lig OP (version 2) (version 2) ...
ACGGGGGCCAGCCCAGCTCTGCCCGCGATCCCCGTCTCAGCACCGACCGGCTCCGTTCAGGACGGGGGCAGGAGTGGGTTGAAACCTCGTGAGGGGGGCAGAAGTGGGTTGAGATGTCAGGGATCGAGCCGCACCGGCTGGCCGGAGCGTGCGGAGGCGTACGCGGCCTCGACGACCCTCGTCGTCCGCACGCCGACCGCGCCGTCCGGCTGCGGGCGGCGGCCGGTGCGCAGCGCGTCGACCAGCTCGGCGACCAGCAGCGCGTCCAGGTCCTCGCCGTAGGACAGCCAGGTCTGACCGCGGCCGGTCGTGAACCCGTCGACCCGGTCGCCGAACGCGTCCAGGTCGGCCTGCCCCTCGGAGCCGACGACGTGCAGCGTGAGCCCGCCCCAGGTGGGGTAGTCGTCGGGCTTCGACCACGAGCAGTCGACGGTCGCGACGACGCCGTTGGCGTACTCGATCGACACCAGGCCGCCGGTCTCGACCGCGGCCTCGGGGTGCAGCAGCCGGTTGGCCTGGGCGTACACCCCGACGGGCGGGACGCCGTCGAGCAGCGCGTCCATGAGGTCGGCGACGTGCACGGTGTGGTCGGTCATGGCGCCGCCGCCCGCCAGCGCCGGGTCGGTGAACCACGCCCGCCCGGCGGGCAGCTTGCCGTTGTTGGTGCCCGAGACCGCGGCGACCGTGCCGAGGTCGCCCGCGGCGACGGCGTCGCGCAGCGCCGCGAACGCCGGGTGGAACCGCACCGGGAACGCGACCATGAGGAACACCCCGGCGGCCTCGCACGCCGCCACCATCGCCTCGGCGTCGGCGACCGAGGTCGCGAGCGGCTTCTCGCACAGCACGTGCGCACCGGCCGCCGCGCAGCGCTCGGTGTAGGAGCGGTGCCGCGTGTTCTCCGAGCAGATGACGACGGCGTCGGGTCGCCACGCCAGCAGGGTCTCGAGGTCCTCGGCGTAGTCGAGCCCGAGCTCGCGCGCCATCGCCGGACCGCCGGACTCGCCCGCGCGCTCGGCGTGGTCGGGGTCGGTCGCGAGCACCTCGACGCCCGGTGTGGCCAGCAGCGCGCGGGCGTAGGAGGTGGCGTGGGTGTGGGCGAACGAGACCAACCCGATCCGCAGCGTGCTCATCGGACGTCCTCCAGGTCGATCGCGCGGCCGGTCTCCAGCGACATGGCCGCGGCCTCCGCGAGCCGCACCGCCTCGACGCCGTCGCGCGCGGTGACGCGCGGCTCGGGGCCGCCGGTGCAGGCGAGCGCGAGCTCGCGCAGCTGGGTGAGGTAGGGGCTCTCCATGAAGGATCCACCGGGCAGCAGGCCGCGCGAGGCGCCCGCGCTGCCGCCGTCGATCCGCAGCGCGGCGTGGCGCGCCGAGTCGTGGTGGACCAGACCGTCGGTGCCGGCGATCTCGAACCGGGTGCGGAACTCGCTGCCCGGCGCCGCCCAGGTCCCGGTGACGTAGCTGAGCGCGCCGCCGGCGTGGGTGAGCACGACCTGCGCGCTGACGACGCCGCGGCGGGCCTCGCCGTCGGGCGTGCTGACCTCGCGGGCGAACACGCGCGTGACGTCCCCGGCGGTCCAGCGGGCGATGTCGAGGTCGTGGATCATCTGGTCGGCCACGATGCCGCCGCTGAGCGCGCGGTCGGCGAACCAGTCCCGCTCGGGCCGCGACCCTGCCCGCGAGAACCGCTGCACCGCGACCGTGCCGACCCCGCCGGCGGCGACATGGGCGTGCGCGGCGGCGTACTCGGGGAAGAACCGCACCACGTGCGCCGGGTAGAGCCGGACCCCGGCGGCCTCGCAGGCCGCGACCATCTGGTGCGCCTGCGCGACCGACCGCGCCAGCGGCTTCTCGCAGATCACCTGGCAGCCCGCCTCGGCGGCGCTTCCCACGAGGTCGGCGTGCGTAAAGGTGGGCGTGACGACGTCGGCGATCGTCGCGCCGTCGAGCGCCTCCTCGAGACTGTCGACGACGGTACCGCCGCCGACCTCGGCGACGAGCCGCGCGGCGCTGGCGTGGGAGTACACGCGCACGTCGGCCCCGAGGGCGAGCCACGCCTGCAGGTGCACGCCCGCGATCCCTCCTGCCCCGACGAGCGCGACGGTCGTGCCCGCCGGCGGACCTGCTGGGTTCGGCACCTGGAACTCCTCGCTGAGCGATCGACGACACGCGTAACCGATCACATCCTCGCGGCCGCCGTCCAGTCCGGCTCGCCGGTCAGTCAGGTGCGGCGGCGCCGACGTCCGGCACCGCCGAGCACCGCGGCGACGAGCACCGGCCGCCGCGACCGCGTCCGCCCGTCCACGACCGCCGGCGCGCCCCGCCGGGCCGGCCCCGTGCAGCGCGGCACGGCGCGCGCCCGGCGCACGCGTAGGCGTGCGCGGAGGCGTGTCGCCGGTGGCCTAGACTCCCCCGCAGGTCCGGGTCAACCCGATCGACCCGCACCGCTGCCGCACCACGTCATGGAGGACGGATGCCCTCGCTCGGATCGAGCAGTCTTGTCATCGTCGCGCTGATCGGCCTCGTCGCCGTCGCGGCTCTCGTCATCTCAGCGATCCTGAGGCGACAGGTGCTGGCGGCCGGCGAGGGCACTGCGAACATGCAGTCGATCGCGGCCGGGATCCAGGAGGGCGCGAGCGCGTACCTCACCCGGCAGTTCAAGACCCTGGCGATCTTCGCCGTGCTGGTCTTCGGTCTGCTGTTCCTGCTGCCCGGCGACGCCGGCATCAGGATCGGCCGGTCGGTCGCGTTCCTGTTCGGCGCGGCCTTCTCCGCCGCGATCGGCTACCTCGGCATGTGGCTGGCCACCCGCGCCAACCTGCGCGTCGCGGCCGCGGCCACCCAGCCCGGCGGGCGCGCCGAGGGTGCGCGGATCGCGTTCCGCACCGGCGGCGTCGTCGGCATGGCGGTCGTCGGTCTCGGCCTGCTCGGTGCCGCCGCGGTGGTGCTGCTGTTCCGCATGGAGGCACCTGCCGTCCTCGAGGGCTTCGGCTTCGGCGCCGCGCTGCTCGCGATGTTCATGCGGGTCGGCGGCGGCATCTTCACCAAGGCCGCCGACGTCGGCGCCGACCTCGTCGGCAAGGTCGAGCAGAACATCCCCGAGGACGACCCGCGCAACGCCGCCACCATCGCCGACAACGTCGGCGACAACGTGGGCGACTGCGCCGGCATGGCCGCCGACCTCTTCGAGTCCTACGCCGTCACGCTCGTCGCCGCGCTGATCCTCGGCAAGGCGACGATGGGCGAGCAGGGCCTGGTGTTCCCGCTGATCGTCACCGCGATCGGTGCGCTCGTCGCGGTGCTCGGCGTGTTCATCACGAAGGTCCGCGGTGCCGAGAGCGGGCTGCGGGCGATCAATCGCGGCTTCTACATCTCCGCCGTCGTCGGCGCGGTCCTCGCGGGGATCGCGGCGCTGGTCTACCTGCCGGCGAGCTTCGCCGACGTCACGCCCGGCAGCGACATGGTCGACGTCACGCGCCTCACCAGCGACCCGCGCCTCATCGCTGCGCTCGCCGTCGTCATCGGTGTCGTCCTCGCCGGCGTCATCCTCTGGCTCACCGGCTACTTCACCGACACCAACAAGCGCCCGACGCTGCAGGTGGCGGCCTCCACCCGGACCGGCGCCGCCACGACCGTGCTCTCCGGCATCGGCGTCGGCTTCTCCTCGGCGGTCTACACCGCGGGCGTCATCTGCGCCGCGCTGTGCGGCCTGTTCCTGCTGGCCGACGGCAACCTGTGGGTGTCGCTGTTCCTCATCGCGCTCGCGGGCTGCGGCCTCCTCACCACGGTCGGCGTCATCGTCGCCATGGACACCTTCGGCCCGGTCTCGGACAACGCGCAGGGCATCGCGGAGATGAGCGGTGACGTCAACGAGGAGGGCGCGCAGATCCTCACCGACCTCGACGCCGTCGGCAACACGACCAAGGCGATCACCAAGGGCATCGCGATCGCGACGGCGGTGCTCGCCGCGACCGCGCTGTTCGGCTCCTACTACGACGCCGTCGTCGGCGCGGCGGGCGACTTCCTGAGCCAGCCGGGCACCGACGAGATCCTCGCCGCGATGTTCAGCTACCAGGTCATCTCGCCGGTGACGCTGGTCGGCGTCATCATCGGCGCCTCGGTCGTGTTCCTGTTCTCGGGACTGGCGATCGACGCCGTCACCCGGGCCGCCGGCGCGATCGTGCTCGAGGTGCGCCGCCAGTTCCGTGAGATCCCGGGCATCATGACCGGAGAGACCCGGCCCGAGTACGGCAAGGTCGTCGACATCTGCACCAAGGACTCGCTGCGCGAGCTCGCCACCCCGGGCCTGCTGGCGGCGTTCGCGCCGATCGCGGTGGGCTTCGGTCTCGGCGTCGCCCCGCTGGCGGGCTTCCTCGCCGGCGCGATCGCGTGCGGCGTGCTGATGGCCGTGTTCCTCGCGAACTCCGGCGGCACCTGGGACAACGCCAAGAAGATCGTCGAGGACGGCCACCACGGCGGCAAGGGCTCCGACGCCCACGCGGCCGCGGTCATCGGCGACACGGTCGGCGACCCGTTCAAGGACACCGCCGGCCCGGCGATCAACCCGCTGATCAAGGTGATGAACCTGGTCTCGGTCCTCATCGCGCCCGCGGTCGTCGCGATCAGCATCGACGGCAACCACGTGCTGCGGATCGCGATCGCCGTCGTGGCCGCCGTCGTCGCGGTGGCGGCGATCGTCGCCTCCCGGGTGCGGGCGATCCGCTCCGACGCGATCAACGAGGAGCAGGCCGAGCGCGACGCGGTCGCCAGCGCCTGACCCGACCACGCTCCACACCACGACCGGCGCACCGCAGGGTGCGCCGGTCGTGGTGCGTCAGGGGGCTGCGACGCCGGCCGAGCGCGTCGCGCCGGGTCCCGGCCGACCGCCGTCGGCGACCGAGCGCGCGCTCCGCCGGCGGGTCCGCTCGAGGCGCTCCGTCGGGCAGGCTGTGCGCATGACGACCTTCCCGCCGCCCGGCTTCCGGCGGTTCTGGGCGGGCGAGGCCGTCTCGGGTCTCGGCACCTACGCGGCGCTGCTGGCGCTGCAGACGCTCGTCGTGCTCGACCTCGGCGGCGGCCCGACCGAGACCGGCTGGCTGAGCGCGGCGCGCTGGCTGCCGTACCTGCTGCTCGGGCTCGTGGTCGGCGCCCTCGTCGACCGGGTGCGACGCCGCCCGGTCATGGTCGTCACCGACGTGGTGCGGGCGCTGCTGCTCGGGCTCGTGCCGGTCGCGTGGGCCACGGGCGTCCTCACGCTGCCGCTGCTGCTCGCGGTGGTCGTCGCCTACGGGGCGGCGTCGCTGGTCAACGACGCCGCGTCGATGTCGTTCCTGCCGCGGCTCGTGCCGCGCGGCCAGCTGCAGCGCGCGCACGCGCGGATCGACGGCGCCGACGCCGTCGCGCAGACCGCCGGCCCCGCGCTCGGTGGCGTGCTGGCCCGCGCCGTCGGCGCACCGCTCGCGCTGCTGACCGCCTCGCTCGGCTACCTGGTCTCCGCCGTCGCGGTGCTCACGCTGCGCACCGAGGAGCCCGCCGGATCCCCGCGCGGGGGTGGTGCGCGGCGGCTGCGCCGCGAGGTGGCGGAGGGGGTGCGGTGGGTCTACGGCGCCTCGGGGCTGCGCCGGCTGGCGGTCGCGACCCATCTCTGGTTCGCCGCGAACGCCGTGCTCGTCGTCGTGCTCGCGCCGTTCGCGCTGCGGCAGCTGGGGCTGTCGGCGGCGGTCTTCGGCGTCGTGACGGCGGTCGCCGGCCTGGGTGCGCTCGTCGGCGCCGTCGCCTCGACGGCGGTCGGTCGCCGGCTCGGCACGGGTGGCGCGATCATCGCGGCGCACGTCTCGACCGTGCTCGGGGTGCTGCTGACGGCGGCCGCGGTGCTGCCGGGCACCGCCGTCGGAGCCGCCGTCGTGCTCGCGGCCGGCCAGGCGTTCCACGGCGTCGGGCTGGGGACGAGCAACTCGCACGAGATGACGTACCGGCAGGCGATCACGCCCGACGCCATGCAGGCGCGCACCAACACGACGATGCGCTCGCTCAACCGCGCGGTCGTCGTGGTCGTGTCACCGCTCGCGGGTCTGCTCGCGGTCCAGGTCGGTCAGGTGGCGGCGCTGCTCGTCGCCGCGGCCGTGTTCACGGCCTCGGTGCTGGCGCTGCTGTTCTCGCCGGTCCGCACGGCCCGGATCGAGGAGGGCGAGGGTACCGGTGCTGCCCACGAGGCCGACGACGGCTGAGTGCACAGCACGGCACGGCCCCGTGGGGGCAGAAGTGGGTTGAAACCGTGGGTGGGGCCAGAAGTGGGTTGAAACCCCGGGTGGGGGCAGACGTGGGTTGAGAGCTCAGGGGGCGGTGGGGGCGCCGGCCGGCTGCCGCTCCTGCCAGCGCTCGGTGAACCGCAGCGCCAGGAACAGCAGCAGCCCGACCACCAGCACGAGCGCGATGCCGATCGTGCCGAGCCGGGTCTGGCCGGTCAGCACGATGAAGCCCGCGAACGCGGCCTGGCCGAGGAAGCCGAGGGCGCGGCCGCTGGTCGCGTAGAGGCCGAAGTCCTCCTGCGCGCGGTTGACGTCGGACATCCGCGCGAGCATCGACCGCGTCGCCGACTGGATCGGGCCGACGCACGCGGAGATGCCCAGACCGCCGACCCAGAACACCGCCACCGCGGGGCTGACGATGATGACGGCGGCCAGGCCGAGGATGACCAGCAGCGCGCCGATGATCAGGGGGCGCGGCCCGAAGCGGTCGTCGAGCCGGCCGGCGAACCAGGTGCTGACGCCGGCCACGAGGTTCGCGGCGAGACCGAAGTAGATGACCTCCTCCTGCGTCATCCCGTAGGCCGCGGCCGCGAGCACGCCGGCGACCGCGAACACGGTGCCGAGGCCGTCGCGGTAGACCGCGGTCGCGACGAAGAAGTGCAGCCGCACCCGGTCGCGTCGCCACATGCCGACGACGTGCCGGACCAGCTCGCGGTAGGCGGTGACGACGTTGACCCGCACCTCGGGTGGCCGCGGCGGGTCCTTCGGGGCCAGCACGATGAGCGGCAGCCCGAACGCGAGGAACCACAGCGCGCACATGAGCGCGACGCCGCGGACGTTGACGCCGTCGTCCGTCGGCAGGCCGAGCATGCCGCCGTCGAGCACGAAGCCGAACAGCGCGAGCAGCAGCGCGAGGACACCGCCGATGTAGCCCAGCCCCCACGCGGTGCCCGAGACGCGCCCGTAGGTCTCCGGCGTCGTGATCCGCACCAGCAGGCCGTTGTAGAAGGCTCCCGCGAGCTCCGACAGCACGGTCGCGACCGCCAGCAGGATCGCGCCGAGCGCGAGGTAGCTGTCCTCGGGACGCACGAACCACAGCGACGCCATCGCCGCGATCGTCAGCACCGTGCTGCCGATCAGCAGCGGCCGCGTCTTGCCGGACCGATCGGCCACGACGCCGAGCGCGGGTGCCAGCAGCGCGATCGCGAGCCCGCCCCAGGTCTGCCAGCTCGCGATGACGGCGGCGCCCCGGTCGGGGTCCGACGCCACCGCCGAGGTGAGGTAGACCGTGTAGACGAAGGTGAGGATGACGGTGTTGAAGGACTGCTGCCCGAAGTCCCACAACGACCACGCGCGGATGACGCTGCGGGGGACCGGTGCGACCTCCTCGTCGCGCACCGCGGCAGCGGGCTCGTTGCTCATGCCGACAACGTAGGGCCTGGCGGTCCCGCGGGCGGCCGTGCCACGCGCACCGCCGCCCGGCGCCTCGGGCGGTCCTCGCGGCGGCACGGTCCGGTGCCGAGCGTCACAGCCGCGATCGGCGGCTCGCGGGTATGATGGATTGAGAAATCCATCAATCCAGGAGATCCGTGCTCACCGACGCCTCCGCGCCGCTCTACGAGGTCAAGGCGAACCTCTTCAAGGGCCTGTCGCACCCGGCCCGCATCCGCGTCCTCGAGATCCTCAGCACCGCCGAGGAGGTGCCGGTCGCCGAGCTCCTCGCCGACACCGGCCTCGAGGCCTCCAACCTCTCCCAGCACCTCGCCGTCCTCAAGCGGTTCATGCTCGTGACGGCGCAGCGCCGCGGCTCGCTCGTCTACTACCGGCTCGCGCACCCGGAGGTGGCGGAGCTGCTGCGGGTCGCACGGACGCTGCTGGCGACGATGCTGCAGGACAGCCGCGACCGGCTCGCCGGCGCCGAGGAGCTGCCCCGGCTCGACGGCGGCGCCCGATGACCGCCGCGACCACGAGGGCCGCCGGCCTCGCGCGGCTGCTGCCGGGCCGCGACGACTACCGCGGCCTGCGGGAGAGCTGGGGCGTCGACCTGGTCGCGGGCGTCACGGTCGGCATCGTCGCGCTGCCGCTCGCGCTCGCGTTCGGCATCAGCGCGGGCGCGGGTGCGGAGAGCGGGCTGGTGACGGCGATCGTCGCCGGTCTCGTCGCCGCGGTCTTCGGCGGCTCCCACGTGCAGGTGTCGGGCCCGACGGGCGCGATGGTCGTCGTGCTGGCGCCGATCCTCGCCGCGCACGGCCCGGGCTCGCTCGCGCTCGTCTGCCTCGCCGCGGGCGTGCTCGTCGCGCTCGCGGGCGTGCTGCGGCTGGGACGCACCGTGGGTCTGATCCCGTGGCCGGTCATCGAGGGGTTCACGCTCGGGATCGCGACGATCATCTTCTGCCAGCAGATCCCGGCCGCGCTCGCGACGACCGCACCCGCCGGGCAGAACGCCCTCGTCGCCGCGCTCGGGGCCGTCGGCGGGGCGGGGCCGGCCGAGACCGCGGCCGCGCTGGCGATGGTCGCGATCGTCGTCGCCGTGATGGTGCTGGGGCCCCGCCTGGCACCGCGGTTCCCGGCCTCGGTCGTCGGCATCGTGGTCGCGACGCTGGTGGCCGTCGTCGCCGGGCTGCCGGTCGCGACGATCGGCGAGCTGCCCGCCGGGCTCCCCGCGCCCGTGCTCCCCGACGTCGACCTCGGCCTGCTCCGCGAGCTCGCCGGCCCGGTCGTCGCGGTCGCGGCGCTCGCCGCGATCGAGTCGCTGCTCTCGGCACGGGTGGCCTCGTCGATGACCGACGCCGGCGGCTACGACGCCGACCGCGAGCTGGTCGGCCAAGGGCTGGCGTCGGTGGCGTCGGGACTGTTCGGCGGCATGCCGGCGACCGGCGCGATCGCGCGGACCGCCGTCAACGTGCGCTCGGGCGCCCGCACCAGGCTCGCGGCGATCACGCACGCCCTCGTGCTGCTCGCGGTCGTGCTGGTCGGTGCGCGGGTGGTCGGGCAGATCCCGCTCGCGGCGCTCGCGGGCGTGCTGCTCGTGACGGCGACGCGGATGGTCTCGTGGCGCTCGGTGGTGCAGGTGCTGCGCACCTCGCGCTCCGACGCGCTGGTCTTCGTGCTGACGGCGCTGGTCACGATCAGCGTCGACCTCGTCTACGCCGTCGTCATCGGGATCGCGGTCGCGGCGGTGCTGGCGCTGCGCAGCCTCAGCCGGGCGAGCGGCGTGCACCGCGAGGAGCTCCCCGGCCCGGTCGCCGACGGCGACGACCGGATCGCGCTGTTCCGGCTGGAAGGCGCGCTGTTCTTCGGCACCGCCGAGCGGCTGCTCGACCGGGTGGCGGCGACCGAGGGCGTCGAGGTCGTCATCCTGCGGATGTCGCAGCTGCAGCTGCTCGACGCCACCGGCGCCCAGGTCATGGCCGACATGATCACCGCGCTGGACCGCCGAGGCGTGACCGTGCTCGTCAAGGGCGTGCAGGCCCACCACCTGCTGGTCGCCGGCCGGGCCGGGATGATCGCGGCGCTGCGGCACCCGCGGCACCTCTTCGACGACCTGGCCGACGCCGTCGAGCACGCGCGCAGCCACGTGCGCCGGGCCGCGGCGGCGCGCGAGGTGGAGGTGCCGTCGGCGTCCTGACCGGGACGGCCGTGCGGCACCGGCCGCACGCCGGGTCGTGCCGTGCCCGCGGGTCGCACGGTTGCGTCGGCGCACCAGCCGGGCTTCACTGGCGTGACGACGAGCGCGCCGCGCCGTGCCCGGCTCGCGGAGCCGCGGCCGGGCCGCGCGGACGACCCAGGGAAGGACGCTCATGGATCGTGGGATCGGACGCCCCGGCGGCACCGCGGAACGGCCCGCGGTGTTCTTCAGCGGCCCGGAGGAGTTCCGCGCCTGGCTGGAGGCGAACCACGACACCGCCACCGAGCTCTGGATGGGGCTGTACGCCAAGCACGTGCCCGACCGCGGTCTCACGTGGGAGGAGGCGGTGCCGGAGGCGCTGTGCTTCGGCTGGATCGACTCCGTCAGCCAGCGGATCGACGAGGGCTCGCGCCGGCAGCGGTGGTCGCCGCGCAAGCCCGGCTCGACGTGGAGCGCGGTCAACGTCGCCCACGTCGAGCGGCTGCTGGCGGAGGGCCGCATGCACCCGGCGGGGATCGCCGCCTACGAGCGGCGTCGGCCCGACCGCACCGGCGTCTACAGCTACGAGAAGGGGCGCGTGGACCTCACCGCCGAGCAGTCGGCCGCGCTCGCGGCGGACCCGGCGGCGCTCGCGTTCTGGGAGGCGGCCACGCCGACGTACCGCCGGGCGGCGACCCACTGGCTCAACGACGCCAAGCGGGAGCAGACGCGGGCCTCCCGGCTCGCGCAGCTGGTCGCCGACTGCGCCGCCGGCCGGCTGATCCCGCCGCAGCGCTACGGCGACACGCCACGCTGGGCCGAGCGCGCCGCCGAGGCGGCCCGGGCCGCCCGCGGCTGACGCGACCTCCTCACTAGGGTGGCGGCGTGGGAGAGCCGCGCACCGACCCAGCCCTCGTCGAGCGGCTGCGGGCCGATCTCGAGACCGCCCGGTACGACGTCGAGCACCTCGCCGACGTCCTTGGCCCCGTCGCGGTCGCGGCGCTGGAGCGCGAGAACGCCCTGCCCGCCACGCTCGCAGCCCGCGCCAGCGACGACCCCGCGGCCACGCTCGCCCGGCTGCTCACGTTCGGCGACCCGGTGCCGGTGGCCGAGGCGGAGGCGGTGCTGCCGGACCTCGGGCTCGCGGGGGCGCAGCGGCTCGGGCTCGTCACGACCGACGGCGCCGTCGCTCGCGGCGAGGTCGACGTGCGGCCGGTGGAGGTCGGCGACCGCGCGCTCTGGCTGGCGTCGGACCCGGACTCCTCGACGACGGGCCGCCCGGTCGCGCCCGACCACGTGCTGGGGCTGGGCGGCGCGTCCCGGACGCTGGCCGAGCTCACGGTGCGCGAGCCGGTAGGCCGCGCGCTCGACCTCGGCACCGGCTGCGGCGTGCAGGCGCTGCTGCTCGCCGACCACGCGGGCACGGTGGTCGGCACCGACGTCTCGGCACGGGCGCTCGCCTACGCACGCCTCAACGCCGCCCTCGCGGGCATCGACGTCGACTGGCGGGCCGGCTCGCTGCTCGAGCCGGTGGTGGGCGAGGTGTTCGACCTCGTGGTGTCCAACCCGCCCTTCGTCATCAGCCCGCGCACCGGCGAGCTGGCGACCTACACCTACCGCGACGGCGGGCGCGGCGGCGACGACCTGCTGCGCGAGCTCGTGACGACCGTCGGCGACGTGCTCGCGCCGGGCGGGCTGGCGCAGATGCTCGGCAACTGGGAGATCCGCCGAGGCGAGACGTGGACCGAGCGCGTGCGCGACTGGCTCGACGAGAGCGGGCTGGACGGCTGGGTCGTGCAGCGGGAGGTGCTCGACCCCGCGCACTACGCCGAGACCTGGCTGCGCGACGGCGGCCTGACGCCCGAGCGCGACCGGGCCACCTGGGAGGCGGCCGCCGAGGCGTGGATGGCCGACCTCGCGGCGCGCGACGTCGAGGCCGTCGGGTTCGGCTACCTGGTGCTGCGCCGTCCCGCCGCCGACGTCGGGCCGCGGCGGCACCGGCTCGAGGAGCTGTCCGGCCCGGTCGGGCCCGCCCTGGGGGAGCGGGTCGCCACGGCGCTGCGCGTCGGTGACCTGCTCGCCCGGCTGGGCGAGGAGGCGCTGCTCGACCTCGCTCCGGTCGTCGCGCCCGACGTCACCGAGGAGCGGCACCTGCGCCCGGGCGACCCCGACCCCACGGTGATCCTGCTGCGGCAGGGCGCCGGGTTCCAGCGCGTCGTGCGCGCGGACACCCTGCTCGCCGCGGTCGTCGGGGCGTGCGACGGCGAGCTCACCCTCGGCCAGATCACCGGCGGTGTCGCGGCCGTCCTCGACCTGCCGGTCGGCGACGTCCGGGCCTCGGTGCTGCCCGCCCTG
>Ga0182741_1005216_pt1 | contig 12208 bp, 9 predicted proteins | sample eDN5th37CBELigOP_FD_128874 | JGI IMG/M metagenome (GOLD analysis project Ga0182741, IMG submission 128874) | Enriched Organic Plus compost microbial communities from Emeryville, California, USA - eDNA 5th pass 37_C BE-Lig OP (version 2) (version 2) ...
ATCCTGTCGGCGCTGTCGCCCAACGCCGACGAGAACCACGACTTCTTCTCGGGTTCGGGCTCGTCGTACGTCATCGGCAAGGCCGAGGCCACCGAGGACGAGGACTGGGACTTCTGACCCCCCCCAACACCGACCGCAGCACGTATCGAAGAGGCGCTCGCAGCTCGGCTGCACCCGCAGTGACCAGCGTTGCGCATCCCACGCGTGCGTCGTCCGGTGATCCCGGCGGGGCCCACGTTGCTGTGCGCGGCGGCCCGCCACGGTAGCCAAGTCGCAGGCCGGGCGCTCAAGGCATGCAGGCCACTCCCGTCGGCATATCCACCTTCAGGGGTGGGCCGTACGTATTGGCTGCGGGGTCGTATGCCCTCGCCCGGGACTCCGACAGCCAGTAACCTGCGTAGAGACTGCCAATCCACCCGCTTGTGACGCCCGGCCCGAACACGACGCTGTAGCCCAAATCGCTGGCGACTCCGTCATTCGAGGCCCACAGCTCGATGTGGTGGTACACGTCCTCGTCGGCGTTCACGGCTTCGAAGTACAAAGGGCAGTACTGGCCGTCGAAGGGGGCCATCGTCACGCGGATCAGCGTCTGTGCGGGCGGCTGCAGAAGAACGAGGGTCCCGCCCTTCGCGGCATACGAGACGCACGCGCCCTGATTGACGAACGGTGCGGTCGGGTCCTCGGCGCCGGACAGCTCCATCCAGCCGCCCTTCTGACACGCTTTGGCCGCATCGTTGTTGGGTGCCGCGACCGCAGACGCGGAACCTCCTCCGATGAGAATGAGCGTCGCGATGGCCGCGGTCACGACCATCCGGACGTGGAACGAACGCGCACGGGACATCGAGCCCTCCCCAGTTCAACCGAGCATCGGATGCCGGGCGTGACCATGATGGCTCCTCCCCAGGCAGCCTCGGGCGACGCTCTGCAACGCCCGGTCTAGCACCATCCCCAGCACCCGACAAGAGGTCGGCACGCGTGCGCCGACACCGCAGCACGCGCTTCTTCGCATCACGATGCTTCCTTCGTCCAGCAGCCGGTCGCGATCATGTCGGCCACGGCATCCCTGATTCCTGGCTACCGATGCGGTTCGCCGGACCCGGCGTCCGAAGCGGCCGCTTGGCGAAATGCCTCCCACGACATCCGGCACGCCTGGGCGATCTCGTTGACATGGTGGGGGTCGAGGGCAGGCCAGTCCGTGCCCGCCCGATGCAGTTCCGCGGTTGCGGCGGGCCCGAGCAGGAATTCCCTGCGGAACTCCGCCTGTACGGCGCCCAGTCTCACTCCAAGAGACCTCGCGTCCTCGCGGCGAGCGTCGAAGGCCCGGCCCGACTCGATGATCTCCTGACTGCCGAGATAGGGCTTGTTCAGTTGCACATCGTCCGGCTTCGCGGCGTCGAACCCCGTGCGGTGCGCGTCGGCGAGGGCACGAACATCCGCCGGCGGCATGGTCACCACTGGGTCCGCTCCTCGGGGCTCTCCATCGCGGTCGCCCCGATTCGACAGCGCGACGATCCGCGGCAGCTCATCCTCGGGCTTCCGGGCGACGGTCACCGCTCCGTCCGGGGTGGTCGTGGTGTTCATGGTGTCGTGGAAGGACAGGTGCCACACGTTTCGCGGCCCCGCTGCTCCGGCCGCTGAGCGTGCGAGCGCCCGGGCGATCATTTCGTCGCGAAGGTGATCCCGAGTGCTTTCGTAGACCTCGAGCCCGCGCGACGCGGCCTCGGCGAACGCCGAGGTCAGTCGTGCCAGCTCGGTCTCGTCGTCGGAGATGACGAAGACCGGTTGGAACGAGAAGGAGACCGGCCTGATCGCGTCGACGCCGGTGAGGTCGACGCGCTCTCCTGGGCCGGCGGCATGGACCCGCAGAATCGCCTCTCGCAGAGCGGCTTCAGCGTCGACGGGTCTGGCGCGGTTGGGATCGCGGATCAGTCGCGGGTGCGGGTTCTCGACATAGATGATGCGGGCGTCGATCTCCGCCCAGCGTCGACATATCGGCGCCGTGGTGCAGTCCGTGTAGTCGAACTGCAGACGTCTCGTGTACGTCGGGACGATGAACTCGAGGACTTCCTCGGGCATGGCCGAGCCGCCGTGTGGCGTCGAGACGAGCAGGCCTGCTTCATCCAGAGCCGCGTCAAGCGGACGGCCGTGCTCCTTGCCTGCCCAGAACGTGATGTCGTCTGCGCGGAATATCGTGCCTCGGGGGATGACCGCGGGAGCGGACATGCGCGCTCCTTCCTCGTTGCTCCGAGTCGCTGCCCTGACTGGCGTCGATCAGGGGCTGTCCGTGCCAAGGCGCTGAAGCAGCAGCGCCTGCGCGACGATCAGCCGCTCGATCTCCTGGGAGTCCACGCTTTCGTCCGACGCGTGGATCCGTGATGCTGCGACGTCCTCTGGGCCCCACAGCACGAATTCCGCGTGCGGAACCGCGTGCTGGAGCGTTCGGAGCAGTGGAATGGAGCCGCCGCACCCGGCCTCGCCGACCGGCTTGCCGAACGCGGTCTCCAGTGCCCATCGGGCTGCCGCGTACCCGGGGCCGCTGGTGTCGCACCGGAACGGGGGCGCCTCCTTGGTGCGCTCGACCTCGACCTGCGCGCCCCACGGCGCGTGCGTCTGCAGGTGGCGCACCAGAGCGTCGAGCTCTTCGGCGGGATTGGAGCCGGGAACGATCCGCATGGAGATCTTGGCGCGGGCAGAGGGGATCAGCACATTGGAGGACCCGGCGACGCTCGTCATATCGATGCCGATCGCGTTGATCGACGGATGCGCCCACAGTCGGTCTCCGATGGGGCCGGTCCCGGTCAGTTCGACACCGTCGAGGAGGTCGGCGCTCGAGCGAAGGTCCTCCGGGAGGAACTCCTCGCCGTCCCAGGTTCCGGATGACACTCCTTCGACCGCGACGTCTCCTGCGTCGTCATGCAAGGAGGTCAGGAGCCGTGCGAGCGCCATCATCGCGTCCGGGGCGGGGCCGCCGAACACTCCCGAGTGCAGCGGGTGCTCGAGCGTTCGCACCGTCACGATGCATGCGACGTCGCCCCGCAGCGCGGTGGTGAAGACCGGCTCGCCCACGCGGAGGTTGCCCATGTCGCAGATGATGAACAGGTCGCAGTCGAACAGCTCCGGATGTGCCTCAACGAATGCCTCGAGGTTGCTTTCGGTCTCTTCCATGCCCTCCACGATGATCTTCACCGTGCACGGCGGCTTCCCGTCGAAGATCCGCAGAGTTCCGAGATGTGCGATCAGCCCGGCCTTGTCATCGGACGCCCCACGCCCGTAGATGCGACCGTCGGCCTTCGTCGTAGGCGACCAGGGATCGCTTGTCCACCCCTGTTCGGCGGGCGCAGGCTGGACGTCGTAATGGGCGTACAGCATCACGGTGGGGGAGCCCTCCGGGCCGGCGATCTCCCCGTAGATGGGCGGGTACCCGGACGGAACCTCCATCAGCTGCGCGTTGCGGATGCCTGCCGCGCGGATCAGCTGGAGTGCAGCGTCCGCCATCTGTCGCACCGGATCCTCCGGGTAGCCGGGGAATGCGATCGACGGTATGGCGATGAGCGTTTCGAGGTCGGTCAGCAGGTCCGGCATGAGCTGGGACGCGCTCCCGGCGATGACCTCGGGTGCGAGCGGCGGGTCTGAATGCGGATCCATCTCTCCTCCGATACTCGGTATTCGTTTGAGCGGTGCGTCATGCGCGTGCTCACCGGAAGAAGATCGCGCCGATGAGCGTGCCGACGCCGATCGTCACAACCGAGAGCACGAGCATCGGAACGAAGAAGCTGTGGTCGAAGAGCTTCGTGCCGAGCTTCGTTGTCCCGGAGAGGTCGAAGTTGGCGGCTGCGATCTGGGTGCCGTTCGCCGGCAGCGTGTACACGCCGCCGAGCGCGCCGGCCCACATGCCTGTCACGATCCCGGGCGCCAATCCGGCGGCGAGGCCGATCGGGACGATCGTCCGCGTTGCCGTCGACTGGCTCGTCGTGAGCGCCGCGACCAGGAACACCGCCAGCGCGAAGATGAACACGTAGTTGTTGACCCAGCTGCCGATCGTGTCGACGATCACCTCCTCGTGCGCCGTGATGAAGGTGGCGGTGAGCCAGGCGATTCCGAAGAGTGCGATCGCGGAGATCATTCCCGCTTTGAAGACCGACATGTCGGGGACCGTGGTGACGTCGGGTCGTCCGATGAACAGGATGAGCACCCCGACGACGAACATGACCATGACGATCGTCGTGGTCATGTCGATGGGCACCGCATCGCCCCCTTCGGCGGGAAAGGAAGGTCGCAGGCCGGGGAAGAGCCCGAGGATGACGATCGCGACCACTCCGGCGAAGAACGTCAGCGCGGAGTTGCGTCCGCGTGCGGTGTACGACGGTGCCGTCGGTGCGGCGGTTCCCGCGACGGTGGCACCGGAGCCGCTCGTCGTGCCGGCTCCCGCCGTGCCCGCCGCGGACGTGGCCGTGGTCGAGACGGTCCGGGCATCGCTGCGCCAGTCAGCCAGCTCACCGGACGCGATCTTCGCCTGGACCGCCGGGTCGTCTTCGAGGTTCTTGCCCATCCGGTTCACCACGAGCGCCGTGACGATGATGCCCACGAGGCAGGCGGGGAGAGTGATGGCGAGGATCTGGGTGAGTCCCAGGTTGTACGGCGCGACCTCGGTGAGCGTCACCATCGCGGCCATGGCCGCGGAGACCGGCGAAGCCGCGAGCGCAATGCCCGATTGCACCACCGTCAGTGACAGGGGCCGGGAGGGGCGGATGCCGTTCTTGTAGGAGACGTCGTAGATGACCGGCAGCAGCGGATAGATGATGTTGCTTGTTCCCGCGCCGACGGAGAAGGCGAACGCGGTGAGCGGGGCGATCAGCGTGATCTGCTTCGGATGCCGCTGGATGACGCGTGCCGCCACCGCGACCATCCAGTCGATGCCCCCGGCGGCCTGCATCATGGCGGCAGCGGTCACCACCGCCAGGATGATCGCCATCGCCGCCGCCGGTGGTGATCCGGGAACCTCCCGGAACACGAAGACGAGGATGAACGTGCCCAGCCCGCCCCAGAGACCGACTCCCACGCCACCTGCGCGTGTGCCCATGACGATGCATCCGAGCACCACGAGCGCTTCGAGCACGAAGATCACGATGTCCATTTCCGTCTCCTGCTTCGCTCGTCAGTCCGCCGCCGGGCATTGCGTCTCGGCGATGCTCTGGACTGCCACCCACGCATCTCGCACGTTCTGAACAGACTCTTCGAGGAGCGGCGCGGCGGTCTGCCGTGCGTCCTCACCGGCGTCGACTGCCGCCTGCCGGAGAGCGTCGACGTTGTCCCTCATTCGCGTCAGGGCGTCATCGAGACGCCCCTCGGCGACGGCTTGGAACTGGTCGAGCTCGTCACCGACGTCCTTTGCGGCGGCGCGGATGTCATCTGCTCTGCCGCGCAGGGGCTGATCGCGGAGTTCGTCGACGGCGACGACGAGATCCGCGTACTGCGTGCAGAAGTCCTGAACCTCGAGGTTCGCGCAGCCCGCCATCAGGATCGCTGTCGAGAGCGCAACCGCGCCGAGCGCGACAGCCTCGCGCACTCGCGCCGTGCGTCCTGCTTCTCCAGCGGACATCGCCGACTCCTTCGGGTCGATCGAGGGTGCGCGTCTCTTCTCAGAAGCGGACGCCCTCGTCGATCGTGAGATCGAGGAAACACCGCCGCATCATCCGGGAGGGGTGATTGGGAGGTCTCACAGAGGCCGGTCCGTTCCGGTGCCCGTCGCAGTGGTCGGGAGCGTGTGCGAGAGCGCGGCAGCTGCGGCCGCGGCATCGGCGAGAGTGCCTCGCGGCATCCGATACCTCTTCAAGAAGACCGCCATGACGACGCCGGCGAGGCTCAGACCGGCCATCACCCACGACGCAACGGCCAGACCCGCTGCGAGGGCCTCCGGGACGGAGGAGCCGCCGTCGACTCGAGTCGTCGTGACCGACGAGTAGATCGTCGCGGCCAGGGCCGTTGCGACCGCCGCGCCGACGTACCGGGCCATGTTGGACACGCCGGAGGCGGCACCCACCTGCTCGGGCGACACGGACGCAGTCGCAGCCGCAGACGATGGCCCGTTGGACATCCCCATCCCGACAGCGATGGCGATGAGTGGCAGCACGAACGACAGGTAGAGCCAGGATGGCTGCACGAAGCCCACGACCGCGAAGCCGATCGCGGTGATGAGAAACCCGAGCCCGACCACTTTCCGTCCGCCGATCTTCGCGGCGAAGCGGGGGACGAGGGGCGCGACGATGACGAGCCCGACGGTGGCGGGGAGCATCGCGAGTCCTGCCTCGAACGGGGTCATTCCGAGCGCCGCGGGGTTCTGGAAATACAGGCTCAACAGGTACGTGAGGCCGTTGATCGTTCCGGCTCCGATGAGGATCGCGACGGTCGAGGCGACAAGCACCACGTTGCGCAGAAGCGCCAGGTCGAGCAGAGGCACCGCGATCCTCTTCTCGACGAACACGAAGGCGAACCCGCTCGCGACCGCCACCAGAAGACACAGGAACGTGGGGACGGAGATCCAACCCCACTGAGGCCCCTGAGCGGTCGCGAGGACGATGGGGCTCAAGGTGAGCGCGACAAGCACCGAGCCGAGGTAGTCGATCGACCGAGAGCGCCCTTCGTCACGGGATTCCCCGATCCCTCGGAAGGCGATCACCATGCACACGAGCGCGATGCCGGCGTCGATCCAGAAGAGGCCCTGCCAGCCGGTGAGGTCGACCAGGATTCCGCCGACGAGAGGTCCGGCGGCAGCGCCGATGGCTGCCGCGGCCCCCCACAGCGATACCGCTCGCAACTGTTCTCTGCCCTCGTACGCGACGGTCAGAATGCTCAGACCGCACGCCAGGATCGTGGCCCCCGCAGCCCCCTGGATGATGCGCCCGACGATCACCGCAAGGCCGGTGCTGGACAAGGCGATGAACACGCACGACGCGATGAACAGCAGCAGACCGAGCTGGAACACCTTCTTCCGGCCGAAGACATCGCCCAGCGAGCCGGACGTGACGATGACGGCCGCGCCCATCAGCGAGTAGCCGGTCACCGCCCACTGCAGCGTGTCGACCGAAGTCCCGGTGTCCTCGCTGATCGCCGGCAGCAGGATGCTCACCGCCGACGTGTTCGCGTTGACCACCAGCGTCGACAGACATGTGGCCACGAGCGCACCCTGAGCGCCGCGCTTGGCCCCTTCCCTGCGGTCGCTGCCCTTCTCCGACGCTGAAACCATGGCAGATCGCGACCCCCTTCGTGGCGTGCATGCCAGCGTCGATGGTCGATCTCGGGCTGCCCCTGCGCGTCATCCCGCTGGGGTGATTCCCATCCGAACGCTTCGATCCGCAGGCTGCCGGACGGCCTCGCCGCCCTGAGATCGCAGCGGTGAGAAGTCACCCGGGTGGGATGATGCGCCAGCAGATCAGCGTGGGTGGACTGACCTCGATCGGGTGAGCCGCGCCCGGCGGCCTGGCATCGCGAGGGAGTCGGGATGGTGAACGTCGTCGAAGCCGCCCCTGCGTCGGGGGAGCGTCAGAGATGACTGCCCGACCGGACGCCACCCTGACTTCCGCCGCCGGGCGCGGTGCCCCTCGGGCCGATCGCGTCAGCGCGAGGAGCTTGGAATCTCTTGCGCTCGTCCTCGGCGCATCAGGCTTCGTGGTGGGTGGCCTCGCGGCCGTGAGCGTCTTCAGGCTCTCGGCGACACCCATCGCCGGGCCCGGTTCGATCGGCCAGTTCGCCGCGCTCGCATCCGCAGTCGTCGCTCTGGTGTGCGTGGGAGCGGGCCGATATCTGCTTTCGCAGCGTGCGCACGAGCGCCTTCGCCTTCTCGACCACCTCGATATCGCAGCGCTCGCGATCGCATGCGCGGTCGTCGGGATGCTGGGCTGGACGCTGCTCGCAGCGATCCTGGCTGAGGCCTTCGTCGGCGCCCACGTGTTCCCGGTTGCCGTCGTGATCCTCGGCGGCGCGGCAGCGGCCGTGACGGCATACGCCTCATTCTGGTCATCTGCGGAAATGGATACCCGCCGGCTGGCGATGCTGTTGGTCACGTTCTTCGTGGTCGGTGTGCTGGCGGCCACGCTCTCCACGAGCGACCCGGACTGGTGGAAGGACAATCTCAGCGCGCTGGGGGTCACCACCAACGCATCCGCCAGAGCGTTCAACCTCACGCTCGTCTTCTCGGGATTCCTGATCACTTCTCTCGCCCGGTCCGCCACCAAGCTCACCCGGGAGGACATGAGCGGTCAGGTGCGGGTGCGGATCTGCCTGGTGATCCTCGGGGTGCTCCTGGCGCTGGTGGGCGTCTTTCCCGTCGATCTCTTCTGGTTGATCCACGTCGCGGTATCACTGGGCATGCTCATCGCATTCGGCGTGCTCATCGCAGGTCTGCCGCGGTGGATGCCCGGGCTTGCGCGTCCCTTCCTCACGCTCGGCTGGGTGTTCCTTGCGCTCCTCGTCATGGCGGGGGTCTTCTACGCGGTCGGGTACTACACGCTGACCGCGGTGGAGTTGATCGGCGGAGCGCTCATCTTCACCTGGGTGGTGCTGTTCATCCGCAACACAGCCGCACTCGAGGAGGACGCATCGTGACGATGTCCCTATCACCGCGCCCCTCGCTGTGGCACGATTCGCTCAGGGCAGCCGACCGGACAGAGACCACAATGGGCGGACAGCAGGCGCGCCGCATCCCGACGCACGCGGTAGACCGCCCTACACTCCTCGCGCGGCTGGACGCGGGGGTCAGCTCGCCGTTGTCGTTGGTGGTCGCACCCGCCGGTGCCGGAAAGACCGTGCTGCTCGGGCAATGGCTCATGTCGCGCCCTGACCTCGCCGCAGGATGGATCGACGTCTCCTCGGGCGACAGCGACCCGCACCAGCTCTCGCGCAAGCTGCTCTCGGCGATCGGCGAGGCGACGGGTGACTTCCGGCCGCCGCTGGCCACAGTCTCAACCAGTGACGGTCGCCTCGGCGAGCACCACCTGGAGGACCTGGCGGCCGGTCTGGTGGACGTCGCGCCGCTCGTGCTCGTCTTCGATGACCTGGACCGGATCGGCGGCACGCCCGTATTGGCCGACCTGTGGCGGCTTGTCGACCTCCTCCCGGCGGGGATTCACGCGGTGTTCGCATCGCGCACAGACCTCCAGTTGGGGTGGAGCCGCCAGCGAGTACGGCACAACCTCGTGGAGATCCGCCAGCACGATCTCGCCTTCGATGAGAAGACCACGTCTCTCGTGATCTCGAAGATCACCGCCGCGCCGGTGCCGCCCGAGGTGGCGGCCGCCGTCACGGCCCGTACCGAGGGATGGGCGGTCGGTGTGCAACTGACCGCGCTGTCGATGCGGTTCTCTGCGAACCCAGGTCGAGTCGTGGCGACGATGGTGGAGACGGACCGTCTGATCACCGACTACCTCGGCGAGGAGGTGCTGGACGCGCTCACTGCGTCGCGCCGCGATGCGGTCATGCGGCTGTCGGTGCTCGACGAGTTCGACGCGAACCTGGCCGGTGTGCTCACGGGAACCGACGGCGAGCAGCTCGTCGCGGATCTGGAGCGGGATTCACTGTTCGTGGTCCCCGTGCCCGCGAAATCCGGCTGGTACCGATTTCACCGACTCTTCCGCGACCTGCTTCTGCTGCGGCTGCGCGCGCACCACCGCGAGACCGAGATCGACCTGATGAAGGAGGCATCCCGCTGGTTCGCGGATGCGGGGGAGGAGGAGCCCGCGATCGAGTACGCCGTGCGTGCGCGCGACTGGACCCGCGTGCTCGACCTCGTCCTCGCGCTCGGTCGCGACTACTACGAACTGCACCGAACCGGAATGATCGTGCGCTGGCTGGACGCGGTGCCCGAGCGGGAACTCGTCGCGCGCCCGGACGCCGGGATCCTGCTCGGTATGGCGGAGGGGATGAGCGGCCGGGCACCCCGCGGGGTCGACCGACTGCGCTCCCTCCTCGCTGACGTTCCGCTCAGCCCCGGTCAGCGCCAGGTGGCGCTGACGTATCTCGCAGCATGCGTGCAGTTCCACCATGAGACGGAGACCTTCGTCGGCGCCGCCCGGGCCGCAGTGACCGAGATCACGCGGCATCCCGATGCCGCGCGGCCGAATCTTCTCGGACTCACCTCACGCACCCTGCTGCTCATCGTCAGTCAGGTTTCGCTGGGGCGTGCTCGCCTGATCCTCGGAGATGTACACGGCGCACGTCGTGTCTTCGAAGCCGCCCTCCACACGGCGGGGACGGCGTACCGACCGTATCGGGTGCACGCGCTCGGCGCGCTGGCGATCGCCGAAGCTCTGTCGGGCTGCCTTGTCGCTGCCGCAGCGCAGACCGAGGATGCCCTGTCAGTCGCGACCGAAGATGGTCTTCTTGTGCACCCTGCTCCCACCGAGGCCTACCTCGCCCGCGCGCTCATCGCTGTTCAGCGGGGTGAGCCCGCCGAGGGTGCCCTCGCACTTCACGAGGGTGCGGCGCGCGCACTGTCGAATCAGCGGGTGCAGCTCCTGTGGCTCGCGTGGCTCATAGCTCGCGCCATGGACCCGGACCCCGGCGTGCTGGGCATCGACGAGCCCAGCGGTCCCCGACCGGCATTCGTCAGAGATGCTCTGCTCGCCTCGGAGATGAGGCGCGCACGCCAGCGGGGCGTGCCTGTCCTGCCGCCAACCCGACCGGTCGCGTGGTCGTATGTCGCTTTCGAAGAGATCGCAGCACTTCTCGCTCTGGATCGCGTGGCCGAGGCTCACGCGCGATGGGTCGGGCTGACGCCGAAACCTGAACCGGATGCACCGCTCCCCGAGGTCGAGCGTCTCATCCTGGAGGGATGGCTGTGCGCGGCGGAGAAGAAGCTCCCTGTCGCACGGGACCACCTGCTGCAGGCCCTGAGGATCGCCGAGCCCGAGTGGCTCGTGATGCCCTTCATCCGAGGTGGGACGACGGTCGCGGCACTCATCGACGGCCTCCCCGGCGCTGGCAACAGGTTCCGAAATGCCGTCGTTCGCGCCGCGCGGGCATCGCTCGTTCCGCAGAGCCGTCCACTGGCGGAGCCACTCACCAATCGAGAGCGGGAACTGCTCGGGTACCTGCCGTTGAGACTCACCGTCGCCGGTATCGCCGAACGCTGCTATGTCTCGACGAACACGGTGAAGACCCACCTCGGCCACATCTACCGAAAGCTCGGGGTGCAGAGCCGCGACGACGCCGTGGAACGTGCAAGGGAGCTCGGGCTCATCGGCGAGGGCGAGTCAGCTTCTGTGAACTGAGGGGCGACTATGGACGAACTCACCTGGCGCCGCTGGACGACAGCCCCCTTTTCTGTTGCATCGCTGATCTACCTCGTCGCCTACTCATGGCTAGTGATCGCGGATCTGCAGGGTGAGTGGCGCGCCGTCGCACTCGTGCTCATCGGTGTGACCTGGCTCGCGTTCATCGTCGACTACATCATTCGGCTTTGGCTGGCTGATGACCGCGGGCGCTGGTTTCGCACACACCTCGGCGCGCTTGCTTGTGCGCTCGTACCCGTGTTGAGGCTTGTGCTGCTGCTCGACCGGCTGACGAAACTTCCCGGTCCCTATCGCTCACGTGGAACCACACTTCGCACAGGAATCGCCGTGTACGGAGGGGGTGCAGTCGTCATCCTCGTGTACCTCGCGTCGCTCGCGGTGCTGGAGGCTGAGCGGCATGCCCCCGATGCCGACATCCGCGACTTCGGTGTCGCGCTGTGGTGGTCCTGCGTGACGATTACAACAACGGGGTACGGCGACTACGCACCCGTGACGATGCAGGGCCGAGCGGTCGCCGTCGGACTGATGTTCGGCGGCATCATCCTCTCCGGCGTCATCACTGCCACCCTTGCTTCGTGGATCCTCGAGCGCGTCTCACGCGGCCACGACGAGGATCAGCCGGCGACCCGTGGACAGGTGCGCGAGCTCATGGCGAGGATCGATGTCACCGCGGTGCCCGCCACCACTCAGCCCGGTGAACCTCCGCCTCGAGGCTGAACGTCATCTGCCTCTCCACTGTGCGGGACCTGCGTCGGCATGACCGGATTGACCGAGACGACCTCGATGTGCAGGCCGTCGAACATCTCGAGTACCCCGAGCAGGCGCGCCTGGTCGGCGATCCGACCGACGATGTGAGTGAGGCCGTGGGCATCCGTCGCCACATCGAACCCGTCGAGGGCGGCGATCAGCTCGGCCCCTAGCCG
>Ga0182741_1005218_pt1 | contig 12207 bp, 19 predicted proteins | sample eDN5th37CBELigOP_FD_128874 | JGI IMG/M metagenome (GOLD analysis project Ga0182741, IMG submission 128874) | Enriched Organic Plus compost microbial communities from Emeryville, California, USA - eDNA 5th pass 37_C BE-Lig OP (version 2) (version 2) ...
GCCGCTGGCCCGATCCGGTTGCGCTGTATGGAGGCTACACCGCATCGGGCCAGCTACCCGTGCTGACCAAGCGGGGTCATTATTGGGCGCCGAAAGGGGGTCAAAGTTGCGTGCCGATTGACAGATTTCTGTTCCTTCTCAAAGAATGTCCCTGAAATCGAAGTGTTCAGCAGACAGAAAAAACCTCTGCAAATTGAATGCCTTGTGAAGAATTCACCAAACTGGCGCAGTCATCAGGTCCGGAGAATATCGACCCTGAGAGACCGCTTCCGGGCCTCCTGGCGCGGGCGCCAGTGCTCAGCCCCTCCCGCATAACCCTCGAAAACAACGGAAAAATCCGGCCGGAGCCGGATGGGGAGAACGCTTTCGCGAGGGCGAGTGGCGGAGGGGATGAGCCTGATATCCAACCTTCTCTACACAAATGCTTAATTTAAAGCAATTTTTTTCAACCAGCTCCTAGGGGCCACGATCTTTATGCTGGTGATGCCCCATGCCCAGGACAGGGTCCACCGACCGATCAGTGGAGCACGATCCACACCCGGCGGAAGCCGCCGACAGGAGAGACTTCCCGTTCCGGTTCCATATCTTGCGCAAATTCGATCCTGTGCACGGAAGCAAGCAGTGCCCGAAGCGCGATCCGCAGTTGCCAGGTGGCCAACAGCCGGCCCGGGCACACATGTCTGCCGATGCCGTAGACGAGGTTTGCCGCGGCATGGTGCTTTGGGTCGAAATCGCCCCGTCCGAAAACCGCCTCGTCGCGATTGGCCGATGTCCAGTGAAGCTTCACGCGAGCGCCTGCCGGAATGTCCGTGCCGCCGACACGAACGGGACAGGTCGTGACCCGGCGGTTGGAGACGAACGGGTCGTCCAGACGCAGGATTTCGTCGATGATCGCGTCCATTTCAGCGTCCGGGGCCGTGCGCATCCGCGCCGCAAGGTCCGGTTCCCGGCTCAGATGCGCGACGACCACACCAACGCATAGCGCCATCGACCCAAGGTCACCCCCGGTCCAGTTGCGCAGGATCGAGGTCAACTCCGGTTCCGTCAGCGGTCGCCCGTCGACGGTCTCGCGGCAAAGCCGCGCGGTCACGTCGTCGCTGGCCGCGTCTGTCCCGGACAGACGGGGGGCGAGTACGGACCGGATGATCTCGTCGAATTCCCCGGCGACCTCCGCGGTCCGTTCGTAGTCGCCCGATCGGGTGGCAGCGTGGTTGGCCTCCATCCAGTTCAGCAGACGCGGCTCCAACTCGGACGGCCAACCCAGCCACGCACATTGCGCGCGTACCGCGAAGACGGCGCCGATGTCGCCGACCGCATCCAACGGCTTGCCGCGCGGCAGGGCCGCCACCAGACGGACGGCGACGCCTTCGAAAACCGGCAGGAAGGGCTCCAGCGCGTCGCCGGTCAGGTACCGGTCGACAACACTGCGGAATCGGGAGTGGTCCTCTCCGTCCAGACCATTGGGAATCTGCAGGTGGCGGGATACTGCGCTTGAAAAGCGAACGTCGTCGAGGGCGGCGGCGGCGACATCGGCGTGTCGAAGCAATACATATTCGCCGGCGTCGTTCCTGACCACCGGGAAAAGTGGCCGCAATTCATCGGTGTATGCGCGCAGATCACGCCCGGCAGGCGACACGTCGTCAGGCATGTGATCGGTCATCGCGCTGCTCTCATTCTGGCTGGTCTGAACTATCGTGCGTGAGGTTTGTCCGCTGCATCGCGTGGTCGAACTGCCGGTCCTCGCGCCTTGCGCCATTATCGTAGTTGGAACGTGGGATCAGTTACAGCGCCGATCATTCTCCTGCGTGCGTCCGGTAACACGGATCATGCCCGATCCGTGACGGTCGCGCCGCCCTGCACAACGGCACAAGCGTACCTGAACGAAAACACCTGTCGGGAACAATTGAAAACACATGCCGCGCATGCTGTGCATTCTATTCACGACCAGGTTCCGGCGTCTTGCCGTCGGTCGCAAACAGAATTGTCAGAAGCAACGATGCATCCTCCATTCCCTTCACCGAATGCGACTCGTCGCCATCGAGATAGACCCAATCGCCCGCCCGCAAGTCGATTGTCGCGTCGGACAGCCCGAGCTGGGCGTGCCCCTCGATGCATTGGAGGGTGATCCGGCCTGGGACCCTGTGCGAGGGGATCTCGACACCTGCAGGCACGACGAGGCGCACCGCCTCGAAGCTCGACGTGCGGACGATGGCGTGCGTTCTGGCGGCGGAGAGACGGGCGCCGAGCGGGCGGAGATCGACGGCCTCGCCTGCGGCGGCATGTTTCAGCGCCATTGTGGTCTCTCCGTCGCACCAGAGGTGTGCTCTGCGGGGTCATGCTGTTCCGTCCGCTCGGCCAGGCGCATGACCTGCACACCCTCCTCGGTGATGATCGCGTCCAGCGGCACGTCGTGGGGCTGCGGGTAGATCGTCGCGAGTTCGGCCGCCTGCAGGCCTATGCCGATAACGAAGGGGCGCGGCGCGAGATGCGCGAGCGTGCGGTCGAAGTAGCCGCCGCCATAGCCGAGCCGATAGCCGGCCCGGTCCCAGCCGACAAGCGGAGCAAGGGCCACGTCCGGCGTCACGACCTCTGACTCCGGCGGCGGAACAGGGATGTTCCAATCACCCCGCACCATGCGTGTCTCCGGCGTCCAGCGGCGGAAGACGAGCGGGGCCTGTTTGACCTCGACGAGGGGCAGCGCGACCTGGACGCCCGTCCCGTGCAGATCAGCCATCAGGGGGCGCAGGTCGGGCTCGCCCTTGATCGGCCAGTAGGCCGAGAAGACGCGATCCCGCATGTCGCCGAAACGGTCTGCCAGAAGGTCGCGCAGGTGACCCGACAACGCGGCCCCCACGGCGACCCGCGCATCCACGCTCAACGCCTGGCGCTCGGCGCGCAGTCGCAGGCGCTCGGCCCGGCGCCAGCGCGCGACGTCGCGCGCCTGTTCCGGGTCGACGCCCAGCGGATCGAAATAATCGGGCGCGATCTCGCCCGCCATGCAGGGCGGAGAGGCGTAGCGGCCCTCGGACCCGTCATTCCCCGCCATGACGTGCCTCCTCGTGCCCGCAACCGTCGGACCGGAAGCGGCCCAGCAAGACTGTCGCCTCGTCCGCCATCAGGCGCAGGCGCTCGCCGGCGGGAACGACGTCCGTGATCCGCCCCACGCCCTGGCCTGCATAGAGCGCCATCGCCTCCAGATCCCCCGTCGTCGTGCGCAGGGGCGAATCCGTGCTGAACCGCAGGCGGGGAACGCCATCGTCCCAGGCGATGGGCTCCCGCGGCAGGGCGTTGGGGTCGTGACCCAGAAGGCGGTCGCCGAGCGCCTCCGTCACGGTATTGGCCAGAACGCGAACGGCCGCGCCGCGCGGCCAGTTCAGAACGAAGACATCGGTGAGAACGGTGTCCGCAGCCGGGGCCGCCGCCAGTCGGCGCTTGTGCCTGTCATGGGCGAAGGATTCGGTGGTCGCCAGAAAGGCCGTGCCGCAATGCACGCCCACTGCCCCCATGGCGAGGGCGGCGGCGAGCCCCCGTCCATCGACGATCCCGCCGGAGACAACGACCGGCACCCGGGACCCGGACAGGATCTCCGCCGTCAGGGCGAAGGCGCCGATGCGCCCGTGGACGTGCCCGCCCGCCTCGACGCCCTGCGCGATCAACACGTCCGCACCCGCTGCCTCGGCATCGCGCGCCGCCTGCACCGTGCCGGCCTGGTGCAGGACGAGGCAGCCCGCCGCCTTCACGCGCTCCACAGCCGAGGGCACCACGTCCCAGAAGAACGAGAAGGCCCCGACGCCGAGGTCGAGACAGCAGGCGATCTGGGCGTCGAGCAGGTCCGGGTCGGTCGCCGCCGGGATCAGGTTGACCGCGAAGGACCGGTCGGTCGCCGCCCGCAGCGCCTGAACTTCGCGCGCGATCAGCTCGGGCGCCTCGCGCACCATGCCGAGCGTCGGATAGCCGCCAGCCTTGGCCACAGCCGCCGCCAACTCCCAGCGGGACACGCCGCCCATGCCGGCCAGCAGGATCGGCACGTCACAGCCCAGCAGATCGCAGAGCGGTGTGCGCAGCGCGGGATACAGGCCATCCGTCATGACGCGGGGTCGTCCTCCATCAGGTCCAGCGCCTTGATCGAATGGGCGAAGGCGGCGCCGGCCCGCATCTCGGCGGCGACCCAGATCGCCTCCATGATCTGCTCCGGCGTGGCACCCGCGCGCCGGGCCGCCCTGACATGGCCCTCGATGCACCAGGGGCATTGCGTGACATGGGCAACGGCCACGGCGATGATCTGCTTGGTGCGCGCATCGAGCGCGCCTTCGGCGAACACCGCCTTGGAGAAGGCGCGGAAGGCGTCGTCCGCCGCTGGCGCAAGGGCGTGCCGCCGCTCGGCATGGGCGCGCGTTGCCTGTGGAAAATGAAGATCAGGCATGAGCGGTGTTTCCAGGCTCGAACTGCGGAAACAGCACGTCGTTTTCCAGCCGCATGTGTTCCTCGAGATCGGTGATGAATTCGTCCAGCCTCGCATAGAGTGCCGTCCAGGTGCCGCAGGCGCCTTCGGGCAGTGTCAGTTCGCGGGTCAGACGGCGGATTTCGGCGACCTCTGCGGCGTGGTCGTCATGATCGGCCCGCATCACGGCGATCGGGTTCTCGATGCCGGGGCCGCCACCCCTGCGGATGGCGGGAAAGAGGATCAATTCCTCCTTCTTCATGTGGACCTCCATCTCGCCGATCATGCGGCGCAGGACGTCCGAGAGCCCATCGGGCACATGGTCGTCGCCGAAGTGCACTTCTTCGACCTTCGCGGCCATCGCGGCCAGCGGCGGCAACTGTTCGCGGTGTCGCGCGTGGTACCGCGTCTCGATGTAGCGGGTCAGTTCGGCGGCGTCGTGGATCGGGGCGGCATCGGACATCTGGGGATCCTTTCATCAGCTCAAGGCGGGAATGGCGTCGGGGGCAGCCTGTGCCTCCGTGACGGCGATGTGGAGCGAGCGGGCAATGCGTTCGGCCCGTTCGATGACATGCGCGGCGCCCGCGGGGGAGCAAACCTCCCGCGCGGTCTCGCGGAACAGTCCCAGCCAGCGTTCGAAATGGGCCCCGTGGATCGGCAGCGGCGTGTGCGCGGGCACCGGGCGGCCATGGTAGCGGCCGGTCATCAGCGCGACCGAGGACCAGAAGGCGACCATGCGCTCAAGGTGAGGGTCCCAGTCCGATATCCGCGCAGCAAAAATCGGGCCGAGCACCGCATCGCGGCGGACCTTGGCGTAGAAGGAATGGATGAGGTCGCGCAGGACGTCCTCGTCGAGGCCCGTTTCCGCCATGATGGCCGCCGTCATCTCCGGCCGGGCGGAGGCGATCTGTGCGGATGGTTCGGCGGTGGACATGACGGCCTCGCGGTTCGGGTCTTGCAAACAAGGCTAGACCTGCTAATAGGTATTGTAAATACCAATTCCTGCAGGGCACTCGCGGCGATGCGCCTCACCTCCTTCACCGACTACGGCCTGCGCATGCTGATGCGCATGGCGAGCGCGCCGGATCGCGCCTTTTCGACCGCCGATCTGGCCGACGAGTTCGGGCTGTCGCGCAACCATCTGGCCAAGATCATGCAGCGGCTTGCGCAGGCCGGGCTGATCGAAACCCGGCGCGGCGGTGGCGGCGGGGCGGCACTGGCCCGGCCTGCGTCGGAGATCCGGCTCGGCGCCGTTGTGCGCCTGCTTGAAGAGGGCCAGCCGCTCGTCGAATGCCTGAGCGGGGGTGGCGGCGCCTGCACGCTTGACGGCCGCTGTCGGCTCAAGGCGCGCATGCGCTCGGCCGAGGCGGCCTTTCTCGCCGACCTCGATCGCGCGACGCTCGCCGATATCGCGCTCGAACCATTGAGGGGAGGCTGACAGACCATCAACCCGGCGGTTGCAACCGTCGGGCATCAGAAACAAGCAACCAAAAAACGGAAGGAATGCTCGATGACCACATGGCTCCCCACCTTGAAGACAGCGACACCGCAAGAAGGCTATGAACTGGCCGTCAAGATGGCCCGCGTCGCGATCAAGATGACCCAGCCGGACGCCGAGGTGCGCGACAAGCTGCGCCCGGTCTACGCCGAAAATGCCGACGCGCTGATCGCCTCGAGCCAGGTCGTGGCAACGCATTTCGCCACCGTGGCGGCGGCGAATGACTATTGGAGAGATGCGCCATGACACCGGTCGAACGCAACGCAGACGATTTTGTCATCGACGCGTCCCTGTTGGCGGACGCGTTCGGCCTGTCGCAGGAGGAGACCAGGGCGCGGATGCGCGCGGGGACCATCACCTCGCGCTGCGAGGCCGGGGTGGGCGAGGATGCCGGGCGCTGGCGTCTGACCTTTCACCACGGCGGCCGCGCCTGCCGGTTCATCGTGGATGCGGGCGGACACATCCTGACGCGGGCGACTTTTCCGGTCAGGACTGGCACGCAAAATCCGGGCGCACCCGGCACAGACATCGGACCGGGGGCAGGACCGTGATCCCCGCGACCCTTCTCGAAAGGGCCAGCCGCCGCCTTGTCACGGTCGATCGCTCGGCGCGACTGGTCGACGCCGCGCAGGCCTTCGACCGCCCGGAGACCCTGCTGATCATCGTCTGCGACGAGAGCGGCGTTCTTCGTGGTGTGGTCAGCCGCACGGACATCGTCGCTCGCATCAGCCATTGCACCGGCTGTTCCTGCACGGAATCCGTCCAAGCCGCGATGACCGCCGAAGTCGAGTCCTGCACACCCTCGGAGTCGCTCGATGACATCTGGGCCCGGATGAAGCGGACGGGGTTCATGCATTTGCCGGTGGTGGACGGCGCCGGGGGTCCCCTGGGCGTGCTTGCCGCACGCGATGTGCTCGTGGCCCTGCTCGCGGATCGCGAGCACGAAGAGACCCTGCTGATGGATTACGTCACCGGCATCGGATACCGGTGAGTCGGGCCGGAGTCGCGGCTCGGTCCCATGCGTCGGGTGAAGCCGCCGTCGCTGCCCTTGCGGAAGAGACGGGGCGTGCCATGGGCCTCGGGATTTTCGGTTCGCCCAGCTTCGTTGTGGACGGAGAGGTGTACTGGGTGGATGACCGCCTCGATGACGCGATCTCATGGGCGCGGGAGGGCCGGGTGCGTTGGGAGGATCAGAGGGGCGCCCGAGGTCGGCGTAGCCCTGCCCTTATCCTGCGCAATAGCCCCACCATCCCCAGCACCCACGCCGTCAGCGCCACATAAACCAGCACCTCGGGGATCGGGTCGAGGAAGCCATATCCCATCGCGCGGTCGAACTGGTAGGTGCTGGTGGTGTACATCCCCAGCGGGAAGACCATGCCCCAGATCGCCGGTTCATAGGTGAAACGGTCGCGCATCCAGAGATAGCGCCAGGTCATCAGCGCGAACAGGAACGGGATCCACCAGCTCGCCACCGCCCAGAAGAAGAAGGTGAAGCCGCGGATGAACGGCAAGAGTGGCTCCAAGAGCGGCCAGGTCTCGCCGCGCAGGATCAGGACGGACCCAGCCAGCGCCGTGATCGCCACCGCCCCCATGTTGATCCAGTAGGGCGGGCTGAAATCCTCGCGGTTCATAGGCACGAAGGTCAGACGATAGAAGATCAGCGGGATGATCGCCAGATAGAGCATGCAGCCGATCAGGAACATCGCGATCACCTGGAACTGGATCGCCTCGGGCGGGGCCGCGCCCACGTCGATCACCCCGCGCAGCACCACCACCGAATGGGTCGAGACCGCGGCGATCAGCCAGGCGCCGTTGATGCCGCGCGCCAGCGTCGGCTTGCGTGCCCGCACGGTGACGGCGGTAAAGAAGGTGTACATGATCGCGAACCACAGGATCAGGCCCAGCCACCACAGCGCGGCGCCCACCCCCGTGGCCCCGATCACCACCACGTTCTGCGTGCCCAGAACACAAGTTCCCGCCACGATGGTGAAAAACCCCGGCGCGCGCTGATGGTCCGAGATGTCGCGGAGCAGCAGCGCGCGGAACCGCACCGCGCGCAGGATCGTCAGGCCCCAGAGCACCGGCCAGGCGATCCAGTTGACCCCGATCAGCGCCAGCGCGACCGGGCGCAGCCCCATGAAATGGCAGGCGATCGACACCACGCCGGTCGCCATCACCAGCGCGAAATAACCCGGGAATAGCGACGCCGCGCCATCAAGCAGAAGCCGACTCAGGCCCGAAGACCCGGCGCCTCTGTTCTGGGGTTCGGGCGCCTCATCCCCGCGCATATCTGAGCATCAGTTCAAGCTGGAGAAAGAAAAGAACAAGGGCCGTGTTCAACCCCCAAGCGACGGTCAGCCATCGCGCCAGAGTGCCCCAGAACGGACTGGCGTTCGGCGCGCAGCGCCAGATCGCGACCAGTATCCAGACCGTATAGGCCGCAGAAATCAGGATCAGCGCTTGCTGAAAGGCCAATTGTCCTGCATCGAGCGCAGTTGCGTGCAGGATGGCGAGAGCCATGCTCATCGCGACGCCGTATCCCCAGAAGACGGTCGGCAGGGACATTCGCCCCTGCCATGCGCGCAGTTCAGGAGCGAAGAACAATGCGAACAGTGATTTCCTGGACAAGTCTGGCGTCATGGCCGCCCCTCTCGGGCCGAGTGTGATCCAATGCGAAGCGATTTGAAAGACAATCCAGAGTCACCCGCCGCGCCGCAATTCATCGCGGCTGATTGGAAGAGCGCCTCACGGCCGTACGCGCCGCGGGCACGGGTGCGGCTGCGCAGAACCCTGCGTGCCCTCGGCCCGGCCATGTCCCGCCCGAACTGGCGCGAGTCATTGCGCGCTGCCCTCCGGGCGGGTCTGGGGCTAGCTCTCTGCGGTGCGATCCTGATCTCGATGGGAAACTGGATCGGCGCAGTACATGGCCTGCTGCTGATCGCTCCGCTCGGGGCGACGGCGTTTCTGGTCTTTGCCGTCCCGAACTCGCCGCTGGCCCAGCCCTGGTCGGCGATGGTCGGCAACGCGGTCTCCGCCTTTGTCGCCGTCAGCGTGCTGCACCTTGGCCTGCCGGTCGAACTGGCGGCGGGCCTGTCCGTGTTTGGCGCCATGGCGGCGATGGCGGTCCTGCGCGCCATGCACCCGCCGGGCGCGGCGGTGGCGATGGCGACGGTGTTGTCCGATCCGCTCTCGAGCGGTCTCGGCTACGGCTTCGTGCTCGCGCCGGTCCTGCTCGACACGGTTCTGCTGGTGGGAATCGCCGTCATTTACAACCGACTGACGGGGCGGCGCTATCCTTTCCGCCAGACGATCGCCTCGGGAACCCACGCGACTGCCGATCCCGCGCCGGAGCGGCGGCTGGGCCTGAGCGCGGATGACCTGTCCGCAGTGCTTGATCGGTTCAACCTGAGCGCCAACATCGGCGCCGAGGATTTCGGCCGCATCCTGGCCGCGGCCGAGGCCGAGGCCGCCCGGCGGCACTTCGACGACCTGACCTGCGGCGCGGTCATGTCGCGCGACCTGATCACGGTCGCGCCCGATACCCGTCTCGGCATTGTCGCCGACCTGTTTCGCCGGCACAGGTTCAAGACCCTGCCCGTCGTGGACGGGGACGGCGTCTTGCGCGGCATCATCACCCAGAACGATCTGATCCAGCGCGCGCGCCTCGATTCGGTCAGCGGCGGCATGGGCTTCGCCGGAGCCCTGACCCGCCTTGCCGGGCAAGGCCGCGACCAGCGCCTGCGCGCCCGCGATATCATGACCACCGACCTGCGCACCGTAGGCCCTGCCGACGGCATTGGCGTGCTGGTCCGGTTGCTGGCCGATGGCGGCGTGCAGGCCGCACCTGTCATGGTAGGCCCGCGCCTGGTGGGCATCGTGACGCGGTCGGACCTTATCGCCGTACTGGCGCGACAGACGCTTCTTGCGGGCGCCCGGCACAAGGCCGCCTGAAACTGCGACTGCTCCGCGGCGGGCTCACAAAACAGCCGTTCCGCCATCGCGACAATACCGGTTTGAACATCGCGTCCCGCAGGCGATGGCCGACAGGCGACCAGAACTGCAGGATGCTCTTCACCCGCGCAACACGCCCTCCGCGTCCAATAAATTCCGATCCTCAAAGGCCTTTTTCACCGGAGAGGTAAATCGTCAGAATCCGAGCCCTTTCAGAATTGCTCGCACTGCGATAGTCGGCCGGGGACGGGCTTTGAACGTCGATCTTCGGCAAGCATCGCAAATTCGTGCTTGCCGACAGGATTGTGCTACCCACAGGCCCGCGCCTGCTCCCGCATCACCGCGTAGTCGCCCAGCATCTCCACGGCCGCCGAGTTCTCCGGCAGCAGGGCCAGCTCCTCTGCCGCGCGCGCCTGGAACTCGCGGCTATACTCGACGACCGGCGGACAAGTCCCCGGCCCGCCGCCGTCAGAGCTCACCGCTGCGCAGCCGCTCAGCGAGATCGTCGCGATCGTGAGGGCGGCGAGCCGCCGCTTCCAGCATCCGGCGTTGAACATCATTGGTTTCCTCCAATGTTTCGAGACGTTCGGCGAGGCGGCCCGTGCGTTCGCCGGAGCGCCGAAGCGCAAGCAGGAACAGGAGCACTGCCAGCGCGATGGTGCCGTAGCGCAGAGCCGTCCGGAACCACGGGTTGGTGGCGAACCCAGCGAGGAGCGCACCAATCACCGCCGCCCCCGGCGCCAGTCATCGAGGCGCGCATAGATCGTGACTGCGATGCCCCCGAGCGCAACGGCGATGAACACCCAGCGCAACGTATCCAGATACGGCACCAGCGTCAGGATTGCGGATTGGGTCTCCGCCAGCACCTCCTGGGCCACCTCTACCCCGGCCGCGCCGAGCGTCGCGACACCGGCCGCGCCGCCGCCCTTCATGGTGCGGCTATCGGCCAAAACCTCGCGCGTTAGTGGCGCTTCTTCGGCGAAGGCAGTCGCCCGGACCGGGAATCGCTCGCCCCACTGCCGCGCCGGGCCGAGATCGATGTGCATGAACCCCGAGCGCGGATAGAAACCGAAGCCGAGGAAACCCAACTCCCGTGCCGCCGCCTCGAAGGCCGCCGGGTCGTGGTTCGTCATGGCGATGTCGAAGGCGGCGCCGTCGAGGTGCTTCGACCGGGTTGCGCCGCCGACAGCGCGATTGTGCTCGGGGCTGCGATAGGCGGAGCGGACGATCAGCGGCTTGCCCAGCCGGTCGCGCAGCGCCTGCAGCTTGTCGAGCGCCGTTTCGTTGACCAGCAGTTTGCCAGTACCCCGGCAGGCGATCTCGGCAGGGCTGAAATTCGGCCAACGCCAGCCGCTCTCCGGCACGTCGCGCCAATGGCGGTGGAATGTCGTGGTCATGGTGTCCTCCCAGAACAAAAAACCCGCCTCGAGGGCGGGTCATTGCGGGCTGATGAATGGTGATGGGGCGCGGCTACGGGCTGCCGCCGAAGATCTTCAGCTTGATGGCGATGCCCGCGAGCAGCGCCAGCATGACGCCGGTGGTGATTATGCGGACGGCGGTCTGCATGGCGGTGCGGCGCACCAGCCGGATGCAGTCCACGAGGGAGCGCAGATCGCGGATGTCGAGGGCTGCCTCGTCGCCGTCGAGGCCGACATCGGCGAGCGCGCGTTTCGCCCCCTGCTCGGCGGCACGGGTCAGCATCGCCTCGAGTTCGGCGTTCGACCGGTCAGAACTGTGCGGTGTCATCGGCGCCTCCCCCATTCTGGGCCTCTCACGCCTCAACCAGCATCTCGAAATAGGCGCCATCCTCGCTGGGCCGAGGATCTTCCTTGAGATCGAAGATCACCGCGTCGATGAGGGCCCGCCATTCCGAGGTGATGGCGCGGGTCTCGGCGCTGGCGCGGATCGTCAGGATGGCCGGTGCTTTCGAGACCAGCCGTGCCTGCATGACGGCCTCGGAGCCGCGCAGATAATGAACATGGCACCAGAGGGTGAAGCGATCCTCCCACCCTTGGATCAGCATCCCGTCCGGATCGGGGATCATCACAGCCTGCTGGAAGGTGACCCGGCGCCGCAGGCGTCCGGCAACCATTCTCACAGCCGGATCCTGCGATAGGGGGCGAGCAGCGCATCGACCGCCATGGGCAGCGCCGATGGACTTGCCCCGAGGCTGACCGCCTCGCGATGCTCATACCAATGCGCGATCAGCAGCAGCATGGCCTGACGGATTGCCGCAGGCACATCGGCGGGGGCGCCATAGCCGGCGGTGAAGGTGATGGCCGCGGGGCGGCCGAAGCCGGCCAAGGGTCGCAGCAAC
>Ga0182741_1005220_pt1 | contig 12207 bp, 10 predicted proteins | sample eDN5th37CBELigOP_FD_128874 | JGI IMG/M metagenome (GOLD analysis project Ga0182741, IMG submission 128874) | Enriched Organic Plus compost microbial communities from Emeryville, California, USA - eDNA 5th pass 37_C BE-Lig OP (version 2) (version 2) ...
ACTCCGCCTCAAGCACCAGACCGTTCGCACTCGCCATCACGCACCCCTGATTACTTCCGTCGAGCGCGTCACCCTATCGGTCCGAATGTCAGACCGCTACGGACGATCAGGCGTCGGATCCGGTCCACCCGCGACCGGGAGCGTTGCGGACCGCTTCGGTCTCGTCGGGTCGGGCGTAGTCGTCTTCGAGCCGATAGGTGGTTCCGAGCTCCGGCGTGGAGACCTCAAGCACATCGCAATCGGTGATCCCGATGAGGCGATGCCGCTGACCGATCGCGCAGCTGTACCCGAGGCCCGGCTGGAGCTCGGTCTCGACGAGGGTGCCGCTGCCGTCGTCCCACATGACCTTGGCCCGGCCCGAAGCGAGGAACCAGGTTTCGAGCTTGGCGTCGTGCTGCTGGAGCGAGAGCCGCTTTCCCGCGTCGATGTGCAGCAGCTTGCCCACGTAGGGCCGATCTTCGGGCGTCCAGTGGATCTCGTAGCCCCACGGCTTCTCGACGCGCCGGGCGCGCCCTTCGAGATCGAATGCAGACGTGTCGACGTCGTTCATCACGGCCGAGGAGGCTAGCCCTCAGGCCCCCGGACGAGCCGGGCGCACGTCGGCGGCGTCGGCTCGGTCGCGCTAGTCGCGGGCCGCGAGCGCGGCTTTGACCTGTTGGACCGCGTCGATGGGCCCGGGATCAACGTCGTTGTCGAGGGCGACGTAGGCCGCGGTCATACCGCCGATGTACGCGAGGTCGAGCATCTGCGCCAGGCGCCCTTCGCCCTGCGCGTCGCACTCCAGCACTTGGAGCAGCGCTTCGCGCACCATCTCGCGCGTGATCGCGAACCGATCACTGTTGCGAATGTGTTCGTAGCCGTGGCGCAACTCGATGAGAGTGAAGATCTGCCGCGTGACGTCGCCGTGCTGCCCCCACCCCGACACTTCGTCGTGGTCGATCTCGGGGTAGGAGTGAAAGAACGCCGGAATCTTGGCGCTGCGGTTCAGCTCGCTCTTCCAGTAGTTCGCGGCGACCCGACCGATCGCGCCGCCTCCGTAGATGATCGGAATCGTGCGACCGATCCGACGAGCAAGTTCGCGTGCGGGGTTCTTCGCGGGGTCGGCGCCGAAACCACAGGTGTCACGTCGGCGCGCGAGTTGCTCCTGCGCCTTCACCAACATCGCGTGACCGCCCGGCGCGAGTCCGAGTCGGAACAACGCGACCATCACTGGAGTCAACAACTCGGCCACCGGTGTACGACCACTCTCAGTTGGCGTGAGCGACATCAGCGCTCCGCCACCCGACTGCACGAGCTCGGCCAGCGGACCGGGACCCGATACCGCCACGACCCGCGCGCCCTGTTCCATCGCGGCCTCGGTCATCGAGACGGTTTCTTCGGTGTCGCCCGAGCCCGAGAGCGCGAACACGAGCGTTTCCGGTCCGATGTAGGCCGGCGCGCGGTACTGGCGCAAGACGTGGATCGGAATCGGCGACTCGTCGTTGACACTCACTGCCACCATCTGCCCCGCGAGGGCCGAGCCCCCCACCCCCATGATCACGGCGTTCTTGATCGTCGCAGGATCAGGCAGCGAGCCTTCGTGGAACACCGCGGCCGCGGCTTCGTGCGCGCTGGCGAGACGCTCGGGGATGCGTTCGAGCTGCGCGAGGAATGGGTTGGCGAGTGCGTCCGGCATCGAGCCCTACTTCTCGAACGTGGGCCTGATGCCCTCGGCCTCCGCTTTGGCCAACAGACGCGCGTCTTCGGCGTCGTCGACCGTCTCGGCTTCGTCGATCAACATGATCGGAATGCCATCGCGCACCGCGTACCGGCGCTTGAGCCGCGGGTTGTACAGCGACTGCTCGTCGGCGAAGTAGAGCAACGGCCCCTTGTCCTCGGGGCAGGCGAGGATCTCGAGCAGCTTCGGGTCGAGCGTCTCGGACGTGGACATCACTGGTCTCCTCTCACCAACGCCAACACCTCGTGGGTGTGGGCGTCGCATTCCGACTGGGTGCGTGCTTCCAGGTTCAGACGCAGGAGCGGCTCAGTGTTGCTTGCCCGCAGATTGAACCACCAGTCGCCCAGATCGACGGTGAGCCCATCGAGGCGATCTTGGTCGGCGTCTTTGTATTCGAGGGCGATGCGTTCGATGACCGCCGCCGGATCGTCGACCACCGAGTTGATCTCTCCACTCGCGGCGTAGCGCTGCAGCGGAACCAGCAGTTCCGACAACGACTGGCCGCTCTTGCTCAACGCTTCGAGCACGACCATGGCTGCGATGATCCCGGAGTCGGCCCGCCAGTTGTCGCGGAAGTAGTAGTGCCCGGAGTGTTCGCCGCCGAACACCGCGCCGCTCTCGGCCATCACCTGCTTGATGAACGAGTGCCCGACCCGCGTACGGATCGGCTCGCCGCCGTGCTCGCGAATCACCTCGGGCACCGTCTTGGAACAGATCAAGTTGTGCACCACCGGGCTGCCCGGGCTGCGCGCCAACATCGTCTGCGCCACGATCGCCGTGGTGAGCGAACCCGATACCGGTTGCGCCTTGTCGTCCACGAGGAACACGCGGTCGGCGTCGCCATCGAACGCGAGGCCGAGGTGCGCCTTGCGGGCGAGCACCTCGCGTTGGAGATCGACGAGGTTCTCGGGTTGGATCGGGTCGGCGGGATGATTCGGGAACGTGCCGTCGAGCTCGGGGTACAGCACCGTGAGGTCGAGTCCGAGACCGTCGAGCACTGCCGGGGCGACCAACCCACCCATGCCGTTGGCCGTGTCGGCCACGATGGTGAGCGGCGCCAGCACGTCGACATCCACGAACGAGCGCACGTGCGTTGCGAACGGCTCGAGCATGTCGCGCGTTTCCACCCGGCCGGGTTCTTCCGCGCGCGCGAGCAGTCCTTCACGCGCCGCGGCCTTGATTTGTGCGAGGCCCGTCTCCTGACCGATCGGAGCCGCACCGGCTCGACACATCTTGATGCCGTTGTACTGCGCAGGGTTGTGGCTCGCCGTGAACATCGCGCCCGGAAGACCGAGCGTTCCCGACGCGAAGTAACACATGTCGGTGGAAGCGAGACCGATGTCGATCACGTCGACACCGGCGAGCGTCACGCCCTCGGAGAATGCGGCAACCAGCGGGATCGAAGAGGGGCGCATGTCGCGAGCGACCACCACTTGGGGCGCGTCGGTGAAGCGCGCGAAGGCGTTACCGATTCGGCGGGCCAGGTCTTCGTCGATCTCTTCGGGGTACAACCCGCGAACGTCGTAGGCCTTGAAGATTGCATCGAGCGACGCGTCGGACGACACGGAAACCTCAGAACTCGGGAACAGAATCGACGCGGAGCGTAGCCGTGCCCTTCACGGAGCCGTCAGGAGCGGTCACCCTCGCCCGAATCGGCCGCCTCGTCGGGTTTCGATCCAGTCCTCGAACTGGCCGTCGACACCGAAGTCCTCGCCGTACTCGGCTTCGACGATCTCGTCGGTGACGTCGTCGTCGGCGTCCTCGTCGAAGTCGTCGCCGTCCGGATCGAGCCCGTCCCCGGGGTCATCGGTGACGCTGGGGTCATAGGGCCATCGCCAGCGCGCGAGCAGAGCGAGGCCCACGAGCCCCACCAGCGTGCCGATGAACCCGATCCACTCGACACGGGTCCGAGAGAACTCGAGCACCACTTCATGGTCGGTGGGGACGACGACCATGCCATTCGGAGTAGCCCGCCAGGGACCTTCGGCCCCCCGCACTGTCCAGTTGGGGTACGCAGACACCGCGATGTAGACGGGCACACCGGTCTCGTCGACGTGGAAGCTCACCCGATCTTGTTCCACGCGCACGTCGGTGATCTCCACCGGGTCCAGTGGAACCTTGTCGGCGGTACGGGCCGCGTCGGGACTGTCGTGCTGCCAGTCCTTCGGGCCATTGGCCACGAGCAGGCGGTCGAGTGCCAGCGCGTCTTCGAACCAAGGGCCGGCAACGCACAGCCATGGCTCGAGCTCGTTGTCTTTGCCAGCTGGCGGTCGACCGAAGCACTCGGAGCTGAGCCCTCCCTCCACTGGCACGACGACCGGTTGGTACGCCAGTGGTTGCACGATCCCGGCATCGGCGATCTCGTAGATCCACCAACCCAGGGGGTCACGGCCGTCCACGTCGGGGACTTCTGCCACCAACGTGAGCGAAGGCTCGGCATCGGCCGCGGTCTTCATCTCCGGCGTCTGGACCATGAAGTACCGCACGCCCAGCAAACGCGCCTGCGCGATGCCCGTCGTCACATCACTCATCGCCGCGACATACGGCAACGACCGCACCGTTCCTGCCGGATCGCGTGAGGTGCGCGGCTGGTTGAGAAAGACGAATGGCGTGGTGGCCGATGCTTCGAAGTAAAGCCCTTCGAGCGATGGATGCGCACCGTCGGTCCAGTACGGCAACAGCATCAACGCGAATGGGGTTCCGTAGTTCCCGATGGTCTCGTTGTTGTTGGCGTCGCGTGCGACTTCCCACAGCACCGTGCCGGGATCGAGTTCGCCCACGGCGTCGATGACGGCGCGGTACTCGTCGGGCGACTTCTGGACCATCGACTCACGGCGATCCTCGAACCCACCGAAGTTGTACTCCGCCCAGTAGTTGATGTAGCTCCCGACCGCGACACCCTCGGCGTTCGTGCGCGGTTGGTCGTCTCTCCACACGCCGATGAGCGCGGCAACCGTGAGCACCGCGGCGGTCCCCATCACGATCCAGCGACGCAGGTCGGGGATCCACATCGCTGGACCGGCGTTCGCCTGGTCGCTGCTCCCCTGCCCCAGGAACCAACGAGCCGCCCACGCGAGTCCTCGACAGAGCTCGGCGACGCCGAGCCCAGCGAGGAGGTAGAGCGCGATGTACCAGAACGGCAGGAAACGAAGGTTCCAGATGTGACCTTCGGGCCAGCGCACGAATCCGATGGCGGCGATCAAGCCGATCGCCGCGAACGCCAACGTGGCCCACCGCCGCCGCGCAATGGCCACCACCACGGCGACCACGGCGAGGAGCTGCAACGGCCGTTGGAAGTCGGTGAAGAGATAGCGAGAGACGAGATCGGTTTCGATCTTCTCGTAGCGCATGTTGGTGGTCCACCCGACGTTTGCCACGAAGGGCAGCGACCACACCATCGTGAGCAAGCCGCCGACGGCACCGACCAACAGCGAGAGCAAGAGCACACGACTGCGATCGGTACGGAGGAACCACCCCGCGCACGCCGCGGCGAAGACCGCGCCCGCCACGAACACCAATGGGTCCTCGAACCACAGGGCGATCACGATCGCGGCGATGACGCCGCCCCCCGCGACCCAGCCCTGTGGTTGACGTGCATCGCGAGCCATACGAATAGATACGACGACAACGGCCGCCACCGCCGCGAACACCCCGACGACCGCGTGCGAAAGCACCGTGGCCGCGAGCAACGCCGCCGGAACCGCCGGGTTCATCCGCCGATCGAGCGCAGATGCGAGCGCGCCGATGAAACAGAGTGCGAGCGTGAACGCGATCGTGAACGAGAACTCGCCGGCGAGCGTGCTGACGATCGTCCCGCCCATCACCTGGTGGTGGAACAAGACCGTGGCACTCAGCGGATCGTCGGGGGTGATGGCCACGCCGCGGAAGAACAAGAAGAACACGGTGGCCACGGCCGCCATTTCGGGTCCCGGTCGAGGCGCTCGGAGGCCGCGCAATGCGGCGTAGGCACCCGCCGGCATGAACACCGCGCCGGCCACCGCCACCAACTTGAACGCGACGTTGTACGGGAGGAGGACGTCGAGCGCGACGATCATCAACGCAGGCAGCGGGAAGTAGAACTGCCCTGCGGCGAACCCCATGTAGAAGTCCATGGACCAGCCCGAGAGCCGCCACGGGAGCAGGTGGTCGCGCAAAAACGCGGGGAACCACACGTGGGCGCCCATGTCGCCACCCGACGGAGTGGTGTCGAGGAAGAGCAGCTCGGGGTGGAGTTTCCAGAACACGAAGCCGCAGCACGCGCCCACGATCAGGAACGAAACGAGTCCGACCCAGTGCTCGACGTACCAGCGAGGATCGAGCGCGGCTCGGCCGAGTCGAGCGAACGCCTTCCCGCGCGCGGACTCGGAGGGAGCGAGTTCGAGTTCGGGATCGGAGACGTCGGTCATGGCGTGGGGTGGACCGCGGTCACCTCGTGATGACCGGACGCGATCTGCGGTGGAGCATGACAGACCTCGAGGCGCTCGGCGCGGCGCGCGACTCGGGAGTGGTCGCTGCGAAGCAGTGATCGACTCCGAGCGCGCATCGAGGACCCGGCTGGGTCCTCGATGTCAAGACAATGCGTTGAACCGCTCGCGCGAACACACACGGTCGGCCCTGGTCGCCGCGGCGAGCAACGTCGCCAGTGACGATGGGGCGCCGAGTTCGTGCTCAGCGGGCCCGAGCGAGGTCGAGCACCCGGTCGAGCGGCACGCCGCCGTCGGAGTCTTCCCAGCCCTGGGCCTCACAGTTGCCGCAACGGCGGAACGTGATGTCCTGTTCTGCGACCTGCATACGGATCTCAATGACCGTCGCTTTCCCACAACGCTCACAGTGCATGTTCAGCCTCCCAAAGCTGCCTGACCCATGGGAAAGAACGGCTGATCTCGCGATTTCTTGAGGATGATCGGGGGGATGATTTCGCCTGAGGCGTCGCCGTGCGGCATCTGCCGTCGTTTGGGCACACACGTCCCCATGAGCGGGACGGCCCGGATCAGCCGATGTCGACACCCACGAGCAGGAGGATCCCGGCCAGCAAGTTGAATCCGATGTGGATCAGGATCGGCTGGGCCAACCCCCCGCTGCGGACCGCCCGGATTCCACACAACAGGCCCACACACAGCCACGGGACCAGTCCGAGGAGGAGCCGCAACGGGTCGTCGCCGATCACGTGCAGCAGCGCGAAGGCCGCGGCCGACACCGCGACCGCCCAGCCGTGATCCATCCGGCGCTGGAGCCCCCGGAGGAGGACGCCGCGGAACAGGATTTCTTCCGCGGCGGGGCCGATCGTGACGACGGCGGCCACGACCACGAACTTCCAGAACCCAGTGCCTTCGCTGATCGACTCGACGAGGCTCTGCACGGCGCCGTCGTCGTCACGGAGCAGGTTCAGCGGGAGGGCGATGATGCCCACCACCACTTGAAGGGCCACCCCCGCGGCCAGCCAGGGGAGATCGCGCCAGCGGGGCCACCAGGAGCCGAAGTCGGCGGCGATGCTGCCTCGCCCCTTCCAGCGCGCGATGAGCGCTGCCCCACCGATCCATCCCGCGCCCTGACCGATCAGCGTGATCGCGATGAGCACCAGGTCGCTCGAGAGGTTTTCGTCGACGCCGGTCGCAACGACGTACACCCCGCCCGCGACCTGGCCGAGAACAAAGCCGATGACGAACACGAGGATGGCGTCGCCCAACCCCCACCACACGCGCGGTCGCGTCGACTGGGACACCCCGCCCATCGGCCGGGGAGGAAGCGGTGCAGCAGGGTCGGACACGGCCGATGACGGTACCGGAGCCGGTCCCGGCACCTCTGGATGTGGCGGCGGGTCGCTCGTCGGGAACGCATCGGGCCCGAAACGTGTTCTGCGCCCACGAGACCTACGATTGCCCCAATCGTTCCCCGTCCGAGCGGCGGGACAGAAAGAGTCGACATGAACTCCCCGCCCGAGCCTCCCGCACCGTCGAAGAAGCCCGAGAGCAAGTCGAACCCGTGGTCCACCTGGATCGTGTGGGTCGCACTCGCGGCGCTCGTCGGCGTGCTGCTGATCGGCAGCATGCTCCTCCCGCGCAGCTCCAGCCCCGAGAAGATCAGCTACAGCTCGTTCGTCGAAGCGGCCAACGACGGTGCGGTCGAGTCCGTCAAGGTCAACAACGACTCCCGGTCCATCACCGGTGAGTTCAAAGAGCCTCGAGACGGCAATACCAACTTCTCCACGACCGGCCCGCTCGAAGGACCGCCGCTCGAGGTGCAGCAGGCCATCACCGACGAGGGCGGCACCATCGAGTTCGTCAACGCCGAGTCGAACTGGCTCGCGGAGTGGCTGATTCTGCTGCTCCCCGTTGGGCTGATCATCGCGTTCTTCATCTTCATGCAGCGTCGAGCCCAAGGGCAGATGGGTGCGGTGATGAACATCGGGCGATCGAAGGCGAAGGTGTACACCACCGAGAAGCCCAAGACGACCTTCGACGACGTCGCCGGATACGGGCCGGTGAAGCAGGAGATCGCGGAAGTCGTCGACTTCCTCAAGCACCCCGCGAAGTTCCGCGAGATCGGTGCGCGCATTCCCAAGGGTGTGCTGTTGGTCGGCCCCCCTGGTACCGGTAAGACCCTCATCGCGCGCGCCGTCGCCGGCGAGGCGGGTGTTCCGTTCATTTCGGTGACGGGTTCCGACTTCATGGAGATGTTCGTCGGGGTGGGGGCGGCGCGCGTCCGTGACCTGTTCCAAACCGCCCGCAAGCAGTCCCCCGCGATCATCTTCATCGACGAGATCGACTCCATCGGTCGCAAGCGCGGCGCCGGCCTCGGCGGCGGGCACGACGAGCGTGAGCAGACGCTCAACCAGATGCTCGCCGAGATGGACGGCTTCGAGGCCACCGAGGGCATCGTGATGATGGCGGCCACCAACCGCCCCGACATCCTCGATCCCGCGCTCCTGCGTCCGGGCCGATTCGACCGGCAGGTGATGGTGCCGCTCCCCACCCAGGACGAGCGCGAGTCCATCCTCAAGGTGCACCTACGCGACAAGAAGGTGGCCGACGACATCGACGTCAAGCGACTGGCGCGCGGCACGCCCGGCATGAGTGGTGCCGACCTCGCCAACCTCGTGAACGAGTCGGCGTTGTTCGCCGTTCGTCGCGGCGAGAAGATCATCCACGCCCAGGACTTCGACGCGGCGCGTGACCGCATCATGATGGGTCTTCGGCGCGAGTCCATGGCGCTGTCGCCCGAAGAGCAGCTCATCACCGCGTACCACGAGGCCGGGCACGCGCTCTGTGCCTACGTGCTCCCGCACGCCGAGCCCGTCCACAAGGTCACGATCCTTCCGACCGGCATGGCGCTCGGTGTCACGCACCTGCTCCCCGAGGAAGAGCGGCACATCTACACCAAGGAGTACTTCGACAGCGCGCTGTCGATGACCCTCGGTGGGCGTGTCGCCGAAGATCTCGTGTTCGGACACCAGTCCAACGGCGCGAGCAACGACCTGCAACGAGCGACCGAGATGGCCCGCCGCATGGTGCGGGAGTGGGGGATGTCTTCCCGCATTGGACCGATGGCATGGGGTTCACAAGGCGCGGTGTTCCTCGGCGACGACCTGATGCACAGTCGCGACTACAGCGACGACACCGCGCGAGTGATCGACGAGGAGATCGAGAAGATCCTGCGCGAAGCCGAGGAACGCACGCGGACCGTGCTCTCCGAGAACCGTGCCGGACTCGACTCGCTCGCGACCGCACTTCTGGAGAACGAGACGGTGTCGGGCGAAGAAGTCACCCGGCTCGTCGACGAAGCGATGGGGCGGAAGGTCGGCGGACCGCGCGCCCCGGTGGAGATCATCGACGGAACGTCGCGCGCCCCCGTCTTTCGTCCCGCGGTCGTCAACGGCACGGCGGCAGGATCCGATGCCGCGATGCCCGACATCGCGGCACCGCTGCAGTCGCCTGATCAACCGTGAGCGCACCTCACACGTCGGCTACCACGCTCCCTACGGCGTACATCACGCACGGAGGCGGCCCGTGCTTCTTCATGCAGTGGGACCCACCGCATGAATGGGATGAGCTCCGCGCCGCGCTCGAGGCAATCGGTCCCGGCCTCCCGCAGCGGCCGAAGGCCATCGTGGTGATCACCGCACACTGGGAGGCGCGAGAGATCCGTATCGCCAGCGCGGAGCAACCTCACCTCATCTACGACTACGGCGGCTTTCCCCGTCACACTTACGAGTTGCGCTACGACGCGCCGGGAAGTCCTGAGGTCGCGACCCGCGTGGCCGAACTGCTCAGCGGTGCGGGGATCGACAATCAGCTCGACCCAGCGCACGGATGGGATCACGGGGTCTTCATCCCCCTCAAGGTGATGTACCCCAACGAGGACATTCCGATCGTCGCAATGTCGTTGCACCGCAGTCTCGACCCTGAGCTACATCTGAAGATCGGTGAGGCGCTCGCGCCGCTACGCGACGAAGGCGTGTTCATCGTGGGCAGCGGCTCGAGCTTTCACCACTTCGGCAACTTCGGCTCGCCCAAGGCAAGAGTGTTCGACGACTGGCTGAACGACACCATGGCCGCGCCCGATGCCATTCGCCGCCGCAAGTTGGTGGAGTGGGAGAAGGCACCGATGGCGCGGATCGCTCACGGCCGAGAAGAACATCTCTTGCCGCTGCACGTGGCCGCGGGTGCGGCAACCGACGTCCCCGCGCGCGTGGCGTGGCGGGGAGTGGTGATGCAGACGCCGATGTCGTGCTTCTTGTTCGACTGACCGACCGCTCGTCGGGGTCAGTCGCGATCGTCGGTGTCGGAGCCGACACCGTCGAGATCCGCCGCCGCAGGAGCGGAAAGCTGCTGCGCGCGACTGCGCGACAAGCCGTACACGCGCGCAATCCGGCCAAGCGTCCAACCCGATTCGCGTAACTCCCGGAACGCCGCGCTGCGCTCCCGCGCGACGTCGGCAACCGCCTGACGGAGCACTTCGATCACCACGCCGGCCCGCTCGGCGCGCTCACGGGGCGAGGTGATGGCCGTGAGCGATTCGAGCTCCTCGTGCACTGCCGCGCACAACGTGGGCGTCGAGCGTTTCGCGTCGGCGTCGATTCCGGTGTCCATGATTACTGCTCTCCTCGTTGGGTCTGCGAGGCGCAGGATGTCGTCGGGGTACGACAAGTTTCACGCGTGTGATTGGTGCGAATACTGCGCATGCACAGGGCATCTGCACACAAGACACTCTTTCCATGCTAGGCACCGGCGCCAGAACGGCGCCGTTCTCACCCCTTGGTGCAAGCAGATCAGCGCGAAATACGCGCATTTCTGTGGACGCGAGTCCGTCACCCTCACGTACCCGAGGTAACGAAGGTCACACTCACGTCACCTCTGCGTCGGCCGATCAGACCCACTCGGATCAAGGAAGATCGGCATGCAACGCAGGCGTCTACTCGCCCTCTTCGGCGCGCTGGGAGTTCTCGTGGCGTCCCTGGCCGTTGTGGGCCCCGCGTCGGTTGCCTCCGCGGCCACCGCCAACGCGACGTTCCCGTACACCGGCGCGCCGCAGACCTGGACCGTCCCCGCCGGCGTCACCGAAGTGACGATCACCGCGACTGGCGGCGCGGGCGGCTACCCGATGCGCGATCCGAACAATTACGACTACGACCTCGACGACTGGGCACCGCTGCCCGACATCGGAGGACGGGGCGCGATCGTCACCGCGACGTTGAACGTCACGCCCGGTCAGGTGCTCCAACTCAACGTGGGCGCGCGGGGCTACGCCGAGGACTTCTACAACTACTCCAACCCATGGGTCGCCGGCTGGAACGGCGGTGGAACTCCTGGCGAGGTCAGCAACATGCTCGGGCTGGAATGGCCGCCCGCGGGAGGCGGCGGTGCCAGCGACGTCCGAGTCGGCACCTGTGCTTCCAACGCAACCTGCGATCTCGACGATCGCGTCCTCGTCGCCGGCGCGGGCGGTGGCGCCAGCATCGACGTACCCGGTGGCGACGGTGGATACCCGAATGGGCAGACACCGGCTGACGCACACGCTGGCCAGGGCGGAACCCAAGCCGCTGCCGGGGCCGGCGGTGCCGGATACTCCGAGCCACCCGATGATGACTTCGACCCCCCGACCGCGGGCGGACCCGGCGCGGTAGGACAAGGCGGCCCGGGCGGCAACGGAAGTACGAGCCTCATGCTGATGATTCCGTTCGGGTACGGAGGCTCGGGCGGTGGCGGCGGCTGGTTCGGTGGTGGCGGTGGTGGCGGCGGCCCGCACGGCAGCATCGTGTGGGGCGCCGGTGGGGGTGGATCCTCATGGACCGACCCTTCACTTTCCGGCGTGCAGCACTCGGTCGCAAGTACTCGGGACGACGGATCGATCGAGATCTCGTGGACGGTTCCGACCACGACGACCACATCATCAACAACAACAACAACAACAACAACGACAACGACCGCGCCTCCGACGACGACCACGACACCACCCACGACCACATCGGCGTCGACGACCACCGCGGCTCC
>Ga0182741_1005222_pt1 | contig 12203 bp, 9 predicted proteins | sample eDN5th37CBELigOP_FD_128874 | JGI IMG/M metagenome (GOLD analysis project Ga0182741, IMG submission 128874) | Enriched Organic Plus compost microbial communities from Emeryville, California, USA - eDNA 5th pass 37_C BE-Lig OP (version 2) (version 2) ...
AGAGGACCGGGATGGACGTACCTCTGGTGGACCTGTTGTGGCGCCAGCCGCAGTGCAGGGTAGCTATGTACGGACGGGATAACCGCTGAAGGCATCTAAGCGGGAAACCCACCTCAAAACGAGGTCTCCCTTGAGAGCCGTGGAAGACGACCACGTTGATAGGCCGGGTGTGTAAGCGCAGCAATGCGTTGAGCTTACCGGTACTAATCGCTCGATTGGCTTGATCGCTCTCATTACTCAATGCCCGTCAGGCGCGCCTGACGAGGTCCAGCTTGCTTCACTGTCTTTCGCCGGCCTGGTGGTTCTTGCGGGGAGCCTGAACCCGATCCCATCCCGAACTCGGCCGTTAAACTCCCCAGCGCCAATGGTACTAAGTCTCAAGACTTGGGAGAGTAGGTCGCTGCCAGGCCTGCGAAGGACAGTTTCCTCTTCAATGTCATGCATCACAGAACGTCAAAAGCCGCTGCGGGAAACCGCGGCGGCTTTTTGCGTTTGGCCGACATTCGCGTTTGGCTGACGCGGGAGTCCGCCGCCTAGCGATCGTCGCGCGACAGAAGGCGTTCCAGCCAGCCGACGCCGGCGAGAACGAACAAGGCGAGCGCCAGTGCCAGACCGGCCAGAGGCCAAGCCGCTAGACCGCAGGCGACGCCGAGCGCCGCGGTGATCCACACCGTGGCTGCGGTCGTGAGGCCCTGGACCACCTGTGCCTCCGGGTCGCGCATGATCACGCCGGCGCCGATGAAGCCGATCCCGGCCATCACCCCCTGAATCACGCCCTGCAGGACGCGGCTCAACGCGTCCGGATGGCTGACCATGTCGTGCATGTGCACGGTGGCGATGGTGATCACGGCGGCGCCGAGGGCGACGAGGCCGAGCGTGCGCATGCCGATCGGCTTGTTGCGAAGATCGCGATTGAGGCCGACGAGCATGCCGGCGCCGACCGCCGCGCCGAGCCGCAGCGCAATGTCTTCGACGGGAATGTCCATGGCTGGCCTATTCGGCCGCGGCCGTTGTAACGCGGCCACGGTCGAGCAGCAGGAGCGGGGTGCCCAGCAGGACGACCACGATGCCGACCATTGCGCCGAGGCCGGTATAGACCAGGCTCGAATAGAGCATGGCGAGGCAGATCAGGCAGAACAGGATCGGCGTCAGCGGATACAGCGGGACGCGGAACGGCAACGGCCGGCCGGGTTCGCGCCAGCGAAACACGAACAAAGACAACGCCACGAGGAACAGGAAGAACCAGAAAACCGGCGCGGTGTACTCGACCATGGCGGTGAAGCCGTCGCGCGCGACGGCGCCGAACGCGATCAAGGCGAGCGCGATCGCCGCCTGCAGCAGCAAGGCATTGACCGGGTTGTCGCCGTGCGCGCTCCAGACGCCGAGGCGGCGCAGAACAGGGAAGTCGCGGCCGAGTGCATAATAGGCCCGTGCGCCGGTGAAGACGGTCGCGTTGAGCGTGCTCAGCGACGCGGCGCAAACGATCAGGCTGAGCAGCACGGCGCCGCTGTCGCCGGCCACACGGCGCATCAGGTCGGCGGCAACGGCGTCGGTGTTGCGGAGCCCTTCCAGGCCAAAGGCGGCAAGATAGGCCGCGTTCACGAGACCATAAACGAAGACCAGGATCGCCGTCGCCAGCAGCAGGATCCGTATCATGTTGCGCCGGACGTCTCTGACCTCGGCGGTCAGATAAGCGGCTTCGTTCCAGCCGCCGTAAGTGAGCAGGATGAAGACGAGGGCGAGGCCGGCAGCGCCGGACACCGGTTCGCTCGGCGTCGGTTGAACCGGCGCCGTGCCGTTGCCCGCGGCGATCGCGCCGGCGGCGACGACGGCGAGAATGGCGACAATCGTGAGCGTGGTGAAGACGCTTTGCGTCGCCGCGGTCTGCGGCGTGCCGGTGAGATTGATGGCTGTGACCGCAGCAACGACGATGCCCGCATGAAGCGCCGGGCCATACAGGCCCAAGGGCAGAATCTGATTGGCATAGTCGCCGAACACGAAAGCGACCGCGGCGATCGCCCCGGTCTGGATCACGGTGCCGCGGGCCCATGCGAACAGCAGCGACGGGGCGCGGCCGTAGGCATCGGCGAGAAACTTGTATTCGCCGCCGGCGTCCGGACGGGAAGCTCCGAGTTCGGCGTAGCAGAGCGCCCCGATCAACGTGGCCAATCCGCCGAGCAGCCACAGGCCGATGAAGCCCGCTTCACTGCCGACATTGGCCGCGACGAGCGGCGGCGTCTTGAAGATGCCGATGCCGATGACGACGCCGACGATGAAGGCAACGCCTTCGAGCACCGAAAGGGTGGCACGGGGAGCGGTAGGCGCGGCTGCGGTCATGGGAGCCTCGCTGCCGGCGGGCGCCGCCCGCCGCGGATTGGAAACGGGCGGACGGCGCGGCGTCGGTTACGAGGCGCGGGTTGCGCGCCAGGCGCCGCCCTCGAGTGGCGCGATGCTGCCGCCCTCCACACGGCCGCGATACGGCTTGCCGCCGTTCTCGCCGTCGATGATGAAGGTGATTTCGGCGCCGTTCAGCCGCGCCTCGCGCAGCGGCACGGTGCGGCCATTGATCTCAGCGGTGCCGGCGATGCGTTGGAATTCCTGATTGAACGTCAGCGTCACCGCGCGCTCGGCATCCTGCATCCGCCAGCGTCCATGCACCTTGGCCGGAACGATCCAGAGGAACACGCTGCGGCCGTTGACCGAGTCGCGCTGGTCGGGATTCCAGTCGTCCATATCGAAGGCGTGCGAGACGACGCGCGAGCCGGGCTTCATCTCGTCGAGAATGCGGGGGCGCAGATCGATGTTGATCTGCGACAGCAGGTACATGGTCAGCACCGACGCTTCGCCGATCGGCGTCTTGAAGAGATCCTGCTGACGGAACTGGACCTTGTTGTCGACGCCCGCGGCCTTGGCGTTGGCTTGGGCCTCCTGGATGCGTTCCGGATCGATGTCGACCCCGAAGGCGCGCGCGCCGCGCACCTTGGCAGCGGCGATGGCGATGCGGCCGTCGCCGGAGCCGAGATCGATGACGTAATCGTTCGGGCCGACCTCGGCCATTTCCAGCATGCGCGCGACGACTTCCGGCGGAGTCGGCACATAGGGGACGTCGAGGCTGGGCTTCTTCACGGCCTGCTGCGCGAGTGCCGGAGCGGCGGCGAACAGGGACGCGGCGGCGAGACTGAAGACAAAGGAACGCGGCAGACGGGAAGCGACGCTGGCCAGGGAAGTCATGTCGTCCTCGCTGATGATCGCGGGAATGGTCGGGGCACAAATGCGAAAGCGGGCATGCCGCAGGCGTGTCTCGGCGCTCTGCTCCGCAGCGCAAACCGACCCATCGCCACGCGCGCATCCCCGCCCTCAGGGAAGAGCATCCACATGGTGCGGTAACGCGCCAGAGGTGAAGCACGATCCGCGATCAAGCTGTCGTGAGTCGGGCCGCCATGCGCGGCATTGCGTCGCGCTTTGCGTTGTCAGTCGCCGAGGCCGGCTTCCCAAAGTGATTCGAGGCGGCGCCGGAACGCCTTCTGTTTTTCCGCGAACAGACGCGCAGCCAGCCGATCGGCCGCGCGGAGATGCTTGCGCTGTCGGGCGGTGATGGGTGCTGCGAGGCGGTCATGCCAGCGCGCGAGGATTTCACCCGGCGCCGTAAGTTCCGCAAGCACATGCAGGTCCTGGTACGTGCCGAGCCGGTCGCGGAGCCGCTGCGCCTCGGCGACCCACAGCTTGCCGAGCCGCGGCCATATCGGCTCGACGAGTTCCATCTGATACCGGTGGGCGATCACGCGCTTGCGGAATTCGTGCAGTTCATCGGCACTCGCCTTATGCCAATCGGCCGGGATCGCGCTGCGGGCGCGGCGATAGGTGGCCGCCAGGCTGCGGGCGAGGGCCGCGAAGGTGACGGTGTCGAGCGGCCATTCCTTTACGCCGCGCTCCGCCATGGCAAGCCCTGCGGCGAGTGTCTCGCGGCCGGCATCGTCGAGGACAATCGCCTCGGTGCTACGGCGGGCCTGTTCGAGCCGGGCCGCGACCGCGCTGCGGGTGCGCGGCGGCAGCGCCTCGCCGAGGTCGTCCAGCGCTTCGAGCGCCGACTGGGCGTCGCGGGCGGTCGCCAGCCGACGGGCAAGGTCGCGGGCCGTGCCGCGCAGTTCGGTGGCAGATGCGCCGATACAGGGCTCGAGCAGCCGCAGCAGCGCCCGCCAGCGCTTCATGCTCTTGCGAAAATCGTGGATCGCGGCCGCTTCCGCTCCATCCGCCCGCGCCAGCGTGGCGCGAGCTTCGTCGAGAACCCGGGCAATGGCGGCGCGCAGCGACTCGGCGAGCGGTCGGTCGGGGTGCAAGGCGGGAGCCGTCATGAGCCGGTTGTAAAGGCCGGGCCTGTCACAATCTAACGAAAGGCGGCCCCAAATGGCACAATCCGGCGTGGGTCCGGACCCGCTCGGCCGCCGCGATGACAATTCGGCGAAAAACCTCCTCCGACACCCTTCCCAAGCGGGGAGGCAGTTGATACATACGGCGCGCGTCGCGAGCGATCGCGACCCGAATTTGCCGCGGGGTGGAGCAGCCCGGTAGCTCGTCAGGCTCATAACCTGAAGGTCACAGGTTCAAATCCTGTCCCCGCAACCAAATTCCCCTTGATAGAACAAGGGGTTGAACGAACGCCCCGGACGCAGGTCCGGGGCGTTCGTTTGTCAACTCGCCAATACCTCCGCAAATTGAGTTGCTTCATGCCTGTCACTGAGGGGTGGTGCTTCGCGGCAGGCAAGATGCTTTTCTCGAGGGGGGAGCGCTTAGGCGGAAACGGGCAGAAAGCGGCGAGAAGACGATTGATCTGATCGGCCAAAAGATCGGCCAAGAGCGCCCGGATGGGCCGCAAAGCCTCAAGAAATCAGGTTAGCGGCCGGCAAGCCGGCCAAATGCCAATGCTTGCAAGATCGGCCAAAAGATCGGCCAACCTCCTCGCATCGGCGAGATTTTTCCTTTATCTTCAATCGTCTGAGGATTCGTGGAATCGGCCAAAATGGCACGTGAAACCGTCCAACGCATAGAGCCGGCCCGGCCCGAGGAGGCGACTGAAGCGTTGACCGACGCCATCGCCGATCTCGTCGCTGCGGCTACGAAACTCGGTCAGGCGCTTCATCCCCGTACCGCGGCCAACCTCGCGGACCTCGTGCGGATTGCGAACACGTATTACAGCAACCTCATTGAGGGCCACAACACCCGCCCCAAGGACATTGAGGCCGCGCTCGCTGGCGATCTCCATCAGGACAAGGAACGGCGCAACCTTCAAATCGAAGCGGCGGCGCACGTGCGGCTACAGGCCGAGATCGACCGCATGGCTGCCGAAGGAAAGCTCGGCGAGCCGGCTGCGCCCGATTTTTTGCGGTGGCTGCACCGCGAGTTCTACAAGGGTGCGACCGAGGACATGCTGCGCATCCGCGGCGCCGGTCGCGAATTCATGATGGTGCCGGGTGAGTGGCGTTCGCAGCCCGAGCATGACGTTGCTGTTGGTCGGCACGAGCCGCCATCGAGCGCGCGCGTTCCGGACTTCATGACATATTTCGCCGAGCGCTATCGGCTGGCGCCCCTTGGCACCGCTGGGCGATTGATGGCCATGGCTGCCGCGCATCATCGGTTCAACTACATCCACCCGTTTCCGGACGGCAACGGACGCGTGAGCCGATTGATGAGTCACGCGATGGCACTTGTTGCAGGGATCGGCGCCCACGGGCTTTGGTCCATTTCGCGTGGTCTATCGCGCGGGCTCGAAAGCCGCTCGGAATACAAGCGGATGATGGATTACGCCGACACGCCGCGGCAGGGTGATCTGGACGGTCGAGGCAATCTCTCGCTCCGCGCGCTCAATGAGTTCGTCCTGTGGTTTCTTCGCGTGTGCCTCGACCAGGTGAATTTCATGTCGGGCCTGTTCGAGATCGACGCTCTTGCGAAGCGTCTCCGGACCTATGTCGAGCGAAGCGGTGCGTTGAAGCCGGAAGCGACACGGTTGCTCGAAGAAGCGCTCATTCGCGGCGAGTTCGAGCGGGGCGAGATCGCAAGGATCACCGGATTGCCGGAGCGCAGTGCGCGGCGCGTGCTTAAGGAAGTCATCGACGCCGGGCTGCTTGCATCGGACACACCGAAGAGCGCGGTCTCGCTTCGCTTCCCGGTGGACACCCTGGATGCGTTGTTTCCTCGCTTGTTCGCTGAGTCGTAAGGCTATGACCTTCAGGTTATTTTGCGATGCCTTTGACGCCGCCGGGATCATGAGTTCGCGCAAGCCGCTGACGAGACGATCTTTTTCAACTCCGCAATACTCGCCCGTCGTAACGGAGTCCGGATGCAGCGCGGCTACCGTTATGAGCTGACCGCGCCGTCGGGCCGCGATTTCGACCCCGAATTCCGGCCCGAGCTTTCGCCCAAGGAGATGCTGGCGCTGGGGATTTTCTGCGGCAAGTACCTGACCGACTGCCGCGCCGAGTTCCCGGCGGCCTGGTTCACCCGTGCGAAGCTGGCACCCGGGCGGCGCGATTGCGCGCTCAACTATTTCGGCGTGGACGCCAGCCAGCCGCTGGCAGTCTGGCGGCAGAAGGGCTGGATCCACCCCGACGACCCGCGCGGCTGGTTCCAGTGGTACTGCCGCTACTATATGGGCCGCCGCCTGGAAGGCGAGGACGCGCGGCAGATCCGGCGCTGGAAGGCGATGGCGCGGCACGTCGCCCAGGTCCGGCGCCATTGCGAGCCGGGCGATCCGATGTGCCGGCCGCGCCAACGCCAAGCATTGCTGCATTGGGCCTATGACAGCCGCCGGATCTGAGCCGGAGCCGCTTGATCGGACCCGGCGCGGCGCCTATCAACCTCCATCCGGGCCGAATTGCCCATTTTGTCGGCAGGATGCCTAGTTTCCGTTCAGTCAGGGCGGGGCGGGAAGGGAAGGACGTTGTGTCCGTCGGGGCAGGGCGGGCGCGACTGCCATTTGAGGAGCGCGTTTGATTGGTCAATCTCGATGAGAAGCTGGAGCCGATCCTCGATGAGGTCGTGCGCCGCAATGCCGGGGAAGAGGAATTCCACCAGGCGGTCCGGGAAGTGCTGGAAAGCCTGGGCCGCGTCGTCGCCAAACATCCCGATTATGCCGACGATGCCCTGATCGAGCGGATCTGCGAGCCGGAGCGGCAGATCATCTTCCGGGTGCCGTGGGTGGACGATAACGGGCAAGTCCAGATCAACCGCGGCTTCCGCGTCCAGTTCAACTCGGCGCTCGGCCCCTACAAGGGCGGCCTGCGGTTCCACCCTTCGGTCAATCTGGGCATCATCAAGTTCCTCGGCTTCGAGCAGACCTTCAAAAACGCGCTGACCGGGATGCCGATCGGCGGTGGTAAGGGCGGCTCGGACTTCAATCCGCGCGGCCGGTCCGACGGCGAGGTGATGCGCTTCTGCCAGTCGTTCATGACCGAACTCTACCGCCATCTCGGCGAGCACACGGACGTGCCGGCCGGCGACATCGGCGTCGGCGGGCGCGAGATTGGCTACATGTTCGGCCAGTATAAGCGCATGACCAACCGCTATGAGGCCGGGGTGCTGACAGGCAAGGGTCTGGTCTATGGCGGCTCGCGCGCGCGGCGCGAGGCGACCGGCTATGGCGCGGTCTATTTCGTCGAGCAGATGCTGGCCACCCGCGGTACCGATTTCGACGGCAAGCGGGCCGTGGTGTCGGGCTCGGGCAACGTCGCGATCTACACGATGGAGAAGATCCTGCAGTTCGGCGGGGTCGTGGTCGCGTGCTCGGATTCGAACGGCTACGTGGTCGACGAGAACGGCATCGACCTCGGCCTCGTGAAGGAAATCAAGGAAGTCCGCCGCGAACGGATCTCCGAATATGCCCGGCTGAAAGGGGCGGGCGCGCATTATATCGAGAAAGGCTCGATTTGGGACGTGCCGTGCCAGATCGCAATGCCGTCGGCGACGCAGAACGAGCTGACCGGCAAGGATGCGCGCAAGCTGGTCGAAAACGGTGTGATCGCGGTGGGCGAGGGCGCCAACATGCCGTCGACGCCGGAAGCGGTCCGGATCTTCCAGGAGGCGGGCGTTCTGTTCGCCCCCGGCAAGGCGGCCAATGCCGGCGGCGTCGCCACCTCCGCGCTGGAGATGCAGCAGAACGCCTCGCGCGACAGCTGGACCTTCGAAGAGACGGAGCAGAGGCTCGCAAAGATCATGCACAGCATCCACGACACCTGCGCCGCCACTGCGGACGAATACGGTGCGCCCGGGAACTACGTGCTGGGCGCCAACATTGCCGGCTTCGTGCGGGTCGCGGAAGCCATGCGCGCGCTGGGCGTGGTGTAATGGCTGCAGGCCGGCCCCGCTGTGGCGGGGCCGGCCTGATCCGATTTGACCGCAAGAGCCGGAGTGCGCCAGCCGCCTCGACACGTCATCTTGCACGCACCACATCAACGCAATGGTGCGCAGCATGAACGCTCACGCAGCACAGGTAACGACGCAAATTCCGGCAGACCGTGATCCGCGCTGGGCCCGGGTGGCGGCGCGTGATCCAAGCGCCGACGGTGAATTCTTCTATTCTGTGGCGACGACGGGGGTCTATTGCCGGCCCTCCTGCGCCGCCAGGCTGGCCAACCCCAAGAACGTGCGCTTCCACGCCAGCACGGCCGAGGCCGAGGCGGCCGGGTTCCGTCCGTGCAGGCGCTGCCGCCCCGACGCGCCGCCGCTCGCCGCGCAGCAGGCGCAGTTGGTCGCCGCCGCATGCCGCGCCATCGAGAGCGCGGAGACGCCGCTATCGCTGGCACAGCTGGCCGCGGCGGCGGGTCTGAGCCCGTACCATTTCCACCGCGTGTTCAAGGCCGTCACCGGACTGACGCCAAAACAATATGCGGCGGCACACCGGCGCCGGCGGGTGCAGGCGGAACTGGAACGCAGCGCCACCATCACCGAAGCGATTTACGGCGCCGGCTACAATTCGAACGGGCGCTTCTACGCGGAGACCGACGCCATGCTCGGCATGACGCCAGGCGTCTACCGCGCCGGCGGCCGTGATGCCGAGATCCGCTTCGCGATCGGGCAGTGCTCGCTCGGCGCGATCCTTGTGGCGGAGAGCGGCAAGGGAATTTGCGCCATCCTGCTGGGCGATGACGCGGACGCGTTGCTGCACGACCTGCAGGACCGGTTTCCGCGGGCGAAACTGATCGGGGGCGATACCGCGTTCGAAGCCCGGGTGGCGCGGGTGGTAGGATTCATCGAAGCGCCGGCGATGGGACTCGACTTGCCGCTCGACCTGCGCGGCACCGCGTTCCAACAGCGGGTTTGGCAGGCGCTGAGCGAAATCCCGCCGGGTTCGACGGCGACCTACAGCGAGATCGCGCAGCGGATCGGCATGCCGAAAGCGGTGCGGGCAGTGGCGCGCGCCTGCGCCGCTAACGCTGTCGCGGTGGCAATCCCCTGCCACCGGGTCGTGCGCAACGACGGTGCGCTGTCGGGCTATCGCTGGGGCGTGGCGCGCAAGCGTGCGCTGCTCGACCGGGAGCGCGCGTCATGAATGCGCCTGCCCATGCTCTTCTCCGGAACGGCGACATCGCGGCGCGGGTTGCCGGGTTCGATTGGAACGCCATCGGTGCAGAACTGGACCTTGGCGGGGCCGCGGTGCTCGAGGCGCTGATGACGGCAGAGGAATGCCGCGCCGTCGCCGCGCTCTACCCGGACGAGGGCCGCTTCCGCAGCCATGTGATCATGGCGCGCCACGGTTTCGGCAAGGGCGAATACAAGTACTTCGCTTATCCTTTGCCGGACCTCGTCGGGACGCTGCGCGAAGCGCTTTATCCGCGGCTGGCGCCGATCGCCAACGACTGGAATGCCCGGTTGGGGATCGACACACGCTATCCGGCGACGCATGCCGCGTTTCTCGAACGGTGCCGCGCCGCCGGCCAGGTTCGCCCGACGCCGCTGCTGCTGCAATACGATCCGGGCGACTACAATTGTCTGCATCAGGATCTCTACGGCGAACTGGCCTTTCCGCTCCAGGTGGCGATCCTGCTGACGGAGCCGGAGCGCGACCATCGCGGCGGCGAATTCGTGCTGACCGAACAGCGCCCGCGGATGCAGTCGCGCGCCGAAGTGGTGCCGCTGCGCCAGGGCGACGGTGTCGTCTTCGCGGTGCATCACCGGCCGGTCGCGGGGACGCGCGGCACCTATCGTGTCAATCTGCGCCACGGCGTCAGCCGGGTGCGCGCGGGGCGGCGCCATACGCTCGGCATCATTTTCCACGATGCAGCCTGATGATCGGAGACCTGTTTGAAACCGCCGAATTCGGCCCGGCCTTCGAGGTGCTCGGTCCCGGGGCGATGCTGCTGCGCCGCTTTTGCCGTGACGCGGAAGAGGACATTCTGGCGGCGGTGGAGATGGTGATTGCCGCGGCGCCGCTGCGCCAGATGGTGACGCCGGGCGGGCACACCATGTCGGTGGCGATGACCAATTGCGGCGCGGTCGGGTGGGTCACCGACCGGCGCGGCTATCGCTACGATCCGAACGATCCACAGACCGGCCGCCCGTGGCCGGATATGCCGGACGTGCTGCGTGCGCTCGCGGAACGTGCGGCGGCGGCCGCAGGGTTCGCCGGCTTCGCGCCCGACGCCTGCCTGATCAACCGCTACGTGCCCGGCGCGAAACTGTCGCTGCATCAGGACCGGGACGAGCGCGGCTTCGATGCGCCGATCGTCTCCGTCTCGCTCGGCCTGCCCGCGACTTTCCTGTTCGGCGGCATGAACCGCACGGACAAACAGCGGCGGGTGCCGCTCGAACACGGGGACGTGGTGGTGTGGGGTGGGCCGTCGCGGCTCGCCTTTCACGGCGTGCTGCCGCTCAAGGACGGCGTGCATCCGCGGCTCGGCAGCCAGCGGCTCAACCTCACGTTTCGCAAGGCCTTGTGAGGGCGTCTACGACGGCTCCCGCGACCGCTTGCGCGCCAGCGGCACGATCTCGCCATCGTTCCTGTGTTCGAACAAGCCGGCGAGGACCGTCGCAATCTGCTCGGACTCGAACGGCTTTGTCAGGACCGGTACATGCTGGGCGCTTTTCGGGAGCGCCTGGCTGCCGTAGCCGGTGGCGAAGGCGAAGGGAATGTTCCGGCGCGTCAGCAGCGCGGCGATTTCGTCGACCGGCTCGCCGGCAAGATTGGCATCGAGCAGCACGCCATCGCATTCGGTAGTTGCGATCAACGCCTTTGCCGCTTCGACGGTGCCGGCACGGCCGACCACCGAGCAGCCTATGACGGCGAGTTGCGCCTCCATTTCCATCGACACGAGCGGCTCATCCTCGATGATGAGGATGCGGCGCCCATGCACGATCGAGCGGTCATCGGCGCTCGGCGCGGCATAAACCTGCGGCCGTAGCGAAGCCATGCCGATCGTGGACGAAGGCTCCGGCACCGGGATGCGGACAGTCCAGATCAGACCATCGGCGAGCCAGCGGACAGAGGCAACGCCGCCGCTGCCCTGGACCGTTCGTTCGATCAGCGTGGTGCCGAAGCCGGACGAGGACGGGGCTCGTATCTTGGGCCCGTTGCGCTCCTCCCAGGTGAAATGCAATTCGCGCCCGCCGTCGGTGTTCAACTCCCAGGTGATGGCGAGCCGGCCGTCGGGAACCGACAGCGCGCCGTATTTGCGCGCGTTGGTCGCGAGCTCGTGCAGCACCAAGGCGACGTGAACAGTGGTGCGCGAGTCGAGCATCAATATCGGCCCGTCGCACGAAATGCGATTCGTCTCCGGCGTGCCGAGCAGGACCTGTTCGCGCACGATCTCCAGCACGTCAGCGCCCTGCATGCGGGTCTGGACCAGAAGATCGTGGGCGCGGGCGAGCGCCTGGACGCGGCCGTTGAAGCTGGTGACGAATTCGGAGGGGCTGCTCGCGCGCCGCAGCGATTGGCTTGCGATCGCCTGGATCGTCGCGAGCGTGTTCTTGACCCGGTGGTTGAGTTCCTCGACGAGCAGGCGCTGCAGTTCTTCGGCGCGCTTGCGCTCGGTCACGTCACGGCCGACCTTCGAGGCGCCGACGATCTTGCCGCTCTGGTCGTAGAGAGGCGACACTGTGACGGACACATTCAGGCGCCGTCCGTCCTTGGTGATGCGCGTGGTCTCGAAGTGATCGACATGCTCGCCGCGCGAGATGCGCGCCAAGATGCTGCGCTCTTCGCCATACAGTTCGGG
>Ga0182741_1005224_pt1 | contig 12201 bp, 15 predicted proteins | sample eDN5th37CBELigOP_FD_128874 | JGI IMG/M metagenome (GOLD analysis project Ga0182741, IMG submission 128874) | Enriched Organic Plus compost microbial communities from Emeryville, California, USA - eDNA 5th pass 37_C BE-Lig OP (version 2) (version 2) ...
AGACGCAACGTGGCTGAGAGGTCGCCTGGCTGCCTAGAACCCATCGGCACCCAGCGACCGGACCGGGACCGAATGTGCAATTTCAATCACCGACTCTGTTGAATTTCATTTCATCGATGACAGTCTGTGTGGGCGACGAGCCGCGTCGCTTGTAGGAGAGACCCGAACTATGGCAGGAGTAAACCAGTCGAGCGCGGCTAGTTTCATCGCCACCAAGGCGCGAGTCGGGAATCGCCGCCGCGGCACGATGGCTACGAGCATTCGACCGCAGCAACGAGATTCTCGGGAGTCATCTCTGCGGGAATTGAAACGGCACTCCCTGCTTTGGCGGCCGCTATACGGGTGACGATTGCTTCGAGGGTAGGTGCTCTCACCCCCTCCGCGTAAGCGCGTTCGATCAATTCACGAACTGCAAACGGGTTCTTGCGACCCTTCTCCCTCGAGATGCCGAGTTGCTCTCCGACATCACCAGTAATGCGAGTGTATGTCTCGACCCCTAGTTCCTCTCTAAGCGTTGATTCCAAATCCATCTCGAACGTGGCATATGCGGTGGTTACCGTACTCGGGAAGTCTACCTCGTGATCTCCCAAGATCCTAAGCAGCGTACGATTCGCCTTGGGTTTTGGATCCTTCTTCCCTTTGTCGCCGTCCCAGACGAGATAAATTGGAATTCCGAGCGCGCGGAAGATGATAGCTGGTCTATCAAGGTTCGATTTGCCTACGCAGGGGATTACCGCTATCCCGTCTGCCTCAAAGTCTCTTCCGAGTTGCTTGGCCACGGTGAGAATTGCCGACCGATCGCTCTCACCTTCAACCAGCACCACGAGATCAGCGAAGAAACCTTCATTAACCCAAGGAGTCGTTATCGCTGCAAGGCGAGGGCGAAGAGTCTTTTCGTGATATGGGTCGCCTTGGGAACCATTAGCCTCCCACAACTGAGTAGCGATATCTGAGAGGCATGCTGATGCTACGGTACAGGCCTTTGGCTTATCTAATGCTACGACCGCCTTCCTCACGAGACGCACCTGATCGAAGCGATCTAGGCCAACGAAGAGCGGTGAGTGAGTGCAGTAGAGCACCTGTGTCTGTGTTGCTACGCCAGGGATCGTACCGGAAGCCAGTTGGAGCAACGTAGTTGCGAAGTGACGCTGTCGACTCGGGTGTTGGTAGAGTTCCGGCTCTTCAATTAGCAACAGGAGGTTCGGAGAAGCGGGCACTGTCGCGTTGTCAGGTGCACCTGGCTCTGGCTCGTGAGTACCTATCGTGCAGGCCAGATGCTGTAGAAGCGTCAAAATGAATGCGCGCTGCATTCCGTGGCCTGTATTCTCTACGGGCGAAAGATGGCCGTCTTCGCGAACTCGTACCTCTGCCTTGGGCATTGGGATCTCAATGTTCGCACCTTGCCCCCAGGTAAGCACCACGCGGGCGTCGGGCACGTACGTCTGAAGTGTTGATGACAGCGATCCAGCGAGTCCAGCTACCTCGGCAGTCTGTGTAGGGTCGATGATCGCTCTGTACTTATCTTGGATTTCGGTTTTGAGCGCTACGAGCTCGTCGCGCGAGGCTAACGTGTGTCGAATGACCAGGTCCATAAGTTGAGTGATCGGCGAGCCCCGACCTTCTTCGCATCGTCAGAAGCATCGCGGACCGCTGGGATCCGAATTACGCGGGTGTAACGACCGAGGTAGCCCTGAGCCACCTCGGAGAAGCCGAAGAACTGGCCGTCATCGCGCATACGCTGACACTCGTCAGGGTGCAGTGCCTCCCAGGAGCGGAACGCTTCGAGGGCGGCGTCCTTGGAACGCGCATCCGGTAGCTCTTTGTACTGTAGTTGCTGACGCATCTCCTTGTACGCAGCGAGAAGTTCGCGAGCGCCGTGCATCGTACGGACTTCTAGAAACGGTGGATGCTGCAGTGTCTCGCCGTGGTACTTCGCAACTGGTTTACCGCCAGAGAGCGCAATCACCCGCACAACTGATAGCGAGTCGCGATCTAGGTATCCTGCGAACTGGGTTCTCGCCTCAGGTGTAAGGTCGCTGAACGTGACTCCGATCTCGATTGGCTCCCCTGTATCCTCTGCGTAGTAGTCTGGCGCGCTAATGTCTGGGCTCGTAGAATAGAAGAGTTCCAACGCTCGAAGCACAGTCGATTTGCCTGTGCCGTTACGTCCGACAAGTACAGTGAGATTGTCGCAGTTGATGGTTACATCCTTTGCTGCACAAAGATTGTGGATGCGAACGGAACTGATACGCATTATGTCGTTCTCCGAGGTATCATCAGCTGGCGGACAGCCATTCTGCTCGTCTTCGTAGCCATTAGGTCCGATACTAGTGTATTCATCACTCGTACAACAAAATCGACGATGCTCTGCGGTGATGCGGCCTCACTGTCTCAGTCCGAATCGCTACGTGTAATGCTTCAGCGCACTTCGAACTGTTCGCGTGACTGGAAGACTTACACTCCTCCAGTGTATTGCCTCTGAATCACGTTGCCGTTCTCAAACGCTCCTCGTTGATCCTTCTTCTCCATACGCGTACACGGGTCAGCTTGCTCCTGCTCCGCGGGACCTATAGTTCTAGAAGACCACCGACTGCAAGTAGCCCAGTCCAGGATGAAAGCTCTCCATTCGTGGTGCTTCACTCGGCGCTAGATGACCTCGCGTGCTAGAGCAGCTTCTGCAAATCTCCGCCTGCGAGCTCCTCTCGGATCGAGCGATTAAAGCGCTGCAACACTCCATTCGACTCCGAATGGTGCGTCCTGACTGTGATGCGCTCCAGCTCGAAGTGCCTGACCGGCTGCTAGAAATCTCACGGGACGAACTACATTCCATATTGCGAAATGCCCAACCCTCCCGTGCCGCACGTCGTCATGGGTCGTGATAGCGCGACATCGACATTGCCGGCCCCGAGAGGATGCGCGCGAGCTTCCAGGCTGTTCGCTCTCTGGCCAACTCTACACGTCGAGCACCTGGCTCTGTGCTTACGCGCTGAATCTTGTGTTCGAGTCCAATGCCAGAGCCTATTTGTTAGGCGAGGTTCTCTTCGACCACTTCTGCTGCTATCGAGAGATGATCAGTCGTCTTAGCAAGGCGCTACACTGCGCCGCCTGAGAACGCCAGAGCGGGGGTGAAGGAAGGATGCCGCGTCTTGCATTGCGGGCCATAGCTGCCACTACCACCTGCTTGGCTGGTCAGAGTGCCGGTGTCGGCCGGCCATGCTATAGCTATTCTAGCGTAGACAATCGAGTGCGAACGTCAGCGATGCGGGCAACAATAGTACGGTACCGCTCTGCAGTTACTGGATCGAATTGATTGACGAACGATGCAATTCCCCCTAGGACAGCTAGTCGGCCTGTGTATTCGTGGGGGTGCTTGGAAGCTCTATCAAAAGTCGCCCTCCATAGACGTCGCCACTCTCTTGGCGGTTTTGGAGCGCTGTTCACAACCAGGCCTGTCACTACTTTACGTCCGCCGCTACCAATCCAGCGTGTCTTCGTCGCATTTACAGCAAAGCCATGCTTCTGGATATGCTCGCGTATGGCGTCGACGTGCTCATTCTGAAACACCAAAGAGCCCGAAAAAGCGAGGTCGTCTGCATACCTTGAGTATGTAGCGCCCCATGCGCTGGCGAGCTGCTCCAACTCATCATCGCAAGACGCGAATACAAGGTTTGCAATTGCGGGGCTCGTCGGGGCTCCCTGTGGCAGGCGGCCCCTTATCGTGCACAATCCGGACAGCTGTCGAACCACAGTCTTCGGGAACCCGATTCCTCCGAATACTTGATCCACCTGCCCGCGCTTCACGGATGGGAAGAAGTCGGCGATGTCGAGGCAGAGCAGGTTTCGATTCCCAACGTGCTCACTTGCATGTCGGAAGATGCTCGAGCCTTTCCTGAATCCCATCGCACGATCTGAAATTGGCTGAGCCGCTAGCACGTGGTCCAGCAGCCACCTTTGGATGAGTTTCATAAAGCGGCGTGGCGCCTGAATAACCCTGACTCCCCCTTTGCGCTTCTTAATCGGAAATTCGCGGTAGTACTTGTCGGAGTGCTTTTCCATGGCGCCAATAAGCTTTGGAGATACCGCGAATAGGTACGGGAGACAATGAGGATGTGCGAGAGGCGGCAACCCTTGTTGGAAAAGAGAAAAAGCCAGATCCGCAGCCTGCGAATCCAGCTCCAACTCCTTAACCATGGCGCGTACGACAACTTGGCGAGGTGCGGAGGTAACGAGGAGAGGGAGGGAAGTTCTCACAGCCAATGCCAATCAAAAGATTGCTTGGAGGCGAGCGGCGCAGGCGAGAGCCTGCGGGCCGCTTAACGGGACGCAGGCTCTCGCCTGCGCCGCGACCTTCTACGCCTGATCTGTACTGAAGGACGACGAATCATCGCCCTGCTGTGGCTCCTCCCGTCTCTTCGCTACCTCCCATAAATGCTTCATGCGCAGTACGTCTCGCTCAATCCGTATCGCAGGAACCTGCAGCGACATTACACCGCGCCATGTTGCTACGCAAGCTCCACCCTTGAGCTTCTTCACGAGCTTCTGATCCAAAAGGTAGGTGAACGCAGTTTCGAACGCCTCCCGCGGGACCTGCTCTGCGACTTCCGATCGCAGATGTGATACGGGAACGGGCTGCAACGCGTTGATAAGCGTTAGTAGGAGCATTGCATTCCGCGCTGCAGCGAGATCCTCGTTCCTGATCTGCTTCTTCTTGCTCATTGTCGCACTATGAGAGAGTTCGTTGTGCCCGGAGAGCAAGAATGTGCCTCTCGACGATGTTCCAGCACGCATCGAGATCTGAATAGTCTGTGTACTCAAGTACGGCACGTCTATCACTCGCGGCTCGAAGCGGACCCTCAGAAATGTATGTGCCGCTTCTCGGATGATCCCGATTACAGAGCACTACCATTTTAGTGCAGATCTGGGCAATCATTCCGAAGTAACCAAGCTCGCAGAGAGAGCCAGGCGACGACGGGATAATCACAACAAGGTCGCATTCCCTAGCTAGGTGTGCTTCAAAGGTGCACAAGTCAGAGTTAGATCCTAGCCGCTTAGCCTGCTCAAGCATCACCGGATGTTCAGGAGCGACGGAAGCGCCCAACTCCGAGCAACGAGTTAGCAAGTGTTGCCGCAGAACGCTATCCGGCTTCTTACGCTGCTCCTGATCATGGGGATCGGGCAGTGCTGGTCCCATAATAACGACACTTAGCTCAACAGACCTTAAAGCTTGATCGATGCGGTGGCCAAGACGTTGGGCCACCTTGGAGATGTCAAGAGTCACGGTGTCGTGGTACTGGAATCGTCTCGTTCCCGAGTCGGCGAACTGTGCAGTCTGCCAAGCTTACCGCTCGTTTCGTGAACGTGCCAGTCCTTGGCTCCTAGGCAGGTCGCTCATCTCATTACCTGGAATGGTTGTGCTGTCGCGGCCCACGCGCACTTAGCACGGCACCGAGGGGGAGCGACAGGCTATCGTAGGGGCGACGTGGCTACTGAGCGAGCGTGGCGATCGGTGGTTCCGTCATCGGGCACCAGAGCAGCCAAGAACTGGGCGACAGCGTGCGGGCCGGCGCCAGTTTGCACCAGGGCCAGAAGCTCTTCGATATCCTCGTAACAAAGCACGGTTAGGTGCTCGCGCCCAGCATACTCGCGGTCTGGGCCTGTAGTCGCGGCGCGCGGCAGCGCGGTTACGACGACACCGTGTACCTGGGCATCAGCCTAATCCGCGGCGAGCGTGCGCAGGCGGCCAACGAACTTGCCCAGCTTCCCACCCGCGTTGAGGCTACCCGTGGTGCATTCGAGCGCGTAAATGCTTGCCGTACCGGGCACGTACGCGAGCCCATCCACCGCCTCGCTGAGGCGGCGCTCCCACGCGAAGCCATCCGCTTGGAATCCGGCTAGAGTGAGCAGGCGTGTAACCGCACGCTCGAACGCCTTCTCGGAATCCTTGCCGCCGCCCTTCCCGCGTAGGCACTCCCGAAGCCAGGCGAGATCATGATCGATGGTCGCATACGCGGCAACACGGAGGTTGCCGTAGCGCGCCTCCGTATCCCGCAATGGCAGAGTCGCTACTGCGAAGCCTGCGGTGCGGAGGATGAGGGTCGCGGATGCCGCTCCGGGCATTTGGAACGTGCCGCGCAGCTGCAGATCTCCATCAGTCTGGAGACTCCAAGCCGCACGCGAGGGATGCAAGGAGGTTTGCAGCGGGCGCCCAGTTTTATCGAGGGAAGGCCCCAACGCTCGTTCTCTGCGCCAAGGCCGGCGTTGCCGCCCGCACAGCATAACGAAGTTCACCACTATCAAGGATGCACTCCTCGAGTGCATGGCGACACGTGGAGCGGAGCGACGACCTCGATCTGCGCGTGGGTCGTGATCCCGTAATTCCACTCGACGCCAAGGATATGCCGAGCGACGGACTCGAGTCCGTCCCACGGTCGCCGGAGGGTGCGGAGTCCGTGATCGATTCGCCCACGGTTGCCAGGCACGTCGCGTATCAGCTCGCTGACATTCTCGCCGCCAGTCTCAAGCCGGTGCCCTATGAAGGTGCGACGTTCCGGCGGCCGCTCTATGACCGCGACGCCGCTCTCGGTGTTCGCCCAGTCATAGGGTTGCGAGGTACGTTCACCGCCTCGGCTACTCTGCGTGTATACGACCCGAATCCCAGGCCAGTCGATTTGGCCGCTCGCCGCCGCGTCGAGCCAGAATGCCACTTGGTTGGCTGGCGCGACGAATTGTCGGCAAACGAGCACGGGAGTGGCTGGTAGATGCGCGAGCCGTGGCACGTGCTTGGGTGGGCGGGGATCGAGCCAGCAGCGTGTGACGAGGTTTTGCCACTCGTCGCGGACACGTACGGCCAGCACGCGGATGTCTGCGCTGCGCCAAATAGCCCGTGGCGCGGGGGCGGCAATCAGGGAGAGGAACTGATCGGAAACGTCGCTAAGCCTTGACATGCGAACGGGGTAGAGGACGGGGCCAGGTCTCGGTCGGAAGACTGTAGCCGCGCTCAGGTGATGGAGTGACGACTGGGGGCGAAGCAGAGCCACGTGTAGAAGTACACCCAATCTCGGCTCGGCGCGGCTATTGGTGATGCTATGCTGCGGGCCAGCGCGCTAGTGTTCGGGACATGCTGTTGTTGGAGGAGTCCCGATGGGCGTGGCCGCGCCCTGCCATTCGCCCGCCGAATTGTGGCTCGGGCGGATCGTAGCTTCCCTGGGCATGATTGCCGTCATGGTGTCGGCATACCGCCCGGTGGCGACGTGCCCTGGCTGCGGCCAAGCAGGCCGACGGATACACGGCCACTACACTCTCAGACTGGTCGGTCTCCCCTAGCACAGCGTGAGAGTCCGCCTCGAGGTCCATGTCTGCGGGTTCTTCTGCGATCTCCCGCGCTTGCGGTTGTCGCGTCTTTACTGAACTGAGCGACCCCGAGAGACCGTCGCTCCCTGCGCCCAACGTACTGCACGCGCTGCCTCGGCCCTGGGGTTCATCGGTGTCTACCTCGGCTGCAGGGCGGGTGAGCGACTGGCAGCCGCACTCCGGATCGCGGGCGGAGCCAGGACCACCTGGAGCGACTGCAGAAGTTGCACCGGTGTGGAGCTGCGCTGCTCGCGGTGCAGAAGCGGTTCCGCAGGGTGCACGGCTGCAAGCATCCCCCCTTGCTAGTCAATGTGCTGGAAGCGAAGATGACGAACAGCGAGACAACTACGACCGAGGCTGCTGCCTAAAGCAGCCATCAATGCATCACCGGACGAACTTCAGCCGAATCTGAAACACACACGTGTCCCAGGCCTATCTCCATCAATCTTCAACTAGCAAATGACGGCGTGCGCTACGTCGTGTCGGCCTACCCGTGTTCGCCGCACTCCGGCCGATGCAAGTTCTCGTGAGCACCGTGAACACACGGCCTTCCGAGCGCACGGGCGACGAGGGGCTGCTGATACGCTGCCGGTGCTAACTCGCATCACAGCCTATGAGAATGGCCGCGTCCATAGCCTTGATGTCCCAAGACCCACCGCTTTCGTGCTGCCCGGCATCCGATGGGGGCGGTTCGACACCCTATTCACGCCGGCCTATTGGCGAGCTCAAGTCTGGTTTGAGGAGCTTTCTAGCGGTGAGCCGATTCGCTCAGGGCGTCCGACTGGATTCGCTCTCGGCCATACGCTGGTGGAGGAGGTCGCGGCGTGCCTGTTAGGCGGATATGGCATCCCCGCCGAGGTCGGGCTCGCCGCGTTTGCACGGCTACGCGACTCAGGGGTTCTTCGCCGGCCGTGCGCCTCGGCGAGCGCCATTCGCCGGCTCCTGAAAGCACCGCTCGAGGTTCGGGGTCGCCAGGTACACTACCGCTTCGCCGAGCAACGTAGTCGGTACCTCGCACATACGCTCGCGTACCTCTCTGATTCGCGACCACCGGTTGATAGCGTGCGAGCCTTCCGCGACTGGTTGCTTGTGCTGCCAGGGATCGGCTACAAGACAGCGTCGTGGATCACGCGCAACCATCTTGCGACCGATGACGTGGCTATCCTCGATGTGCACATCTATCGCGCGGGGCTTCTAATGCGGCTCTTCACGCCGGACCAGAGAGTCGAGCGAGATTACCTGGAGTTGGAGCAACGATTCCTCACGTTCGCCCGCAGTCTCGGTGTATCCACCGCAGTGCTGGACGCCGTGATGTGGCGCGAGATGCGGCTCGCCAGTGCTATGGCCCTTCGCGCGGCGAGTACCATATCGCGCTAGTGGCCAGCACCCGTGAGTATGCGTGCCTTCACTCACGCGCTTGGGACGCCAATTCCAGCGGTGGTTCTGGCGAGTTCTGCTGTCCAATCACATAATTATGGCTCAGCGAGGTCGGCTATGCCTAACTGAAATTGGCGTCGCCGCGGCCTCGCCGCGAACAATAATGCGCGGGAGGGATGATATGTCCGGCTCCGGTGGTGGCGGCGGTAGCGGCGGAGGGACCCCTACAGTCTCCGATTGTGCCAAACTCACCAAGATGACTACCCTCAACTCGGCCATTCCAAAAGTTGTGAAGACGCTTCAGGCCGATGATGTACTCGCGATAGGTCTGGACTCCGGCGGGAGCGGGCGAGTAGAGGTTCGGACGAAGCAGGGCGATCTCGCTGGCTCGATCACCTACAGCGGCGTCTCAGCGCTGCGGAAGTGCATCGAGGAGGGCTGGCAGTTCATCGCGATTATCCGCTCTGTAAAAGGAGGCGACGTGACCGTTGAGATTCGCCCCAAGGCGTCTTGATGGCCACTGTTCCTCCGGATACGCAACCCAAGCTTCACGGCGCCCCCTCGCGCAAAACATCGCCTGCCGAGCCCGCGACCCTTTGTCTCGCCGGCGGGACTTACGTGGAGTTCTGTGACGAGCCGCACTGGGACCAGCTCTTTGGCTCTGGGCTTCGAGCAGCGGCTGCAGTAGGGTCACTCGGCTGCGACGTGATTTTCTCCACGTATGTTGGGGCTGATCATGCCGACGATCTCGATGTGTACGCCGATACATTCGGTATTCAGACGCGGAAGGAGCTGATAGAGCGCACGATTCGCTTCGCCTATTCGCATCCGCTGGCCCGGCCCGAGATCACGCCGCCGCTGCACCTCCTTCGGCAGGCCACTCCTCTCACGGTCGAGGGGAAAGCCGTGCTCCGCTTCGGGATGCTCGAGGGTACCGCAGTCGTGACTGGTGGTCGGGTCGTCTACGACCCGCAGTCTACCTACGACCCGGTACCTTTCGACGCAAACGGCTCATGTGCCGAGGAGCTGGCGGTAGTAGCCAACCGTTGGGAGGCGGAACAGCTCACAGGCGAGTCCACCGTCGAGGCCATGGGCCGGGCGCTGCTCGATTGGCGCGGCGGTACTGTCGCAATCATCAAGCGGGGCGCGCGCGGTCTCAGTGTATTCGTCCGGGATACTGGTGGCGAAATTATCGAGCGGTCGCTCCCGGCGTACGAGACGCGGCAGGTCTGGCCAATTGGCTCCGGAGACGTCTTCTCTTCTGTGTTCGCCCACTGGTGGGCAGTGAAATGTGTGGACCCATTCGCGGCTGCCGAGCACGCGTCCCGCGCCACCGCCTGCTACTGCGGATCTAGGCAACTTCAAGTGCTGGAGGCCCCTTATGACGCGCTGGGATACGAACTGAAGCCGCTTCGGCCGGAGTTGGACGGCAATCGGCCACTCGTCTACCTAGCCGGGCCGTTCTTTACGACGGCGCAGCGCTGGCTGGTTCGCGAAGCGCGGGGCGCTCTCTTTGGGCAGGGCGTACAGGTGTTCTCTCCGTTTCACGACGTCGGTCTCGGAGCTGCGGAAGAGGTAATATCACAGGACATTAACGCGCTCGATCGTTGCCAGGCGGTTCTCGCATTGATTGATGGTGCCGATACAGGGACCGTTTTCGAGGTCGGCTATGCGCGCGCGAAGAACATTCCGGTGATTGCCCTGGCGGAGGGCGAGGCCGAGGAACCGCTCAAAATGCTGCACGGTACTGGGTGCGAGGTGCAGGCTGACTTCACAACGGCGGTTTACCGGGCCGCGTGGGCCGCCGCGCGCGCGATCCCGACATCAGCGGAGCCTCGTCCGCACGCGACGGGCAACGCCTCCTCGTAAATGACCCCGCAGACGGCTTTGCAGGGTGGAGGGATGACGCGATGACGACTGGCATCCTACTCTCCGGCGGGATGGACTCTATAGCACTTGCTTACTGGCGGCGTCCTCCCGTCGCGTTCACTGTGGACTATGGTCAGGTCAGTGCCGGGGGAGAGATTCGGGCCGCCGAAGAAATTGCCTCCGCACTCGCCATGCGACACGAGATTATCCGCGTCGACTGCAGATCGCTCGGGTCGGGCGACCTTGCTGGTTCCGAGCCAAGCCTGCTGGCACCGGTGCCCGAGTGGTGGCCATTCCGAAATCAGCTTCTCGTCACGCTCGCGGCAATGCGCGCGGTCGCGCTCAACGTCGACCGCCTGCTCGTCGGCAGCGTGGCCTCCGATGGCGCGCACGCCGACGGGAGACCCGAATTCTTCGTGCGGATCGACGCGCTGACTGCGATGCAGGAAAGCTGCATCCGTGTGGAGGCGCCGGCCATTGTTTTATCGAGCACCGAGCTCATTCGCAAGTCCGGTGTGCCACGGGAAATCCTCTGCTGGGCACACTCATGCCACACCGCCCCTGTCGCGTGCGGCGCATGTCGTGGCTGCAACAAGCATCGCGAGGTGACAGCTGAACTCTGGGGCGAGGAGCATGCGTACTGATGAATCGTGCCGGGCCGAGCCAGGTGCGCTTACTGGAGGCGACATCATGCGGCTCGCCCAGGAAGTTCCGGTCCCGCGGACGATAGGCCGGCCGTACGAGGAGTTTGTTTATCGGCTTGCAGGCAAATGGTACTATCTCCCCGAACCTCATATAGTTGAGGCGCCGTTCTTTGAGACGCTGCTTGCGCGGCGGACGCGCCGGACGTTCGGTCCAGTTGACGAGGAGCACCTTAGCGCGCTTCTCTGGTTCACGGCGAAAACGCTCGCGACTCGTAGTGGCGCCGTGCCGCAGCCTTACAGAGCCGATGTGCACTCGCACTGGGAGCATCGCGCCACGCCATCAGCAGGGGGGCGACACCCCATTGACGTTGTGGTAATGTGCCCATCTGTGGCCGGAGTAGGCGTGCTTTCGGTTTACGATCCCATATCGCACGCCCTCGGCCCACTTGAGCCTGCGGATGCGCTGTCGCTGACCAATTTGAGCGAGGCCATGCGGAACGTGATGCCGCCTGAGGACGGGGCAATCTTGTGGCATGTTGCACAGCCGCAGCGGACGTTCTCACGGTATGAGGCGGGCGAGAGTCTCGTGTGGCGCGATGCCGGTTGCCTGGTCGCAACCACTGCGCTCGTGGCAGAGGCGCTGGGCCTCGCGTGTTGTCCACTCGGCATCACTGGCGGGCCTGAGCTGGTGCGAGCGCTCGGAGGCGCTGGTAGGCTCGCCGGGGTGGGTGGCTGCATTATTGGTACTCGGCGAATGGCCGACGTCACCGCTGCAGGTATTGTCGAGCCGATACCATAAATGCTGGTTGACGTCGTAGGATCCGGATGTGGAATAGATTCTAGAACCTATCCCATAAAGGGCGTGTAGCACTTCAGGTCATTGTTGTTGTAATAGCTGGCGTTGGACCTGAAGTAGGCAGCACCCCGATGGATTTGACTGATCAGCAGTGGTCGATTCTTC
>Ga0182741_1005227_pt1 | contig 12200 bp, 4 predicted proteins | sample eDN5th37CBELigOP_FD_128874 | JGI IMG/M metagenome (GOLD analysis project Ga0182741, IMG submission 128874) | Enriched Organic Plus compost microbial communities from Emeryville, California, USA - eDNA 5th pass 37_C BE-Lig OP (version 2) (version 2) ...
AACGGCATCACCACCGCCGGCAGCACCGGCGGCACGGCGACGGCGGTGGACACGCTGCCGAGCGCGATCAGCGGCATCCCGCTGGCCGCCGGCGGCAGGTCGGAGAACAACAACTTCGGCGAGGTGCTGCCGGTTTCCGTCTCCGGCACGGTGTTCTTCGATGCCGACAACGACGGCGCCCAGTCCGGTGCCGCCGAGACCGGCATCGAGGGCGTGACCATCGAACTGACCGGCACCGACGACACCGGCGCCACGGTCCGCCTCAGCACGCAGACCGACGCCCAGGGCCGCTTCAGCTTCGAGGGCCTGCGCCCGGGCCGCTACACGCTGACCGAACCCGAGCAGCCCGCCAATACCAGCAACGGCATCACCACCGCCGGCAGCGGCGGCGGCACCGCCACGCCGGTCAACACCGTGCCGAGCCGGATCAGCGACATCGACCTGTCGGTGCCGGGTACGTCCTCGGTGGACAACCTGTTCGGCGAGATCCCGCTCAACAGCGGCATCAGCGGCAAGGTGTGGATCGACCGCGACAACGACGGCGTGGTCGACCCGGACGAACCGGGCCTGCCGAACGTCACCGTCACCCTGACCGGCACCGACCTGGTCGGCAACCCGGTCACCCGCGAGGTGACCACCGATGCCGATGGCAACTACAGCTTCGACGAACTGCCGCCGGGCACCTACACGGTGACCGAGCCGCAGCAGCCGGCGGGTACCCACGACGGCAGGACCGTGCCGGGCTCGACCGGCGGTACCGGCACGCCCACCGGCACCACCCCGTCGCAGATCAAGGACATCACGCTCGGCGTGAACGAGCGCTCGGTGGACAACAACTTCGGTGAAATCCCGACCGGGACCATTTCCGGCCGGGTCTACAACGACAGCAACGACAACGGCGTGCCGGACGGCGAGGAGACCGGCTATGCCAATGTCACCGTGGTGCTGACCGGCACCGACGACCTGGGCAACCCGGTCGAGGTCACCGTGACCACCGACGCCGAAGGCCGCTACGCCTTCGAGAACCTGCGCCCGGGAACCTACACCGTGACCGAGCCGACCCAGCCGCCGCAGACGCTCAACGGCATCACCACCGCCGGCACCATCGGCGGCGCCACGGTCGGCACGGCCACCGGCAAGGACACCGTACCGTCGGCGATCAGCGGCATCGTGCTGCCGGTCGGCGGCAAGTCGGTGGACAACAACTTCGGCGAGATCGGCGATTCGCCGGACATGCTGGTGAGCAAGTCCTCGGCCACGCCGAAGTTCACCGTCAACAACGTGGCGACCTACACCATCCGCGTGCGCAACGGCGGGCAGAAGGCCTCGTCCGGCGAATACCTGGTGAAGGACCGCCTGCCGGTGGGCCTGACCCTGGCCGAAGTGCCGGCCGGCAACGGCTGGACCTGCACCGGCGCGGTCGGCGAAAGCCGCTTCGAATGCCGCAGCAGTGACGTGGTGGCTGCCGGCGCCACCTCGGCATCGGACATCACCGTGCGCGTGAACGTCTCCGAGGCGGCAGCGCAGGCGGGCACCGTCAACAACGCGGTCATGGTCGAAGGCGGCGGCGAGAACGAGTTCCGCACCCCGACCCCGGCCGAACGCGGCGCGTTCGAAGGCGACGTCACCGACCTGCCGGTCTGCGAGGCGGGCATCATCCACAACGCCTGCCGCGTGCCCAACGAAGTGCAGCTGGCCGCCTCGGTCGGCGGCACCGTGTGGTTCGACGTCGGCAGCGAGGACACGCTGCTGGACGGCGGCGACCAGCGCCTGCAGAACTGGATCGTGGAACTGGTCGACCCGGCCACCGGCACGGTGCTCAAGACCACCACCACCGCCGCCGACGGAACCTACCGCTTCGGCGACGTGATCCCCGGCGTGAAGTGGAACATCCAGTTCCGCGACCCGAGCTCGGGCGTGCTGTGGGCATGGCCGGTCAACCGGGAAAGCGCCGCCGGCACCGGCGTGTCCTGCAACGCCGACGGCGCCATCGCCAACAACGGCGCCAGCGCCTGCCGCACCAGCGAGAACGGCGCCAGCCAGCTGCAGGTGGTGCTCAAGCCGGGCGAACACCTGCCGCAGCAGAGCCTGCCGGTGGATCCGTCGGGCGTGGTCTACGACGCCACCACCCGCGATCCGGTGCCGGGTTCCATCGTGACCCTGGAGCCGGTGGGCGTGTGCAACGGCTACGACCCGCTGAGCGCGATCCTCAACGCCGGCGCCGGTGGCTACACCGTCAACGGCAACGCGATCTCGATGACGGTCGGCAGCAACGGCTACTACCAGTTCGTGTTCGGTCCGGCCGCGCCGGCGCGCTGCGAGTTCCGCCTCACGGTGACGCCGCCGGGCGGCTACCAGTTCGTGTCGTCGATGATCCCGCCGCAGGGCGGCTCGCTGTCCCCGGCCGGCGCCGCGGGCAGCAGCCACCTGGTGCAGCCGCAGGCCACCGCGCCCACCGGCGCGGTCGGCACGCCGACCCAGTACTGGCTGACCCTGTTCGCCGGTTCGGCCACGGCCGGCATCGTCCACAACCACATCCCGCTGGATACCGCCGAGGCCACCGGCCTGGTCATCACCAAGACCGGCGACCGCCAGATCGCCGAGATCGGCGACACCGTGCAGTACACCATCACGGTACGGCAGACGGCCGGCAGCGCGCTGGCGACGGTGAACATCGTCGACACGCTGCCGCGCGGCTTCACCTACATCGAAGGCACCGCGCGCAGCGGCGGCCGCGCCCTGTCCGATCCGCTGGGCAGGCCCGGTCCGCGCCTGGGCTTCGACCTGGGCCCGATCGAGGTAGGCGGCCAGCTGGTGCTCACCTACCGCGTCCGCGTCGGCGTCGGCGCGCTGCAGGGCGACGGCATCAACCGCGCGCAGGCGCACGGCTGTTCGATCGCCGGCGGCTGCATCGATCCGGTGGGGTTGAACCCGCTGCCGGGCTCGATTCCGTCCAACCGCGCGCAGTACCGCGTGCGCGTCACCGGCGGCGTGTTCACCGACGAGGCCTGCGTGCTGGGCAAGGTGTTCGTGGACTGCAACAACAACCACGTGCAGGACGAGGAGGAGCTGGGCATCCCCGGGGTACGCCTGTACTTCTCCGACGGCACCTGGTTGGTGTCCGACTCGGAAGGCAAGTACAGCTACTGCGGCCTGCCGCCGAACAGCCACACGCTGAAGGTCGACCCGTCGACCCTGCCGGTCGGCGCGCGCCTGACCACCAGCAGCAACCGCAACCTGGGCGATGCCGACAGCCTGTTCCTGGACCTGAAGAACGGCGAGCTGCACCGCGCCGACTTCGTCGAGGGCAGCTGCGCCAACCCGGTGCTGGAGCAGGTCAAGGCACGCCGTACCCAGGGCGAGGTGCGCGCGCCGGAGAACGAGTCCGGCCAGTCGCAGCTGCGTTTCGAAAGCAAGCCGGTCCGTGCGCCGCAGCAGGCCACGGACTCGGCCAACCAGAGACCGATCGTGGAACCCAGACCCAACCCGCCCGCCGCATCGGCTTCGCAGGAGGTGCAGCCATGAGCCGCCGCCGCTCCCTGCGCGCGACGCCGCGCCTGAGCCTGCTGGCCTGCGCGCTGGCCACGGCCGCGATGCCGGCCCTTGCCCAGGACGTGGGCAGCAGCACCCGCTTCACCCCGGTGCTGGGCGATGCCAGCACCCTGTACCCGCGTTCGCCGGCAAGCACCGACGCCGCGCCTGAAACGGTGGCGGCGCGTTCCGGCCAGGTCGACTACGCGCTCAACCGCGGCGTGGACCTGGTCCGCGTCGAGGTCGACCGCGACGGCGTGCCGGCCGACGGCCAGACGCCGGTGCACGTGCGCGTGCAGCTGCTCGATGGCGAGGGCAAGCCGCTGTCCGGCACCTCCTACGCCACCATCGAGCACAGCGGCGGCCGCATCCGCCTGCCCGGTTCGCGCACCGACGAGTTCGGCCCCGGCGCCGCCGATGCCGACAAGGTCACCCCCGGCGTGCAGCTGGTGGTGAACGACGGCGTGGCCGAGTTCGACCTGCTGGCGCCGCACGAACCGCAGGACGTGGTGCTGCGCATCACCGCCGGCGGCCGCACCGCCGAGGGCGTGATCGGCTTCCTGCCGGAGATGCGCGAGCTGCTGGCCACCGGCCTGATCGAGGGCGTGGTCAGCTTCCGCAACAAGTCCAACGCCGGGCTGATCTCGCCGGTGCAGCACCACGATGCCTTCGACCGCGACATCCGCCGCTGGGAGAAGCAGTTCAACAACGGCAAGGCCAATGCCGCCGCGCGCACCGCGTTCTTCGTCAAGGGCCGGATCAAGGGCGAATACCTGCTCACCGCCGCCTACGACTCGGACAAGGACGTGCGCGGCCGCCTGCTGCGCGACATCCAGCCGGAGGAGTTCTACCCGGTGTACGGCGATTCGTCGCTGCGCGGCTTCGACGCGCGCTCGGCCGAGCGCCTGTACGTGCGCATCGACAACAAGCGCAGCTACCTGCTGTACGGCGATTTCCAGACCGGCGACACGCTGGCCACGGCCACCGGCATCGGCGGCAGCGGGCCGATCCCGCAGCGCAGCCTGAGCACCTACAACCGCACCGCCACCGGCCTGGGCTGGCATTTCGAAAGCGAACGCGCGCGCGGCAACGTCTTCGCCATCGAGGACTCGCTGCGCCAGGTCATCGAGGAGTTCCGCAGCCAGGGCAGCGGCCCGTACGCGCTGCGCAACAACGCGGTGCTGGAAGGCAGCGAGCGCGTGGAAGTGATCGTGCGCGACCGCAACCAGCCCAGCCGCATCGTCTCGGTGCGCCCGCTGGCGCGGCTGGTGGACTACAGCTTCGAACCGTTCTCCGGGCGCATCCTGCTCAACCAGTTCATGCCGTCCTTCGACAGCGACCTCAACCCGGTGTCGCTGCGCATCACCTACGAGCTGGACCAGCAGACCGAGAAGTTCTGGGTGTTCGGCGCCGACGGCCAGTTCAAGCTGACCAACCGCCTGGAAGTGGGCGCCTCGGCGGTGGAGGACCGCAACCCCTATGCCGAGTTCCGCATGGGCAGCGTCAACGCCGGCTACCGCTTCGGCGAGAACACGATGCTGGTGGCCGAGTTCGCGCGCACCCGCAGCGAGGTCAACACCAGCTCGCTCAACCAGGTCGCCTCGCAGGGGCTGAAGGACGTGGTCGGCGAGGTCGAGGGCGATGCCTGGCGCGTCGAGTTCGCGCACGACGGCGCCAAGCTCGACGCGCGCCTGTTCGCCGCGCGCACCGACCCGGCGTTCAACAACCCGGCCTCGCCGCTGTACGGCGGCCGCGGCGAATACAACGCGCGGCTGAGCTACGCGGTGGGCCCGCGCCTGGAGCTGTACGTCGAGGGCCTGCGCAGCGAGGACCGCAACCCCGATGGCGGCAAGCGCGATGCCGGCGGCGCCGGCGTGCGCGTGGGCGCCACCGAGCGGCTGACCCTGGACTTCGGCCTGCGCAGCATCCGCGAGACCATCGGCGTGACCTCGCCGTGGTCGATGGGCTCGCCGTTCGGCCAGGCCGGCGGCCTGACCGGCGGCTTCGCCACCGGCATGGGCGGCGGCGCGCTGGGCTACGGCCAGCAGGCGCTGGACCCGGCCACCGGGCTGATGGTCATCAACGGCTCGTCCTCGGGCAGCCCGATCACCAGCGACCTGCCGGTCGGCACGAAGCTGGAATCGGACAGCGCCCGCGTCGGCCTGGGCTACCGCTTCAGCGAGAAGTTCAGCGGCGGCGCCGAATACGAGCAGAGCGTCAGCGGCGAGGACCGCCACCGCGTCGCCGCCGGCGTGGACTACCAGGTGTTCGAGCGCAGCCGCCTGTACGGCCGCTACGAAAAGCAGACCGGCCTGACCAGCGCCTACGGCATCACCACCACCGACCGCGAGGCCGATGCGCTGGTGTTCGGCGTGGACAGCAGCTACCTGCGCGACACCCAGGCGTTCAGCGAATACCGGCTGCGCGATGCGATCAGCGGCCGCGACGTGCAGGCCGCCTCGGGCATCCGCAACAACTGGGACATCCGCGAAGGCCTGCGCCTGAGCAGTTCGGCCGAGCGGGTCAACGTGATCGCCGGCGACACCGGCGACAGCACCGGCCTGGCGCTGGCGCTGGACTACAGCGCCAACCCGCTGTGGCGTGGCGCGGTGCGCGTGGAGCACCGCATCTCCGAGGACGTGGCGCACACCGAGGCCAACGAGGCGTTCGACACCACGCTGCTGCAGTTCATGGTGGCGCGCAAGCTCAGCCGCGACTGGACCCTGCTGGGCCGCAACTACCTGCTGGCGACCAACTACGAGGAACGCGGCGACGTCCTGCAGGACCGCTTCCAGCTGGGCCTGGCCTACCGCGACACCGACCGCAACCGGGTCAACGCGCTGATGCGCTACGAGTACAAGCTCGAGCGCGACGAAAGCGGGCTGACCCTGCTCGACGGCCAGGTGGTCAACGGCACCAGCCAGGACGTGCGCACCCGCGCCCACATCGTCTCCTCGCATGCCGACTGGCATCCGTCGCGGCCGTGGTGGCTGACCGGGCGCGTGGCCGGCAAGTGGCAGCGCGACCAGTTCGCCTACGGCGACGGCACGCGGGTCAACAGCAGCTTCCGCGCGATGCTGTTCTCCGGCCGCATCGTCTACGACATCACCGAGAACTGGGACATCGGCGTGCTCGGCTCCACCTTCCGCGGCCAGTCCGGCGCCAACCAGTACGCCTACGGCGTGGAAGTGGGCCGCCTGCTGCGGCAGAACCTGTGGTTGTCGGCCGGCTACAACTGGACCGGCTTCGAGGGCGACCGCGACCTCAACGGCTACGAGTACACCCAGCAGGGCCTGTTCCTGCGCCTGCGCTTCAAGTTCGACGAAGACCTTTTCCGCCGTGACCCGGTGCGCTACCGCGACCCGGCCCGCTGAGGACGACCCGATGAAACCCACGCACACCCGTTCCACCCTGTCCCGCGCGCTGCTGGCGACCGCCCTCCTGTCCGCCCTGGCCGGCACCGCCGGCGCGCAGCAGACCCGGCTCAACCCGCAGGAAAAGCGCATCACCGACGAGGCCATCCACGCCGACCTGCAGGGCTACGAAGCCACGCAGGGCCGCATCCAGGCGCTCAACGACGGCGGCCGCCCGGTACGCGACTACGGCATGGCCAAGGCGCAATGCTGGCTGGACGTGTCCTTCCACGAATACACCCGCAACGACCGCAGCGCGTTCCCGCAGGAAGCGCTGACCGAGTCGGAGAAGCTGATCGTGGACATGGAAAACGGCGTTGCGCCGCTGCCCACCGACACGCCGCTGGTCAACAACGCCAAGTACCTGCGCGACGACCTGTGGCAGCGCCTGAAGGCCATCCACGGCACCCCGGGCTTCAGCTGCGCGCAGCAGGCCGTGGCCTGCGGCGAGGTCGAGCTGGTCCACGCCGGCAACGAGTTCAACCAGCAGCAGTGGCGCCACTCCAAGCCGTACATCCAGATCGCCGAGGACCTGGTCAACGACGCCGAGGCGCTGGCGCGCCAGTGCGGCGTGGCGCCCGATGCCGGCCCGGCACTTGCGCCCGGCCCGCTGATCGCCAACGTGCTGTTCGAGTTCGATCGCGACGGCCGCCAGGACATCCGCACCTACTCGCTTGAAAGCATCGACCGCGCCCTGGCCACCATCGACGGCGAGAAGCGCGAGCTGGCCGGCGTCACCCTGGTCGGCCATGCCGACCGCATGCAGGGCAGGGGCTTCGACTACAACCAGGGCCTGTCGCAGCGCCGTGCGCAGACCGTGCGCGAGCTGCTGATCGGCCGCGGCATTCCGGCCGACCGCATCCGCTACGAGTACCGCGGCGATACCCAGCAGGTGCAGCAGTGCGACGGCGTCACGCCGCGCGCGGCGCTGCTGGAGTGCCTGCTGCCGAACCGCCGCGTGGAAGTGCGTTTCGAACTGGCGAAGTGAACCCCGCCGCGCGCAGGGGCCCGGAGAATGCCGGGCTTTCCTTGCGCATCAGGGCAGGTGCGAAGCCCGGCCCTCGCCGCGGGTGTCCGCGCGCGGCGGCGTCCAGGACATCGGGCGGCCGCCGCCGATGGCGATCCAGCCCTGCGCCAGCGCGTGCTCGGGGTCGCCCAGGACGTCGTGGACGTCCACGTCGCGGCCGTCGGCCAGCCCCCACAGCCCGGCCCAGGTGCCATGGCCGCTGCGCCGCGCCACCTGCAGCGCGCGGCTGGCCACGCGCAGGGTGTCGTCGTGGCGGGCGGGCGCGGCGGGGAACACGGGATGCGGCGCCACCCCGGCCGAGAGGGCGGGCGTCAGGCACTGGCCCGGCGCGATGTCCACCTGCAGCCGCTCGATGCAGCGGCACAGGTGCGCGGCCAGCGCGAACGCGGCCGCGCGCGAGGTATTGGCGCGGATCAGCATGAAGGTGGCGCCGCCCCAGCGCGCCACATGGTCGTGCTGGTCGCTGTTGCGCACCAGTTCCGCGGCCACCGCGCGCAGCAGCACGTCGCCGGCGGCGTGGCCGTGCTGGTCGTTGAGCGCCTTGAAGCCGTCGATCTCGAGCAGCAGCACGGCGTCGCGTTCCTCGCCGCCGGCCACGGCCATGGCCGCGCCCAGCAGGCGTTCGGCCTCGCGCCGGTTCGGCAGGCCGGTGAGCGCGTCGGTACTGCCCAGCACGCGCAGTTGCCGTTGCTGGGCGCGCATGCGCAGCAGCAGGCCGCCACCGCACAGCAGCAGCACCGCCGCCACGGCCAGCGCCGCATTGCGCAGCAGGCGGTCGCGGCTGGCTTCCTGGGTGGCGTTGAAGCGGATCGGCTCCAGCGCCTGCTCGGCCCGGGCCTGCAGCCGCGCCAGGCGGTCCAGGTTGTCGCCCTTCATCTTCGCCTGGTCGACCTGCCGCGCCTGGCGCAGGTAGTCGCGCGCCTGCGCCGTGTCGCCCAGCGCCAGGCTGACTTCGGCCAGCAGGTCGAGGCTGTCGCGGATGGCTTCGGGGAAGCGGCCCGGCTCGGCCAGCGCCAGCGCGCGCTCGCCCAGGCGGCGCGCCTCACCGGGCTGTTCCTGCTCCAGCGCGATCCGCGCCAGCCGCTGCAGGGTGACGATCTGCCCCAGCGGATCGTTGCGTTCCTGCCAGGGCAGGAGCGCGAGGAACTGCGCCCGGGCCGCGTCCAGCCGGCCGGCGGCATGCTGCATTTCGGCGCGATGGCCGCGGATGCGGTGCAGCATCACGTCCTGGTCGGACAGGCGGTTGGCGATGGATTCGGCGCGCGCGAAGGCCCGTTCGGCTTCGTCGTAGCGCTTGAGCCGCAGTAGCGTGTAGCCATGGTTGTAATGCAGCATCACGTCCTGCGGCAGCGGCGGCCGGCGCAGGTGGTCGGACAGCGTGATCGCCTGCTGCTGGTAGTGCAGCGCGCCCTCGGGATCGTCCATCTGCTCGGCGCGGATCAGGGAGAGGCCGGTCAACGCGGTGATCTGCGCGCTGACGTCGCCCTCGGCGATGCCGTGCTCCAGCATCGCTTCGAGCAGCTGCAGGCTTTCGCCGGTGCGGCCATTGCGCTGCAGCAGCGTCGCGGCCATCTGCATCGCGCGGTTGCGTTCGATCACCGGCAGGCCCGGCGTGCGCAGCAGCGCCTGCAGGCGCGCCGCCGACTGCAGGCTGGCGTCGCCCTGGCCCAGCAGTTGCCGGGCGAAACCGCGGCAGCCTTCCGCGCCGATCTCGACCACCGGCGGCAGCGCCGGCATGGCCAGCAGTTCTCCGGCCATCGCCAGCGCATCGCGCGGCGCGCCGTGCACCACCGTGTGGCAGCGCATCACCTGGTCCATCAGGCGCGCGTCGGCATCGGTGACCTGGGCGTGGGCGGTGCCGGCCAGCAGCATGGCCGCCAGCGCCGCGCAGGGCAGCAGGCAGCGGAGTCGAACGACACGAGGCGGAAAAGGCATGGCGTCAGGTGTTTCCTGGCGAAAGAGAGACCGTCCGGAAGGCGGCGCGGAATGCCCGGCGACGGATGCCCGGTAATATAGCGGCACTGCCTTCATGCCGTACCGCGCATCACGGCGACGGCGTTGGCACTTTCGTGACCGCGTGCCACGCATCAGCCATCGTGGCGTCGGGGAGGGCCGTCGCCCGCCACGAGCCGGCGCAGGCGTCGCCGCTGGCGGTGCATGCACAGGGCCAGGCCGGCCACGCCCAGCAGCAGCAGCGCCACGCTGGCGAATGCGATGTCGCGCAGCAGGCGGTCGCGGTTGGCTTCCTGCAGCGCATTGACGCGGCCCGGTTCCAGCGCCTGCGCGGCCCGGGCCTGCATGCGCGCGAGGATGGCGAGACTTTCGGCCGACATGCGCGACAACTCCGGCTGGCGCGACTGGCGCAGGTAGTCCTGCGCCTTCGCCGCGTCGCCCAGGGCCAGGTGGATCTCGGCCAGCAGTTCCAGCCGTTGGCGGCGGCCGGAGGGGAACCTGCCGGCCTGCGCCGTCGCCGCCGCCTGCTCGGCCAGGCGCCGCGCCTGTTCCGGCGCGCCTTCGTCCAGCGCGATCCGCGCCAGGTGCTGCAGGGTGGTGGCCGCGCTCAGCGGATTGTTGCGCTCCTGCCAGCGCAGCACGGCCTGCAGTTCGGCCCTGGCCGCCTGGGTCTGGCCACGCGCGCGCAGTATTTCGGCGCGGTCGCTGCGGATGCGGTGCAGCAGCACCTCCTGGCCGGACAGGCGCCGGGCGAGCGCTTCGGCGCGGTCGTACGCCTCGCTGGCTTCGGCAAGGCGCCCGAGCTGCAGCAGGGTGTAGCCGTGGTTGTAGTTCAGCGTCACGTCCTGCGGCCGCGGCAGGTGGCCGGCCAGGGCCAGCGCCTGCCGCTGGTAGTGCAGCGCGCCCTCCGGGTCGTCCAGCTGTTCGGCATGGACCAGCGCGATATGGCCCAGGGCGTAGATCTGGCCACCGACGTCGCCCCCGGCGATGCTGCGCTCCTGCAGGGCTTCCAGGATGCGCAGGCCTTCTTCCATGCGGCCATCGCGCAGCAGCAGGAAGGCGGCCCGGCGCTGCGCCGTCGCGTAGTTTTCGAGCGGCAGGCCCGGTGTGCGCAGCAGCGCCAGCAGCTGCGCGACCGCCTGCCGGCTTTCCCCGTTGCGGCCGAGCTGGTGCAGGGCGGAGGTGCGGCAGCTGACCGCCTCGATCTTCACCTCCAGCGGCAGCGCCGGCATGGCCAGCAGGCGGTCGGCCAGCGCGAGGGCATCGCGGGGCGCGTCGTAGACCAGCGGCACGCAGCGCGCCACTTCGTCGTTCAGGCGCAGGTCCCCGTCGGCCGGCCCGGCGCAGCCGGCCACGCCCAGCGCCAGCAGCAGGCAGGCGGACAGGCATCGGAAAACGGGGTACGGGGGCATGACGTTCCAGCGGCGGGGAATGCTCGGGTCCGCACGACCGCATGGGCGCTTCGACAACCGATGGTCCGTAATATAGCGGCGACCTTTCATGTATCGCGTGGCGCGTCGCCGCGCGGGGGATTCCGCCGATGCTTTCCCGACCCTTCCGGCCCGAGGACGCGGCCGAGCCGCCGCCGGCCGTTGCCGCCCGCGGGTGGATGCCGGCCGCGGTCGACGCCACCGAGGCGCGCGCCGTGGCGATGCTGCTGCGCCTGCTGCTGGCGGTGGCCGGCTACCAGCTGCTGACCCTGCTGTGGGCCCTGCCCTCGGCCGGCCTGCCGCGGCAGGCGCTGACCGTGGGCGGCATGCTGGCCTGCCTGGTGTCGCTGGAACTGCTGCGGCGCCGGCGCCTGCACCTGTCGGTGATGGTCTTCGTCGTCCTCAACCTGGCGCTGACCTCGGTGGCCTACGGCTACTGGGGGCTGCGCGCGCAGATGCCGGGGCAACTGCTGCAGCTTCTGCCGGTGCTGCTGGCCGGCGCGCTGCTGGGCCGGCGCGCGCTGTGGCTGGCGACCGCCTGGCTGGGCGCGCTGCTGGCGCTGGGGGCGTGGCTGGACGCGGCGGCCGGCTTCTACCTGCCGGTGCGCGTGGAACTGGCGGTGCGCGACCTGCTGCTGTCCGCCTTCGGCACGGCGATGGCGGCCTTCGTGCTGGACCAGTCGCTGTCCTCGCTGCGCGACAACCTGCGCATCGCGCAGCGGCGCGGCGCCGACCTGGCGCGCAAGCGCGATGCGCTGCAGCTGGAAATGCACGAGAAGGAACGCTCGCGCGAGCAGCTGGTGCACGCGCTGAAGATCGAGAACGTCGGCCGCCTGGCCAGCGGCG
>Ga0182741_1005229_pt1 | contig 12196 bp, 9 predicted proteins | sample eDN5th37CBELigOP_FD_128874 | JGI IMG/M metagenome (GOLD analysis project Ga0182741, IMG submission 128874) | Enriched Organic Plus compost microbial communities from Emeryville, California, USA - eDNA 5th pass 37_C BE-Lig OP (version 2) (version 2) ...
ACCGAAACGCTCCGCACCGATCTTGGTCAGCGCGGCGGTCAGCGTGGTCTTGCCATGGTCGACGTGGCCGATGGTGCCGACGTTGACGTGCGGCTTGGTACGTTCGAACTTACCCTTGGACATGGCTGCTTCTTCTCGGTAACAGGTTGGTTATGGCACTTTGAGCAAGATGGTGCTCACGAAAGGAATCGAACCTTCGACCTCCTCCTTACCAAGGAGGTGCTCTACCGACTGAGCTACGTGAGCGAGTTTTGTATTATGGCATGTTTTGAATTTCGTTCAATGGAGCGGGAGACGGGAATCGAACCCGCACCATCAGCTTGGAAGGCTGAGGTTCTACCATTGAACTACTCCCGCACCGGGAACAACGCCACAACATGAAACTGGTGGAGGGAGGTGGATTCGAACCACCGAAGGCGTAAGCCAGCAGATTTACAGTCTGCCCCCGTTGGCCGCTTGGGTATCCCTCCGCTCCACCCCTCTTTGATGACCTTGGCCTAACCGGTCAGGGGTGGGAGAGCCCGCTATTCTGGTGATGGCACGGGATGCTGTCAACAGAAATTTTCACATTCCACGAAATTTCCGCTCCCCGCATCCGCACCCCTCACTCACCCGGCATCTTCAGCTTTTCGTCGGCGAAAATCGCCACGTGCGGCACCCCGTCGGCACCGATCCAGCCCCGGTACATGCCCTCGGTGTTGAACGGCGTGGCCGCCCTGCCATCGGCCGACAGCACGATGGCGCCGCCATCGCCGCCCATCTCCGGCAGGCGCTTGACGATGACCTCGTCGCCGGCCTGTGCCGGGGTCTCGCCGAGGTACTTCATGCGCGAGCAGATTTCATGCGCCGCGGCCAGGCGGATGTAGAACTCGCCCCAGCCGGTGCCCGACACCGCGCAGTTGTCGCTGGCATAGGTGCCGGCGCCGATGATCGGCGAATCGCCCACACGCCCGTAACGCTTGTTGGTCATGCCGCCGGTGGAGGTACCCGCGGCCAGCTTGCCCTGCGCATCCAGCGCGACCGCGCCGACGGTGCCGAAGTGCTTGGCCGTCTCCAGGTCGGCATGCGCCTGCCCGGCCGCCTCCTCCTTCAGGGCCCGCTGCAGCTGCTGCCAGCGCTTCTCGGTACGGAAATACGAGGGATCGACCTGCTCGATCTTCTGTTCGGCGGCGAACATCTCCGCCCCCTGCCCGACCATCATCACGTGCGGCGAGTGCTCCATCACCGCCCGCGCCAGCAGGATCGGGTTCTTGATGGTGTGCACGCCGGCGACCGCACCGGCGCGCAGCGTGGCGCCGTCCATCAGCGAGGCGTCGAGCTCGTTCCTGCCGTCATGGGTGAAGACCGCGCCACGCCCGGCGTTGAAGGTCGGGTCGTTCTCCAGCACGGTGATCGCGGCGGTCACCGCGTCCATCGCCGGCTTGCCGGCCGCGAGCGCTTCGTGCCCCTTGCGCAGGGCGGCTTCCAGCGCCGCGCGCGCGGCGCGCACCTCTTCCGGGTTGAGGTCCTGGCGCTCCACGCCGGCTCCGCCGTGGATCACGAGCAGGGGAGAGGCCGGCGCCGCCATGGCCGCCGCGGAAGACAACGACGCCAGGCCCAGCAATACCGCGGAAGTCAGCTTCATGTTTCTTCACTCTGGAAAGGTGCCCGATTCTAGGCACGCCATCGCCGGTCTGAACAGCCACGGGCGGCGCAGGCCCGGGGCGCCTCCTGAAAAGCAGAAAGGGGCCGAAGCCCCTTCCGCGCCTGCGGGCGAGCGCCGGGGATCAATCCGGCTGCAGCGCCAGCTCGCCATCCACCACGCTGGCCATGGCGGTGAATGCCGGGTTGTCGACCTTGAACCCGTCCAGGTGCAGGCGGCTGTCCACCCCCACCCCGGTCACAGGAATGGCGCTGAACTCCAGCGATTGGCCACTGCTCAGGCGGTCGGCGGGATGGTGCGGCATCACCAGCCAGGCATAGCCGCCGTCGAGCGAGTAGACGCGGCCGCGTCCATCGGCCTCCACGCACAGCGCGGTGTCCTCGTCCACGCCGATGCCGACGATGTCGTCCTGGCCCTTGTCCTGGGCGGCGCGTGCGACGAATACGATCAGCCGCCCCAGGCGCTCGCGCTTGGCGAAGTGGGTGTCGGTGACCACGTTGGAGAGGTACGGCATGGCCAGGAAATCCCGGTCCATCGTGACCTTGCTGCCCAACGGGTCGCTCAGCGCGGACTGCGAATCGACGCTGCCGCCATCCAGCGCGCCATAGCTGTAACCGCCCAGGATCGCCAGGCCGGCGCTGGTACCGCCGATCGGCTTGCCCGCCGCGACATGCTCGTTGAGCAGCTGGTTCAGCCCGGTCCCCTTCCAGAAACGGATGTAGCGGGCCTGGTCGCCGCCGGCGATGAAGATCGCGTCGGCTCCGCGCACGATGCGCAGTACGGCCGGGTCGTCGGCCGCCTTGCGGCTGTCGAATACCAGGGTCTGCACCGACGTGACCCCGCCGATGTCGTGATACAGCTCGTTCTGCAGGCTGTCGTCGCCGGAGGCGCGCAGGATCACCACGCGGCCGTTGCCCGCGCGCTCGACCCACCAGCGGAACGCTTCGGGAACCCAGTCGCCACCGCCCATCAGCATCATCGCCGCCTGGGTCTGGCCCGGACGCGCGGCATCGAGGTCGCCCACTTCGTAGTACTGGTAGCCCGGATCGGGCAGCCCACTGCCACCCGCGGCGACGGCGCCGCCCGCCATGCCCAGCGCCAGCAGCACCAGAGCCAACCGCCCACCTCGGAAAACCATCCGCTTCACGCTGCTCTCCAGGACATCATGTAATCGCTTTCACTGCGTAATGCCAGACTTTCCGGCAGTGGTCAAGCATGTGAAAAAGGTGTTAGATGGACTCGCCCCATTCACGTTTTACCGGGGCTCCGGCGCTTGCGCGGGCCGGCCAGACACTTCCCGGAACACTTTCAGCAGAGACCTGATTCATGCGCAGACACGCAATGGTGTGCTCGATCCAGCTGGCCCTGCTTGGCATGGCCGCCCCCGCAATGGCCTTGGCCCAGAACACCGACAACGATCAAACCAAGCAACTGGATACCGTGCAGGTCACCGGTTCGCGCATTCCCCGCGCACAGGTGGAGGGGCCCGCCCCGGTCACGGTGGTAAACGCCGAGCAGATCAAGGCGGCCGGATTTACCTCGGTCCCGGATGTGCTGCGCTCGCTCAGCCAGAACAACGGCTATACCCAGGGCCAGCAGAACACCACCGGCGCGCAGTCGACCCCGGGTGCACAGGCCGTCGACCTGCGCGGCCTCGGCCCCAACCACACCCTGGTGCTGATCAACGGCCGCCGCATCGCCGACTTCCCGCTGCCGCTCAACGGCAAGAGCAACTTCACCGACATCGGCAACATCCCGCTGGGCATGATCGACCGCATCGAAGTGCTGACCGGCAGCGCCTCGGCGGTGTACGGCTCCGATGCGATGGCCGGCGTGATCAACTTCATCCTCAAGAAGTCCACCGACGGCACCACCATCGATTACCGCTACGGCGACACCAGCCGCGGCGGTGGCGAGTCGCACGACCTGACCCTGACCACCGGCTTCGAGCGCGGCAATTTCAGCGGCATCGTCGGCGTCGAGTTGATGGACAAGCGCCCGGTATGGGGCACGCAGCGCAAGGTGCAGGATTCCACCCTCGACGGCCCGACCACGCGCAGCCGGCTGCCAACCCTGGTCGCCCGCCGCTATGACGTCGACGACGACGTCGCGCTCGATCCGGAAAGCGCCTGCGCCGGGCTGGCGGGCACGAACGGCGGAACCACCCACCTGGCCTCGGACCGCTACGGCGAGCCCTACTGCGGCAGCGAGCGTGTCACCGCCCAGCGCACCATCAACAACCAGCGCAAGGGCGCGACCGCCTACGGCTCGTTCGAGTATCGCTTCGACGACAATCTGTCCTGGTTCGCCGACGTCCAGCTCGGCCGCCAAGAGGTCAAGCTGATGACCGGCAATGGCAGCCCCACCGCGGTCAGCGACAACATGGGCTGGGAGTTCCACGACCCGGCGTCGACGGACAACAACGACAAGGTGTTCTACAACGCCGGCACCGGCCATTACGAGATCTGGCAGCGGCAGTTCAGCCCCGAGGAAGTCGGCGGGCTGGAGAAGCGCATGAACACCACCACGCAGAAGACGCTGGCGGTGACCACCGGCCTGAAGGGCATGTTCGGCGACAGCTGGAACTGGGAGGCCGCGTACAACCATTCCCAGTACAAGGCCGATGTGAAGATGCCGCGCATCAACGCCGCCGCCGCCAACCGCTTTTTCCTGGGCGAGCGGCTGGGTTACGACGACGACGGCTACGCGATCTACAACCCGGATCCGGCGCGCCTGTTCACGCCGCTGACGCCGGCCGAGTTCGCCGCCCTCGGGGCGATGTCCACCTTCCGCCCGGAAGCCAAGAACGACAACGTCAGCTTCACCACCGACACCCCGGCGCTGTTCTCGCTGCCGGCCGGCGACGTGGGCTTCGCCGGCGTGGTCGAGTACGGCCGCCAGTCCTACGCCATCCATCCCGATCCGCTGGCGCTGACCGCCGACGCCTATTACGGCCCGCAGTACGGCGACGGCAGCGGCAGCCGCAACCGCTGGAGCGCCGCCGGCGAACTGCGCGTGCCGCTGGCCTCCAGCCTGCAGGCCAGCCTGGCCGGCCGCTACGACCGCTACAGCTTCGGCAACAGGCATCCGGGCAAGTTCACCTACAGCGCCGGCCTGGAATGGCGTCCGTTCGACACGCTGCTGGTGCGCGGCTCCTACGGCACCGGCTTCCGCGCGCCCGACATGCACTACCTGTTCGCCGGCGACGACTACTACCGCAAGGTCTCGACGGACTACTACCAGTGCCGCCAGGACGAGCCGGGCTTCAGCGACGGCGAATGCTGGGACGACGGCGGCTGGGATACCAACACGCTCGACGTCTACGCCGGCAACAAGGACCTGGACGTGGAGACCAGCAAGTCGTTCACCGCCGGTTTCGTGTGGTCGCCCATCGCCAACTTCGATCTGGCGGTGGACTACTACAAGATCAAGGTGATGAACCAGGTGCAGTCGCAGGACCGCGAGATCCTGCGCATCACCGAAGCCAACTGCCGCCTTGGCAGGACCGACGCCGGCGCGACCGTCGACCCCAGCTCGCCGACCTGCGTCGACGCGATGGCGCGGGTGATCCGCGATGCCGACGGCACCATCACCAGCGTGCACTTCGCGCCGATCAACATCGCCCGCGAGGAGACCTCGGGCGTGGACGTCACCGCCAACTACCGCCTGCAGACGGCGATGGCCGGCGACTTCAGCTTCACCGGCACCTACACCTGGGCCCATCGCCACACCCGCCAGCAGTACCCGGGCGATCCGACCGAGGACATGCTGTCGGTGAGCTTCAGCGACACCACCCTGCCGCGGGTCAAGTCCAACCTGGGCGTGACCTGGGACAAGGGCGCGTGGGGCGCCAGCCTGTTCGGCGACTACCTGGGCCGCGTAGCCAACTACGACAACGATGCCTGGACCGAAGCCACCTGGCGTTTCAATGCCGGCGCGCGCTACGACATCAATGACCACCTGCGGGTGTCGCTGTCGGTCAACAACCTGTTCGACAAGATGCCGCCGCGCGACGCGACCTGGGCCGCGTACCCGTACTACAACACCTCGTGGTTCGACGCGATCGGCCGCAGCTACTTCGTGCAGGTCACCTGGAAGCTGGGGGGCAAGCCGCTGTAAGCAGCGGATCGTCCATTGCTGCAACGACAAGGCCCGCGATGCGGGCCTTGTCGTTTCCGGAGGACTGGCCGGCCGCATCAACGCCGGCTGGCACTCTCCGATGGTTCTCCACAACGCGTGTGCAGAAGGCCGGGAAAAGCCTGTGGAAAACACCGGCGCACGGCGACACCACGGGGGTTGCGCCCAGGCTGGCGAAATTCTGGCCAGGCGCAGTCCGGCGGCGGTGTTCGCCCCGGCGCCAGATGCGCGAAGGCCCCGCATCGCGGGGCCCTCGCGCTTCCGGCATCGCGTGGAATCAGACGTTGAAGCGGAAGTGCAGCACGTCGCCTTCCTTGACGATGTAGTCCTTGCCCTCCAGACGCAGGCGGCCGGCTTCCTTGGCGCCCTGCTCGCCCTTGAGGTTGATGAAGTCGTCGTAGCCGATGGTCTCGGCGCGGATGAAGCCGCGCTCGAAGTCGGTATGGATCACGCCCGCGGCCTGCGGCGCGGTGGAGCCGGCGCGCAGCTGCCAGGCGCGGACTTCCTTCACGCCGGCGGTGAAATAGGTCTGCAGGCCGAGCAGTCTGTAGCCGGCACGGATCACGCGGTTCAAGCCAGGCTCTTCCAGGCCCAGGTCCTTGAGGAACTCGTCGCGGTCGGCGTCGTCCAGCTGCGCCAGTTCTTCCTCGATCGCCGCGCACACCGGCACCACCTCTGCGCCCTCGGCCTGTGCGCGGGCGCGCACCGCATCCAGGTGCGGGTTGTTCTCAAAGCCGTCCTCGGCGACGTTGGCGATGTACATCAGCGGCTTGAGCGTGATCAGGAACATGTCGCGGACCAGCGCCTTCTCCTCCGCGTCGAGGCCGGCCGAGCGCGCCGAGCGGCCCTGGTCGAGCGCCGCTGCGAGCTTCTCCAGCACCGGCTTGCGCGCCAGCGCATCCTTGTCGTTGGCCTTGGCCGCGCGATTGGCGCGGTCCAGCGCCTTCAGCACCGACTCCAGGTCGGCCAGCGCCAGTTCGGTGTCGATGGTTTCGATGTCGGCGATCGGGTCGACCTTGTTGGCGACGTGGATGACGTTGCCGTCCTCGAAGCAGCGCACGACGTGGGCGATGGCGTCGGTCTCGCGGATGTGGGCCAGGAACTTGTTGCCCAGGCCTTCGCCCTTGGAGGCGCCGGCGACCAGGCCGGCGATGTCGACGAACTCCATCGTGGTCGGGATCACCCGCTCCGGCTTGACGATCGCCGCCAGCGCATCGAGCCGCGGATCCGGCACCGGCACGATGCCGGTATTCGGCTCGATCGTGCAGAACGGGAAATTGGCCGCGGCGATGCCCGCCTTGGTCAGCGCATTGAACAGGGTCGACTTGCCGACGTTGGGCAGGCCGACGATGCCGCATTTGATACCCATGCAACAAACTCCACGATTCGGGATTCCGGCCTGCGCTCTCCGTCGGCGTCGCCGCCCGCGAAAGCGCAGGCCGCAATCACGGTTTGCCCGTGTGCAGCCGCTTCATGGCCTCGTTGAAATCGCCGCCTACCGCCAGCGGCATCACGTCGATGGCGTCGTCGATGGCGCGCGAGATCAGCACGTCGTCGTCCCTGGAGGGACGGCCGAGCACCCACGGCACCACGCGGTCCTTGTGGCCGGGATGGCCGATGCCGATGCGCAGGCGGTGGAACCTGCCATGCCCGAGCAGGCGGATGGTGTCGCGCAGGCCGTTCTGGCCGCCATGGCCGCCGTCGAACTTCAGCCGCGCCGTACCCGGCGGCAGGTCCAGTTCGTCGTGCGCGAGCAGGGTCTGTTCCGGTTCGATCTTCCAGAACCGCTGCGCGGCGGTGACCGACTTGCCGGACAGGTTCATGAAGGTGGCCGGCTTGAGCAGCCATACCGGCTGGCCGCCGACATCGACCTTGGCCACTTCGCCGAACAGCTTGCCTTCGAGCGTCCAGCGCGCGCCCGCCCGCTCGGCCAGGGCCTCAACGAAATGAAACCCGGCATTGTGCCGGGTCCGGGCGTGTTCGGTTCCGGGATTGCCCAGACCGACGATCAATCGCAGGCCAGTCATGCGTCCACCGTTGGCCGCGTCCGCCCGGTGCGGGCGGACGCAGCCGGCCGATTACTCGGCGGCTTCCTCGGCGGCGGCGCTCGGCGCCTTGGCGATGACGACGGCATCGTCGTGGTCCTTGCCCAGCTTCAGCGCCGGGATTTCCACGCCCGCCGGCAGCTTCAGCTGCGACAGGTAGATGATGTCGCCGGCGGTCAGGGCGGCCAGGTCGACTTCGATCGACTGCGGCAGGTCCTTCGGCAGGCAGGCGATGTGCACTTCCTTCAGCTCGTGGGTGACCAGCACGTCGGCGGTCTTGCCGGCCGGGGAGATCTCCTCGTTGATGAAGTGCAGCGGCACGGTGGCGTTGAGCACTTCATTCTCGTTCACGCGCTGGAAGTCCAGGTGCATGACCAGCTGCTTGTACGGGTGACGCTGCATGTCGCGCAGCAGCACCTTGTAGATGCTGCCGTCGAGGTTCAGGTCGATGATCGAGGAGTAGAACCACTCGTTCTGCTGGGCCAGCCAGATTTCGTTGTGATTGAACTCGACCATCGCCGGCTCGCGGTCACCGCCGTAGACGATGCCCGGAACCAGGCCGGCGTGACGCAGGCGGCGGCTCGCACCCTTGCCCTGCACGTCGCGACGGGCGACTTTGATTTCGTGGGACTTTGCCATTGTTGACTACTCTTGGTTGTTGCACCGCAGGCGGTGCGTGGTGAAGACATTCCCGCGACCAGGAATGCCGTTGTCGGTCCCGGCGACATGCCGGGACCGGGGTTCGTCAATCCACGTACATCGAGCTGACCGACTCGCCGAAGGCGATGCGGCGCATCGTCTCGGCCAGCATCTCGGCCACGCTGATCTGGCGGATCTTGGTGCAGACACGGGCCACGTCGGACAACGGGATCGTGTCGGTCACCACCAGCTCGTCGAGCTGGGAGTTGTTCAGGTTGTCCACCGCCGGGCCCGAGAGCACGGCGTGGGTGCAGTACGCGGCGACCTTCACCGCGCCGCGCGCCTTCAGCGCGGCGGCGGCGGCGCACAGGGTGCCGGCGGTGTCGACGATGTCGTCGACCATCACGCAGGTCTTGCCCTCGACGTCGCCGATGATGTTCATCACCGTGGCGACGTTGGCGCGCGGGCGGCGCTTGTCGATGATCGCCAGGTCGGCGTCGTCCAGGCGCTTGGCCACCGCGCGGGCGCGCACCACGCCGCCGACGTCGGGGCTGACCACGATCAGGTTGTCGGTGCCGTAGGCGCGCCAGATGTCGGCCAGCAGCAGCGGCGAGGCGTACACGTTGTCCACGGGCATGTCGAAGAAGCCCTGGATCTGGTCGGCGTGCAGGTCGACCGTGAGGATCTGGTCGGTGTGCACGGCCGAGAACATCTTGGCGGCGACCTTGGCGGTGATCGGCACGCGCGAGGAACGCATGCGGCGATCCTGGCGGGCGTAGCCGAAGTACGGCACCACCGCGGTGACGGAGGCGGCGCTCGCGCGCTTGAGCGCGTCGATGATCACCAGCAGCTCCATCAGGTTCTCCGCGCTCGGCGCGCAGGTCGGCTGCACCACGAACACGTCCTGCTTGCGCACGTTCTCCTGGATCTCGACCTGCACTTCGCCGTCGGAGAACTTGGAGACCAGCGCCTTGCCCGGCTGCACGCCCAGTTCCTTGCAGATGCTCTGCGCAAGGTGTTTGTTGGCGTTGCCGGAAAAAACCAGCAGGTTCTGTGCGTCTTGCATGTCGGCTTTCTCGGGCGGCGGCGAAAGAGCGGGAGCGGGTGTCACGCAAAGCCCGGCCAACGCCGGGCTTTCCTTGAATCCCCGCACGGGCGAGTACGGGTTCGCGAGAAGACTCGCGTGAGTGGCAGGGGCGGTAGGATTCGAACCTACGAATGCCAGGATCAAAACCTGGTGCCTTGGGCCTCTTGGCGACGCCCCTGCATCAATCCATCACTGCATCGCTTCCAGCGCCTGGAGCAGCGGCGAGCGCGCGGCGCCCGCAACCACCCAGGCCCGCAGCTGGCCCGGCAATTCCGCCAGCGCCTGCTCTGCGGCAGCGCGCGTGGCGAACTCGACGAAACAACCGCTTCCCGACCCCGTGAGTCGTGCCCGGCCGACGCGCGAAAGCGCCTGGAACACCGCTTCGACGGCGGGTTCCCGGCTACGCAGCACCGGCTCGAACGCATTCCCGAGGACGGTCCCGGAAGCGAAGTCCGCTATTTTCGCGGGCGCGGCATCCCGCGTCAAATCCGGGGAACGGAACAGGTCGGCGGTGGGCACGTGCACGCCCGGGTCCACCAACAGGTACCAGGCCGGCGCCAGGTCCAGCGGCACCAGCCGCTCGCCCACGCCCTCGGCCCAGGCGTTGCGCCCACGCACGAATACCGGCACGTCGGCCCCCAGACGCAGGCCCAGCGCCGCCAGCGCGTCCTCGTCCAGCGCGGTGTTCCACAGCGCATTCAGTGCGACCAGCACGGTGGCCGCGTCGGACGAGCCGCCACCGAAGCCACCGCCGGCCGGAATGCGCTTTTCGACGCGGATATCCACACCTTGAGCGCAATTGGCCGCATTTTTCAGCGCATTGGCCGCCCGCACCACGAGATCGTCGGCCTCGGCCACGCCGGGAACGGAGGGGCCGTCGCGGCGGACCTGGCCGTCGTCGCGCAGGCGCAGGCCGATGCGGTCGCCCCAGTCCAGCAGGCGGAATACGGTCTGCAGCTCGTGGTAGCCGTCCGCGCGGCGGCCGGTGATGTGCAGGAACAGGTTCAGCTTGGCCGGCGCCGGCCAGTACGACCAGCCGGCCGCGTCCACGACGGTGCTCATGGGCCGTCCACGCTCCATTCGTCGACGATCAGCCGCACCTTGGCGTCGCCGTTGACCGCCTCGATGCGGCGCGGCAGGGCCGGGCGGCCGGCATCCTGCGGATACCAGTCCAGATAGTCGATGCGCCACCCGTCCTGCTCCAGCACGCGCGGCAGCCCTTCGGCGTCATAGCCCTGGTAGGCCGGCGCCGCCGCGCCCGCGGCGCGCATGCCGCGCACCCAGGCGGCCAGTTGTTCCACCGGAATCTCCCAGCCGGTGGCCTGCAGCAGCAGCTGTCCGGCATCGGCGCCGCTGCGCGGGCCGCCTTCCAGTCCATCCAGGCGCACCCCCTGCCCGGCGCCGCCGCTCAGCTGCCAGCTCTGCCGGGTCACCGGCGCGGCCAGGCTGACCTGGTAGGCGTCGCCCCGCTGCTGCCAGTCAATGCGGCCATTGCCGCCGTTGCGGCCCTTGCTGATGGCGACCCGGCCCTGGAACGACCACGCCGGCAGGGTATCGAGTACCGCCAGCCGCGCCGTCTCGGTGGCCGGCTCCGAGGTCGTATGCACCGGCGCGGCCGGCGGCGCCTGCCGCGTCGCCATCGAACCGCAACCGGCCAGCGCGCCCGCCGCCAGCAGCACCGCCATGCACCGCCACGCCATCACCGTCATACGCCAAGCGCCTCGATCGCGCGCTGCAGGGCGCGGTTGTCCGGGTCCAGTCTGCGGGCCTCGTCGAAGAAGCGCCGCGCCTCGTCCTTCTGCCCCAGCACCCACAGCACCTCGCCGACATGCGCGGCGATTTCCGGGTCCTTGTTCAGGCCCCAGGCGCGACGCAGCTGCACCAGCGCCTCTTCCCTGCGCCCCAGCCGGTACAGCACCCAGCCATAGCTGTCGATGATGGCCGCATTGTCCGGCTCGGCCACGCGCGCGCGGTCGATCAGCTCCAGCGCCTCCTGGTAGCGGGCGGTGCGGTCGGCCAGGGTGTAGCCCAGCGCGTTGAGCGCGGCCACGTTCTCCGGTTCGGCGACCAGGATCTTGCGCAGGTCGGCCTCGGCGCGCGCAATGTCGTCGCGCCGCTCCCAGGCCAGCGCGCGCGCGTAGAGCAGCGCGCTGTCGTCCGGGTAGGCGGCCAGGCCGCGGGTCAGGATGTCGACCTCGGCCTCGTCGCGCTGGTCGCGCTGCTGCAGCTCGGCTTCCAGCAGGTAGGCGTCGCGGCGCACGTCGTCGTCCACCGAGGCGTCGGCCTGGATGGCGTGGACCTCATTGGCCGCCTGCGCCTTCTCGCCCAGTTCGTGCAGGGCATTGACCGCGCGCAGCCGCGCCTCGCTGCGCTGCGGGCCGCCCGGCACGCCGTGGTACCAGTCCACCGCCTCGCGGTAGCGCTTGAGGTATTCGGCGATCCGGCCCAGCAGCAGGCGCTGGTCCGGGTCGGGCCTGCTGGCCCTGGTCGAAATGTCCTGGTAGAGCGCCAGCAGGCGCGCATCGTCCTTCTGCTTGGCCAGCAGCGAGGCGCGCATGCCCCAGGTCTGCACGTTCTGCTCGCCGATGGCGAGCATGCGCTCGGCCGCGTCCGGTTCGCCGAAGGCGTCGTAGGCGAAGGCCAGCG
>Ga0182741_1005231_pt1 | contig 12195 bp, 9 predicted proteins | sample eDN5th37CBELigOP_FD_128874 | JGI IMG/M metagenome (GOLD analysis project Ga0182741, IMG submission 128874) | Enriched Organic Plus compost microbial communities from Emeryville, California, USA - eDNA 5th pass 37_C BE-Lig OP (version 2) (version 2) ...
CTCGTACACTGCGCAAACATCCATTGAGAAAAATCACAGTGTCCATTGCATCGCTCGGATAGGCTCATGCGAAATACGAAAGGCAAGTCCGCCTCCAACGAAGACGACTATTTGTTCTCCGACCAGATCGGCCACCTGCTCCGGCGCGCCTACCAGCGGCATACCGCGCTTTTCCAGCAGTACATTCCCGACTCCCAGCTCACCGCGGCGCAGTTCGTGGTGCTCTGCTCCGTGCGCGACAACGAGGGAAGTTCCCTGGCCGACATCGTCAAGGCCACGGTGATAGACCAGGCCACCATACGCGGCGTAGTGGACCGGCTCAAGCAGCGCAAGCTGGTCCAGGTCGATCACGATCCGTTCGACCGCCGCAAGCTGGTCGTCAACCTCACGCCCGTCGGGCGCGGGCTGGTGGAGCAGATGGAGCCGTTCGCCAAGCAGATCACGGAAAGCACTTATGGCAAGCTCAATCCGGCCGAGCGCGTGGCGCTCGATTTCCTCTTGAAGAAGATGCTGGAGAGCGACGAGACGGAATGAGCGGCCGGTGGGCCGGGAGCCGCGCCCGGGGGCGCGGCTCCCGGTTGCCGGCGCCGTTCAGTCCAGCGCGCGGTTGCGCGATTCCACGTCCACGGCCCAGATCGAAAGCGCGCCCGCCGCCAGCATGCTCGACAGCACGACCAGCGCCAGCGTGAAGTGGCTGCTCATGATGGGCGCGATGATCGCCGGCGCGAAGAGCCCGCCGAAACGGGCGACCGCGCCGGCCATGCCCATGCCGCTGGCGCGCAGGTCGGTCGGGTAGACCTCGGGCGTGAAGGCATACAGGGCTCCCCAGGTGCCCAGCAGCGAAAAGCTCATCAGCAGGGTGGAGCCGACCACCACCACGGGCGAAGTGCCCAGGCTGTAGAGCATGCAGCCTGCGGCGCTCAGCAGCAGAAAGCCGATGAGCGTGGGCTTGCGGCCCCAGCGCTCGACCCCGTAGGCCGACAGGGCGAAGCCGGGCAGCTGCACGAGAGCGAGCACGACCAGGAATTCCTGCCCGCGCATGAACGCGAAGCCCGCGCTGCTGAGCTTGATGGGCAGGTAGACGAAGACCCCGTAGTAGGCGATGGAGATCAGCGCCCAGGCCAGGAAGAGCGAAACGCTGCGGCGCCGGTAGCCGGAGGAGAACAGCGCCGACAGGGGCTTGCGCTCCAGCAGTTCGGGCTTGATTTCAGGGATCTCGGGAGAACGGCCGTTGACGCGGGCCACCCGTTCCAGCACCTTGCGCGCCTGGCCCGGCCGGCCGCTGCGGTTCAGGTACATGGGCGATTCGGGAATGTAGAAGCGCAGCGCCACGCCGATGAGGGCAGGCAGCCCGGTCACGAAGAAAATCATGCGCCAGGCATCGTCTCCCCGCGACGCGGCAGCCAGCGCCAGCACGGCCAGGCAGATGGTGCCCACCGCCCAGAACGATTCCAGCAGCACCAGCCAGCGGCCGCGGCGGTCGCTGGGCAGGAACTCGGCCATCATCGTGTAGTCCACCGGCAGCGTGCCGCCCACGCCGATCCCCGTCAGGAAGCGCAGCAGCAGGAGCCAGCCGAATTCGGGCGCGAAAGCCGAGGCCACCCCGGCGCAGGCGTCGACGATGACGGCCATCATGAGCACCGGACGGCGGCCGATGCGGTCGGCCAGGCGGCCGAATACGAAGGCGCCGATCAGCATGCCCACGAAGAAGGACGTGCCCGTCTGCAGCGCCTGGGGCACCGTGATGCCGAAGGTCTTGGCGATCGTCGGTGCGCTGAAGCCGATGGACAGCACCTGCATCGCGTCGGCCAGCCACACCAGGCCGAAAATCACGAAGAGCCGGTACTGGAATTTGCCGACGCCCGCCGCCTGGATGCCCTGTTCCACTGAAATGAATGAAGCTGACATGTGTAGATTTCCTTTTTGTCATCACCGCAATTGCCGATTCCGCGCGTTTCTGGGCATGCAAGCCGCGCGCCGGGCCGGGGGGAACGGCTCATGGGTGGCTCACAGGGGCCGTTGCCCCTGTTTTCCCCTTGCTACTCTTGCTGCGCATGCGCGCGCAGCCTGCTGATCGTCGTCGTGTCAACTGTCCAGGCTTCTTCCTCCGGCGCAAACCGTCCGCGCAAATAGTCGATCAAATCCGCAATCTGCCTGTCGTCCAGGCTGTGCCCGAACCCAGGCATGTATCCCAGCTCGTCGTTCGCGGGAGCCTGGATGCCGTTCAGGATCACGTGGACCAGGTTGTCGGGCGTTGCGGCGTGCAGGTTGGTATTGAGCCCGAGCGGGGGCTTCACGCCAAACAGCGTCGGCCCGCTGCCGGCCTCGTGACAGGCAGCGCAGGCGTTCCGGTAGATGCGTTCGCCGTTCGCGCGCCTGCCCGCGATGGACAGGCCCGCGTCCGGCGCCGAGGCGGGCGGCGCGGCGGAGGGCGCCACGGCCGCCGCCGGTTTCGGCAGGTCCATCAGATAGGCGACGATGGCGAGCACGTCGCTCTCGGGCAGCTCGGCCAGGCCGTGGATCACCGGAGCCATGGGGCCGGCCGCCACGCCGTGGCGGGGCGAGTAGCCGGTGCGCAGGTACTGGTAGAGCTCGTCCCGGCTCCAGGGCAGCTTGCCCGAGGCGAGCCGGTCCAGCGCGGGCGCGGTCCAGCCCTCGGCCAGGCCACCGGCGAGATAGTGCGGGCCGCGTTTTTCCGCGCCCAGGGCATTGCGCGGCGAATGGCAGGCCGCGCAGTGGCCGGCGCCTTCCACCAGATAGGCGCCGCGGTTCCATTCGGCGCTGCGCGCGGGGTCGGGCGAGAACGGTCCGGCGCTGTGGAACAACAGGTTCCAGCCGGCCAGGAGGGGGCGCAGGCCGAATGGAAAAGCCAGCCGCGTTTCGGGTGGACTGGACGTCACGGCCGGCTGCGACATCAGGTAGCCGTACAGGGCCTGCAGGTCCGCGTCGCTGAGCTTGGCGAAGGCCGTATACGGAAACGCGGGATAGAGCCGGCGTCCGTCGCGGTGGATGCCCTGGCGCATGGCGCGCTCGAAGGCGCCATAGGACCAGCGGCCGATACCGGTTTCGTTGTCGGGGGTGATGTTGGTGGAGTAGATCGTGCCGAATGGCGTTTCCAGCGCGAGGCCGCCGGCGTTGGCCGCGCCGCCCGGCGCGGTGTGGCAGGCCACGCAGTCGCCGGCCGCGGCCACCAGGCGTCCGCGTTCGATTGCCTGCGGCGAGTACAGGGAAACGTCGGGGCCGGCCGTGGGCGGCATGGCCGGCCTGAGCGGCCAGATCATGGCGGCCATGCCGGCGACGCCCGCGGCCCCGGCGGCCAGCCAGCCCCAGGCGCGCCGCAGCGGGTTGCGCGCGCGTGCGCGGCCGCTTGCGGCGCATGCCCGCCGGAGCTGTTCCGCGTCGAACGGCGCCTGCCGCAGGCGCACGCCGGTTGCGTCCTGGATGGCGTTGGCGATGGCGGCGGCGGCCGGCAGCGTGAGGACGCCGTCGCTGGCCAGCATGCCGTGCGCCAGCGCCCCGTCTCCGGCCGGCGCGCGCTCGCGCAGGTCCCCGGGCCCTTCCCGCGCGGCCAGCACGGTCGAGCGCGCCTTGGCGGCCGGCGCGGCCAGGCCGGCCCAGTCGTCGAAGGCCGGCGGACCAGCCAGCAGGCGGCGCGCGCCGGCCAGCAGTTCGGGCGCCTGATGCACGATTTCACGGACGAAGGGCGCGCTCTGCGCGGCGCGCAGGTGCTGGCTGTCGTGGCCGGCGACGACGCGCGTGACTTCGATATGCCCGGTCTGGGGCTGCACGGCGACTTCGGCCACCCAAGCGCTCCACACCGTGCGGCAGTCGCCGTTTTCGTCCACGCATTGCGCCTGTGCCGCGGCGAATCCGCTGCCCCGCAGGAGGCCGCCGGCGCGCGGCGCGTTGCCGGCGTCGCCGGAGGCGAACGCGCGAGCCTGCTCGGCCACCTGCCGGGCGAGATCGCGGCCCCGGCCTTCGGGAAGATGCCGCAGCCGCCACGCCAGGGGATCGACACCCCGGGCAAGCGCCTGCTCGTACCAGAGGCTTTCCTGGGCGAACACCTGCGCGGCGTTCAGATCCTGCACCCCGGCATGCGGCGCAGCGCAGGGCCGCGCCGCCGGCTGCACAGCAAAATCGGCATGCACGGTGGGGTGCAGGCACGCATTCGCCTGCCGGGGCCGGCTCAGCAGGCGCGCCAGGCTCGGACGCACCGCCCAGGGCGTATCCGACCGCAGCGCCAGCGGCGGAGCTCCGTGCCCGGCGCCGTCCGGCCGCGCCGCGTCGCCGGAAGGGGGCGCCGCGGCGCGCAGCACCGGCGCTTCGGGCGGCCGCAGCACGAGCTCGCCGGCCGGCCCGGACCGGCAGGCCACGCAGACGGGCCGGCCCACGGCCTGCGACAGCAGGGCGGCATCGGCCACGGCATCCAGCAGGTCGAGCGGATGCGCGAACATGGGCCCGTCGCCGGGCAGGCCGCGGTCCGGCCCGGCGTCTTGCCAACTGTCCAGGCTGATTGCGGTTTCGGGCTGCCGCAGCAAGGCGGCCAGCTCGCGCCGCGCCATGCGCCGCGCATCCGGCGGGCAGGGCGGCAGCCACACGCGGGTCTGGCCCGGCAGGCTCCACGCGGCCACCCTGACGCCGGCCGCCGCCGGAGACGGCGCCATGCGCCAGGTGTAGGCGGCTGCGCCCGCCGCGCCGCCGCAGGCCGCGGCCGCCCGATGGCCGGCGGGCGATTGCCACACGGGGGCCAGGCTGTCTGCCGCCTGCCTGGCATACAGCGGGCTTACCGCGACCACGCCCACGAAATGGCCGCGCCGCACGGCCGCCACGACGCCGGCCATGGACCGCGCCTCGGCCAGGCGGACGCTGGCCAGTTCGCTGCCGCGATAGCGCTGGCCGTCCCAGCCCGCTTCCGGCGGGCGCAGCGCCAGGCCGTGCAGCACGTCGCCCGGAAGCGCCTCGGGCAGGCCCGCTCCGGCGGAACGCAGGGCCCCGTTCATGGCAGTCGTCCTTGCGCGGCGCCGGCGCGCAACCGCGCCGCGCGGCGCGCCGCCTGCATGATTTCCACGTGCGTGCCGCAACGGCACAGGTTGTGCTGCAGTTCGTTGCGCAGTTCCTGGTCCGAGGGGTGGGGGTTGCGGCGCAGCAGGGCTTCCACCGTCATGATCATGCCGTTGAGACAGTAGCCGCACTGCGCCGCCTGGCAGTCGATGAAGGCTTGCTGCACGGGACCGGGCCGCTGCCGCGTGCCCAGGCCCTCCAGCGTGGTCACGCGGCGGCCCTGCGCGGCCTTGACGGGAATCACGCACGACCGCGCCGCCACGCCGTCGATCAGCACGGTGCAGGCGCCGCACTCCCCCAGCCCGCAGCCGTATTTGGGGCTGTTGAGCGCCAGGTCGTTGCGCAGCACATAGAGCAGGGCCGTCCCGGGGGCGACGGCCGCTTCGCGGCGGCATCCGTTGACGTGCAGGCTGACCGGGCTGTCCGGGCTGGGGCGGGTCGGGCTTTCCATGCTGTGCGTGGCCTGTGGCGGAGGTTCGACGGGACCTAGAAAATATCAGGCCGCCGCCTTCCTGGGCCCGGGCTCGACCAGGGGCACGGCGAACACGTCGTAGCCGAAGCACCACGAGGGGTCTTCATTGGTGCGCAGCCAGGTGTTGTCGTGGGAAATGCGCTGCACCTTGCTGGCGCGCTCGGCCCGGTTGGCTTCATACAGCGCGAACGCCAGTTCGTGGTTGTGGGCGCCCACTTCGCGGAAGCAGCGCGCCAGCATGGCGCCGTCTTCGATGGCCATGGCGGCGCCCTGGGCCATGTGCGGCTTCATCGGATGGCACGCGTCGCCCAGCAGCACCAGCCGGCCCCGGCTCCACAGGGGCAGCGGGTCGCGCTCGAGCAGCGACCATTTGGTCACTTCCACCGTGGCGTCGATGAGCGCCTGCACCGTGGGATGCCAGCCCTGGAAAGCCTCGCGCATTTCTTCCTTGCTGCTGGGCAGCCAGCGGTCTTTCAGGTCCCACTGATCCACCGGCACGCCGGTCACGTAATAGAGCTCGTCGGCCTTGCCGGTGACGAAGTAGGTCATCATGTGGCGGTCGTCGCTCCACCACTTCACGCAGGCGTCGAAAGGCAGCATGCCTGCCTTGACTTCGGGCGTGGGAAACACCGCGCGGTGCGCCAGGTAGCCCGCGTACTTGGGCGGCTCCGGACCCAGCAGCGCTTCGCGGATGCGCGAATTCACGCCGTCGGCGCCGATCACGATGTCGGCCTCTTCGGTGGAGCCGTCGGCAAAGCGCAGCGCCACCCCGTCGCCGCGGTCTTCGACCCCGGTCAGGTGCTTGCCGTAGGACATCACGCTGTCCGGCAGGGCGTCGATGAGCAGGGCGTGAAAGTCGCCGCGGTGCACCGTGAGATAGGACGCGCCGTAGGTCTTGACGGCGTGGTCGCCCAGCGGGATCTGCGCCAGCACGTCGCCGGTCTGCCAGTGACGGCTGTACCAGTAGTCCGGGTGGGAGCCCTGGGCGTTCAGCGCGTCCTCGATGCCGATGCGGCGCAGGATCTTCATGACGTTGGGGCCTACGTGGATGCCGGCGCCCAGGCGTGAAAAATTCGGCGCCTGCTCGTAGACGCGGACGTCGAGGCCTTCCTGGAGCAGCAGCGAGGCGGTCGCCGCACCGCCGAGACCGGCACCGACGACTGCGATACGAGGGGATTTGGACACGGGTTTTCTCCTAGCGGGATGGGGATGGATCGATAAAGGGATCGGCGGGATGCGCCGCCGGCGGCGCGGTGTGGAACATGTTCCGGCAACGCCCGATTTGCAAAGTACACACTTTAATTTTCCTGAAATGCAGGCATTCGAACTGCCGGGAATTTTGCATGGAAATTTCCTTTAGAGCGCAATTTTTCTCGGAAAAATAGGTGAAAACCACTAGAAGAATGATGTTTGCGATTCGCTGGTGTGTTTGCAAGAATAGAGCGTATACATTGTTTTTCAATTGATCGAAAACCCTAGCCTTTACCTCGGGGCTCCCACATGACCAAGACTTTCCGGATCGGCCAGATCGTTCCCAGCTCCAACACCACCATGGAGACTGAAGTGCCGGCGATGCTGCAGGCCCATTCGCTGCTGCGCCCCAACGACCGCTTCACCTTCCATTCCAGCCGCATGCGGATGAAGAAGGTGCGCAAGGAAGAGCTCGCGGCCATGGACGCTGAAAGCGACCGCTGCGCACTGGAACTCAGCGACGCGCGCGTCGACGTGCTGGGCTACGCCTGCCTGGTGGCCATCATGGCCATGGGACGCGGCTACCACCGCGTGTCCCAGCAGCGCCTGACCGAACGCACGGCCGCCAACGGCGCGTCCGCGCCTGTCATCACCAGCGCGGGCGCGCTGGTCGAGGCGCTCAAGGTCATGGGGGCGAAGAAGATCGCGCTGGTGGCGCCCTACATGATTCCGCTGACCGAACTGGTCATGGACTACATCGCCGCCGAGGGCTTCGAGATCGTCGACTGGCGCGCGCTGGAGATTCCCGACAACCTCGAGGTAGGCCGTCACGACCCGGCCAGGCTGCCCGGCATCGTGTCCGGCATGAACTACGCCGACGCCGACGTAATCGTGCTCTCGGCCTGCGTGCAGATGCCGTCGCTGCCGGCCGTTGCCCAGGTGGAAGCCGAGACGGGCAAGCCCGTGCTCACCGCGTCCATTGCCACCACCTACGCCATCCTCAGGGAGCTGGGCCTGGACCCGGTGGTTCCCGGCGCCGGCGCGCTGCTGTCGGGCGCCTATCCCCATCAACGGGCGTGAGCGGCCGGCACGGTCCGCCGCCCCGACTTTCCAGGAACGCAAAATGAGCCTTGCATCCAGCACTTATCTTTATGGCGGCCATGTGCACGCCAACGGCATACGCCAGCATTACCTGCGCTACGGCGGCGCCGGGGGGCGGCGCGCCGGGCGCGATGCGCTCATCGTCATCCCCGGCATTACCAGCCCGGCCGTGACCTGGGGCTTCGTGGCCGAACGCCTGGGCCGCCAGTTCGACACCTATGTACTGGACGTGCGCGGGCGCGGCCTGTCGTCTTCCGGGCCGGACCTGGATTACGGCCTCGACGCGCAGGCGGCCGACGTCACCGCGTTCGCCGGGGCGCTGAGGCTGGCGCGCTATGCGCTGCTCGGCCATTCCATGGGCGGCCGCATCGCGGTGCGCGCCGCGGCCGGCCGGCCGCAAGGGCTGGCGCGCCTCGTCCTCGTCGATCCCCCGGTCTCGGGCCCGGGCCGCCGGCCGTATCCGGCCAAGCTGTCCTGGTACGTGGATTCCATCCGCCAGGCCACGCGCGGCATGAACGCGGAAGACATGCGGGCATTCTGCCCGACCTGGACCGAGGAGCAGCGGCAGCTGCGCGCGCAATGGCTGCATACGTGCCACGAGCCGGCCATCGTCCGGAGCTTCGAGGACTTCGGCCGCGACGACATCCATGCCGACCTGCCGCGCATCGCCGTGCCGCAACTGCTGGTCACCGCCGGGCGCGGCGGCGTGGTGGGCGACGAAGACGCGGCGGAGTGGCAGGCCCTGGCTCCGCAGACCCTGCACGTGCGCGTGCCGGACGCCGGCCACATGATTCCCTGGGACAACGAGGCGGGGTTCTACGCCGCGCTGGGCGACTTCCTGGGTTGCCGGGTGGACTGACGGCCCGTCGATTCCCCTTTTCGATTTCTCTTGCCGCTCCAAGGAACACGCCATGTCCGTCAGCGATACCGATCTGATCCGCGCCTGGAAGCAGGTGCTCTCGCTTTCCAGGCTGGAGGCCGGCCAGGTGGTCACCGTGCTTACCGGCGCCGACACGCATCCGCAGACGCTGCGCTGCGCCCTTGCCGCGGCCGGCGCCATGGGCGCGCGCGTCAACCGGCTCGACCTGCCGCCCGTCAATGCCGAGAAGTCGCTGAGCCGCGACGCGCTGGCCTATCTGGGTGCCACCCCGCTCACCGGTAACCCGGCGGCCATTGCCGCGCTCAAGGCGAGCGATCTGGTGCTCGACCTCATGACCCTGCTGTTCTCGCCCGAGCAGCACGAGATCCTGCAGACGGGCGCCAAGATCCTGCTGGCCATCGAGCCGCCGGAAGTCCTGTGCCGCCTGGTGCCCACCGAGGCGGACCGCGACCGCGTGCGGGCCGCGTCCAGGCTGATCGAAGACGCCCGCGAGATGCGCATCACCTCGGCGGCCGGCACCGACCTGCGCTGCCGGCTAGGCAGTTTCCCGGCGATCTGCGAGTACGGTTTCGTGGACGAGCCCGGCCGCTGGGACCACTGGCCCAGCGGTTTCGTGCTGACCTGGCCCGACGAAGGAGAAAGCAACGGGCGCGTGGTGCTGGACCGCGGCGACATCCTGCTGCCCCTGAAAGACTACGTGACCGAGCCCATCGAACTCACCGTGGAAAAGGGATACGTCACCCGCATCGCGGGCGGGCTGCAGGCGGACATCCTGCGCGAATACATGGCCTCGTATGAAGACCCCGAGGCCTATGCGGTGTCGCACATAGGCTGGGGCCTGCAGCCGCGCGCCCACTGGTCCATGCTGGCCCACTACGACAAGGAAGCCCACATCGGCATGGACGCCCGCGCCTTCGAGGGCAATTTCCTCTGGTCCATGGGGCCGAACAACGAAGCCGGAGGCAGCCGGACCACCGCCTGCCACATCGACATTCCCATGCGCAACTGCAGCGTCGCCCTCGACGGCCGGCCGGCCGTCATCGAAGGCGTGGTGCAGGACGAGCCCGGCCTGGCCCGCGCCGCGCGCCGCAAGGAGGCCGTATGAACACGGCAATGGAGGCCGCAATGAACACCGCAACCGATAGCGCCGGCGGCCGGCAGGCCGTCCCGGCCGCCGGCGTGGCGGGCGACATCTCGGCCTACGCCCGCCAGGGCTTCGGCACGCCGCTGCCGCTCAAGCCTCCCTTCGGGTTGCTCATTATCGATTTCGTCAACGGCTTTGCCGACCCCGAGGTATTCGGCGGCGGCAATATCGCCCGGGCCATCGACCGCACGCGCCTCCTGCTGGCCCATGCGCGCGCGCGGGCGTGGCCGGTGGCGCACAGCCGTATCGTCTTCTCGGACGACGACGCCGACGGCAATATCTTCTGCCTGAAGGTGCCCGGCATGCTGACCCTCAAGGAGCACAGCCACAACAGCGCCATCGTGGCCGAGCTGGCGCCGGTGCCCGGCGAGTATGTCGTGCGCAAGAACACGCCGTCGGCGTTCTTCGGCACCATGCTGGCGCCCTGGCTGGCCCAGCGCGGCGTCCAGACCCTGCTGGTCGCCGGCTGCGTGACCAGCGGCTGCGTGCGCGCCAGCGTGGTGGACGCCATGCAGTCGGGTTTCCGGCCCCTGGTCGTGTCCGACTGCTGCGGCGACCGCGCCCTGGGCCCCCACGAGGCCAACCTTTTCGACATGGCGCAGAAGTACGCCGCCGTCATGCCGCTGGAACAGGCCATCGCCGACACCGGCGCGCTGGCGCCCTGAGGGCCGCTCCCAGCCGGGAATGCCGGCATAATCGGCGTCTGTCCGGCAATCCTCGCCCCATGAACCTGCCCCAGCCCCAAGCCCTGCACGATGCGCTGCTCGCCCATCCCGGCGCGCTGCTCGTCGTGCGCGAGCCTTCGGCTCCGCCGCGTCCGGCCCCGGGCCAGCCGGGCGCGGCGTCGGACTACGTGCAGGCTACGCCCGAGATTTTCGTGGCCGTGCTCGCCCACGACGTCCCGCCGGGCGGGCAGGGCGGATGGCGCGTCATGGCCTTCAACGGCCACGTGGACCTGGGCACGGGCATACGCACCGCCCTGGCGCAGATCGTGGCCGAAGAGCTGGACGTGCCGATGTCGCGGCTGGAAATGGTGCTCGGCCATACCGGCGCCGCGCCGAACCAGGGTCCGACCATCGCCAGCGCGAGCATCCAGATATCGGCGGTGCCGCTGCGCCGGGCCGCGGCCCAGGCGCGCGAGCATCTGCTGATGCTCGCGGCCCGGCAATGGGGCGTCGCGCCGCAGGCGCTGTGCGCGCGCGACGGGGCGGTGCGGTTCGCCCACGGCGACGACCCGCGCCGGCTCGACTACGGCCGGCTGGTCCGGGGGCGGCATGTCCGGCTGGCCCTGGCCCCGTCCGAACAGGAAGTCCGGCTCAAGCCCGCGCGCGACTACACCATCGTGGGGCGCGGCGTCGCGCGCGTGGACATTCCGGCCAAGGCCGCCGGCGAACTCGCCTTCGTGCACGACGTGCGCTTGCCGGGGATGCGCCACGGCCGCGTCATCCGGCCGCCGCATCCCGGGCGCGACGCGGGCGATTTCATCGGCCGCTGCCTGATCGGCGTCGACCGCCAGTCGGTGGCCCACCTGCCGGGCCGCGTGCAGGTGGTGGTGCGGGGCGACTTCGTCGGCGTGGTGGCCGACCGCGAGGAGCAGGCGGTTGCGGCCATGCGCGCGCTCAAGCTGCGGTGGAAACCGGTGCCGCCCGCGCCGGACCTGCGGGACCTGGCCGCCGCTATCCGCGCCAACCCCGCGAGCCGCCGGCTGCTGCTCGAGGAAGGAGACGTGGAGGCCGCCTGCGGCCGCGGCGCCGCCCGCGTCCGGCGCAGCTATGTGTGGCCGTACCAGATGCACGCTTCCATCGGCCCGTCGTGCGCGGTGGCCGAATTCCGCGACGGCCGGCTGACGGTCTGGTCCGGCAGCCAGAACCCGCACATGCTGCGCATCGACCTGGACCGCCTGCTGAAACTGGGCGAAGACCGGATCGACATCGTGCGCATGGAAGCCTCGGGCTGTTATGGCCGCAATTGCGCCGACGATGTCTGCGCGGACGCCGCCCTGCTGTCCATGGCCGTGGGCGGGCCGGTTCGGGTGCAGCTCACGCGCGAGCAGGAACACCAGTGGGAGCCCAAGGGCACGGGCCAGCTGATGGACGTGGAAGCCGCCATTGGCGCGGACGGCGGCCTGCTGGCCTACGACTTCGCCGTGCGCTATCCGTCCAACGACGCGCCGCTCCTGGCGCTGTTGCTGACCGGCAGCATTCCCGCCAGCCCGCGCACGCTCGAAATGGGCGACCGCACCGCCGTGCCGCCGTACCGCTGCCCGAACCGGCGCATCGTGTGCCACGACATGGCGCCGCTGGTGCGCTCCTCGTGGCTGCGCGGCGTCTCGGCCCTGCCCAATTC
>Ga0182741_1005233_pt1 | contig 12189 bp, 6 predicted proteins | sample eDN5th37CBELigOP_FD_128874 | JGI IMG/M metagenome (GOLD analysis project Ga0182741, IMG submission 128874) | Enriched Organic Plus compost microbial communities from Emeryville, California, USA - eDNA 5th pass 37_C BE-Lig OP (version 2) (version 2) ...
ATGACCTCCGGCCAGCCCGGAAGGACGCGCGAGATCGCGGCGACGCTCGCTGAACGTGGCGTCACCATGGTGGACTGCCCCGTTTCCGGCGGCGTACCGCGAGCCAGAACCGGCGAGCTTGCCATCATGGCCGGCGGTGAGGCGGCGGCGCTGGACCGTGCCGAACCCGTGCTGCGCGCCATGGGCACCAGCATCCACCGCTGCGGGCCGATCGGTGCCGGCCAAGCGATGAAGGCGCTTAACAACCTGGTCTCCGCCGGTGGCTTCCTGATCGGCATCGAGGCCCTGCTCATCGGCCAGCGCTTCGGCCTCGACGCCGCGCTGATGGTGGATGTGCTGAACGCCTCCACCGGCATGAACAACAGCACGCAGAAGAAGTTCAAGCAGTTCGTGCTGTCGCGCCGCTTCGATTCCGGCTTCTCGCTGGACCTGATGGTGAAGGACCTCTCCATCGCCCTGGAGGTGGCGCGGGAGACGCAGACTCCGACACCCTTCTCCGCCCTGTGCCGGGAGCTGTCGGCGGCCTGCCAGGCGTTGCTCGGCCCCGGCCAGGATCACACCGCGCTGGCACAGCTTTCGGAGAAGCTGGCGGGCGAGAGTTTGGGAGGGAACAAATGACCTGGGAAGCCTACGCGATCCGCTACGGGCGGCATGACAGGCCGGCGCAGTCCAACTTCCTGCTGCCGTTGGACGACCCGCACGAGGCCATGCCGCTCGACTACTATGTCTGGCTGCTGCGTGGCCCCGGAGGCCACGAGATCGTGGTGGACACCGGCTTCGACGCCGCCTGCGCCGAGAAGCGCGGCCGCACGCTCAGCCGCTCGGTCGCGCAGAGCCTCGAGGCCATGGGCACCGATCCGGCCAGGGTGCGGGACGTGGTCGTGACGCATCTGCACTACGACCACGCCGGCAGCATCGACATCTTCAAGAACGCCCGCATCCACATCCAGGACCGGGAAATGGCCTTCGCCACCGGCCGGCACATGTGCACCGCCTGCATCCGCCTGCCCTTCGAGGCGGACCATGTGGTTTCCATGGTGCGCGCGCTGTTCGCCGACAAGGTCCAGTTCCACGACGGCGAGGGAGAGGTGGCGCCCGGCGTCACCGTGCACCGTGTCGGCGGGCATTCGGACGGGCTGCAGGTGGTGCGGGTGCAGACCGCGCGCGGCCCGGTCGTCATCGCCTCCGACGCGATGCACTTCTACGCCAATGCGCAGCGCGGCAATCCCTTCCCGATCATCTTCGACCTCGGCGCGATGACCCAGGGCTGGCGGATCGCGAAGCGGCTGGCGGGCGGGGATGAGAGCCGCGTGATCCCCGGACACGACCCGGAAGTGCGGGCGCGCTTCCCCGCCGTGGCGGGCCAGGACGGGGAGGTCGTGGCCCTGCATCTGGAGCCGGTGGCGCGGTAGCGCGACACCTCATCGCCCTGCCCTCGCAAGGGCAGGGCGCGCAGCCGGTCAGCGCCCCTTGAAGACCGGCTTGCGCTTCTCCCGGAACGCCGCCTGGGCTTCCTTCGAATCCTCGGTCCTGGAAAGCTCGACCGTCTGCGACTGCTCGTAGCGGTAGCCGTCGCGCAGCGTCATCTCCTCGACCAGGTTGAAGCTGCGCTTGGCGGCGCGAACCGCCAGCGGGCTCTTGGCAGCGATCTCCCGCGCGACTGCCTGTGCCTCCGCCAGCAGCCGCTCCCGCGGATAGACGCCGGAAACGGCGCCGATCCGGTACAGTTCCGCCGCCGGCACCCGCCGTGCGGTGTAGAACATCAGCCGCGCGTCGGAGCGGCCGAAGACCTGCAGGATGTGTCGCACCCCGCCGGCGAGGCCGACATCCACCTCGGTCATCGCCACCCAGGCATCCTCCGCCGCCAGCATGATGTCGCAGGAGAGGGCCAGGGCGAAGCCGGCGCCGATGGCCGGGCCGTTGATGGCGGCGATCACCGGCTTGTCGCATTCCAGAACCGAGTAGAAGGCCTCCCGGACCCAGCGGTTGTGGCGGGGATAGACGCCCGCCTGATTCCGGTCGGGCCGATCCTTCAGATCGGCACCGGCGGAGAAGGTCTTGCCCTCGCCGGTCAGCACCACGGCACGGACATCCTCCCGATCATGGAGCTGGTCGAAGATCGCCATCAGCTCCTCGCGGAACTTGGCATTCTGCGCGTTCACCGGCGCGCGGCACATGGTCACGGTGGCGACGAACTCCGCGACCTCCAGCCGAAAGCACTCGAAATCCTGCATCGGTTCCTACCCGTCAGACTCGCCAGTGAGCCTCGGCGGAGGCTCGCCGGCCGACCTGCCCCTGTCAACGCCGGGGGCGGGGTCGCGCCCGCTGGCGGAGTGCCCTAACCTCCCCACATCCCCAGCAAACCGCCAATGCGAGAGAGACGACATGCCCGATACCTCCATGCCGGACGTGACGCGCATGAAATTCGGCATCGGCCAGCCGGTGCCACGCAACGAGGATCCCGTGCTGCTGCAGGGCCGCGGCCGTTACACCGATGACGTGAATCTGCCGGGCCAGCTCTGGTGCGTCATGGTGCGCAGCCCTTACGCACATGGCGTCATCCGCGGCATCGACACGGAAGCGGCGAAGCAGGTCCCGGGCGTGGTCGCCGTGTTCACCGGCGCGGACCTCCAGGCGGCCGGCTACGGCACGATGAAATGTGTCCTGCCACTGAAGAACCGTGACGGCTCGCCGCTGACGAACATCGAGCGACCCTCGCTCGCCCTCGACAAGGTCCGCTTCGTGGGCGATCCCGTCGCCTGCGTGATCGCGGAAACCAAGGCCGCGGCGCGCGACGGCGCCGAGGCGGTGGAGATCGACATCGACATCCTGCCCGCGGTGACCGAGGCCTCGGCCGCAGCCGCCCCCGGAGCCCCGCAGCTCTACGACCATGTCCCCGGCAATATCGTGCTGGATTTCCACTACGGCGACAGCACCAAGGTCGCGGAGGCCTTCGCGCAGGCCGCCCATGTCACGAAGCTGGAGATCCGCAACAACCGCGTCGTGGTCTGCGCCATGGAGCCGCGCAGCGCCATCGGCGAGTACGATCCGGAAACGGGCCGCTACACCCTGCATGTCGGCTCCCAGGGCGTCTTCGGGTTGCGCGCGCAGATGGCGAACGACATCCTGAAGGTGCCGGTGGACAAGGTCCGCATCCTCACCGGGAATGTCGGCGGCAGCTTCGGCATGAAGGCCAGCGCCTATCCGGAATATCTCTGCCTGCTGCACGCGGCGAAGGTGCTGGGCCGCCCGGTGAAGTGGACCGACGACCGCACCGGATCCTTCGTGTCGGACCAGCACGGCCGCGACCACGAGGTGACGGCGGAGCTGGCGCTGGATGCCGAGGGCCGGGCACTGGCGGTGCGGCTGACCGCCTTCGCCAATATGGGCGGATACCTGGCGACGGTCGCGCCGCTGATGGGCACCGGCAATTTCGTCAAGAACGTGCAAAGCAACTACACCACGCCGCTGATGGAGGTGAACACCAGATGCGTGGTGACCAACACCACGCCCGTCTCCGCCTATCGCGGCGCCGGCCGGCCGGAGGGCAACTACTTCTTCGAGCGGCTGATCGAGCAGGCGGCGAAGGAGACCGGCCGCGACCCGATCGCGCTGCGCAAGCTGAACCACATCAAGCCGGAGCAGTTCCCCTTCAGCGCCCCCTCGGGCAGCGTCTATGACAGCGGCGACTTCTCGAACCTGCTGGAGCAGGCGCTGGCCGCCGCCGACTGGGACGGCTTCCCCGCCCGCAAGGCGGAAAGCAGGGCGCGCGGCAAGCTGCGCGGGCGCGGCATCGGCAATTTCCTCGAATGCACCGCACCTCCGGTGAAGGAGCAGGGCGAGATCGTCTTCGGCGAGGACGGCACCGTCACCATCGTCACCGGCACGCTCGACTACGGTCAGGGCCACTGGACGCCCTTCGCCCAGGTGCTGCACCAGACCCTCGGCGTGCCCTTCGAGTCGATCCGCCTGGTGCAGGGCGATTCCGACCGGCTGATCGCCGGCGGCGGCACCGGCGGCTCGAAATCCCTCATGGCCTCGGGCGCCGCGATCGTCGAGGCGGCCGCGCTGGTGATCGAGAAGGGCAGAGCGGCCGCCGCCCATGTGCTGGAGGCCGCTCCCGCCGATATCGAGTTCGAGAGGGACCCGAGCGGCCTCGGTCGCTTCGTCATCGCCGGCACCGACCGCGCCATCGGCATCATGGAGCTGGCGACGCGCCTGCGCGAGCAGAAGGGCAGCCTGCCCCCCGACGTCCCGCAGGCGCTGGATGTCCGCCACGTCTTCGATCAGGCACCGATGGCCTACCCCAATGGCTGCCATGTCTGCGAGGTGGAGATCGACCCCGAAACCGGCATCACCGAAGTCGTGCGCTATGTCTCGGTGAACGATTTCGGCGTCATCGTGAACCCGCTGCTGGTCGAGGGCCAGGCGCATGGCGGCATCGTCCAGGGGATCGGCCAGGCGCTCTACGAGCACGTGGCCTATTCCGAGGATGGCCAGCTCCTCTCCGGCAGCTACCAGGACTACGCCCTGCCGCGCGCCTCGGACGTTCCCGGCTTCGGCTTCCTCAGCCATCCGTCGCCATGCAGGACCAATCCACTCGGCGCCAAGGGCTGCGGCGAGGCCGGCTGCGCCGGCTCGCTGCCTGCCGTGATGAACGCCGTGGTGGACGCCCTGTCCGAATACGGCGTCACCCATATCGACATGCCGGCGACACCGGAGAGGGTGTGGCGCGCGATCGCGGAAGCACGCGCCGCCGCCTGAGGACGGCGGCCCCTGCCCGGCGCCGGAGGCCCATTGCCGCCTCCGGCGCGGGCGACCTTGCCGGTGCATGACCTTCCGCGCGATCTTGTGAGCATGCAGGCCCCCCCCGGAGCGCTAGCCATGTCGCGAAAGGCACCCGGGGCGCCGAGGGAGCCAAGGGGCGCGTGGACATTCCCACTTCGCTGAGCAGGGCGGAACCAACAACGAATCCGCCGCGCCCACAGGCGCGTGGCGTCGGCATCCGTGCCCATCTCGCACTGCTCGCACTGCTCGCGCTGCTTCCCGCCTGGGGCACTGCAGGCTTCATCGCCTGGCGCTTCGCCGAGGCCGAGCGGGCCCAGCTGGTGCTGACCGGCCTGGACGCGGCGCGCGACATGGCCACCGCGGTCGAGCGGGAGGTGGTGGCGCTGCGGGCCAGCCTCGCCGTCCTGGCCACCTCGCCGGCCCTGCTCTCGGAGCAGGCCGCTCCTTTCGCCCGCCAGGCTGATCTCTTCGCCAACGCCCAGGGGGTCAGCGTCCATCTGGAGTCGGCTCCGGTGCCCGATCCGCTCGCACGGGAAGAACCGGTGCCTGCGGTCTCCGGGCTGGAACGCAACCCGGAGACCGGCCGGCTCGTCATCACCTTCCGCCAGCCGGTGGAGCGCGGCCCTGGCCGCGAACCCGCGCGCCTCGTCCTCTCCACCGATGCCCTGACCTTGTGGTCGTCGATCCTGCAGCGGACCCGCCTTCCGCCGGGCTGGGTCGCCTCGGTGCTCGACCGCAACCACATCATCCTTGCCCGGACGCCGATGCCCGAGCGCTTCGTCGGTCGCCCCGTGCACCCGGACGCGCTCGCGGCCCTTGAGGCAGCCGGCGGAGCGGTGAGCGGCTGGCAGGTCGGCAGCACGCGCGACGGGCGGCCCGTGCACATCGCCTGGCGCGAGATCACCGGCCTGCCCTGGACCGTGCTGGTAGGGGTGCCGCGCGACGCGGTGGATGGCGCCCTGTGCCGGGCCATGATGCCGGTGGTGCTGACCGGCCTGCCGCTCCTGCTCGGGCTCACGCTCGGCATTGCCGTCTGGGGCAGGTGGCGCCTCGCCCGGCCGCTCCGCGCCCTGGCAGAGGCGGCGAGTGCCGTGGGCCGGGGCGGCGTTCCGGCCGTGCTGCCGACCTCCGGTGTGCGCGAGATCGATGCCGCCGGCGCCGCGCTGGTCGCCGCCGCCGAGGACCGGCGGGACCGCGAGGCCGAGAGCACCGCGCTCGCCGCGAAGCTGGAGGCAGTGCTGGAAAGCACCACCGACTCCGTTCTCGTGCTCGATCAGGACTGGCGAATCATCTACCTGAACAGCCGCGCACGCACGGTGCTGGGGCGCGGGCGCGAGCTGAGTGGGCGCTGCCTCTGGGAATGCCTGCCTTCCGGTGCCCGTTCGACGTTCGAGGAAGCCTTCCGCCGTGCCCTCGACAGCGGCATGCCGGTTTCGGCCATGGCCGAGCTCGGGCCTCACGGTCCCTGGCTTGCCGCCGATGCCTTCCCTGCGATGGAAGGACTGACCGTTTTCCTCCGCGACGTGACCAGCGCCCGTCGTGCCGAGCGGGCGCTCAGGGAGGGCGAGGCGCGGCTTAAGGCAGTGCTGGACCATGTCCCGCTCGGCGTCCTGCTGGCGGAAGCGCCCTCGGGTCGGATCACCCTGAGCAACCGGCGCCTCGCGGAGATGCTGGGCGTTCCGGAAGTCCGGGCAGAGCACATCGGCGGGCACGGCGGCATCCTCGTCTTCGACGCGGACGGACACGAGGTTCCGCCCGAGGCGCGCCCCCTCGCCCGCGCCGTGGCGGGGGAGACGCTGGTCAACGAGGAGTACCGCTACCGTCGCGCCGATGGCAGCGAGGTGTGGATCCGCGTGCGTGCCGCGCCGATTCGCGCCCCGAACGGGCGCGTCACCGGCGCCGTGGCGGCGCTGATGGAGATCGATGCCGAGCGGCAGGCCGCCGAGGCGCTGCGCGAGAGCGAGCTCCGCTTCCGAACCCTGGCCGAGGCGGTGCCGCAGATCGTCTGGTCCAGCGGCCCGGACGGGGTGGTGGATTACGTGAACCCGCGCTTCTTCGAGTTCGTTGGCCAGCCGCCGCGCGACCGGCCGGCCGGGTTGCGCCTGCCGATCCATGCCGACGACCTCGATGCGGTGCGCAGGGCCTGGAATGCTGCGCTGGACCAGGGTGCGCCCTACCAGGCCGAGTTCCGCCTGCGCCGCGCTGACGGCATGTGGCGCTGGTTCGTCGCCCGTGCCCTGCCGGCGCGAGGCCCGGAAGGCGACATCCGGCGCTGGATCGGATCCGCGACCGACGTGACGGAACTGATCGAGACGCGCGAGGCGCTGCAGCGGCAGGTGGCCGCGGAGGCAGCGGCGCGGCAGGCAGCAGTCGCCGCGGCCGAGGCGCTCGCCGCCTCCGAGATCCGCTTCCGGCGCTTCGCCGAGGCAAGCCCGGACGTTCTTTGGATCCTCGACGCGACCAGGGATCGGCTGGACTATGCGAGCCCCGCCTTCGAGCACATCTGGGGCGAGGCCCCCGATACCGGGGTCGGTCTCGCCGCCTTTGCCGGTGGCCTTGCCCCCGAGGACAGGGCGCGGGTCGAGGCGGCGCTCAAACGCATGCTGGAAGGCACTGTGACGGATCTGGAATACCGCATCCTCCGGCCCGATGGACAGCAACGCTGGGTGCGGGTGCTGGGCTTTCCCATCCGCGACACGGCGGAGCGTCCGGCACTGCTCGGTGGCTTCGTGCGCGACATCACCAGCCGCAAGGAGGCCGAGGAGCGGCAGCAGCTGCTGGTCGGGGAGCTCAACCACCGGGTCAAGAACACCCTGGCCACCGTGCTGTCGCTCGCGCGGCAGACGGCGCGGCACGGCAGCGCGGCGAGCAGCGCGGCGCCTCCCGTCAAAGCCTTCCTGGATGATTTTCAGGCCCGCCTGATGGCGCTGGCGCGCGGCCACGACCTGCTCACCGCCAGCACTTGGCGTGGGGCCATGCTGAGCGAGGTCGCGGCGGCCGCCCTCGCGCCCTGGCGTGGTGGGGGCGAGTCGGCGCGGGCCGCGCGTATCGCGCTGTCAGGCCCGGCGGTGTGGCTGGCGCCGAAGCAGGCGCTGGGTCTCGCTCTCGCGATCCATGAAATGGCCACGAATGCCGCCAAACATGGCGCTCTCGGGGCGCCGCAGGGGCAGGTGGAACTGGCCTGGCGGCGTGAGCCGGAGGGCTGGGTGGAGCTTCTCTGGACCGAGACCGGCGGCCCGCCAGCGCAGCCGCCGCAGCGAGAGGGCTTCGGGACGCGCCTGCTGCGCTCCGGCCTGCCCTCTGAACTCGGCCAGGGGTCCAGCGTGGGGCTCGACTACACGCCGGCAGGGTTCCGGGCCAAGATTCGGTTCCGGCCGGCACCGGAAGGAGAAGCAGCATGACGAGGCTCACGGGGCGGCGCATCCTGGTGGTGGAGGACGAGGCGCTCGTGGCAATGTTGGTGGAGGATGCCCTGCTGGACGCCGGGGCGACCATCATCGGCCCGGCGGCGACGGTGAGCGAGGCACTGGCCCTGCTCGACTCGGAGCAGCCGCATGCCGCGGTGCTGGACCTCAACCTGGCGGGCGAGACCTCAACGCCGGTGGCCGATGTGCTCGCCGCGCGCGGCGTGCCCTTCGTCGTCGCCACCGGTTATGGCGCGGACGGGTTGCCGCATGAGCACGCCCAGGTGCCGGTGCTGGCCAAGCCCTATGATCCGGACGAGCTGACGGCGACCCTGGGTCGGCTCTGCCGCTGAGCGGCCACCGGCGGCACCCGGATGCGGCAGCGTGCTCGGGCGGGGCCGGCGGCCCCGCTCAGCCGTGCCGTCATCCCGGTGGCGGCACCGACCCGCAGCATGGAAGCGCCCTCCGAATCAGGGCCGCGGCATGTGGACGGCGAGCCAGAGCGTGTCCGTATCCGGGTCCGTCCAGGCGACGCGATGGCGGCACCGGGCCGGAATCATCGCCCAGTCGCCCGGCATCAGCATGCGCTCGGTTCCATCCGCAAAGGCCAGGCGCGCCCGCCCTGCGGCCAGCAGCACGAACTCGTCGGCATCCTGGTCGTACCAGCGATCCGGCGGGTCGGCATGGGCGCGGGAGGCGATACGCTCCACGCGCGCACCGGCCGCGCCGGCGAGCAGCGTGGCGAAGCTCTCCCCTGCCGCAGGCGGTGGCGGCCCCTCGGCGAGGCGGCCAAAGCTCGGAGGCGAGACCGAACGATCCTGCATCCGCGCAGGGTGCCATGCCGCAGGGCATCACGCACGGGTGATGTGCTGGCGGGCCGCTATTCATGTCGGTATCGCGTTGCCCGGCGGGCAGGACATCGGGGGTCCGGATGGCATCAAGACGTGGCACCAGGCCGAAGGCAATGGCTCGCGCGGCGACCGTTCCGGTCGCGGTGGAGGAACCTGCGCCCCCAACGCCCGCCTCGCCGCCTGGCCTGCCCCGGCTCTACCATCTGCACCCGCTGCTGCTCGGTCCCCTGCCCGCATGGGACGCCGCCTTCGCCCAGGCGGCGAGCCTCGGCTTCGACACGGTCCTGCTCGCGCCCCCCTTCGCTCCAGGCAGCAGCGGCAACCTGTACCACCTCGGCGACCCGGATCGCCCGCACCCGATCCTCGAATCCATGGCGGACGCGACGGCGACCCTGGCGCTGCTGGCGGAGCGGGCGCGCGGACACGGGCTGGCACTGTTTCTCGACATCCTGCCGGCCCGGGTGGCCGCGGACGGCGCCCTGGCCGCGGCGGAGCCGGGCTGGTTCGAGGATGCGGCCGGCAGCGGCCCGCCCGACCCGCGCCGCCCGCCGCCGGACCGCGGTGCGCTGCGCCCGCGCTGGGACGATCCCGGCGTTGCCGATGCCCTCCATGGCTGGTGGGAGGACCGGCTCCGCCGCTGGGCCGCAGCCGGTGTCGCGGGCTTCCGCTGCAATGCGCCGGCCGAGGTGCCGGCGGCATTCTGGCGCCGGCTCACGGAGGCGCTGCCGGACTGTCGCTTTCTTGCCTGGACGCCCGGGCTGGCCGCGGAGGTCGTGCCGGGGCTGCGTGGCCTGGGCTTCGCCGGCGTCTTCGACAGCCTGGCCTGGTGGGATCTGCGCGAGAGCTGGCTGATCGAGGAGCATGCGCGGCTGGCCGCTGTGGCGCCCGTGCTGAGCACGGTGGAGGCACCCTTCGGCCCACGCCTCGCCGCACACTGGAAGGAGGGCTGGCTCGCCGAGCGCGTTGCCCGGCGCCATCTGCGTCTGGCCGCGGCGACCGGCGCAGGCCTGCTGGTGCCGATGGGTTTCGAGTTCGGCGCCCGCCGCCCGCTGGACCCCGCCCGGGACCGCCCGGGGGATTGGTCCTGGCTGGAGGCCAATCGGCCCTGCGATCTCTGCACTGAGATCCGCGCCGTCAACGCACAGCTGGCGGCGCGCCGGGGCGAGGCGACGGAACTGCGGACACTCGCCGGACCGGGTGCACCGATAGTGGCGCTGCTGCGCGCCGGGACCACCGATATGCGCCGGGATGAGGAGGCGACACTGGTGCTGGCCAATCCCGACCCGCACCGGGCTACGACCGCCGAGGCCGCTGGACTGCTGCCAGGCGCCGGCGCGTCCTTCGCCCGCTTCCGCCCGGCCTGGCCGGCCGAGGGCGAGGCGCTGACCCCTGAGACGAGCATCACACTCGACCCTGGCGAGGCGCGGCTGTTCCGCGCCGAAGCCCCCCGTCCGGTGCTGCACCGGGAAGCCCCCGTGCGGCGCAAGCGCGCCCCGGTGGAGGGCGAGGGCGCGATCGCAGCCGCCGCCTCGCCACGCATCGCCATCGAGGCCATCGCACCGGCAGTGGACGAGGGGCGCTTCGCGGTGAAGCGCGTGGTGGGCGAGGTGGTGGAGGTCACCGCCGACCTGATCATGGACGGCCATGAGCAGCTCAGCGCGGCGCTGCTGTGGCGCCCGGCCGACGAAGCTGGCTGGCAGGAGGTGCGCATGCGTCCGCTCGGCAACGACCGCTGGGCGGCTAGCTTCCCCCTGGAGCGCATGGGCCTGCACCTCTTTGCCGTGGAGGCGTGGTTCGACGTCTTCGCCAGCTTCCGCAGCGGGCTGGAGAAGAAGCACGAGGCCGGGCAAGCCATCGGCCTCGAGCTGGAGGAAGGACGTCAGCTGGTGGCCGCCGCGGCGGACCGTGCCGGCGGCGCGCTGGCGGAGATCGCCGCCCGCCTGGTGGCCGTGGAGGAGGCGGAGCGGCTGCACCTGCTGCTGGATCCAGCAACCGCGGTGCTGATGGCCGCGGCGGACGACCGCCCGCACCGCGCGCGCAGCGCCGAGATGCCGCTGGAGGCCGAACGCACCGGCGCACGCTTCGCAAGCTGGTACGAGATGTTCCCGCGCAGCCAGTCCGGCGACCCGCGCCGGCACGGCACCTTCGATGATGTCATCCGCCAGCTGCCGCGCATCCGAGCCATGGGCTTCGACGTGCTGTACTTCCCGCCGATCCATCCGATCGGCCACAGCCATCGCAAGGGGAGGAACAACAGCCTGACGCCCGGACCGGACGCCCCCGGCAGCCCCTACGCGATCGGCAATGAGCAGGGCGGGCACGATGCCATCCATCCGGAGCTCGGCACGCTGGACGACTTCCGCCGCCTGCGCGAGGCGGCCGAGGCGCAGGGGCTGGAGCTGGCACTGGACTTCGCCATCCAGTGCAGCCCGGACCATCCCTGGCTCAAGGAGCACCGCGACTGGTTCGACTGGCGGCCGGACGGCTCGCTGAAATATGCGGAGAACCCGCCGAAGAAGTACCAGGACATCGTCAACGTGGACTTCTACGCGCCCGGTGCCGTGCCCGGCCTGTGGCTGGCGCTGCGCGACGTGGTGCGCTTCTGGGTGGACCAGGGGGTGCGGCTGTTCCGGGTAGACAATCCGCACACCAAGCCGCTGCCCTTCTGGGAGTGGATGATCGCGGACATCCGCGCGCGCCATCCGGACGTCGTGTTCCTGTCGGAGGCCTTCACCCGGCCGAAGATGATGTACCGCCTGGCGAAGATCGGCTTCAGCCAGTCCTACACCTACTTCACCTGGCGCAACGAGAAGCGCGAGATCCAGGAATACCTGACCGAGCTGACCACGACGGCACCGCGGGAGTTCTTTCGGCCCCACTTCTTCGTCAACACGCCTGACATCAACCCGGTCTTCCTGCAGACTTCGGGGCGTGCCGGCCACCTGATCCGTCTGGCGCTGGCCACGACCCTTTCGGGCCTATGGGGCATGTACCAGGGCTTCGAGCTGTGCGAGGCCACACCACTGCCAGGACGAGAGGAATACCTCGACAGCGAGAAGTACGAGATCCGCGTCTGGCCCGATCGGCGTCCGGGCGACATCGTGGAGGAGATTACGCGCTTGAATGCGATCCGGCGCGCCAACCCG
>Ga0182741_1005237_pt1 | contig 12186 bp, 15 predicted proteins | sample eDN5th37CBELigOP_FD_128874 | JGI IMG/M metagenome (GOLD analysis project Ga0182741, IMG submission 128874) | Enriched Organic Plus compost microbial communities from Emeryville, California, USA - eDNA 5th pass 37_C BE-Lig OP (version 2) (version 2) ...
CAGAAGCTGCTCGGCGCCCATCTCGCCGAGAATCGTCCGGCTGTCGATCTTCGACGTCACCTGGAACGAGATCCGGGTCGGGAAATTCGCCTTGATCGTGCCGGTGATCACGTCCACCGACGGGCGCTGGGTCGCCAGGATCACATGGATGCCGGCCGCACGCGCCATCTGGGCGAGGCGCTGGATCGCGCCCTCGATCTCTTTTCCGGCCACCATCATCAGGTCGGCCATCTCGTCGACGATCACCACGATATAAGGGAGCTCGGACAAGTCCATTTCTTCTTCGGAGAAGATCGCCTGTCCGGTTCCTTTGTCGAAACCGACCTCTACGGTCCTTTTAATGACCTCGCCACGGGCCTTCGCTTCCGAGACGCGGGCATTGAAGCCGTCGATGTTGCGCACGCCAACGCGGGCCATTTTTTTATAGCGGTCCTCCATTTCACGGACCGCCCAACGTAAAGCAATGATTGCCTTCTTCGGATCGGTGACGACGGGCGTCAGCAGGTGCGGGATGCCGTCATAGACCGACAGTTCCAGCATCTTCGGATCGACCATAATCAGTCGGCACTGTTCCGGCGTAAACCGATACAACAAAGATAGGATCATAGTGTTGATAGCAACCGACTTGCCCGAGCCGGTAGTGCCAGCAAGCAGGAGATGGGGCATGCGCGCCAGATCCGCGATCACTGCCTCACCGCCGATCGTCTTGCCGAGACAGAGCGGCATCTTCTGCAAGGAACTCTGGAATTCCTCCGCCTCCAGGATCTGCCTCAGATATACAGTTTCGCGCTCCTCGTTCGGCAACTCGATGCCGATAGCATTGCGACCAGGGATGACTGCAACGCGAGCCGAAACCGCACTCATCGAGCGCGCGATATCTTCAGCCAAGGCAATAACCCGGGACGATTTAACGCCCGGTGCTGGCTCAAACTCATAAAGTGTGACAACGGGGCCCGGATGAACGTGGACCACCTCACCCCGGACGCCGAAGTCGCGAATGATCTTCTCAAGGCGCCCGGCGGCTTCTTCGAGGACATCCTCGGTGATCACAACGTCGTCTCTAACCGGGGGCTCTGCCAAAAAGCCGACATCCGGGAGTTGGTATGCCCAAGCCTCAGGTGCGGGCAGGCGCGGGAAAGGAACAATGGTTGCACTCAGCACCTCCACTGTCTCCGTTTGCGATAGGATATCAGCGTCCAGTGGACCATCGCTCAGCACTGGTGCTTCATCGTCGACCGGCGGACCGGCATCGTTCGTCTCGCAGGAGACCTCCAACGACCCAATCTCTTCATCGGCTTGAGGCTCGGCCAAGTTCCCGTCGACAAAGACGGGTGCGGACTCGCCAGCTAGCATTTCTCCCTGTTCCACAGCCAAAGGCTCGCTCCGATCTGGTTGAGCTTCGTGAGAAGCAACCGCCACCTCGTATTGTGGCCAAGCTTGCTCCTGCTGATAGAGCGCGACGAACGAAGGATCGATGCCCACCTCCTTTAGTACCTCGGCAACCTCCTGGGCAAAGCTCAAGGCTCTGTTTTGAGGTGGTTTTTCGACGCGCGTTGTACGCCCGTAGGGCGCAGCCTGCTTCAAGGTGGTATCCGACGTGGATAATGGCAGCGATTGCGCCCGGCCGTTCAGTAGACGCCACGAGTACGAAATAGCAGTCGAGCTCACCCAGCGATTGTCCGTTGCTGCAGTCTCAGCCTTATCCGCAATGCTCTGGGAGTCTGGTAGTATCTGGGCAATCGCCGCTTCAGTGTGATGGTCGGGTTTTTGCGCTGGAAGAGCCATGAAAGATGAAGTGTCCTGAATTGTTCTTTGTGTTGGGCGATCAGGTGTTGGGTCGGTGCAAGGCATTGGTTTTGCTGCGCGGGTCTCCTCAGGTTCCTGGCGGGGAGGTTCGCTCGCGAGAAGCTGCTCGATTCTGCGCTGAACCGATGCCTCGAAATCCTTCGAGGAACGATCAAATAACATTGCGCGCGTGCGCTTCGGGTTTCCCGCTAACGGATCTTTCGGGCGTGGAACGAGGTTGGGCGTACGTGTAGCGACGAGGTTCTTGTCGAGCACAAATGCGCGCCACCACCCCGGTTCGGGCATGCCAGCCGCGGCCCATGGATTCGCAAGTGGCAGTTCCGGTTGATCGAGCGGATCTGCCGCAGCGTGTTGCTCCTGGCTCGATGCCAAAGTATCAATTTCGCGCCTTGCTTCTGGATTCGGGCGGAGGCTTAAAAGTGGCTGTCGCATCATCACAGGTCATTCTTCTGTTGAGACAGCGTTCGAATGACGCTCAGAGACAACCTAGGGCGTGAGGGTAAACATGCGGTTAGGCAGGCCCAACCATTGACGTTATGTCATTAGCTGCCGACGGTGCCGTATTTGGCTCGTTGCTTCGATTGAACTCACACTATATTGCGGGCGATCCTTCCATATCTGTGGCAGCATGTTTGACTTTGAATTTACACTAGGGCTGACCTAGACCACCCCATTGACTGGTCCACCTTGAAGTATGTGTTGAGGCAGACAGGAGGACCGCACTGTCCAGGAAGCGCCACAAGATTGAAGAGATTGTCGCCAACTTACGCTAGGTCGAAATAATAGTCTCACAAGGCCAATCCGTTGCCAACGCCGTTCACGCAATCGGCGTGACGGAGTGACTTATTACCGATGACGGCAGGAGTTCGGTGGGCTCAAATCAGTTCAATTCAAGCGCCTGAGGGATCTGGAAGCGGAAAACGCCCGGCTCCGATGCGCAATAGCAGACCTGACGCTGAACAAGCCGATTTTGAAAGAGGCCGCCTCGGGATCCGAAGCGCAGCGTCAGCAGAACTTCTGAGCCCCGCCCGTCGCCGCGCCTGCATCGATCGTGTCCGATCCACGCTGAAACTGTCCGAGCGGCAGGTCTGCCGTGTGCTCTGGCACCATCGTTCGACTCAATGGCGTTTTCCACGAGGGCGGGACGATGAGGAACGGCCCACCGCCGACATCATCGCACTCGCTCGTCAGTGTTGCTCGATGGTGCGATCTTCTATTCGCTCAAGGAGGCGCAGGTCGTGATTGAGATTCGGCGACGCCACCACAACACTCTCAGGCTTCATGGATCACTCGGATACGAGCCGTCGGCGCCGGGGGTGTTCGTGTCCGCCACGTCGGCGCGGGCGGCGTAGCGACTCCATCAAGCCCCGCCGCCCGCGCTGGCGGAGAGGCAATCACTCCATTAGCATTCCAACCGGACCACTCCGTAGGGCGGATCACACCTATGTCCGCGTCGGCCAGAGTATCGCGGTATGGGTCCGCAGGCTAAGATCGACCACCCCGACGTCCAACCGAACCATGGCTGGCGCCACCGTTTCAAGACCATCGGTCGCAGATGCGGGATAGACACGGCGTTGCTTGACGCAATCCAAGGCCACGCGCAGGCCAACGAGGGTGGTTCCTATGGCGAGTTTCCTTGGGACGCACTGGAGCCCGAAATCGACAAGCAACCCCGGTATAAGGTGGTTGCTGCCGAGGCGCCTGACCGTCGCAAGACCCGGCGCAGCAAAGACCAATCTAACAGTCCTTCGCCAGAAGCGCCGGAAGTTGCGGTTTAACTGCTGGACCGGCAGGTTGTAGATTTTCCCGCCCGGGTCAGGGTGGCGCCCGTTCCTTTGATCCAGAACTCCACATCGCCGTGGGTGTACCGACCGCCATCCGCCGAAATGGCCTGCGGGAGCGTCGTCTCCGCCGGCGATCCGGCATAAATTAGCCTGACCGATCCCATTGAGGCGCTTGGCGGAGAGAACGTGGCCTGTAGCTTGGTCCCGTCTGTGCAAGTGTAGTGAACAGGTTTGGGCTCTTGGGCGGCCGCCCCAGCGCCGGCGCCCACCAACAGAAGCGCGGTCAAGACTATCCTGCCTGGGACACGGGTTGCGTCGATCATGAGACGATCCCTCACTTGCCCGCCGCCTTGCGCAAGGCGGTGTTGATCCGGTCCTGCCATCCCGGGCCGTCCTGCTGAAAGTATTCGAGCACCTCCTGGTCAATCCGTAGCGTGACGGTCTCCTTCACACCCGGAATGGCCGGAGCCTTGGGAGACGCCTCTATCGGCTTTGTTGTCACCTTCTTGAAGACAGCCTCGGCTGCTTTGAGGGGATCGCTGGGGCGTCGCCCGCCTGATGATCTCGACAAGTCTTCCTCCCGATGAACCGTTGCCTCTCAAACCATTGCGGACACCTTGAGGAACTTCAAGCCCATCCTGACCCTGCCGGGCGCTGTGGGCAGGCCTCCATCACCGCCGTGGTCGGTGGTTGACCCAGACTGTCGCCTGCATGCTGGTCCAGGCCGACAGCACCAGGAACTCGTGTCACTGGCCGTCAGGCGCCAGAAGCCGGCGAACATCGTAATCGGCGGCTTCGCCCGATAGAGCCAAGGTCCTGCCTGGAGGAGCGTTTGGAGCTTCGCCGTGCTGGGGTGACAAACGGATCCGCCGCTCCTCGCCCGAGGTATAGAGCATGCCGTCGCATGGGCCTCCCACGCACCGGTAGGTTCGCTCCTGCGCTGCCATTGCGATCTTCTCCCTACACCGTGCGTAAAGCCTCGCAGTCCTACAAAACAACGTAGTGCTCATCTTGGAGATCCGCTTCAGCGGGTCAACACCGCATGGTGCGCCATCGGTACAGTCCCCAGGTGATGCCTGCCACCTGCGCCGAGGGCTCCTCGACGATGTTCCGCAAGGCATCGTTGACGAGGGCCCAGCCCTGAAACCTTCGCCTCAGACCGGAACGTCCTGCTGCCAGCCAGCGTTGGCGAAGCGTGGCCTTTCAGATGACCGGAGACCTCCGATGAGCCTCAAGCGCACTTTGGGTTGCATCGCCAAGTGAGCGGCATGCAGGAATTGGAGGATTCTGCTCCGGCGATGCCGCTAACACCCGATCGATACCCAGGAGAGACTGTTGCCACCATCCGGATTGGCACCGCCGCCTGGAGCATCCCGAAGGAGCATGCAGCCCCCTTCCCGGCCGCGGGAACCCACCTGGAGCGCTACGGTGCCGTCCTCAACGCGGTCGAGATCAACTCGTCGTTCTATCGCCCGCATCGAACGGCTACCTACGAACGCTGGGCGGCCTCGGTGCCGGACGCCTTCCGCTTCGCCGTGAAGGTGCCGAAGACCATCACCCACGAACGCCGCTTGAAGGACGCGGGCGACCTGCTCGACCGCTTCTTGGCGGAGGTGGGAGGCCTCGGGCCCAAGCTCGGGCCGCTGCTGGTCCAACTGCCCCCGAGCCTGAGCTTCCAGCTTGGCATTGCTGACCCCTTTCTGAGGGAGCTGAGGAGGCGGGTCGCGGGCGGCGTCGTCTGCGAGCCCCGCCATGCCTCCTGGTTCGTGCCCGAGGTCGAGGCCCTGCTCGACGGGCTTCGGATCGCCCGTGTGGCTGCGGATCCGGCTCCCGTCCCGGGCGCTGACGAGCCGGGTGGCTGGCGCGGCCTCTCCTACTTCCGTCTGCACGGCTCACCTAAGATCTACTACTCGGCCTATAGCATGGAGTACCTGACGGCCATCGTGGACATGCTCGCGAGAGATGCGGCCGCCGGCGTCGAAACCTGGTGCATCTTCGACAACACGGCGGCCTTCGCGGCAACCGGTGATGCACTCACGGCCAGAAGGCTGGTGCAGGCTTGATGCCGCCGGGCCTTCGAGGTCGCCCGCGACAGCGCCGGCAACGTGCCGCCCCTGCGCTCGATTTTCCCAGGCCAGATGGCCCCGTGGCGTGCATGGCCGATGGCGAGCGCGAGCCGATCCGAATGCGCTGGGGCTCCCCCCGCCGCAGAGGGTCGGCACCCAACCGGTCACCAACGTGCGCAACGTCGCCTCGCCGTTCTGGCAGCCCTGGCTGAAGCCGCAGCATCGGGCGCTGATGCCGATGTTCATTTTCAGCGAGTACGCTGACACCAAGCCGCGCAAAACACAGGTCTGGTTCGCCTTAAACAAGGATCGGCGTGCGCGGCACTAAGGCCGAGCCGGTCGAGGGCGAGCACCTGCTCTATTCGTTTCTCACCTGCGCGCCGAACAGCGTCATCGGGCCGATCCACCCGAAGGCCATGCCGGTGATCCGGATGACCCCGGAGGAGTCTGAGACCTGGCTCACCGCCCCAGCCGAGGAAGCGCTGAAGTTGCAGCAACCGCTGCCCGACGAAGCCGTTCAAATTGTCGCCGAAGGTGCAAGATCGGATCAACCGGAGGATGGCCAGTCGGCCGGCCGAAAACGTCCGCAGCGCGATGCGACTCGCTGACGTCAAGTTGCCGAAGCTCAAGGCGGACATCGACGCGGAGAAGACCACGCAGAAGGGTGTGCTTCCGACCAACATCTCTCCGTACTCGGCAATCGTGCAGGCGCTGCTATGGGGCGAGCAGGACCGGATGCGTGCCGCGCTCTAGGACCCTAAGCGCCGTGAGAAGATCCTGGTGACCGCCGAAATGGACTTGCCGGACTGGCTGGGCCCCGAGGCGGACTGGGTCAACGTCATTCGGGTGAAAGACGCTGACGTGATCTGGGCTTAAGCGGCTTCCGAGCAATATAGGCGTATTTCCGCCTCACTGCTTATTCGGCCCAAAGCAGGCTCGTCGTTTTCAGGAATTCCGGGCGGTTGTTCACCAGGCTCGAAGCTAATGTCGCAACAGGTTCGATGATTTGCTTGGGAGGTGATTCACCGACGTATGGTCGACCGAGGCACCGCGCTCAGCCATGATCTCTTCCAAATTTTCGGAGGCCGAGATTGTAGGCCAGGTACTACCGCACGCAGAGTAGGATCACCGACTGATCAAAATGCCCGCCCTTGAACACGCTACCCTCCGTCTCTGGGCCAATGCAAGATTAGCAGAAACTCTGGAACAAATTGTTGCGACAGATCCCTTGTTCCCACCCCGTTTGCGCGCCTTCTAGAATCCGCTCTCCCGAACCAAGACCGTCACAAAACGCCTCCATGCCTGCCTGAGAAGGCTTTCCGGTTTTCCATTCAGGTGAACAATACCGATCCGGACCTTAGAAGGTGCCGTCGAATGAGCCGGCTGCAAGGTAACGCGATAGACCGGCAATTCTGGAATGATCGCTTCATCCGGACCCTGCCGCGATGCAATCGGGCCACCGTTGACGGAGGCCAGCTCCGGATGAGACATCGATCGCACGGCGGTCTCATCGACGGAGACGATTGTCGCCGAGACCTTCGGGACGGCGGCATCGTGCGGAATGAACGTCGCCGGCTCGTCGCGCCTCACCCTGGCAAGATCGGTCTCATCCACATAGGCCTCGATGCGGTCGTTCGAAAGGTCGGCAATGGAGGCGAGCTTTTCTCCGAGCTTTACCCATTCGCCCGGCGACAAGGGATCGGCGATTTCGACGACGGTCCCGGAGACGGGAGCCTTGATGTTGAGGCGGCTGAGCTCGACGGCGAGAGCGTTGCGTTCGGCTTTGGCGCCGTCCCACTCGCGCATCAGGATTCGTGCGCGGGCGAGCGACTCGGCGTCCTGGGGCGCCGCGGCGATCTGATCCGCGAGGGTTCGCACTTTTCGTTCCGCCTGCTCCGCCTTGTAGACGAGGTCGGGCGAGGCGATGCGGAACAGGACGTCGCCTTCCGAGACCCGGTCTCCGGCCTTCACACCGATCGCGACGATCTGACCGGCCGAATGCGCGAAAACATCGGAGCGGACCTGAGCGATGAGAAGGCCCGGCGCATGGATGCTGCGGGGCCACGGAAAGACGATGGCGATGAGCGCAAGAGCCGTGATCGAGAGCGTCACAATCGTCTGGCGGTTGAGTGTCATGGATTCGCGCCGACGCCCCCAGGTGACGAATTCTCTGACGATCGGGCTCACGATGAACCACCAGAGCTCGACGACGAAAAGCGCTATGCCGAGCGCCTTGAAGAACATGTGATAGACGAGGAACGCAATGCCGAGGAAGAGGACGAGCCGGTAGATCCAGGTCGTGACCGCATAGGCGATCAGGATCCGGCTCATGGTCCTCGACCAGGTTTCGGGCGGAGGATCGCCGAACCCGAACATGACCTCGCGCAGGAAATTGGCCGGCCCCCACGAGGTGGTCCGATGTCAATGTTAGTGCATGATCGGTCGTGACGCTACGGTTGGGGTGGCCGGCGGAGCTGGCTGGGGTTGCGCAGCCGGCCATAGCACTGTCTCCGGTGCGGGTGGTTTGTAGCCGAGCGATGAGTGCGGGCGGATGGTATTGTAGTGATGCCTCCAGCTTTCGATCACGATCTGGGCTTCCTTGAGGGTGTAGAAGATCTCACCATTGAGGAGCTCGTCGCGAAGTTTCGAGTTGAAGCTCTCGCAGTAGCCGTTTTCCCATGGGCTGCCCGGCTCGATATAGGCAGTTTTGGCCCCCACCGCATTGATCCAGTTCCGAACGGCTTTAGCGATAAATTCCGGGCCGTTGTCTGACCGAACATGGCCCGGGATGCCGCGCAGGATGAACAGGTCCGAGAGCACATCAATGACATCGACGGCTTTCAGCTCTCGGCTCACCCGGATCGCCAAGCATTCGCGCGTGAACTCGTCGATGACGTTGAGCATGCGGAACTTGCGCCCACTGTGCGTGCGATCCTCAACGAAGTCGTAGGACCAGACGTGGTTGGGATACTCCGGCCGCAGACGCACGCACGATCCGTCATTGAGCCAGAGCCGGCTCTTCTTGGGTTGCTTGTGTGGAACTTTCAGCCCCTCCCGTCGCCAAATCCGCTCGACCCGCTTGCGGTTCACCCTCCAGCCCGCCTCCCGCAAAAGAGCGGTGATGCGCCGGTAGCCGTAGCGGCCATATTGGAGGGTGGTCTGCCCCCACAAAAGTGGTCCTCCCTGATGTATGGCTTTGAGCCAGATGGAGGACGAGAGAATGAGCAAGAAGCGACACACAGCCGAGGAAATCGTCGCGAAGCTACGGCAGGTTGATGTGCTGACCGCGCAGGGCCGCACGGTGGCCGAGGCGATCCGGCAGATCGGTGTCACAGAGGTCACGTATTATTATCTATGGACGGCTCTCCCGTTGCAAGCAGAATTGGCTCTGATCGGCGTTGGTCAGTTGCAAACATCTATCCGGCGTCACCCTAAGGGCGCCCAAATGGCGAATCCGCTCGCGCACGCCTCTATAGCTGGTCGGCCTCAGGGGCCGCGATAATACTCAGGCTCGTTGCGCGCCGGTCCGACCTGTGCCTTTCATTTGCCTCTCATGCTCGCAATGCGGGTGATGCCTTCAGGCTGCAGCGCGGTACGGCTCGCCCGTTCGCAACACGGCCCAGATGATCCGTGCTGTCTTGTTGGCGACCGCAGCCGTGGCTCGGTTGAAGCCGCGTCGCTCCCGAAGCTGGTTGACCCACTGATTGGCCGGATCTGTCTTGCCCGGCGCGGTTCGCACGACCGCTCGAGCCCCATGGACGATCATGGCTCTGAGCGGTTGAGATCCTCTCTTCGAGATTCCCATCAGCACGCGCCGGTCGCCGCTGGAGTGCTGGCGTGGGACCAGGCCGAGCCAAGCTGCCAGATGGCGGCCATTCTGGAACTCCGAGCCATCGCCGATGGCAGCGACCATCGCGGTTGCCGTCTTTGGCCCGACCCCTTTGATCCTGGCGATCCGCTGACAAGGCTCGCTGGCGCGGAACACGCGCTCGATCTTCTGGTCAAAGGATCGGATCCGCCGGTCGAGATCGCAGAACAGATCGTAAAGTGAGGTGGCTCGGTTTGTCTGAACAGTGTTTTCGGTTCGCTAAGTGGAGCGTCTGCCGGGTTAGGCCGCCGCGCGTTGCGGCAGCGAATTGAAGTAGGCCTGATCGGGCATGCTCCGGTCAAGGCTCGAATGAGGCCTCCGGCTATTGTAAAAGGTCAGATAGCAGCCGATCGAGGTGCGGGCCTCGGATACGCTGTCATAGGCTTTCAGATACACCTCCTCGTATTTGATGCTGCGCCACAGGCGCTCGACAAAGACGTTGTCGCGCCAGGCGCCCTTGCCGTCCATGCTGATCGCGATCTTGTTCTTGAGCAGCACACTGGTGAAGTCGTGGCTGGTGAACTGACTGCCTTGATCCGTATTGAAGATCTCAGGACAACCGTAATTGCGCAGTGCTTCTTCCACCGCCTCGATGCAGAAGGCTGCCTCCAGGGTGATGGACAGTCGCCAGGCCAGCACGCGCCGGCTGAACCAGTCGACCACCGCCGCCAGATAGACGAAGCCGCGCGCCATGGGAATGTACGTGATGTCCATGGCCCACACCTGATTAGGGCGCGTCACCGACAGCTTGCGCAGCAGATAAGGATAGATCTGATGCCCTGGCGCCGGTTTGGAGGTGGTGGGCTTGCGGTAGAGCGCCTCGATGCCCATGCGCTTCATCAGCGTGGCGACATGCAGGCGTCCGATCGTGAAGCCCTCCGCCTTGAGTAGATCGCGCAGCATGCGGCTGCCTGCGAACGGGAACTCCAGATGGAGTTCATCCATCCGCCGCATCAGGGTCAGATCAGCCGCCGGGACAGACTGCGGCTGATAATACAGGCTGCCGCGGCTGATCCCGAGTTCCTCGGCCTGCCGGGAAAGCGGCAGGGCATGTGAGCGGTCGATCATCGCTTTGCGCTCGGCAACAGTCCGGCTTTGCCGAGCGCGCTTTCCAAAAAATCGTTGGCCAGGGTCAGCTCGCCGATCTTGGCGTGCAGGGTCTTCACATCCACCGGCGGGGCGTCAGCTCCCGCCTTGGGCTCAGTCCCGAATACCCCGGCGGCTCCGTCGAGGAGCTGGGCCTTCCACTGAGTGATCTGGTTGGGGTACACATCGAACTGCTGGGCCAGTTCGACCAGGGTCTTCTCGCCCTTCACGGCGGCCAGGGCCACTTTGGCCTTGAAAGCCGGAGAGTGGTTCCGGCGCGGTCGCTTGCTCATCGTCTCTCCTGTTCAGCAGCCATTCTGGCCGCTCTCAGGCAGAAACTCCACTTAGCCCGCTGTTCAAATTTCCCGAGCCAGCTCTGCGTTTGATGGCGCGGTGATCCTGCTCGATGCGGTTATTGAGGTACTGACTCTGCCTGATCCTGATCGGCTTGAGCCTGCGTCGAGAACGGTCCTGAAGACGGTTCTCGGCATCACACGACAGGATGGCTTCCCGATTGGTCTGGCTGCCGTCGATGACGATCCGCTCAGGCCGGCCGTGCCGCTTGAGCGCCTTGCGCAAAAACCGCTTGGCAGCAATGAGATCTCGTCGTTCACTGAACCAGAACTCAACCGTGTCGCCGTTGCTATCGATTGCCCGGTAAAGATACTTCCAGCGTCCTCTGACCTTGATGTATGTCTCGTCGATGTGCCACTTTCCGGTAACGTCTCGCTTGCGGGCATTGAAGCGCCTCAGAAGTTCGGGCGAGTACCGGACAACCCATCTGTGAATGGTCGCATGATCGACGGAGATGCCGCGCTCGGCCATCATCTCTTCGAGATCGCGCAGACTGAGGCTGTAGGCCAAATACCACCGGATGCAGAGCAGGATTACCGAACGATCAAAAGGCCTGCCCTTGAACACCACGCCCTCCACTACTGTGACGGAGGTCTCAGTAGCTGAAACTCTGAAACAAACTGTTTGCGACATATCCAAGCGAAGTCGGCTCGACTTCTCGTTCCATGCCGGAGCTTAGTAACTGTTGAACTGCCAGGTGAGATTGCCCTTGAGAGCATGGTCCTGGGCGCGCGATCCGATCTGGCCGCTGTAATGCACCCCCAGGCTCAAGCTCCGGCTGGCCTGCCAGTCGAGACCCGCCTCGGCCACCAACCCGTCCCGGTCGAGCGGCACCCCGGAGATCACAAACGGGCTCACGCCCCCGGCAAACGCCACAAGCGCCTGCGGCTCGACATCGCCGTAGGCATGCCGCCAGCCCAGAAGCGCCTTCACGGTTAGCGGCACCTCTGTACTCAGCCGCGCTTCCGCCCTGATCCCCAACGTCGTGGTGCCAAGCTCGTAGGTGCGCCCGAACCCGGTCAGCGCGGCCGCCCCGCCCTGCTCCTGGAAGCCGTCGGTCGACAGCCGCAGCACGGACGCGCCGACAAACGGCTCGAGCGCCAGCGCGCCGAAGCCGAGCCGGTAGCCGAGCTCGCCGAAGGCCTGCAGGGTCGAACCGTCATAGGAGGCTTTGACCGCATCGGCATAGCCCGGGAACGTGATGGTGCGGCTCAAGTCGATG
>Ga0182741_1005238_pt1 | contig 12185 bp, 5 predicted proteins | sample eDN5th37CBELigOP_FD_128874 | JGI IMG/M metagenome (GOLD analysis project Ga0182741, IMG submission 128874) | Enriched Organic Plus compost microbial communities from Emeryville, California, USA - eDNA 5th pass 37_C BE-Lig OP (version 2) (version 2) ...
GCTCTCTCAGCAGCGGCTCTCTCAGCAGCGGCTCTCTCAGCAGCGGCTCTCTCAGCAGCAGCCCGTTCAGCAGCGGCCTTCTCAGCAGCAGCCCTCTCAGCAGCGGCTCTCTCAGCAGCAGCCCGTTCAGCAGCAGCCTTTTCTGCAGCAGCCTTTTCAGCAGCAGCCCGTTCAGCAGCGGCCTTTTCCGCAGCGGCCTTTTCAGCAGCGGCCTTCTCAGCAGCAGCCTTTTGAGCTGCAGCCTTTTCAGCGGCAGCCTTTTCGGCAGCAGCTTTCTCTTTCTCTCGTGCCAGTGCAAGTTCTGCCTCTTTGATCTTATCAGCAGCTGCCGAAGACGGAGTCGAGGTTGATGCTGGGGCTGATGCCGTGGCTGTAGACGAAGGAGTCGCGGGTGCAGCAGGTGTCGGCTTCCGTTGAGCTTCTGGATCATTGAATCCATACTTTCGGAAGTGGTCTTCGTAATCCTTCCTGCAATAAACCTTGTTGTTGACACAGCAGAAGGCGCTGAGCTTGAGGACGCATTTACATACGACGCACACAAAGCACTTGTTGTGGAAGAGCTTACCCAGGGCAGTGAGGCGCTCGTTGTTGTATACTGTCTTACCACACTCGGCACACTTGTTATCCTTGTGTTCAATTCGATCGAAGCCACCCGGTTTCTCTGTTGGCTGGATCATCTGGTTAAGGTACTGCTCTTTGTCAGGAATGGGCGAATCCTCGATCTCGGTGCGCTTCAGTGTAATCACGACGTCGTTGTGAGGTCCACTGAGTAGAAGCATACCATCATACTCGACAACGCCACGCTTCTTGGCTGCCACTAGCGTGCCGGAAATGGCCTCGAAAGTATTCTGAGTGATGTCGTAGAGATGGCCAAAATAAATTGTTGAGTTCTTTCCCTCCTTCAAGATAACTGCGATGAGCTTGCGGATCTCCTTATCAACCCAGCGAATCGCTTGTACACGTCGGTTGTAGAGGTCCTCTGCATATAGCTTTTCTTTCTCCTCGACCGCCTCCTGGCTGAAGAGTTTTTGTCGTGCTGCGGCTACGGAGCTCATTTTGGTTTGGGTCTTTGCTCAGATCTCTGATCTGATGCTCAGGGGCAAGATAAGGTACACCTAGGAGTTCCGCTTTACACAGTCGGGAACCGACTGATCAGTTGGTAATCGGGGATGTTCGGATTGAAGAGTATACAAGGTGAGCACTGGGTAGTGGGGTGGATAGCAACTAATGCGAGCTGGATAATACCCCCAGAAGCGGCATAGCACTACCAGATGGACAGAACGCATGTGTTGCCTGGGAGTATCCTGGGCACGCGAACAGGAGTTTCAGTCTCAGAAGGTTTGACGCATTATACTCGTTGTGCATATGCCGAGTGGGAGTTTACTCCTTAGATCTCGAGAGATAGAGTAATTTAGAACCGAATGAATATACTGGGCAGTCACAGCATCTATCCCACCGCGCGCAATCAATACCTAGTCGAGAAGATTCTTTTGCAAGATCGGTCAGACTGTCGGAGGGTGGATGATATTACTGACAGCTTTTTTCGATCAGCATAGCTGCGCAGCGGAGAGAAGAATGCGTATGAGACCCAGACACCTGCTACCCTACGGTATGCATCCACTTTATTCGGATGTGTCGCGCGTAGATCATCGCTCGCCGAGATTACTGACCCTTGCGCCATGAGCTGGTTGGTAGTTCTGTAGAGTCCTTTGAGATGTTGCCATGTATGGTGTACAAATTAAAGCCGACGAGTTCGTAGATCAGTAACTGCAAAAGCTATATTCTCGAAAGTAAATGGCGATGATGGCAAATGCATAGCCTCTTGAATTCGACCATTCAGCTGTGGCACAGTGTTCTCAAAAAATGACGAAAATACCCAGAGAAAATCAGGAAAAATGCTGAAAAAACACCAGAAAATCGAGAAAAATACGAGAAAATCCCCAGAGGGTGGGGAAGAAGAGACTCCCGACCAACGACTTTTGGAGGCAGGGAAAGCGATATGCGCGGTGTGCTGCGTCTGTGTGAACAAAATCATTTTGTACTTGGAAGTGGTTTGCGTCATTCTAGTTGATTTACACTCTCGGAAGTCTATGGGAATACCCGTATTTTCGATGCAATATGAGCCACAGCTTCCACTTGGACGAGTGGCAAACTCATATTTGCTGCGTTTACCACCGTTCGCGCCGGCCAAACCCCTCTTTTCCAAGTCGCCTTAGGTTGCTATCGTCTTATACTACACATTTATCTCGTCATGTACTAACCCCACGCGCCTCTCTTCCCTCAAACTCACACCCACAGATGAAGGCTCAAACCCTCATTGTTCTCATCTTGGCTGCGCTCTTCATCGCTGTTGTCAGCGCTGAGCGCAACGCCACCGCCCCTGCTGCACCTGCTGCACCTGCTGCAAACGGTACGGCACGTGCGGCACCTAAGAAGCGTGCTCGCAAGCCCGCTACCATCCTTCCTCCTCCTCAGGTCCCCAAGCCTGTGAAGCAGGCCGATGGTTCTCTCCTCTACCCTGCCAAGGTCGTTGACCCCAACGCTCCTCAGGCTCTCTACCTCGGTGATGGTGATGCCTTCCGCACCGTTCCCGTCCAGGTTGTCCACAGCTCGGACTACGGCATGCCCCCCGCTGCTGTTCCTGTTCTCCCCCCTATTCCTACTCTTGAGCCTGTTGTGAACCGCCGTGCTATTCGCCGCGTCACCAAGTCGCTCGAGCTCCTCGACCGTGCTTACGACGCACTCTCGGCTCACCTCAAGCAGCTCGCTGCTATGCGCGCCAAGGTTCAGGCCAAGCTTGAGTACCTCCAATCCAAGCACATCGATGCTGGCTACGTTCTCTTCCCTCACCCTGAGAACGACAACCAGCCCGTTGTTCCTGACCAGGTCAAGGGTCTCCTCCGCAGCTACCTTATCAACTCTCTCTCGGAGAAGGACGCCGTCGCTAAGAAGGGCGAGGTTACTCCCGAGGATGTTGTTGCCTTGATTGAGGCTGAGGGCGAGGTTGAGGCTGAGGCAGAGGCTGAGGCTGACGTTGAGGCTGAGGCTGATGAGGAGGCTGAGGTTGAGGCTGAGGCCGAGGCTGAGGCTGAGGCTGAGACCGAGGAGATGGATGCCTAAATGATGACATCATGCCTGGGTATACCACAGCACAACGGGGTGAACACACCTGCGTTGAGTAACAAGCATTCACGCAGAGGTTAAGTTTGCCACAGCCTACAACTGGCGTTAGTTCATCCTAAGCTTGCTCTTGTCGAATACAATGTACCCTCAATCATAACATCCCATTTACATCCCAGCGAGTGCGCTAAATAAGTTTCATTTAAATTATGACGAGCGCGTTGAGACATAGATGTCAAAGACCATGTTTATTATCGAAGGTTCATAGAGTCTACTCTGCTTGACGGACTAACTGGTCACCCCTCTATACGGAAAGCGTTATAGTGGGCTTGCACGGATTGTGCTGACTGCTTGGTGGCGATATTTGGATCAATAACTCAGTATCTGAAGTTGTAGCCATGAAACAGTGCACGAGTCCGACCAACAAACTGGCTTCGTAGACTAAATGCAATATAGTCGTAAGTAGTCATGAAAGGAACTTACTCTTGTTGCATCTCCAATGATGCCGCCAGGGCAGCTTGACTAGCCAGCTCCTGTTCCCATTTCTGTTCATGAACTGCGACAACGTCGAGGGTGCAGTCAAATGCAAAGTTCTGGGTCTCAACGTAGGGTCGGCACAGCTCATGTCGGTCATGCATGTGACGCCAGAGCGCGAACATCTCTGCTGCGACCTCCTCGCTTAAGGGGTAGCCATCCGAGTCGAAAAGCATGTACTGAGGGAAGTCCAGAGGGCAATTAGAGTGGTCCCCTCGGTTGTGAGCATCGACTTGGTCACGGGCAAGGCGCTCTTCTGCGGTGCAGCCAAAACCGTACTCTGGAAGACAGAGCTCGTGACCACCCTCCGGGCAAAAGCTGGCAGCGTTCTTCATCTTTGCATGACGACGATGCCATTCCGCATGAGCATGACGCCATTCTGCAACTGAGCGCTCGATCTCTTCCTCGGGATAGCCCGCACGGCGCATGAGCTCGATTTCGGACTGAGGGTAGTCAGGACCGCAGGAGTGGTGCTCACCACCAGAGTGGTAAATGGTTGCCTTGTAATCCAAGGAGCCTTCATTGAAGCAACGTCGGCAGCAGACACCACCATCGTTCATCTCAGGTGGCTGACGGCCAATAAGCAGGCACCGAGCACACTCCTCTTCCTCGACACCCTCAGCTTCGTCAAGGTCCACCTGATCTGTACGGTTGCCAAAAAGAATGGACATCTTTCGGGCTGCCGCTTGCCGCTTCTCCTCGGCTTCCTGAGCCTTGCGAAGAGCTTCCTCTTCTTCGCGGCGTTTGCGCTCGTACTCCTCTCGGATACGCTTCTCAGTTTCGTTGTCTTGAGTCGCGCGCTTAACCACACTCAAGAATTTGGATGCCACCATTGCCTTGCGCTTCTCAGCCTCAGCGGCAGCCTTTTCAGCACGCAGTGCCTCTGTTTCGGCTTCTCGCTTGGCAAGGAGCTCTCGCAGACGCTGAAGTTCTCCAAGTAGGCCTGGGTCAATCGTACCTTGGGGCTGCACACTAGCCCGGCGAACAAGGTCTTCGACGCGACTCTGAATGACAGATGACTCAGTGTTGTCGTCAATTTGCGTGTCATTGTAGTCGCTCTGTGGCTGCTCAACCTGAGCCGAAGTCTCACTACCCACGACTGCAACATGGGCGTCAGCCTCAGCTTCTGCCTTTGCCTCAGTTTGAGGCGACCCAGTACGAGGTGCTTCAGTCTGAAGTGTCTCAGTAGGAGCAACCGTAGACTCATTAACGGGTTCGCGCTTAGCGTAGACAGCAATTGGGACTTCATCCTGGATAATGGAGAGTGGTTCCTCAATAGATTCGGCGACAGGCTCGACCTCAGGCTCAGCAGCAACAGCAGGCTCAGCAGCAACAGCAGGCTCAGCAACAGGTTCAGCAACGGGTTGAGACACCGGCTCGGCAGCAGGCTGCGTAACGGCCACGACAGCTGGCTCTGCGGCGGGCACAGCAGTGGGTTCAGCAGCCTTCGAAGCCAACTCACTGCCAGATTGCGCGGCTGGCTCGACAGCAGGCTTGGCAACTGCAGCGGGCTCAACAGCGGGCTCTGCGACAGACTCAGCGACAGGCTCAACAACAGGCTCAGCGACAGGCTCAGCGACAGGCTCAGCGACAGGCTCAACAACAGGCGCTGCGACAGGCTCAACAACAGGCGCTGCGACAGGCTCTGCGACAGACTCAGCGACAGGCTCAGCAACAGGTTCGACGACCGGCTCAGCAACAGGCTCAGCAACAGGCTCAACGACAGGCTCAGCGACAGGCGCAGCGACAGGCTCAGCGACAGGCTCAACAACAGGCTCAGAGACAGGCTTGACAACCGATTCAGTCACAGGCTCTTGCGCAGGTTCCGTTGCGACCTCCTGTACATTAACCTCGGCGGTAATTTCAATAACAGTCTCAGTGACAGATGGAGTGACGTCTGCCGCAGGTTCAGACTCCTTCACCTCGGATACTGGAGCGGCTGCGTCTGCTACAACGGGCTCAATAGCAACCTGCACAACAGCTTCCGTTGGCGGTGTCTCGGCATCTGCGTCCGCATTCTCGTCTCCCTCAGGGATAACCTCCGTGGCAACGGTAGTGCTTACGCTTGTCTGTGACCTCTCAACCTTGTCATCCAGCAAGACCTTAGTGGGAAGCTCAAGCTCGCCACGGAACTCGTCTTCAGGGAGGTCTTCCTCGGACTCCGACTCGTACAGATCGATGTCTTGATCGTCCTCCAAGCTGTCAAGCTGAGCATATCGGGTTCGGTAGTTTGCACCAAGGTTCTCGAAGCTTTTGAGCAGATCGTCGACGGCATGGACACCATGCTGCACCATAGGGTCGTGATAAGCATCAGTCTTATGCTTGGGCTTTGCAATGGAGAGGGTGTCCGCAGGCTGCTGAGACTGGGGCTCAGCTGCCAAGTCAAAGTCAGATACAGGCTTTGCGAAAAAGACCTCTGCAGCATCTTTCGGCTTGGCATTAGAATCGTCGATAATATGGGCATATGTTGTACCCTTCATGGCTAACTGTGCCTTTAGGCGTTCTTCTCGTGCCTTCATGAACTCAGACACGGGGACATCTTCGTACGGCTTCTTTTTCTTAGGCGAGTTCAGAAGCACTTGAGGATCATCAACTTCCGTTTGCTTCAATCTATCATCTGGTTTGCGTCTGAATTCTGCGGCCAAACCTGGCTTCAATACCTGCTCAACATCCTTGCGTGTTGTCTTCTTGGGGACAAGGTTACCGAGCTCATCACGCTCTTCGGCCTCGTCGTTGGTTTGCGTCTCAGTTTCTTCATCTGAATTGAGTTCGTCAATAGAAGATACAACCAACTTGGTGTTACCGCTTCGAGATCTGGCAATGGGGATAGCAGACGTTTGCGTTGCTTCCTTAGCGCGCTGCTCGCGGAGGTACTCCAATCTAGCGAGCTCTGCACGCTCCTCAGGTCGTGCACGTGCGAGGACTTCTGCGCTCCGTTCATCGACTTGCTCGGGCACGGGGACTTCCTCTCCAATAGCTGCCTCAGTGGTTGTGGAGTGATCCCGCTTCTCGTCGGACGCAAGGCTCTTCTTTACGGTCTTGGTGCGCGTCAGGAGCGTTCGAACAGTGGCGTAACCTTCCTCATCTGATTCAAGCTCAACGGGGATCCATTCGACAGCCTTAGTTAGATCAGGTTCAGGTTCTGGTAAGATCTCGTCTTCAAAGATCTCGTCTTCTTCAATAACGAGTTCCTCCTCAGAGTATTCTTCTTCAGGCAACTCAGCTCCCTCCCCTTCTTCCTCACCCTTGCGCAGTTCGGCCTCTGCCCATTCAGGAAGTCTTGCAGCTTCCTCAGCTTCACGAGCTAGGCGTTCAGCTTCCTCCTGCGCAAGCCGTGCTTGCTCTTCGAGCGCCGCAAGCTCAGCCAAACGACGAGCCTCTTCTTCAGCAGCAAGGCGAGCCTTCTCTGCACGAACGACAACAGGATCTGGGCCGGGAACTTCATCTTCGATGGCGTCCAAGGGGTCATCTTCTGCACGGTCCAGCACTATTGAGAACTGTGCTTCAGGTAGGGGGTGGTGCTCGGAACCAATTGCAGCGTCCGAGGTGGCAGCTGCATATTCGATCTCATTGCGGCGCTGTCGAATGAACTCAAGTGCTTCGTCGAGTGAACTTGGGTACTGTGTGAAAACCATTGGTGGACCTGGTAGATACCCATCGAATCCTTCTGGGAAGTCCGTCTCGTCTACAGGTTCAGGCTCCGGTTCAGGCTCTGGTTCGGGTTCAGGCTCGGGCTGGGGATCCGTTGGCTGGGGCGTAAAGTATTTCTCAATGACTTCAGGTGGCAGCTCAAATGGGAGATCAATGAAAGTGCCTGATCTGAGATCCGAAGGGGACGTCTGCGTGCCCACTTCGATCTTATTTCCGAATTCATCATAAGCATCTTGCTGGGCGGCAGCTGCGGCAGCAGCGGCGGCCTCAGCCTCAGCAGCTGCCTGTCGCTCCTTCTCCTGAGCTAGGCGCAGGGCCACACTAGGCACGGGTGGCAGGACAAGCACAACACCGCCGTAGGAGCGCATTGGGATGCTCTGCTGTGGGGGTTGTTCTGGCTGGGACTGTGCCTGCGAGGCCTGGTTTTCGAGCCCATCCACGTTTGAGGAAGGCCTTCGCGGAGGGGGACCCCGTCTGGGCGGCGGGCCCTTGCGACCTTTGTTTTGCTCGATCGGCTGCAAGGCGCTCATATCTGTTGATACATCGGTCATGGCGATCGAAGGCAATCAAGTCAGGGTTCTACTCGCGTCTCGGCTCGTCTGGTGCAGGTATAGATGCGAGTGCGGTGGCAGACACTGGGCAAGCTAGCTGGCTAGCAAGCTGACTGTCTAGCTGGAGGAGTAGTACGCACGAAGCACGAGTATACGTGAGAATATCCCGTGTTGGCCTACTCTCGCGACGACACTCGAGTCAGCCTGGATATAATAGAGAGGTAAGAAGCGGGTTGCGACGGGGATGGTCAATGTGAGCGGGTAAGAAACGATAGTACATTGGGGCGCCGGGCCACCCAGTGCGGGACGCGTCGTGTAGGCAGCAAAGAAATGACGCGAAATATCTAGATTCCAACGCTTCTGACCGGGAAGCGGGACAAATGCGGGAGTTTTTGGTGCCATACACAGAGTGCTGTGGCAAGGCAAGGATGTCAATGCATACAGAACTGAATTATCTACATGACCATATGGCGTGCTTCCCGTTGCACTCACACTATGACACGCACACAAACCTCAAAACTTCGAATCACTCGACCGGTTTTCCTCAGGATTTTCCTTCATTTTCTCGCGAGATTTTTTCTGGGTCCCGACTCGCAGCATGCTGCGAGTTGAGGAGCCAGATCTGGAAATGTAACTTCGCTTGTTCATACTGTTTTCCTGAAGCGTTTTCACGGGGGTATTCGGGTAGAACATGATTCCAACATGATTAGCAAGCTTGGCGCGTGTCCACACATTCCTTGCATACGTTGGTCTAAGGTTGCGGCGTACAGCTTGCGCAAACGAAATACGTGAGTTTAAGCGCCAGAGCAGAAACGGAAACGCTCGTCTCGAGGACTGGCTTTTGGGGCGGATATTCGGCGTGCGCACCGTGCGCATTGCTACAACGCAGGGATGTCTCAGTGAAGCACTTGCCACGTAGATCTGCAGTTGTCTTCTAGCCGTGCACTCTGCCATGGGCCAGGCTCCTGGTACCTCCTAAGCATTATTAAGGTTCTTCCTGGCATCCCCCTCTCCAAGACACTCACAACGAACTGCTTATATAATCTCGCTCACTGCCACACTTTCTAGCACCCTTCCACCTACCTGCGTGCTTGGCTCGGACACGAACCCAGTTTCTGAGACAGAACGGGCAAGCAAAACAACGTCGTCCCACTTTCCTCGAGATTTACGACCCAAGTGACACGTAGTGACTGCACCGCACCGCCATGTCGCTCAGTCAGGCAGGTCAAAATGCCATCTCACAGAAGCTCTCCCAAACTATGGGGATGACCGTCAGGGAACTGGCGGAAACAATTCAAGTCGATTTACCAGCACTCTTGGCAGAGCGGCGAGCTCATTACGTTCCCAATATGGATGCCGCTGGTCTGGGCTACGGTCCTCGACATCGCGACTACAAGAGATATCTATCCTCGTGGAATGCTCGTTCTAGGACAACCCGATCTGGAGTCGCAACTGCCACCCCGACGTCGCCCCAGTCGGGCGTAACCGCAACCTCCTCTTCGCAGTCAATCAGCGCCCAAGCACATTCAGGCAGTGCTAATGAAGTTAAGTCTGCCAGTCCGACGCACACATCGGGTAATGATGTTGCGATGCCTGGGAGCAAGCTGTCTATTCAAGCCAAAGGCTTCAAGGAACCAGGTCCAATGACCAGCGTACACTGTGATTCGCTTGGCTCGATCTCAAAACCGTCTAAGTTGAACCAGCGAAATGAGATCATCCGTGATGCGGGCGGCTTAGGCTATGGACGACGACATCAGGACCACTGCTGGTACATCATGCCAAAGAGGCCTGATGATTGCCGTCCGTTGAACACGACCCTTCAGCTCAACAGCTGGTAAGGCGGGTTGATCGACGGAACGGATGGACTCAAGTGAGGGCATGAATGAGTCCACATGCGATTAATTAATTGATTGCCCTTTGTAAAGGATATCCGTGGTGTTACAATCGAAATTCGAAATGGAATGTGAATTGGTTTAGAGGTTAGTTCATCCAAACCACTCTTAAGTATCCTCATAGACAATGAATCCTTTGTTTCAACTTTGTCATAGAATAGATCATGAAGCTGTCGGATGGAGTCGAGTTACGAGGAAGGGGCTAGTTGTACTGAACTGTATGCAGAGTGTGATGCAAATCTATTATACTCAGAGACACTCGTTCGCAAGCGGAGAAGAGAGCTACTCTGCAGTAGCTACCTCAGCTTGAACAAAATTACATACCTCGGAACCGCCTGGGCCGCGTTGAAAATTACGTATAATCCTAACGAGGGCACATTGGAGCTATCGTAGAACACAATAGGGAATGTGATTCCGTCAGAAGACGGCTTAATTTGTGGACAAGTGTCGTTGGTAATGTTCTGGAGACCACTTACATCACATGTCTCTCCGACAATGACTTCTGCAACAATAACATGCCGAAGCTCGTTCACATCCGCCGGAAGGGCATTGACGAGCGCAGAGGTCTTTTCATAGAAGTAGATACCGTTGCCGTATCTGAGATCCTTAATCAAAGGTGAGGAAGAGCGCGGGAATCCGCTCACAACGATCTCGTCAAGCAATGATTTGGAAGCCGGGAAGTACAGGGTACGAACGTTACTGTTCCCCTGAGACAGCAGTTGCTGGCGCTTCGCAGCGAACAATGCCTCAAGTGCAGAGGATCCAATTGGTCGCACACTCACGATCTCAATGCGTGAGGACTCATTCTCCGCGGAAGACTGGAACTCCTCGGCAACCACCGTTGGCGCGAGGCTTGATACAGACGAGGATCGCTTTTCCTCCTCCTCCTCCGATGCGGACCTGGGCGCAGCAATGTGCTTGGATCGAAGCAAGTCGTTGAGCGAGGCCTCGCTTGCGGTAACAACCTCACGAACTGCGTCATCAATTGCTTTTACCGCAGCAGCTGTTGTTCTCAGGGGATGCATCTCTTGGCTTGATGGCAGCCTCTCCAGCACCGGCATCTTGAATTCGGTGTCGATTTCTGCCTCCAGTTCAGACGCACGAGACTTTGTTTCCACCTTGCTCGCATCTTCCCAGTCACTGCTGAGGATACTTGCATTCGCGCTAGGATCACGCTGATCGCTCCCCGAATGAAGCTGCGGCTCCATGTCCGTCAGCGTCTGATGGGACTGGGCGTTCGAAGTCTGAGACATCGCAGATGATCTTGCGATAGGAGCCGTTGCACCGTTAGCGCTTTGGTCATCAGGATAGTTCGTGATGAAATGGGCTGCCAGATCTCTATACCTATCACGCGCCCAAAGATGCAATGGATGGCTAACATAGTACCTATACCAAGTCTTGAGAGGTGTGATGGTCTTCGTGAACCAGTCTGAAGCAAGCTCGATGGGTCCAGGACCAAACCGGCCCCGAACAAGAGGCAGCTGTGTCAGCAGCAACCTCGAAGGCTTTGGCTCGACGAGAGCTTCAGAGTCAGGATCACCATTGTTGGCATCGGACACCGGTTCTGGTTTCCACTGAGCTTGGCACTGATCCAACACGGCCTGCGATGATCGGCTAGCCTTATAAAGGCGAGGCCCGTCTGCACCAATGAGTCGGTCAACCCACCGGAAGAGGGAGTATGATGATCGATTATCTGTGAGATCTTGGCGTGAAACCAGCTTCGTTACGGCGTGGGGACCAGACAAACTACAGGATGCTCCGAGATGAGTCGCGAGGATACGGCCGCGATATCCGTTAGGTTGAAGCTGTGGAAGACGCGGTGATACCAGCCCGAGAGATTCCAAGGTCTTGGCTTCCTCAAGCGCTCCCGCAGTCTCACCTTGAGGTTGACTCAAAATATCAGCTAAGACACCTTCCAAAATCGGTTCTCTGGAGAGATGCACGATGGCGGATCCATGCGAGAGCCCTGGTAAGAGCACAGGGTCAGCACAGAGCAGGTCACCGAGGGTTGGGAGCCTATCTTCTGGACGCTGAGACCTTGGCACATTGCGGCTATGGAAGCCTTGCGACAATTCCGTGGCGAAATGCTCGGAATTCAAGACAAAATCATTCGGGTGCAGCGCCAGTGCGAGATGCTCAAGGGACTTCCATGGGCGAGTATAAATACCATCATTATACAAGTTTGCAGCAAAGCTGCAGTGCTTGGATAGATCCGGCATAGCTGATCTTAACTCTGACATGGCTACTCGAGCCCATGTATACTGACCCACAGGTCGCAATCGCGAGTGGGTGGATTCTGTGCTCATGTGCACATCATTGAGGCAGGCCAGGAAGAAACTTTCCCATCGCATTCGGAATCCGCGTCCAAGATAAAACCTAGCCTCCGCGGGCGTACCCTCTCGATGGGCAAAACGTGCGGCTTCAATGAAGCGACGCA
>Ga0182741_1005239_pt1 | contig 12180 bp, 11 predicted proteins | sample eDN5th37CBELigOP_FD_128874 | JGI IMG/M metagenome (GOLD analysis project Ga0182741, IMG submission 128874) | Enriched Organic Plus compost microbial communities from Emeryville, California, USA - eDNA 5th pass 37_C BE-Lig OP (version 2) (version 2) ...
ATTCCCGCGGGTCCCGGCGAGCGTGCCGTCGGGGTTGGACGTCTTCACCGTCCAGAAGGCGACACCTTCCGGGGCACCTTGGCGGGCCAGGATCCGCCTGGCGCGGGATACGACCCGCATTCCCTGCCGCTCGTCGCCGTGAACGGAACCGACTACGAGCACCCGCATTCGCGGGTGGGGGTCACCTTGGCGCCAGGCGACGATCGGCCGGCCCTCGACCGAACGCCCGATAACGTTCCGCTCGGCCGCCCCGGCCGCGTCGGCCGACAGCAGGCAGATCGACAAGAGGATGACCAGAGCGAGAATTCTCCGCGACATCCCGCCCAACCTATCTCCTCCGGCTGGGACAATCGCCCGCATGAGCGATCTCGAAGACGACGGGCTGGTCCGGTGCGGCTGGGCGAACGGTAGCCGCATGATGCGGGAGTACCACGACGAGGAGTGGGGAGTCCCGCTGGAGGGAGAGCGGGCGATGTTCGAGCGCCTGTCGCTCGAGGCATTCCAGGCCGGCCTGAGCTGGGCGACGATCCTGCGCAAGCGCCCGGCCTTCCGCGAGGCGTTCAGGGAGTTCGACCTGGGCTACTGCGCGGGCATGACGGACGCGGACGTCGCCGCGCACCTGGAGAACCCCGGGATCATCCGGGCCCGGGCCAAGATCGAGGCCACCCGGAACAACGCGATCCGCACGATCGAGCTGCGCGAGGACGGTGGCCTCGAAGCCCTGATCCACTCCTTCGCCCCGGACCGGCAGCCGGAGCCCAGGGTCCAGGCCGACGTGCCGACCAGCTCGCCGGAGTCCGCCGCGCTCGCGAAGGAGCTCCGCCGTCGCGGGTTCAAGTTCATCGGCCCGACCAACATGTGCGCGCTGATGGAGGCCGCCGGCGTGGTCAACTCGCACCTGGTCGGCTGCTTTCGCCGCAATCGCATCTGACCCTCCGGGGGTTGCCGTTCTCCAGGGAAATTCCGCTCGCGACCGGGAGTCCCCTACCGCCTCGGTGCGGCGGGCCGCCAGTGCGGAGACACCTCGCCGACCAGGTCGGGCGGCACCATCCGACGGGCGGCGTGCTTCTGGAGCAGGTACATGAGGACGATGGCCACGAGGGTCACGTAACCGGTCAGCTTGCTGACGTCGGCCAGCTCCTTGTCGAGCACGATCACGTCGTTGATGCTGTGCACCAGCACCGCCACCAGCCATGAGCCGAAGAGCGCCCGGGTAAACATGCGCTTGGCCCGCCACGCCGCCGGCCACGCGACCGCGGCGATGAACCCGGTGAACAAGGGATGCATGATCTCCGCCGCGGGGCGGGTGACCTGGTACTTGTCCGGCTGGGCCCCGTACTCGGTGGCCTCGGCGATCCCGAAGACCGCGGCCGACACCAGGACCAGGAGGTATCCCTCGACCGGGCGGCGGTAGAAGCCCTTCGCCCAGAGGATCAAGGGGAGGATGAGCTTCCCGGTCTCCTCGGCCGGACCGGCGATCAGGGCCCAGCCATGGTCATCCTTGATGCTTTCCCCGAAGATCTCGGGAACGAACGTCTCCACGCCGACGGCGAAGGCGATCCCGATGACGCCGGAGAGGACGCCCCACTTGACGATCGACTTGCGAGTGTCACCGGCGATCCGGTCGAGGGCGACCCGACCGTTCAGGAAATGGAACAGCGCGAGCATGACCATCAGGGCGGCCAGTCCCGCGAACAACGGCATCGCGAGCTGGATCCCGCCGACCAGCGAATCCTCCCTGTCGGAGGACCAGAGAGCGGCGGCGATCGCGGCGAACACCACGTAACCGACGAGCAGCTTCCATCCCGGTGACCGGAGGAACCGGAAGAGGTGCCGCTTGTAGCCGGGCAGCGTCGCGCCGTCCGCGGCGGGACGGACTTCGTCGGTCCAAACATCTCCGTCCCAGTTCCGTTCGACGACCCGCTTGCGGTGGTGGTCGGGGACCGGGTAGTAGCCCGGATCCGGCAGGGAGGCCGGCGCTGCGGCCGAAGGTTCGTGAGGGCTCATTTCCGCGGAAGGTACCCGCGACAAATACGGGCCAGGCACGGTCTCTTCGAACTAGGCGAAATCTTGCGGGACCCCGCGCTCCCGCCCGCCGGGACGAGCGGGGTCCTCGGCGGGGGCGGGTTCGTCGCGCCCCGGCCTCCAGCCCGGCCCCCTGAAGGCGTAACCGAACCGCTCCCGCCAGCCGTTCGCCCCCCGCACGTCCCTCCAGATGTTGGCGTACTCGCCGTAGGCCACCTTCACCGGGTGGAACGTCTCGATGTTCTTGGTCAGGCCGTAGCGGACCCTCTCCTGCTCGGGCTCGAAGGTCCCGAACATCCGGTCCCAGATGATCAGGATGCCGCCGTAGTTTTTGTCCAGGTACTGCTCCTGGGAGCCGTGATGGACCCGGTGATGGCTCGGCGTGTTGAAGAAGAACTCGATCGGGCGAGGCAGCCTCCGCACCGACTCGGTGTGGAGGAGGAACTGGTAAAGCAGGCTCCAGGAGAGCGCGAGGTAGATCATCCAGGGCTCGAACAGCAGCGCGCCCGGCATCCAGAAGAAGATCGAGCTGAACGGCGACCAGTCCTGCCGGAGCGCGGTGGAGAAGTTGTAGTGCTCCGACGAGTGGTGGACCACGTGCATGGCCCAGAAGAGCCGTATCCGGTGGTGGCTGCGGTGGAAGCAGTAGTAGGCGAGATCGTCCACGAAGAAGAGCAGGACCCAGGTCCACCAGTCGGACGGCGAGAGCTGGATCGGGCTGATCGAGTAGATCGCGGCGTAGACGACGAGCACGACCAGCTTCCAGGCACCGGCGATGAAGAGGTGCCCCAGCCCCATGCTGAGGCTCGTTGCCGTGTCCTTGGCCTCGAACCCGATCGGGGCCTCGGGGTCTTGCTCCCCGTGCTCGTGAGCGGCGTGCCGGAGCGTGAGGTACTCCAGACCCATCGCCAGGAAGAAGAAGGGGATCGCATAGATGATCAGATCGTCCATCGCAACTGGTTATACCAGTTGAACGCCCGGGAGGCAAGACCGAAACGTCCGCCTTTACGACCGGATCGACCTATAAGTTGCGCCGCTCGTCCACGTCGAAACGAACGGATTCAGGAATGAGCATCAGGGAGAAGGTCAGGCGGCCGATCGAATGGTGGCGCGGCCCCGCGGACGCCGACTACGAGTCCACGCGCTCGGACAACAAACGGGAAATCGATCACGAGATGGGCAAGATCAGCGACCAGATCGCCGCCCGCTCGGACGTCCTGGCGGACGCGATCCAGAATCTGAGACGGCAGGACTTCGACTACCTCGCGAAGAACGAGGACGCCCTGTTCCCGCTCGCCGCGGTCGACATGTTCGTCGAGAAGGCGCAGTCGGTCCTGACCCAGAGGGCCCGGAAGATGGCCGTGCTGGGCACCGGTCTCTCGATCGCCGCCGTGGTCGCCCTCGTCGGACTGGCGGTCTACATCGTCCTCCACACGTCGCAGGGCCAGGAGAACCTCGCCACGAACGATCTCATCATCCGAGTCGTGTCGGCGATCTCCCTGGGAGCGATCGTGCTGGTTGCCGTGAAGTACCTGATCGCGCTCGCGCGGTCCTGCTTCCACGAGAGCGTCACGCTCCTGTCCCGGCGCCACTCGCTCCGGTTCGGCCGTATGTACCTGTACCTGAACCCGGGGGACGTCGACATCGAGAACCTGGAGAAGGCCTTCGACTGGAACCGGGGCGGCGAGTCGTCGTTCCTGGACATCACCCCGGCCGAGATCGGCAGCACGCCCTACTCGGTGCTCGCGAACGCGTTCGCCAAGGCCGTCGGCGAGGCGGTGGCCCAGGCGCTGAAGTCGGCCAAGTGGACCCCACCCGCGCCGGGGCCGGAACCCGACGAGAAGACGGGTTAGCCGCGCACCCACGCGGGCGGCCGGCCGGCCTTCGCAGGCTTGGTGACTTAGAAGGCTCGGGACGGCTAGGCGGCGCGGTCCACGTCGGCGCGCAACATGTGCTCGGCCACCTCGGCCGCCGCGTCGGGGTCTCCCGCCGCGATCGCCTCGCCCAGGCGGAGGCAGAGGCTTCCGTCCGCGAGGCGGATTCGGTCGGCGACCTCGCCGAAGTTGAGCATCGCCTTGAGCAGGGAGTTCAGCGCGAGGCGGTAGGCGATGTTGCCGGAGCCGGAAACGATCGAGAGCCAGAACGCCGCGAAGGCCTCGTCCAGCTGCTCGTCCTCCCCCGACCCGACCATGGCCGCCGCCCGCTCGCCCAGCACCCGCACCTCGTCCCGGGCGGCCTGGTCGGCGCGCTGGGCGCATAGCCGCGCCGCGTCGACGCCGATCGATGCCCTCATCTCGAGCACCGAGCGGATCAGCTCGGTCGGCGGGTCGGGGAGGTCCGTGCCCAGGTCGAGCAGCACCTCGAGTCCGCCGGAGTCGCGCCAATCGAGCACCCTGGTCGCGCCGCCGTGGGTGATCACGATGAGGCTCGCCTGCTGGAGGCGCTTCAACGCCTCGCGGACGGCGTGCCGGTTGACCCCGAACCGCTCCGCCAACACCCGCTCCGAGGGGATCCTGGCCCCCGGCTCCAGCTCCCCCTCCAGGATCTGCTTCCGCAGTGCCTGGTGGACCCTCGTCGACGCTTTCGTCCGGCGCTCTTCGCTCATTGCTCGGAGTTTCCCACCATTCGGGGAGAGACCGGCGCGGCGCGCCCGTTACCCGGCCGGCCGCCTCCCGAGGAAGACCGCGAACCCGTGGTTCTTCAACACGCAGTCGACGTCGGCGAACCCGATCTCCTCCAGCCACGCGAGCTGAGTCGAGAGCGGGGTCAGGTGGTCGTGGCTCATCCGCTCCACGGTGTCCTCCCACTCGGCGTCGGTCAGGCCCTTCTCGAACGCCTGGCGCCGGTGCCACTCCGCGTAGTGGTCCTGGAGGGCGGGGGTCTCCCCCAGAACGTGCTCGGCGTTCGCGAAGATCCCGCCGGGCCGCAGGTTGGCGAAGGCCGCCTCGTAGACGGTCCGCTTTCCCGCGTCGGTCATGTGGTGGATGGCCAGGGCGGACACGACGGCATCCCAGGGGCCGGACGGGATCCCCTCGTACATGTCCCCCACCATCACCTTCACCTCGGCCGGGACGCTCTCCCGGGCCTGCTCGAGCATGCGAGGCGAGAAGTCGAACAGGGTGAAGGAAGCGTCGGGGTGCTCCCTCGCGACGGTCGCGGAGAGCAGCCCGGTCCCGGCGCCGAGATCGAGGATCCGCAGCGGCGCGTCTTCCCCGTCCGGGCGCGGCGCGACCAGTCCGACCGCCTCGACCACCGACCCGTAGAAGAGGTCGAGCTGAGGGATCAGCTTCTGGCGCGGCCCCGCGTAGGTCGCCGCCTGCTCGTCGAATACGGAAGTCGCCCGGGCCACGCGGCGATCCTACCCCGCCGGTGGCCCGGGGACCCGGTCAGAGCCGCTGGATCAGGGTGCCCGTCCCGGTGCCACCCGCCGTGCACATGGTCACCAGCAGCAGCTCGCCGCCGGTCCGTTCGAGCTCGTTCAGGCCCGTGGTGATCAGCCGCGCGCCCGACGAGCCGAGCGGATGCCCGAGCGCGAGCGCCCCGCCGTTCACGTTGACGCGGTCCATGTCGGGGCCGATCTCCTTCTCCCAGGCCAGGACGACCGAGGCGAAGGCCTCGTTGATCTCGAAGAGGTCGACGTCGCCGACGGTCAGGCCGTTGCGCTCGAGCAGTCGCCGCGTGGCGGGGATGGGGCCGGTGAGCATGATCACCGGGTCCACGCCGACGGTGGTCGCATCGACGATCCGGGCCCGGGGCGCCAGGCCCAGCTCGTCCGCCTTCGCTCGGCTCATCAGCAGCACCGCGGCCGCCCCGTCCGAGATCTGGGAGGAGTTGCCGGCCGTGACCGTGCCGTCGTCCTTGAAGGCGGGCCTCAATTGGGCCAGGGCCTCGAGGCTGGTGTCGCGGCGGATGCCCTGGTCCCTCGTGACGGTTTCGCCGCCCACGGGCATCGGGACGACCTCGGCCTCGAAGCGGCCCGCGTCCTCGGCCGCGGCGGCCCGCTCGTGCGAGCGCAGGCCGAGACGGTCCTGCTCCTCGCGGGAGATCGACCACTTCTCCGCGATCATCTCGGCCGAGATGCCCTGCTGGACCAGGTCGTACCGGGCGAGCAGCTCGGGGGTGTACGGCAGGCCGAACTCGTCGGCGTGTGCGACGTTCGATCCCATCGGCAGGTGGCCCATGTGCTCGACCCCGGCCCCGATCATCACGTCGTGGACGCCCGCCGCGATCAGCCCGGCGGCGAAGGAGACCGCCTGCTGGGCCGAGCCGCACTGACGGTCGATCGTCACCGCGGGGGTGGTGACGGGCAGGCCGGCCTCGAGCCAGGCGTTGCGGGCGACGTTGTTGGACTGTTCGCCGATCTGGGTCACCGCGCCCGCGACCACGTCCTCGACCAGGGCCGGGTCGATGCCGGCCCGCTCGATGACCGCCTGGTAGGTCGCGCCGAGCAGGGCGTTCGGGTGGACGTCCTTGTAGATGCCCTTCTCACGGTGGCCCCGCCCGATCGGCGTGCGCGCCGCTTCGACGATCACGACCTCTCGTCCCTCAAGTCTCGAGTTGCTTGCCATCGTTCGCTCCTTGCTCGGTAGCTGACTAAGGTTTTACAAAGTCAGACTAGCACGTTGACTTAGCTTTTTTTCAGTCAGCTAGAATCGGCGCATGACCGAGACGATCCGCATGACCGGAGTCCTCGACCCGCGCGACGAGTGGGAGGCCGAGGGCTGCCCGATCGCCGCCTCGCTCGAGCTCGTCGGGACCCGCTCGGCGATGCTCATCCTCCGCGAGGCCTACTACGGCGCCACCCGCTTCGACCAGTTCACGGCCCGCACCGGGCTGAGCGAACCCGTGGTCTCGAGTCGCCTGCGGGAGTTGGAGCGGGCCGGCGTGATGGGCCGCGAGGACTACCGTGAGCCCGGTCAGCGAACCCGCAAGGCGTACCGCCTGACCGAGATGGGCGAGGACCTCCTCCCGGTCATAATCGGCCTGCAGCGCTGGGGCAACCGCTGGCTGCCCTCCGGGGAGAGGGGGTCGACCGAGGTCGTCCACCGCGGCTGCGGCGCCGAGGTCGGGACCCGGCTCGAATGCGAGGAGGGCCACCCCGTGGCCCCGGGCGAGCTGGACCTGAGGCACCGCCCGGCCTGATCGCGCCAGGACGGCGCCCCGGAGGCCTCCGCGCTCAGAATCCCCGCTTGGCGGCCCTCGCTCCGCCGCCGAACTTCTTCACCTTCAGCCCGGGCGATCACTTCTGCTGCTTCGGGCAGAACCGGTCCTTCACCCAACCCTTCTTGGAGTAGAGACGAGTCTGGTCGGCGTAGTGCTTCGATTTCGGGTTCTCCGACTGCGAGTAGGTGAGGATCATGCTCGCCCTGGGGCACTTGGCACCCGTCAGGTGAACCGCCTGGATGAAGCTGGATCCGTCTTCGATCTCCGTGATCCCCCGTCCCGGCACCCACTCGCCCCAGACCGGGTTGAACGAGCCATATGGCTCGTAGTCGCCGGCCGGGATCGGGATCTTCCTTCCCTGCCGGGTCACCGTCTGGTACTTGCGCCGCGTCGCGGTCAGCGGGATGCCCTGGTCCTGGAACTCCTTGACCGTGTCCGCGATCGCGATCGGCAGGCTCGGGTTGAGCGTGTTCAGGCCCGACGGCGTCCCGATCGGGTCCGTGTACTGGAACCCGTTCGAGTAGACGGCACCGTCCCCGGAGTAGAGCCGGCCGGCGATCCGCTGGAACAGCAGGCCACCGGTCGAGTCGAGGTTGTTGCGGCCGTCCCAGCCCTCGAGGGCGGAGCAGGCCGCCCCCACCTCGACCGGCCCGCCGCTCCCGGCCATGACCGGGTTCGCCTTGCAGTAGGCGACCATCTGGTCGAGCAGCAGTTCGGCGCTCTCGACCCGGTTGCTGTAGAGCATCGACTTCAGGGCGGCCAGGTTGAACTTGCCGGAGGCCAGCTTCTCGTTGATCATCTTGTGGGCGAGCCTGGTCCGCTCGGTCTGGGGGACCCGCTCCTCGCCGATGATCGTGTCGAATCCCTCGAGCGGTTCGTGGACGTTCGCGAACCAGTACGAATCGTTCGAGTTCTCCACGTAGTCCTTGCGCATGACGTACGGCATCTCGGTGGCCGGGAGCAGGCCGGGACCGGCCGCCCCCGCGCGCCTGCGGCTCATGTCGCACTCGGACCTCGAGCCGTCGAAGGCGGGTACCCTGGCGAGCCCCCAGGTGACCTCGCCGATGCCGACGTTGCACTGCGCGACCCGCTCGTTCGACGCATCGGGCACCGCGCCGATGTCCGCGTAGAGCGCCCGGCCCTTCGAGTCGGAGACGATCGTGTTGACCCAGGGGATGCCCTGGTACTTCTTCAGGATCTTCAGGACCTCCGGCGTGCTCTGGGCCCTGTTCATCGCGTAGAAGTGGTTGATCATCCGGAAGTTGCCGGTGTTCGCGTCGTAGATCGTGTACGCGGTGTCGGTGGTCCACGGGAAGAACGGCTGGCCCTGGAGCGAGTTGGTGACGTAGCCGTGCTCGGTCGAGTAGAGGGTGCGGGTCTGATCGGGGCCGTTCTTGTCCTGGACCGTCACCGTGGTCGCCCTCATCGGCTTGGACTGCCCGTCGACGATGTACCGGGTCGGGTCGGTCGGGTCGAGGGTCTCCTGGTAGGCGATGAAACGGCGAGCGGTCGAGACCGTGTGGCTCCAGGCCATCTTCCGCGTGTGGCCGATCAAGATCACGGGTACGCCGAGCAGGCTGGCGCCCGAGACGTTCACCTTCCCGGGGATGGTGAGCTGCGATTCGAAGAACCGCTGCGCCCCGTGCCACGGGAAGTGCGGGTTGCCGAGCAGGAGGCCCTTGCCGCCCTTGACGCCGCCCTTGCCGAGCGCGACCGCGTTCGACCCAAGCCCGCCGGTGAAGTTGCCGAAGTCCTCGTCGAAGTCCTCGGCGGTCACCTCGTCGGGATCGACCGGTGCCGGGCCGTGGCTGAACGGCTGGCCGTTCGGCGGCTGCGCCTGCGCGATGCCGTTCATCGACGGGTCGGTGCTGCCGTAGCCGAGCAGCTGGTAGAAGCGCATGTAGGCGTCGAGCACGCCGATCTTGCCGACCCACGCCTTGCCGCGGCAACGGGGGTCGGGCAGGCTGCCGACCCCGGTCTTCCCGAGGTAGGCGTTGTAACCGGCTACGTAGCCCTTGACCACCTTCTTCACGATCGGCAGGGGCCCGTTCGGCGGCTTCAGCTTCAACATCTTCTGGACCGTGCCCTCCTTGCGCACGCGCTTCCAGAAGAAGTCCGAGTCGAGGTTGGAGATGCCGTTGGGCGCGTCGGCGGAGCCGCCGAAGTACCTGGAGCGCTCGCCCCGGACGGTCGTGTACGTGTCCGCCAGGGTGCATATCTGTTGGCTGGCGATCGCCCAGCCGTACCCATATCCGAGCCCCTTCGGCGTGTCGGCCAGGATCCGTGGAATCCCGTACTCCGTCGTCCTGATCGTCACCCGGGGCGCCTTCGCGCCCGCCGGTTCGGCGAGCGGCGAGGCGAGGAGGGACAGGAGCATCGCCCCCAGGCCGCAAAGGATCGCGATTGGACGGACGTAAGAAGACGAAGACACCTGCGGCATTGACTCTCCTTGGATCGTTTCCCCTCTCGCGCCAACATATCCGCTCGCGGGGCGACCCGGAAGGAGTCGTGCCGCGAGCTTCGGGTCACCGGGCCGCCAGGAGCCGGTCGAGCTTGCCGTACGCCTCGTTCATCCCCTTCTCCATGCCGGCCTGGATCATCCCGTCGCGCTGCTCCCTTGTCTCGAAGGTCGTCACCGTGACCAGCCTCGTCCGGCCGCCCTCGACCGGGACGAAGTCCGCCACGTCGATCGAGGGCGGGGGCTGCGGCTCCATGACGAAGTTGAAGGTCTGCTTCAGCCGCTTCGGCGGATCGATCTCCAGGAACTCACCGAAGAACTCGTACCGGTTCCCGTCGGGGGAGTCGTGGTGGTAGCGCCACTTGCCGCCCGGCCGGACGTCGTACTCCTCGACCTTCATCCCGTAGTCCTCCGGGCCCAACCACTGGGCCAGCGTCTCCCGGTCCGTGTAGCACTCGAACACGATCTCGGGCGGGGCGTCGAAGACGCGCTCGATGCGGATCTCGGTGTCGCTCGGAGTCGTGACCACGGTCTTGTGTAGTTCGTTCAGTTCGGTCATTTCTGCCTTTCTCGTTTCTTTTTTTCGATGACTTCCTCGAGTCGATCCAGTTGGCTGTGGCGCCGGCGGCGGAACTCGTCGAGCCAGAACGCGGCCTCGTCGAATCCCTCCTCGGAGAGCTCGCACCAACGGGTCCGTCCGCGCTTCTCCGTGGTCACGAGGCGAGCCTCTTCGAGGATCGCCACGTGCTTCTTCATGCCGGTCAGGGTCATCCCGGCCGGTGCGGCCAGTTCGCTGATCGAGGCCCCGCCGGAGCCGAGCCGCTCGATCACCGCCATCCGGACGGGATCGCCGAGGGCCCAGAAGGCCCTCCCCGCCGCCCGCGTCTTCTTCGAATACTGAACCATAAAGTTCAGTATAGGGCCGACGAGAAAAATGTCAAGCGAGAGGCCCGACCGGCGAGGCGACCCCGGCTAGCGGGTGTAGGTGACTTCCGACTTCTTCTGCTTGCGGCCGCTCGACGGGTACGGGTCGAGCTCGACCGGCGCCGAGGCGATCGCCTGGGTGCGCAGGTCGGACCACGTGAGGCCCTCGCGGACCAGGGCCGGAACCCCGAGCGCCGCGGCGGTCGCCATCTCCACGGCCTGCAGGATCACGCCGTAGGCCAGCGCGTCGGTGTCCGAGATGCCCCAACCCTTGTGGAGGACGAAGATGACCGCGAGCTGGAACACGCCGATGTTCGACGGGGTGGCCGGCACGATCGCGGTGACGTTCACGGCGAGCAGCACCGCTGCCGACGCGGCGAGCCCCGCCTTGTGGTCGAGCCCGAGGGCGAACATCAGCGCCCAGCAGGCGAGCAGCTGGATCAGCCATGCGAATAGCTGCAGCCCGACGGCCGGGGCCCCGTTGCGGGGGTGGCGGAAGACCGTGAGCCCGCGCCGCACCTGGACCATCACCGAGTGCACCGCCGCGCTGATCTTCGCCCAGCGCCCCTCCCCGCTCTGGTTGCCGAAGATCGTCGGCGCGACCACGACGGCCAGGAGCAGGGCGACCGGGATGAGGCTGAACAGGAGCATCTGCTTGGCCCCACCGTGGAAGACGCTCCCCATCGAGCTCAGGACGATCACGCCGAGCAGCAGGATGGCGACGATGTTCAGCATCGTCTGGGAGACGATCGTCCCGACCACGACCGGCAGGCTCTCCTTGGCCCGTCCGGTGTGGCGGGCCAGGCTGATCGCCCTCGCGGGCTCGCCCAGGCGAGCGGGCAGGGTGGCCGACATCAGCACGCCGATCATCGTGGCCGAGGCGAAGTCGCGGCGCTTCAGGCCGGAGTTGGGCATGGCGGACCTGGCGATGTAGAACCAGGACCAGGCACGCACGAAGAGCGAGGAGGCCATCAGGGCGAGCGCGACGAGCACCCAGGAGATGTCGGAGCGGACCAGCTTGTCGGCCACCTGTTCGACCCCGATCTTCTGGGCCGCGAGCACGGTGAGGCCAAGGCCGACCAGGCCGGCCAGGCCCAGCCCGGCCTTGCGGACCAGCGATCGCCGCGCCCCGGCCGCCTGGACGGGGTCGGGATCGAGCGAGGGCAGCTTCACGGCGGGCGTGAACGGCAGGCCGTCCGAGGTGTCGATGCCCAGCCGCCGCCGGAGCTTCTGGCCGGCGCCGACCGGCTCCGGGACCTCGATCGCCCGCTCGTAGACGTCCAGGACCTGGTCGGCGACGTTCGACCACGCGTAGCGCTGGGCGCTTTCGCGCGCGGCCTCGCCCATGCGGGCCAGGCGCTCCGGTTCGTGGTGGGCCCGCTGCAGCTCCTCGGCGAGGGCCTGTGGGTCGCCTGGGGGGACCAGCACCCCGTCGTGGTTGTGGGTCACGACGTCGCTGTAGCCGGCGATCTCGGATGCGATGACCGGCGTTCCCGCGGCGAAGGCCTCGGTCAGGATCATGCCGAAGCTCTCGCCCGAGAGCGAGGGCGCGACGAGCACGTCGGCGTCGTGGAGCTGGTTCCACAGTTCCTCGTTCGAGACGCGCCCCC
>Ga0182741_1005241_pt1 | contig 12175 bp, 4 predicted proteins | sample eDN5th37CBELigOP_FD_128874 | JGI IMG/M metagenome (GOLD analysis project Ga0182741, IMG submission 128874) | Enriched Organic Plus compost microbial communities from Emeryville, California, USA - eDNA 5th pass 37_C BE-Lig OP (version 2) (version 2) ...
CCGTTGCTACGATCAACCCGATCCGCCGCATTGTCGACAAGATCGTTCCACCCAAGAACCACCCTCTGAGCCATATCAACCTTGCTCTCGGTGATCCCTCTGTGTACGGTAACCTCACTCCAGATGCGCGTGTAACTCAGGCCGTGATCGACGTGGTTACCTCGAACAAGTTCAACGGCTACGCACCGGCCCACGGTGCGCTTGATGTTAGGCAGGCAATCGCCGAGTTCATCACGACCGAGGCAACCAAGTTCACTGCCGATGACGTGTTTGTTACTTCAGGCGCGTCTCATGCCATTCTCATTGCAATGCAGCTTCTCCTCAATCCGGGCGATAAGATCCTTACGCCCAAGCCTGGGTTCTCTTTGTATGAAACGATCGCAGGACATCTCGGTGCAACCGCTGTGCTTTACCCATTGCTTCCATCCAAGAGCTGGGAGCTCGATCTGGAGGCCACCGAACAGCTCGTGGACGATAAGGTGAAGGCCATCCTCATCAACAACCCTGGCAACCCTACTGGTTCGAACTATTCCGAGGAGCATATCAAGGACATTGTCGCCTTTGCTCGAAAGCACAAGCTTCCCATTATTAGTGACGAAATCTATGCTAACATGGTGTTCTTTGGCAGTAAGTTCACTCCAGTGAGCGATGTTGCTGGTGAGGTCCCAGTTTTCACCATTGGTGGCCTTGCTAAGCGGTATCTTATCCCAGGCTGGCGCTTGGGATGGCTCGCACTTACCGATCGTGCTAATCTGCTCACCGCCGCTCGCCCACACATCGCTTCTCTGACCCAGGTAATCGTCGGTGCTTCTACCGTCGTGCAGAACGCGGTGCCTGCGATCCTCAGGAACCTTGACAAGTCATACTACGACTCATTGAATGCCATCCTCGAGGAGCAGGCCGCTGCCGCGATCGCGGCATGCGAAGGCATTGAGGGTCTCACCACTGTTCGACCCCAGGGTGCCATGTACGTCATGGTTCACATCGACACGACTAGGTTCAAGGACATCGCCAACGACCAGGAGTTCGCATCCAAGCTCTTGACTGAGGGGAATATCATGGTCCTTCCGGGTGCATGCTTCAACGCTCCCAATTTCATTCGTCTTGTGTACTGCGCTCCGGCAGCAATCCTTAAGGACTTCGGTACTCGTCTTGCAGCTTTCTGCGAACAGCATCGCAAGGCCGAGTAATTGGTCCTCTTTTTCCTTTCTCTTGCCAGCTCGGTAGTACATCTCTCACGCTATGCAATCCGTATGATGGATGGTTTTCGAGATGAGACGTGCGATTATTTGTGCTTTATTCAAAGGATGTTCAGTAATTTACCTGAGAATAGTCCCAAGTTAGCAGCGTCCTGTGTGCAGCTCGACATGTTCTACCTACGGTTGGTCGGCTACGTAATGTGATCTTACAGGCTCTACTGCGAATAAAACGGTGTTGATAGTGAATCCAATTGCTAATGAAATAAACATGGGATACGTAGTAGCATATGCGTTGATGAAATGTAACGGCAAATGAAAACAAGCCTTAGAAGAGTGGTAATCCAGATAAATCCAGGAAGTACAATGTAAATTGACAGAATGCGGTTGCTAATGATGCCTCAGAGAAGCGACGGAGCAACATATCGTAGAAAGCACATTCGGTAAAGTCAACAGGAACTCAATCAGGAGAATCAAGTTTCAAGTAGGACGACATAATAAAGAGCGCTAGGAGAGAGTACACTAGTGGTGGCGGCAACTTAATCACAGCCACCAGAGATAATAAAGCACTAAAACATTGCTGGCAATCTTTCTAGCTAGATTACTGTGATAATCGTGGGCTATGAGCGCATAGCAGTGCGACCGGCACTTGCCAACGGGCTAGGATTGACATTGCTAGGTGCAGCTTTGCTCCTGGGTGTTTGGGCCGCACTGCGATTGGAGGCAGAGGAGTACTTGGCAGCAGGACTGGATATGCGCTGATTCACAGAAAGTTCGGCGCTATTCCCGCTTGAGTGAGAGCTTGATGCCTCGTTCGATGCCACAGCCTTGGTGCCATGCGCTAGCACACTTTGCGCGAGGCCCAGAGCTGCATCAATTTGAACAGGAGCAACAAGCCCAGCTTCTAACATCGATTGCTTCATGATTTTCACGCTTGAAACAATCTTCTGAAGTGCGGTTCGATGGTCAGTAAGTAACGAGCGCAGCTGAGAAGTTGACGCCGAAGCTGCAAGAGTGCCTGAGGGTGGTGGCGGTGGTGGAGGTGGACCAACTGACAGCTGCGGGCGGATCGCGCTTCTTGGGCTCATTTGTTCTCCGCGGTCGCGAGACCGACTTGCTCTGACTCTCGTAGGGGTTTTCATGCCTTGCTGAGTGAGGGATTTGTGGTCTGACGGCGCATTTGCGGGTGCGCTTTCGACGGCAACGGAAGATGAGGTAGATGTCGTTTCTGTCAAGCTGTTCTCGGGCGATTGTGATTGGTGAGACTGGGCTAGCTTCTGCTTCGTGGGGGATCCTTCGGCGGTGTGACGCCTGGACGAGGCGGGTAGCTCGCTGAACTTTGTAAGATGCAGTGTAGCCATGTCCTTAAGGCAAGCAGCACGCCACTCTTCCTCACGTCGGAGTGCGCCTAGTAATTCACCGCTGACAACGGTACCTACCTCTGCCAAGTGCTCAAAGATGCGTGGGTCGTGAACTCTCAGGAAGAGATCATGTAGCTCTTCACGCTGAAGGGCTAGAATATAGTGAGCTGAAGAGGTTGCGCCCGAGACGGAACTCGAGAGGGAAGCACCTGACGCTGAACCACGTCTTTGCCGTCCCCGCACGCCTAGTGATGGCATTTGGGGGGCCTCAAGTGGCATTCTGTAGGACCTCGTTTCCGTCACTCTCATGTCGTAGGCTTGGGACGCTGTGATCTTCTCTGCAGGAGCACCGTCACGCGGGGCAGTGGCAGTGAGCGCAACTGAACCACCTCGTCGCTCCGCGATCTGTAGCAGAGCTTGACGGCTTGGTGTTGTTTTAATCAATTCTGCATACTCGGGCGAGTTTAGGATCTTCGATAACTTTGGCAGGCGCGATGAGTCCCTTTGTTCCTGATAGCGACCATAGAGTGTCAGATACATACACGCAGTTTGCAACCACCGGTCAGTATCGGTCATGTCATCGTCTTTGGAGCGCCTCAGATCACTTGATTCCGAGTTCATGGAGTCGGTTCTTTCAAGCACTGGCATTTCACCACTAGTTTGCGACGACATTGAGGCTTCAGAAATGCTTTGAGGCTGCGAGTCGTCTCGGGCGGATATCGACTTCGCCTCTGGAGACGTGGGAGGCATCTGTGCCGGAGAGAGACTAATTCTCTCATTAGATGGTGTAATCGATCGCGAGCAACTTGTTGTTGTTGATGATGGAGCAATCGCCAGTATACTGTCTGCAGTGATGGGCTTCATGGCTTTTCGTGTTCTCTTATGGTCAAGGAGGGCGTTGTACAGAGACTGATGAACGGTCTTGAGCAGCTTGAAGAAACGGTACTTCTGCAAAAATAATTTGCCAGCCAGGTAGAGCACAAGCTTGCGCCAACGAAATCGGTTTAAGAAGGAAGTAAAGTAGAGCTGTGCCTTGGCCATGTAGGTATCGCGACTTGCTTCTGCGCGCGAAAGGGTGACATTCGTTGCGTCATGAGTCGCACGAAGACGCTCGTACTTCTCTTGAAGTTCGTCTAACTTGGCTTGTAACACAGCGACCTGGTCTGCATGCGCGGCCTTCAAATTAGATATTTCTTCTTTGTAGCGCATCGTGAGACGATCGGCTACGGCCTGCTCCCACTGCCGACGCATAGCATGCAATTCCGCTTCTTCGAGTCGTTCGCGTCTTTGTGAATCTTCAAGGCGGGTACGGGCGAACTGTTCGGTAGCAGCGCGTAGCGCATCTTCTTTTTCCGCGAGGAGTTGAACTCGCTGATTCTCCAACTCCCGCTGAGCAGTCGCGACTTGGTCCGCAGCAAGAACAAGAGCCCTGGCTTCGCGTGCCAGTGCCCGATTTCTGTCGGCTTCTGCAGCAGCAACCATGGTACGAAGTTGTTGAACCTCTTGCAAGAGCTGTGAGCGGCGATCGTATGAAGCATCCCAATGCTCCTTTGATTCTGATGAGGTTTGGTTAAACTGGGTAATCGGAGGCAAGTGCACTGCGAGATGGTGAGTCCTGAGGTGCTCATTGATCGCTGTCAACGAGCTCGCAGATTCTTGCTTGTCTGACTTCTCAGAACCACTGAAGCTCGTGGATGTGACAATGCTTGCTGGCAGTTCAATGCTGCCGGGTTCACCATTCATTCCAGACGAAGTACCTATCAACGCGGCAGTAGTATCTGACATGGGGATCATTAGTGGTGTCTGCCCGGAGAGGACCTCTGGTGGCAATGGTTCATCCTTCTCCACCACTTTCAGTGCCGGCACGATGTTGCACAACTGAGGAAGGGCAGCGAGGGCAAGCGAAGGAGTGACTCTGGTGCCTCGTACGCTGGAGCCGCTGAAAGGACGATGCGAACCGTGACCAGCCGGATGGAAGGGGCTTGAATTCGCAAGCTGTGGAGTGCCTCGTCCGTAGCCATTGGGGGTACTCATCAGTGGTGCCATGCCAGTTGCATAAGTTGGCACGGGCATTGCTATTGTGGATAGGCCACCAGCACCCTCTCGATCTCCTCCGACTTCTTTTTCTGACGAAGAATGGCTTCGTTCCTCTCTCATTGCTCGGGCAGCAGCTGAGCTGGGGGTACGCTGATGAAGGTGCCTAAATGGAATCGGACAACTCCCATCTCCACTATCGCCGCTGGCGCTTCCAGCCCGCAAGTTGCTGGGTTTCCGTGCACCCAGCGCGTATTGCTGAGGCGAAGCCTGGCCGTCTGGTGTGGTGGTTCCTGACGAGCCGCCGCTTGCACCAGGGGAGCGAGAACGAAACATGATATCACTACTCAAGTTATGCTTGTCTGACTACTGGCTAGCTAATTCGATTGCTGGATCAACCGATCAACCACCTGATTGATGAAGCAATCAATTCACCTTGTTCGAAACGAGTCAAATAGATTCTTTAACCCTGGTGCGGCGACTGTGCAGGAGAAGTACCAGGTTAGAAATGCAACACACCACCTTGCACGGCGTTCTCACCTTGTCGCACTGTGCTGCTCCCGCGCTGGGTGTGCGATTCGACGATTCGCAGTTTGGAATGTGAGCTTGGAAAAAGAATTTGTCCGGATCAGGCTAAAACCGAACGGACTTTCAAATGGCGCTTGTTGCGCTGCAGCTAACTCCAGGCCGGAACGCACCACAGATCTAGCTTCTGGACACCATATCACCCGGTATGCGATAAGACGTGAGAAGTTTGTACCGAAAGCTCCGTTTAATCAATCGTTGAATTCTATCAAGCTTCTCTCGAGAAACCAAACAGTTCTGGTGTTCCGAGAAGAGGTGTGGAGCCACAGCGACCACTTTCACCCTAACCGAAGTAGCACAACACGTATCGAAGAGAATAAATGGCATTCAGTAAATCATTTGTTACAAACCTGTCTATTTGGTTTCATCATTCAACGTAAATTCCCTAGAGCTTGCGCCAGTCAAAGTGGACCTCAGCGAAAGCTCAGTCACTCAATTAGGTTTTTGTCATGGCAAAGAAGAAGCTATCCCGCGGTCTTTGCTCCAATAGAGGAGCACGATGGGTGCACAAACATGATGCGTTTCCAATCCCGCTTACTGCTTGGCGTTGTACTTGGCGGTCTTGGTCTCGAGCTCACGGTTGAGCCACCACATCTCACCAGCATTCCTCTTGTTAGAAGTGGTACCAGAGCTGGTAACAACTGAGCCGGCACGCATAGCAATTCGGACGGCAGCCTCGGCCTGAATGAGGAGGCTGCGAAGGGTCTCCGCGAGAGGAGAAGCATGGAGGCAGGCGAGCTCATTCTTAGCGGCGAGTGCCTTGACACCAGTGCCCTGAGACTTCTCTTCTAGGCTCTGCTTGTAAGCCTCGTATTCGCGGATCTTGATATTGACCTCCGCCAATGCCTGACGAGCCTTGATGAGTTCCTCATTGACAACCTCGGTGGTAGTGGTGCTTCGGGTGACGAACTCCTTGGGGGAGAGGTTGTACTGGTAGAGCAGGAACTCGAGGAATGACATACGACCATCGAAGTTGACATCGACGGTGTTGCGAAGCTCCTGACGACGCTGAATGGCAGTCATCTCGCGAGGCACAGAGCGCTCGAAACCACGCTCCTTCCATTCGGGGTGGCGTTCGAAGTACTTGACGAGCTGCTCGAAGAAGTAGAGCGCCATGTCAAAGTCGAGATCGCAACCCTCATTGTACTGGTGGAGGTACTGGATGTTGCGCGTGCGCATGTCAGCTTCCTTGATGATCTCCCATGCGACCTTGTAGATGCACTCAGCCTGGTCACCGATCTCGTCGAAGAAAGCGTTCAGGACGAAGACAGCCTGCTCTGAGAAAGGCTTCTTACCGATTTCACTACAATATCAAGCAGGATTAACCAAATTACGTCATATACACTCAGTGAGTACATGGACACGCGTCTTAGGTACCGCGGTTTCATTTCATTTGCAGCGCTTTCTACACTGAGCCCAGACCAGCCTCGACTGCAAACCGGTTCCAAGCGGTAGAGCGCCTTATCCGACACAAAATAAACTTCGAATGCGTTCGCAGCAGTGTGTATCTCGGGTAGAAAACGTACGCAAAGACCTTGAGAGACTCCTCATCGAGCTTCTGGAGGAAGGCACCATCAGACTTCTTCTCTGCAGTTACGACAGCCGCTTCAGACATGTGGAAATTGCGTTATGCTAGAGTTGTAGATACGTAAGTGGCAGATCAGAATATACATGAATTAGATCGGATCCGTCGCGTAAACACCCACTTTTTATCCTTTTAACCCACAAATCCCACCTCGAGTTTCATCTCGAAAAATATCTATCCCTTGGTATTCCGACACCCCTGGTATCAAAATCCGAGAGGGCTGAGCCGGGCCGGGCTGGGCCGGGCCTGGAAGGACGACTGTGAACTGTGCGGAGACTGGACTACGAACCTTCCATCGCAACACTGGAACTGGGGGGCAAAGCGAGGTAATCATATAACAACGGTCCAAAACAAACAGAAGCACAGAACGCGTTTTATTAGCAGGGAAGTCAGTAGGGTAAAGTTCGGCAGATAACGACCTGCAAAGTGGACCAGCATGATAGGCCGTTATCAGGTTCATTGTCCTTACTCTATGGGGTCGGACATAACATCAGTCTCGAGCGTAGACCTTGATTTCGAGATAGTAATGAAGGATCCGAGTGAGTTGTTAGAGCCGAATGGGTACCTGCGGGTGAGCTATCTTGCAGCATCTGGAGCGGTTCATACCATGGCATTATAGAGCGGCCCATAGGGCACGCTGGAACGCTTTGGGTTGAAAAGGTCGAATATGAAAGACGAATAGATTATTAATCGGAGTAGAATTAATATCACGAGCAGAACTAAGAAAACAAAGAACGGCGAGTTCTCACAGCGAGACATGTTCGCACGCTTGGGATCAATATCGTATGAAATGTTGATGAATGTAGCTGAGCATGATGGAAAACACGACATACATTGTGCGCACAATGCGACTAGCTCTAGGAAAAATCGAAGAGAAACTAAATCAGCTGAGCATAAACGTCGAGAAAACGAAGGAAGAAAGAGGGTAAACAAAAGGAAAGCGCGGAACCAATGAACAAACAGCAGATCGGCTGACATGGAGGACTGAAAGTGCGAGGCGCAAAACACAATGGAAGGGAGGAAGTCAGTGCTGAAAGGGCTCGGGTTGTAGGGGCGAACTAATTGAAGTCGAATGGGAGAATGACGTTAATGAGAGCCAGCGAATGAGGGCCAGGTATCATACGGCACAGGCGGACATGCATTAGACAGAGGTTACGAGAGCAAAAGTTAATTGAGGGTGCAGGTAGAAAAGAACAACACAAACGGTATAGAAAATAAGTCAAACGCATCATGATACAAGGCACAATGACTTATTTATCTGCCGGTCGTCCTCCGATCATTAGAAAGCACAATTACTGATTTCGGAGGATTCCCTTCTTGGGTTGCCCTCCAAGTGACGACTGAAGGAGTCGATCAGTTGGAGTCGTAGGAACGAGAGCTGGAAGGACAAGGGGTACATTGGATGAAGAGAAACGAGACCCATGCCTTTGATAGTCAGTCGAGGAATTTGCCTCGCTTGTCTCAACGGCTAGGCCAAACGATGTCGGGGATGGAGTGGGAGAAGGGGATGGAGATTCGAGAGTATGAGGGTTTCCAAGCGCTGGTTGGGGATTCAGGACTCGTGACAAAAGGCTAAGACCTGGAAGAGGCGAGTGCTGTCGCGACGTACGCGTTGCACGCGTTAATCGACTCACGGCGCTCGATGTTACATTCGAGTTAGTATTACCACCAGAAAACGGCGCAGATATGGCTGCTGCAGTAGCAGCAGTTGTTCCTGTATGGCCGGTGTCACCACTTGCAAGGTCACGGCTTGCGGAGAGTGGGTGCTCTGAAACTTCGCTAGTCAAGACCCGCTTGACCGACTTTGCCATTGGAATCGATGAGGTGAGTGTTTGGCCTTGGGTGTGCTCTGCCAGGGACGACGAGTCATTGAAGGTGGGAAACAGATTTCGCGCAAAAGACGCATTAGAAGAGGGACTTGACGTGGGGTGACGCTGCTGGGGAGAGGAGAAGCGCTGCGTTGGCTTTCGAACCTTATCTGAGTGTGGAGTTATGGAAGGCGCGGGGGAAACCTCGGCTGCTAGCGAAGGTCGGGAATCTGGGTGGCGATCCGTTGTCGACTCCATACTGTGTAATGCCGCCGATCGGATTCTTCGCGACGCTTCCAATGCTCGTAAGCCTAGATGAACTTGCGATAGGGCTGCACTCGCAGTTGGACGGTCGCTCGGCTCTGCTGACAAGCATCTTTCGACAAGATTTCGAAGGCGAGACGAATAGAGAGCATTGGCTGTGGTCGAGAAATGTGGCTTGGCACCTTCGATTGCGAGCTTGCCTGCCTGCATAAACGCGGCAAAAGCATATGTCGGGTTGGCATCAGTGCTGAATGGAGGCTTGCCCTCCATTAACAAGTACATCAACGCACCAACTGCCCAAATATCACTTGATGTCGAGGGGAGTGATCCTTTCAATATCTCAGGAGCAATAAAGCCGGCCGTACCGACCGCAACTGGTCGTGAAGACTTCGCATCGGTGGTGGATTCAGGGCTCATTGCATTCACATTTGCTGCCAGTCCCAAGTCGGCAACCTTAAGTAGCATGGCACCGCGGCCGTCGTCTTGAATGGAGTAAGCGTATTCCTCGTCAAGAGCACCCAATGGCAGGACTGCAGGCGCTCCGAAGAGCTTCTTAATAGTAGGTCGGCTGATATACGAGAAGTCCGTTTTGCCTTTGTGAATAAGAATATTCCGGCAATACAACGTGATGCCCGAACCTGATACACTCAAGTCGATTTGGTCGTTGTCTTGGTGACGGGACTGACTCATAGTGTCAGATTCATGCGTGAATGCTGGTCTATACGAACTCGCTATTACAGATCCAGCAGCCACTGAGTATACAGTAGAGTGCGGAGAATCTGGCCTAAAATCCATCGTCGTCTGGCTCGTAGAGAAGGGGAATTCCTGAGACTCCGGAAGTGACGACAGACTACGCGAGGACATTCGATCAGATGCAGTTCTGTCTCCCGGACTTAGCGGCAGCGATGTTGAGAATTGTGGGTTTGCGCGTGGGAGGCTTGCCGTACTTCGCGCCGTCAGTGACGTAGCACGGACGAGATAGTCTGGGCTTACTGTTGGGACATTCACTCCAACAGCGACTCCGAAGGCTTGGCTGCCTCGCGCAGGCGTACCGTGGGCAGGTGTTAAAGCTGTATCTATCGAAGATGATCCCGTGACAAAAATGCTTGGCGGAGGAAGCGGGGATTTCAGGCGATTCCCTTCGCGAGCTCCGGGGTAGGGCCCGCTTCCACTGTGGTTGCCACTTGGCTGTGTGAGTAAGTAGTGCTCACTCGCCACGTCACCTTCGAATACACTTAGGCCGGGACCAAAGTCAAGAAGGGCGCATGATAAGCATGAGCAGTTCGTGATTCGGAACTCCGTTCCAATGGGAATGGGATATGGCTCATGCATGGTCGACTTGGGCCGGGTTAAGGACAAGGCAATTTGCGCTCGCCGTTCTCGGAAGCTTCTGTCTTGTGCAAACACTTGCGGCGAAGAGTTACTCGCAAGGAGAACGTTCCCCGGGGACAGGTCTCGATGAACCAGCCCAACACTACTTCGGCTTGTCTCTCCAGTGGAAGTCGGTCCTGAGTCGGTCGATCGAGATTCGCTCCGTTCAGAGGATGTGATCTTCTCGTCGTGTCGGAGAGCAAGAGTTTCTAGATTGTGTAAATGCTCGCATGCGCGCAAAAGCTGACCAAATGCGCTCCAAAGAGTACGTTCGTTGAGTCGCAGATGCCAAAGTAGTAAACTGCTGGATTCTGCAAGGAGTGAAGGCCCCTCAGCGTAGTCGGTGACAATGAATAAAAACGTATCTTCGACGAATGCTTCAACAAACCTCACTAAGTTTGTGTGACCCATTGCGGCCAAGTGCGCCACCTCTTGACATACACGCTCAGCTGCATACGTAGCTTGGTGATCAGTCTTAGATCCCCGCAATGATTGCTGAAGCGGAATCCGCTTAATTGCAAAAAGTGGCCGTACAGCCCGCTGCAATCCTTCTGAGCATTCAATGTCTTCGCGCTTGGACCGATACCTGGAGGTACTGCGTCTTCGAGTTCCTTGTGTACTCTCTCGTTCAACAGGTAGGAGGCTGCTGACGCTTGTAGTGTCATCGGCATTTGATGCTGAGCCTGTGCTTGGCTTGGAGTCGGTGGGTGCAGATCCTACTCGTCCATGATGTGCGCGCGAGAATCCATGCCCAAATGAAGAAGATGTCCCGCTACGTGAGCGTGAACGACGTCTGGCCGTGTAAACTTGTGTTGGGCCCTCATCACCTTCCTCATCAGAGCGACCTGATGTGGGTTCAAATCCTTGATCGGAGCTTACATCACTGTCTGTGTAAGTGTGGGACGATCTGGTCTGGGTTGAGGGTCTTCGTACGCGGTCTGACAGATCATCGGCAGCAGAGTACCGCATTTGCTCCTCCACTAGGTTTTGTTCAGGCTCCTTTTCCAGACCTAAGGACGCCAACCGTTGCTCAAGCAGCCCCATTACCTTATTTGTCCTTTCTTCATGCCGACCTCCGTCGTGAGTCTGTGAGCGTAGCCAGTTCAGTATGATATTGCGTCGCCGTTTCGCATCCGGCTTTGCATCCCAGGCCAAGAACACTTCGCCAGAAGCACCTGCACCGAGCCGTCTTAAGAGGACATATTGACGAACCAAGCCAATTGCTGGCTTGGTAACATTCGTATCCTGATTTAATGAAACCGATGACTGCTGCTGACGTCGGCTAGAATCACTCTGATTCAGGTTGTTTTGCTTCCTCGAAAGAAAGCTTTCTTGGGTCACCTCGAGCACCTTCCATGATGCGATTCTGAGCAGCTGAGGGAACACGAGGGTACTCAGCTCTGCTTGAATACTTCGCACAGTCGAGGATTGGAGCGCGGCACGGTCATCCTCACGGACATTGCCAGGTAGTGCGCCACGGGGAAAAATTATACTGGGTAATCCTAGGGCATGACTCTGCAGACATGAGAGCGCAAAATCACTAGGTTCGGCAAAGCGGATGGTTGCGTTTGCCTTTCCTTCACGCACAATATCACTTCTCACACTGTTGCTCAACTGAGGGGTCTGAATCAGGGTCTCCGACAAATACTTAGTGGCAGGTGAAATTATTATCGGGAGGGGTTCGGTCGCTCGGGAGATATCGCACAGGGCAAGGCCTGGACCGAATATATGCTGGTTGACGCAAGCTGCCGCTGTAAGGCTAAGGAGAGTAGCTGCTCGTCGTGTTTCTGCGTATGGAACCATGTCGCTCGATCGCGAAGATGCTCGCGTAGCCACGAAGAACTGCTTGCATGGCTTCAACGATCTTGATTCAAGATGCTCATTGTAGACTTCTTGAATGGAATTATGGGATGACGAAGACCGGAATCCATCATTGATTCGAAGCGCTGCAAGTAGTTGCGCGACAGTAAC
>Ga0182741_1005242_pt1 | contig 12174 bp, 11 predicted proteins | sample eDN5th37CBELigOP_FD_128874 | JGI IMG/M metagenome (GOLD analysis project Ga0182741, IMG submission 128874) | Enriched Organic Plus compost microbial communities from Emeryville, California, USA - eDNA 5th pass 37_C BE-Lig OP (version 2) (version 2) ...
CCATCGGCAACGGCGATTGCCGCAACGGTGGTGGTCGGGGTGACTATCCATGCGCCAGCGGAGGTACAGGGCCTCGAACGGCTCGTTGCTGCGCACTCGTACGGCCTGAAAAGACTTGATCCCCTCAGGAAAGGGCGGTGGCACAGTGTAATGGTCGATGTAGGTGCCGAAGCCTATGGTCAGCCCCCCGCTGTAAAGGCCAATGTTGCTGGTAGGGAAAACGGTAAGTTCTTGGCCGTTGTCACCGATCAGCACCACTTCCGGCCGAACCAGCACGCCGTCGGTGCGGCGCAGGTTGAAGTGGTTGGCCTTGTCTTCCAGGTCGTAGATGTTGTTGGGGTCATACAACTCCTGGTCGACCACGATGTGCAGTGCTTGCAGCCCTTCGCGGTTGATGCGCAGTGGCCGGTCGAAGCGGATGGTCTGCCAGTCGGTGGTGATCTGGAACGGGCCGTCGATGCGACGGTCCTCGGGAAAGTCGTAACCGTTGCCGCAGCCAGCCAGCAATGCGGTTAGCAGTAGTAGCAGTGCGCGCATGGCCGACCTCATGCGGCGAGTTCGCCTAGGTAGACTAGCGTCGAGCTGTTGAGAAAGATGCCGGGACCCGTGAGGTGCGGCGGTCGGTTCACGACGGGGGCGCCGGCAATCTCGAAGGCCCGGAGAACCAGTTCACTGCAGAAAAAGCTCGTATCGTGGCCGTCCGAGGCGAGCGCGCCAATCGCTTCAACGGTCGCGATGACGACAATGCCTTGTCCGGTGAATCTGAGGCTTCCCGTGCGTGCCTCCGGATCGAGGCCCACTCTGACCGCACCTAGCTTGTCGTAGGGTTTTCCGGCCTGGCTAGTGGCCCACTGCGCGGCGGTTTCGCACTGCGCACGGCTGGCGGTTCGATGTCGAAAGGCGACGATGTCGTTGCAGCCGCGTAACTTCTTGGTCAGGAGGTCGACGGTTACGCCGTCACCTGGTACTGCATCTACCGCGAGCTCGCTTCCCCGGTACAGAATCGCGTGACTGAACCGGCTATGGGTCAGGGCCCGGATCGACCGGGAGGCAGCCTCGTTCGATGCGGTACAGATGATGTCCCCTGGCAGGAGCATGTTGATGCTTAGGCATTGGGGAATGATCGGTTGAACCGATAACGCAGGGCTGGACACTTGGTTCATGGGTACCTCCTTGTAATTGCTTTTCCTGAGCGGGGCTGACCGCCTCAGTGAGAACCGTCTGACGGTCCTAAGCCGTCGGCCCGGTTGGCGATATCTCCCGCGCAGCGCACTTTACGTAATGAGCGGGTTATGCGTGGTCTTGCGAGATATCGCTTACGATCGTGACGGCCGGAAAATCGGCGCGCGGCGATCGGTCCTGTATCCGTTTGGACGGGGCTAAGCATATCGGCAGGAAATCCGCCCGTTCAATTCTCCCGTTTCGTGGGTTGGGCGGGTTTTATTTATTGGAAAGCGCTGATCGACGGTCTGTCCCCGTTTACGTGACGAAGCGGATCAGCGCTTCCTTGCCAGCCGCCGGGCACGCCGCCGACGGCGTTCCGGCCCGGGTTGGGGCGATCCAACCATAGGCGCATTCCGCCGCCGATGTTATGTTGGCCCCCTCCTGCGATATTCATGCGGTAGATCTCATGAGCCGGCATTTCGACTTCATCTCCATCGGCGGCGGCAGCGGCGGCATGGCGGCGGCGCGGCGCGCGGCCAAGTACGGTGCCAAGGCGGCGGTCATCGAGGCCGCCCGGTTGGGCGGTACCTGCGTCAACGTCGGCTGCGTGCCGAAGAAGGTCATGTGGAACGCCGCCCATCTCGGCTGGGGGCTGCACCACGCCGCCGACTACGGTTTCCGCGTGGACGGCTTCCGCCTCGACTGGTCCGATCTGCATGCCCGGCGCGAGGCCTACATCCAGCGCCTGAACGGCATCTACGTGCGCAACCTGGAGCGCGAGAACGTCACCTACATCCAGGGCCATGCCCGCTTCGTCGACGCGCATACGGTGGAGGTCAACGGCGAGCGCTACAGCGCCGACCACATCTGCATCGCCACCGGCGGCCGCCCGACCCGGCCCGACATTCCCGGCGCGGAGTGCGCCATCGACTCCGACGGCTTCTTCGCGCTCGACCGCCAGCCGAAGAAGGTGGCGGTGATCGGCGCCGGTTATATCGCCGTCGAGTTGGTGGGGGTGCTGCATCATCTCGGCACCGACACCACGCTGGTGCTGCGCTACGAAAAGCCACTGCGCGGCTTCGACGAGATCCTGCGCGACGGCTTCATGGAGGCCACCCAGGCCGACCCCATCACCATCGTCACCGGCTTCTCCACCGGCCGGCTGCGGCGCGAGGACGACGGCTCGATCACCCTGTGCGCCGACGACGGCCGCACCCTGGGCGGCTACGACGTGGTGATCTGGGCGGTGGGCCGCACGCCCAACACCGACGCCATCGGCCTGGAAAACGCCGGGGTGAAGGTCGATGACAAGGGCTACATCCCGGTCGACAAGTTCCAGCAGACCAACGTGCCGGGCGTCTACGCCATCGGCGACATCACCGGCGCCTACCCGCTCACGCCGGTGGCCATCGCCGCCGGCCGGCGGCTGTGCGATCGCCTGTTCGGCGGCATGCCGGACCGGCACCTGGTGTACGAGAACATTCCGACGGTGGTGTTCACCCACCCGCCGCTCGGCACCGTCGGCCTGACCGAGGACGAGGCGCGCGAGAAGTACGGCGACGCGGTGAAGATCTACACCTCCCGCTTCATCTCCATGGACTACGCCATGGGCGCGGACAAGCGCCGCACGCTGATGAAGCTGGTCTGCGTCGGCCCGGAGGAGAAGATCGTCGGCGTCCATATCTTCGGACCGCATGCCGACGAGATGCTGCAGGGCTTCGCGGTGGCGGTGCGCATGGGCGCCAGCAAGCGCGATTTCGACGATACCGTCGCCATCCACCCCACCAGCGCCGAAGAGCTGGTAACCATGGTCTGAAGGAGCCGACGATGATCCGGCCGTATCAGGGCATACATCCCACCGTCCCGGCCAGTAGCTGGGTCGACGACAGCGCCGTGGTGATCGGCGACGTGGTGCTGGGCGAGGACGTCTCGATCTGGCCGCAGGCGGTGGTGCGCGGCGACGTCAACAAGATCCGCATCGGCGACCGCTCCAACATCCAGGACGGCAGCGTGGTGCACGTCAGCCACGTCGGCCCGTTCAATCCCACCGGCGCCAGCACGGTGGTCGGCGCCGACGTCACGGTCGGCCACAAGGTGATCCTGCACGGCTGCACCTTGCACGACCGCATCCTGGTCGGCATGGGCGTGATCGTCATGGACGACGTGGTGGTGGAGTCGGATGTGATCATCGGCGCCGGCAGCCTGGTGCCGCCGGGCAAGGTACTGGCGTCGGGTTATCTCTACGTCGGCAGCCCGGCCAAGCAGGTGCGGCCGCTGACCGAGCGCGAGAAGGAGCACTTGCGCTACTCCGCGCGCTTCTACGCCGATCTGAAGAACCGCCATCGGGCCGGTTGAGCTCCGGAACGCCAAGCATGCCAGAGTCCAAGCGCGCCCCTTTCGCCCTGGCCGACCGGAAGGTCCCCGCCGGCAGCCGTCTCACCATCGACCTGCCGGTGGCGCAGCTCTACACCCACACGCCGGTGACCATGCCGGTGCACGTGGTGCACGGCAAGCGGCCGGGGCCGACCCTCCTGGTGTGCGCCGCCATCCACGGCGACGAGATCAACGGCGTGGAGATCATCCGCCGGCTGCTGAAGCTGCCGATGATCGGCCGCATCGCCGGCACGCTGCTGGCCGTGCCGATCGTCAACGTGCTCGGCTTCATCGACCGCACCCGCTACCTGCCCGACCGGCGCGACCTCAACCGCTCCTTCCCGGGCAGCGAGCACGGCTCCATGGCCAGCCGCATCGCCTACATGTTCAAGACCGAGATCCTGGACAAGTCGACCCACGTGGTCGACCTGCACACGGCGGCCATTCACCGCGCCAACCTGCCGCAGGTGCGGGTCAACCTGGCCGACAAGGGCTCGGCCGAACTGGCGCGCGCCTTCGGCGTGCCGGTGGTGATCAACTCGGCGCTGATCGAGGGCTCGCTGCGTTACGCCGCCGATCTGAAGAACATCCCGGTGGTCACCTACGAAGCCGGCGAGGCGCTGCGCTTCGACGAGGGCGGTATCCGCGCCGGCATGCAGGGCATCGTGCGCGTCATGCGCCATCTGCAGATGCTGCCCCCCGTCACCGGCAAGCTGAAGTCGCCGCGCAAGCACTTCGTGGCCGACTCCAGCACCTGGGTGCGGGCCGAGCAGGACGGCATCTTCCGCGCCGTCATCGATCTCGGCGCGCACGTGCGCAAGGGGCAGGTGCTGGGCTTCATCTCCGACCCTTTCGGCGAGCGCGAGGTGCAGGTGGTGGCCTCGCTGAGCGGCATCATCGTCGGCCGCGCCAACCTGCCGCTGGTGCACGAGGGCGAGGCGCTGTTCCACATCGCCAAGGTGGAGGCGGCCAAGGAAGTGGCGCGCCACGTCGAGGTGTTCAGGGAACGCCTGGCCGGCGAGGACGATGTGCTGCTGGACGAACCGCCCATCGTCTGAGCCGTCGTCGCCGGGTATGGCGCCATGCCGCTGCGGACGACCGGCCGCCTAGAACCCGTTCGAGCCATCCCTTGGCCGCCCGCGCTATCAACCGCGCGCCTGCTCGCTAATCAGTCCCAGCCGGTTGCCTTCGGAATCGCGGAAGAAGGCGAGCCACAAGTCGTAACTCGGCAGGCGGCTCACCACATGCGGTTCGCGTTCGAATTCAACGCCGCGCGCGCGCAGCGTTTCGGCCGCCGCCGCGATGTCGGGGACGCGGTAGTAGACCAGGCATGCCGGGTGCCCGTGTTCGGACCGCTCCGACACCGACAGCATCAGGCGGATGCCGTCGCAGTCGAAGAAAGCGGCGTTGGAGTGCTCGAACAGCAGTGTCAGGTCGAGCGTGTCCCGATAGAAGACGATGGCACGCTGGAGATCGCGCACCGGCAGCGCGATCTGGCCGATCCCGGAAATAGAAAGCAAGCGATGACCCTAATCTTTAAGAATAATTTTGGTCAGGCTAGGCCAGCGCGAGCGGCTTTGACCAGTGAAAATGTCACTAAATCCGTGACCGGCCGCCGCTATAGGTTGAACTCCTTTGGCCAGCTCACCAGCTCGTCGTGGTCCATGGTGTCGATCGCGCTCGGGCCGATGCGGCGGGTGTTCCAAGCATAGTTGAGCTTGGCGTAGATGGCCGCCATGCGCTCCTGCATCAGCTCCTCGGCCGCTTCCGGCTCGTCCTCGATATCGCTCACCAGCTCTTCCAGCGCGCCCAGCGCGTCTTGCAGGGTAACCAGCATCCAATCGGCGTCCATAGTCGGCTCCTGTGGTCGGCGCCGCCGCTGGCGGCAGCCGTGGGGTAGGGAAAATTAGACAGCGGATCGAACTCGCGATCGCCGCCGTCGGCGGGACACTCTCCTGCGGAGCGCCAGGGCCCGAGACCTAGGCGCACGGGCCGCTATGCTACGCCGGATAGTGCCGGCGCAGGAATCCGAGTAGATGCGTATTCACCGCTTCGGCCTGCTCGACCTGAGTCCAATGGCCGCAGTCCTGCAGTACGTGCTGCTCCACCTTCGGTACCAGCGTCGGCATGCGCTCCAGCGTCTTCGCTTCCAGTAGGCGCACCGGGTCCTTGTCCCCGACCAGGAACAGCGCCGGCTGCTCGATGCGGCGTCCGTCCAGCGGCGCGGTCAGCTCCCAGTTGCGATCGAAGTTGCGGTACCAGTTGAGGGCGCCGTGGAAGCCGTGGCCCTCGAAGGTCTTCACGTACTCCTCGAAGTCGGTCTCGCTCATCCATGTCGGCCAGCCGTCCGGCTCGGCCGCGCCGTCCAACAGGCGCGCGTCGGCGGGCTTCTCGCGCAGGAAGCTGCCGCCGGGCACCGCGCCCGACCAGTTGTGGAAGATCAGCCGCAGGCTGCGGCGGATGTCGGCTTCCAGCTCGGCCTCGGCCACGCCGGGCCGCTGGAAGTACAGGATGTAGTGGAAGCGGTTCTCGAACAGCTTGCGCATATAGCTCAGCGGCGAGGCCTTGGGACGGCCGCCGAACGGCACCGACATCGCCGCTACCGCCTTGACCCGCTCCGGCTCCAGCAGCGCGGTATGCCAGGCGACCGGCGCGCCCCAGTCGTGGCCGACCACGGCGGCCTCGCGCTGGCCGAGATGGTCCATCGCCGCTCGGATGTCGCCGCAGAGGGTGAGCAGGTCGTATGCGGCGGGATCCCGGGGGGCGTCGCTACGGCCGTAGCCGCGCATCTCGGGCACGTGCACCCGGTAGCCGGCGGCGGCCAGCGCCGGCGCTTGGTAGCGCCAGGAGTGCCAGCACTCGGGGAAGCCGTGCAGCAGCCAGACGGGCCGGCCGTGCTCGGGGCCGGTCTGGTGCACGCACAGGTTGATATCGTTGACAGCGTAATTGTGGATTTCCATGGCGGTGTGATCCTTGTTCGGGCGCGGGCGGAGCCCCGCACAAGCATAGATGGGTGGGTGGCGATGTCACCTCCTGGCTGGCGGCTGTGCCAACGCCGAAGCGAGCTGGCATTATCAGTTGCCACTTATAAATAGGAGGAGAGCATGGTGGAGCAGCATTGTCCCTTGGTTATCGATAAGCGCTTCAACGGCCCGCCGAACTCGGGCAACGGCGGTTATGTCAGCGGCGTGCTCGCGCGCGGTTTCAGCGGACCCGCCGCCGTGACGCTGCGCTTGCCGCCGCCCCTGGAGCGCCCGCTCGACCTGGTGTGCGACGCCGACGGTCAGCGGCGCTTGCTCGACGGCGAGCGGCTGGTGGGCGAAGCAAAGCCCGCGCAGCTGAGCCTGGAGGTGCCGCCGCCGGTGACGTTCGCCGAGGCCGAGGTGGCGGCGCGGCGCTATACCGGCTTCGACAACCATACCTTCAACAGCTGTTTCGTCTGCGGTCCGCAGCGTGCGGTCGGCGACGGTCTGCGTATCTTCCCCGGTCAGGTGGACGATCGCGCCCTGGTGGCGGCGCCTTGGATTCCCGATCCGTCGCTGGCCGATCCCGATGGCGTGGTGCGCAGCGAATTCGTCTGGGCGGCGCTCGATTGCCCGGGTGCGTTCGCCATTTATCTGGAGGTGCCGGGCATCGTCACCGTGCTCGGCCGGTTCGAGGTGGAACTGTTGGCGCCGGTGCGCGCGGGCGCGAGGCACGTGGTGACCGGCTGGCCGATCAGGCATGACGGCCGCAAGCATTTCGCCGGTACCGCCTTGTTCGATGAGCAGGGGACTTTGCTGGCGCGGGCGCACGCCATCTGGATAGAGATTCCGCGGCCGGTCTGAGCGGCATCCCGTGGTCCGGCGGTTAGCCCGACCTCCGCTGTCGTCGCGCGACCATCGTTGCCCCGGGGCGAATCACGAGCCTCTCTCCCGAAACCGGGAGAGAGGCGTATTAGCCGTGCACCGGCGTTCGCTGGATCCGGTAGCAGGCGGTGGGCGCACGCTCACGCGCCGGGCCGGGCTTGGCTAGCCGTGGCCGACGCCGCCAGCGCGGCATCCCTGAAGCCGCGGATTCGCCAGCTCAGGTACACGCCGCCGAGCATGATCAGGCAGCTGATGGCGAAGGTGGAGCGAAAGCCGCCGGCCCAGTCGATCAACAGGCCCGCGCCGGCCGGCCCCACCAGCTGGCCGATCGCGTAGAACAGCGTCACGTAGCTCACCGCCAGCGGCGCCTCGCGCGGCTGCACCTGATCGGTCGAGGCCGCCAGCACCGCGGTGAACATGCCGGAAACGGTGAGCCCAAGGGTGACGTAGTGCACGGCGAAGCCGAACAGGGTCGGCCACAGTACCGGCACCAACGTGCCCAGCAGGGTCAGCGACATCGACAGCAACAGGGTGTTGCCGCGGCCGATCCGGTCGGACAGGCCGCCCCACAGCGGCGCCGAGACGATGGAGAGAACCCCCATCAGCGCCGCCAGGCGGCCGGCGGTGAGCGGTGAGATGCCGGCGTCCAGCGAGAAGCTGAACATGAAGATGGCCTGGACGATGTAGGTGATGCCGATGATGCCGTACACCAGCCCGACCGTGATGACCCGGCGGTTGCGGTACACCGCCGCCTTGTTCACCGGGGCCGGCGCTTGTCCGCCGCTGCCTTGCGGCTGCGGCGGGTTGCGCAGGAACGCCAGCACGGCGGCGCCGGCCATGACTCCGGACACGGCGAAGATGCCCCAGGTCAGCCGCCAGCCGTTGCCGGAGAAGGTTTCCGTCATGTACGGAATCAGCGCGCCGGCGGCCAGCATGCCCACGCCGACGCCGCTGTTGAGCATGCCGATGACCGCGCCGCGGCGCTCCGGGAACCAGCCGGCCAGCAGCGACACCAGTGGGGTGTAGGCGAAGGCGGTGCCGAAGCCCAGCAAGGTCATCAGCGCCAACAGCAGCCAGTAGTTCGAGGCGAGGCTGAGCCCGACGCAGCCGACGGTGACCAGCACCACGCCCAGCATGACCGCCAGCCGCCCGCCCCAGCGCGCCGCCGCCGCGCCGGCGAGCATCACCAGCGCCAGATAGCCGAGCGCGCAGACGGTGCCGAGGTTGCCGGCCTGCTGGTAGCTCAGGCCCAGGTCGTCGCGCATCGGCGGCAGGATCAGGCCGTAGGCGAGCCGGCCGAAAACCAGGACGACGATGACGACCAGCATGCCCGTGCCGATCATGAGCCAAGCCGGCGGTCGCTTGGTTGCGGACATGGTGTTGCTCCTCCGGGTCCTGTCCGTCGTGGCGGAAGGACTTGTCGTTATTCGTGCTCAGGGCAACGGATCGGCGCGTGGCGCTCTCGCCGACTCGATAGCCACGTCATCTTTTGTCACAGCGGTAGCCATGCCCGCAAGGCCGGCGTCGTGTTATCGACCTGTTACCGGCCCGGCCGTAGCGTCGCGCGGGAGCGGGTCACGCCGTCCCGCTTCAGTCCAACACCCATCTTCACGGAGCGCAGCGCAATGACCAGTACCACGATCGAGGCTCGGGGCCGTCCATGGGCGCGGAACGGGGCAGCGGGGAGCCGCGGTAAACGTGCCGAATTCGGGTTCGTAGCCGCCGCGGGCCGGTTGCTGGCCTCATTGGCGCTGGCACTGGGACTGGCCGCCTGCGGCGGCGGAGGCGGCGGCGGTTCATCCGGTTCGCCCGGCGAGGAGCCCGGCGAGGAGCCGGGCGGCGGCCCGGTCGTGACCATCACCGTGACGCCCAGTTCGGTTCGGCTGGCGCCGCGCGCGGAACGGACGTTCGCCTGCACCGTTACCGGCGCGGACGACACCGGCTGCGACTGGTCGCTGCGCGAGGGCGAGCGCGGCGGCACGATCGACGCCAACGGCCGCTACCAGGCCCCGCAGACCGAGGGTACCTACCACGTGGTCGCCACCGCCCGCGCCGATGCCGCGCGCCAGGCCGTGGCCACCGTCGTCGTCGCCGCGCCCGGCGGCAGCGCCGTCCGGCCGTGGGTCACGGCCTATTACGCCGGCTACTTCTGGGAAAACGGCGACATGCAGCAGCCGCAGTACGTCGACATGAGCACGATGACGCATCTCGTGTTCGCCCGGGTCGCGCCCGGCGGCGGCACTCTGGGCGGTCAGATCGGCACCGTGGTGCCCGGCGGCGGCACCGCGCACGATCCCAATCACCCGTTCAATCCAGGGTACGTCGGTCCTAACAATCCGCAGAACCGCAGCGTCGAGCGCTATCTGATCGACCGCGCCCATGACGCGGGAATCAAAGCGCTGCTGATGCTCGGCGGCGTCGGCGACGGCGAGGGTTTCGCGGAGTCGACCGCGCCGGGGATGCGCGCCACTTTCGTTCGCAACCTGCTGGATTACCTCGACGCGCACGACTATGACGGCGTCGACGTCGACTGGGAGGACAACCTCGACGAGCCCGGACTCCAGGCGCAGCTGATCGACTTCCTTACCGAGTTGCGCGAACGCTCCGCCGAGTATCCGCGTTGGTCGGTCAACCCGATCATCATCACCTTCCCCGGCTACGCGCTGAACATCAACACCGACACGGTCGAGCCGTGGAAGGTCACGGTGGCCTCGCTGGTGGACCAGTACAACATGATGAGCTATGCGCTGTCCTTCGCCGCGCCGGGCTGGGTCAGCTCCCACTTCTCGCCGATCGCCGGCGCCAAGCCGAACCGGCCCATGGACCTCACCAGCAGCGTGGAGGCCTACGTCAACGCCGGCGTGCCGCGCAGCAAGATCGGTATCGGCATTGGCTTCTACGCCATCAGCCTGCCGCCGCCGGTCACCGGTCCGGACCAGGCCATTCCGCCCGGCGTGTGGGTCGAGAACGACGATACCAGCTGGTACTACGGCCGGTTGGTGCGGATGGGCTACCTGAGCAACGGCACCCTGCATTGGGACGAGACGGCGGGGATGCACTACCGCTCCTATCCGGGCGGCTATCAGCCCCAGGGCGGCGGCCTCACCGGCTACCTCAGCTACGAGGACCCGGACAGCATCATCGCCAAGGGCCAGTGGGTGCGCAGGACCGGCGTGGGCGGGGCGATCATCTGGCTGGTCAATTACGGCAGCACCGACGGACGTAACAACCCGCTGATGGACGCCGTCAAGACCGGGTTCCTGCAGTAATGAGGCAAGCGGGATGCGGCCTCGCCGCATCCCCCGATAGGCGCGCGGTCACATGGATGTGGCCGCGCCCACGCTTGCCGTAACCGGCTCGAGACCGAGCCGGTCGCGCAGCCACCGCAGTAGTTCGCCGCAGATCTCGTCGCGGTTGAGTTCGTTGAAGATCTCGTGCCGTGCCTCGGGGTAGGTTCGCAGCGTGACGTCCGCGATGCCGAGCGCGCGGTAACGCTGCGCCAGCTGCCGCACGTGCCGGCCGCCGCCGCTGAGCATGTCCATCTCGCCGACCATCAGCAGGATCGGCAAGGTCTTGGGCACGCGGGCCTGGTTATGACGCCGGCCGTTGAAGATCACCACGTCGAACACGTCGCGCCACAAGGCGACGGTCGGTACGAAGCCGCATAAGGGGTCGGCGATGTAGGCGTCGACGATGCTCTGGTCGCGGCTGAGCCAGTCATAGCGGGTGCGCTGATTGGGCAGCTTGCGCCGGACCCTGCCCAGGGCGAGGAAGTCCAGCAGCGCGCTGCGGTGTTCCGGCCCGTACAGCCGCGCCAGCGTGTTCGCCAGCCGCCGGCCCAGGCGCGGCATGGGGTCCGGACGGAAGTCGGTGGCCGACAGTGCCAGCGCGTTCAGCTCGTTGCCGTGCTCGATGGCATAGCGCTGCGCCAGCAGCGAGCCCATGCTGTGGCCGATCAGGGCGTGCGGCAAACCAGCGTGGCGCGCGCGGATGTGCTGACGCACCAGATGGGCGTCGGCTATCAGCCGCTCGGCACCGCCGCTGGCGGCCACGAAACCGGCGCGGCTGCGATCGCCGGCGGTGCGGCCATGACCGCGCTGGTCGTGGGCATACACCGCGAAGCCGGCGGCGGCCAGGCGCCGCGCCAGATGATCGTAGCGGCCGCCGTGCTCGGCGATGCCGTGCAGGATCTGCGCAGTGGCGACGGGCGCGGGCGGTAGCCACTGGCGGACGAACAGACGCTGCCCGTCGCTGGTGGTGAGTTCGAAGTGTTGTTGTTCCATCGCCGCCGCTCCGCTCGATCAACGCTAACCATATCAGGCCGGCGTGCCGTCCCGCTGTCATCATGGGCTCTGGTTTTCCTGGGGACGGCGCGCTCGCGCCGCCACCCTGCCGGCCGTGCTCGAACCGCGGAAGAGCGCTGTGCCGAGCCGTAGCCGGAAGGCAACAGGGTCGCCAAATGACGACAGTGTGAACTGCCTCACACGGGCAACCCCAGTTGTGTGACTACCCCGACAAATCCGCCGTAGCTGCCTGCCTAGACTGGCCTTGTGTTGCAACCGGGCTCAAAAGGCCCGGCCAGAACCCGCTGGAGGCCCAACCGGTCATGGCATACGGAAAGCTCACAATTCACCGCCTATTCGCCGTCGCTTGCTGGCTTGCCGCGCCCGCCGTGGCGGCGCCTGCCGCCACGGCGGATTTTCCCGCCGAGGTTAGCCAGGCGCTCGCGTCGCCCGACTGCGACACGCTGTCGGCGCTGTATCGGCGCCACGACAGCCCGGCCGTGGCC
>Ga0182741_1005244_pt1 | contig 12172 bp, 15 predicted proteins | sample eDN5th37CBELigOP_FD_128874 | JGI IMG/M metagenome (GOLD analysis project Ga0182741, IMG submission 128874) | Enriched Organic Plus compost microbial communities from Emeryville, California, USA - eDNA 5th pass 37_C BE-Lig OP (version 2) (version 2) ...
CCCGTGACAGATGCGACAAGACGGCTAAAAGCAAACCCAATTTCGGCCAGCCCTCGCCGCCAGCCGTAGCGTGCGGGGCCTGAACGCAGGAGAGCGCATCATGGCTGACGTCAACCGGGGCAACCGGCCACTGTCACCGCATCTGCAGGTCTATCGCCTGCCACTTGCCGCAATCACTTCGATCATGACCCGCATCACCGGCCACGCCCTGGTCGCAGGGATCGTGCTGATCACCTGGTGGCTCGTTGCCGCTGTCACCTCGCCCGGCGCCTTCGCGGTGGCCGACTGGGTGGTGCGGTCCTGGCTCGGCTTCATCATCCTGACCGGCTCGATGTGGGCGCTGTGGTATCACCTGCTCGCCGGGCTGCGCCACCTGGCCTATGACGCCGGCTACGGCCTGGAGATCGAGGAAGCGCGCAAGTCCAGCCAGGCGCTGATCGCGGGCTCGGTCGTCTTGGCCGTGCTGACGCTGATCGTCTTTTTCGTGTTCTGAGGAAAGGGCAGGGATCATGCGTTACATCACCCCCCGCAAAGCCGCCGAAGGCCTGGGCTCGGCCCACGAAGGCACCCAGCACCACTGGGCCATGACCGTCAGTGCCGTGGCGCTGACCGTGCTGACGCCGCTGTTCATGATCGTCGTGGCCCGCGCCATCGGCCTGTCGCAGGAACAACTGCTGGCCTATTTCGGCCGCCCCTTCCCGGCGCTCATCACCGCTTTGTTCGTGATCGTGGGCATGGTCCACTTCATCAAGGGCACGCGGATCATGATCGACGACTATTTCCAGGGTGGCACCCGCAAGGCGGCCATCATCTTTTCCGTCATCTTCGGCTGGGCGGTGATCGCCGCCGCTGTCTATGCGCTGGCCCGGATGGGCCTTGGCGCGATCGTCGTCCTCTGAGGTTCCGCCATGGCTGCTTACAAATACGAAACGCACGAATATGATGTCGTGGTCGTCGGTGCCGGTGGCGCGGGCCTGCGCGCGACGCTGGGCATGGCCGAGCAGGGCCTGCGCACCGCCTGCGTGACCAAGGTCTTTCCGACCCGCTCGCATACGGTCGCGGCACAGGGCGGCATCGCCGCCTCGCTGTCGAACATGGGCCCCGACAACTGGCAGTGGCACATGTATGACACCGTCAAGGGTTCGGACTGGCTGGGCGATACCGACGCCATGGAATACCTGGCGCGCGAGGCCCCCAAGGCGGTTTACGAGCTGGAGCATTACGGCGTGCCCTTCTCGCGCACCGAGGAGGGCAAGATCTACCAGCGCCCCTTCGGCGGCCACACCACCGAGTTCGGCGAAGGCCCGCCGGTGCAGCGCACCTGCGCCGCCGCCGACCGCACCGGCCATGCCATCCTGCACACGCTCTATGGCCAGTCGCTGAAGGAAAAGGCCGAGTTCTTCATCGAATATTTCGCCCTCGACCTGATCATCACCGACGGCGCCTGCACCGGCGTGGTGTGCTGGAAGCTGGACGACGGCACCATCCATGTCTTCAACGCCAAGATGGTGGTGCTGGCGACCGGCGGCTATGGTCGGGCCTATTTCAGCGCCACCTCGGCCCATACCTGCACCGGCGACGGCGGCGGCATGGTGGCGCGCGCCGGCCTGCCGCTTCAGGACATGGAATTCGTGCAGTTCCATCCGACCGGCATCTACGGCTCGGGCTGCCTGATCACCGAGGGCGCGCGCGGCGAGGGCGGCTACCTGACCAACAGCGAGGGCGAACGCTTCATGGAGCGTTACGCACCGACCTACAAGGATCTGGCCAGCCGCGACGTGGTCTCGCGCTGCATCACCATCGAGATCCGCGAGGGTCGCGGCGTCGGTCCCAACAAGGACCACATGCATCTGAACCTGATGCACCTGCCGCCGGAAAGCCTGGCCGAGCGGCTGCCGGGCATCTCGGAATCGGCCAAGATCTTTGCCGGCGTCGATGTGACGCGCGAGCCGATCCCGATCCTGCCGACGGTGCATTACAACATGGGCGGCATCCCCACGAACTATTGGGGCGAGGTGCTGAACCCGACCGTCGAAAGCCCGGACCAGGTCTTCCCCGGCCTGATGGCGGTGGGCGAGGCCGGCTGCGCCTCGGTCCATGGCGCGAACCGGCTGGGCTCGAACTCGCTGATCGACCTGGTGGTCTTCGGCCGCGCCGCGGCGATCCGCGCCGGGCAGGTGATCGATCGCAAGGCGGCGATCCCCAGCACCAACAAGGAACAGGTGGACAAGGCGCTGGACCGCTTCGACCGCATCCGCAACGCCAACGGCTCGGTGCCGACGGCCGAGCTGCGGCTTGAGATGCAGCGCACCATGCAGGCCGATGCCGCGGTGTTCCGCACCGACAAGACCCTGGCCGAGGGCGTCGAGAAGATGAAGGTGATCGCGGCCAAGATGGACGACCTGAAGGTCACCGACCGCAGCCTCATCTGGAACAGCGACCTGATGGAGACGCTGGAGCTGACCAACCTGATGCCCAACGCGCTGGCCACCATCGTCGGCGCCGAGGCGCGCAAGGAAAGCCGCGGCGCCCATGCCCATGAAGACTACCCCGAGCGGGATGATGCCAACTGGCGCAAGCACTCGCTTGCGTGGATCGAAGGCAACGATGTTAAACTGGCCTATCGGCCCGTGCACCTCGAGCCTCTGACCACGCAAGAGGAAGGCGGGATCGACCTGAAAAAGATCGCACCCAAAGCGAGGGTTTACTGATGCGTCTTCCCCTGATCCTGACCGCCGCTGCGCTGGCTCTTTCCGGCTGCGTGGTGCAGAACCCCGGCATGGCGCCGGCGCCGCTGCCGCCGGTCGCGGCCCCCGCGCCGGATGCGGCGATCCGTTCCTCGGCGCGCGTCGTCGTCAACCGCGAGATGGCGCGGCGCCTGCCCGGCGCCAATGTCGCGCCCTATACCGATTGCGTGATGCAGAACGCCACCAGCGCCGAACTGGCCAGCATCGCCGAGGCCGGCGCGGCCGGGGCAGGGGATGCGGTGGCCGCCATCGTCGGCCGCCCGGCGACCACGCAATGCATCGCCGGCGCCGCGGCGGCGGCCAAGCGGGCCGCCTGATGGCCTGGCGCGGCGCGATTGGCCCCGGCCTTGCCCCGGTTCTGCTGGGGCTGGCGGCCTGCGCGCCCGCGCCGGTGCGGATCCCGGTCGCCGAGGCCGAGCGCGTCTGCATGGTCCAGGCGCTGGATGCGCGGTCGCCGCGGACCCAGGTCGGGCTGGGGGTCGGCTCGGGCGGCTATCGCGGCGGTTTCGTCAGCGTGGACCTGTCCTCGGACCAGAGCCTCGGGCGCGACCCGTCCCAGGTCTTCGACCGCTGCGTCCTCAACCGCTCGGGACAGATGCCGACGCGGCCGCTTTACCAACAGCCGGGCTGGGGGGTGCATTGACGCCCTCCGCCCAAGCCACCGCATGACGGCCTGATCGCAAGATGACGGCCTGACCACCAGGAGTTACCCAATGGTCCAACTTACCCTTCCCAAGAACAGCCGCATGCGGGTCGGCAAGACCTGGCCGAAACCCGAAGGCGCGACGAACGTCCGCCGCTTCAACATCTATCGCTGGGATCCCGATACCGGCGAGAACCCGCGCATCGACACCTATTTCGTCGACATGGACAAATGCGGCCCGATGGTGCTGGACGCGCTGATCAAGATCAAGAACGAGATCGACCCGACGCTGACCTTCCGCCGTTCCTGTCGCGAGGGGATCTGCGGCTCCTGCGCGATGAACATCGACGGCGGCAACCATCTGGCCTGCATCTTCGGCATGGACGAGATCAAGGGGGACGTGAACATCTATCCGCTGCCGCATATGCCGGTGGTCAAGGATCTGGTGCCCGACCTGACGCATTTCTACGCCCAGCACGCCTCGGTCCAGCCCTACCTGATCACCGAGACGCCGACCCCCGACAAGGAATGGCGCCAGTCGATCGAGGACCGCAAGAAGCTGGACGGCCTCTATGAATGCGTGATGTGCGCCAGCTGCTCGACCGCCTGCCCGAGCTACTGGTGGAACGGCGACCGCTACCTGGGCCCGGCGGCCCTGCTGCATGCCTATCGCTGGATCATCGATTCGCGCGACGAGGCCACGGGCGAGCGGCTGGATGCGCTTGAGGATCCGTTCAAGCTATATCGCTGCCACACGATCATGAACTGTACCAACACCTGCCCCAAAGGGTTGAACCCGGCCAGGGCCATCGCCTCGATCAAGCACATGATGGTGGACCGGATCGTCTGATTTGCACGGCCGTCATGGCCGGTATGCCGTGATATGCCGTTTGACGCCGCGTCGCAGAGGTAGATTTTTCTGCGGCGCGGCATTATCTTTTCCGGCGGGGAAGAGCATCACTTCGACCCGGAGACCTTCGGATGAAAACCCTTGCCGAGACCCAAAAACCCAGTGCCAACCTGACCGTGCTGAAGCCGGCCAAGTCGGCAGACCGCGTGGCCCTGGCCGTGCTGGAGCAGATGTACGGCTATTTCAGCTTCGATCCGATGCCGATGGAAGCCGACATTCGCCAAGCCGCCTGAAGCGCGGCGCCTTGCCCGCTCGCGCGGGCCTTCCAGCGCGGCTTCCCGGCCGCGCTTTTGTCATTCCCGCAAGGCGTTTGCTGCGCGCTTTCTTGGGTATTTGGAGAACAGAGAAGCCAGGCCACATCTCCAGCTTCTCTGTTCTCCAAATACCCATGCGGCAGGGCGGAGAGGCGGGATGAGAGCGGCTTGCGATGCCACGGCCGCGCGCATAGCATCGCCCCATGACCTGCATCATTCCCGAAGACGCTGCCGAACGCCGGGCTGTCCGCCCGGTCATCTGCTATCCGAACGAGACGCTGCCCGATCCGAACCTGTCCGGTTTGCAGGCGCTGCGGCTGACGGCGCGCAAATCCGGCGAATGCCTGGTGCCCCCGCGCGAGGCGCGTTGCTTTCACGTCCCGGCCGGGCATTTCTTTCGCATCACCAGCGTCGAGGGGCCGCAGGTCGGCGATCTGAATCTGTGGTCCGCCGCCGATCCGCGTGAGCGGTTCTATTCCGGCAAGACCCGTGCCCTGCATGGCACGCATCTGACGCGCGGCCATCGCATGTGGTCCAGCTTTCCGCATCTGCGCCCGATGGCCACGGTGGTCGAGGATACGCTGGAATGGTATGGGATCGACGAATACGGCGCCTCGGTCCATGATGTGATCGGCACGCGCTGCGATCCCTATACCCATCGCCTGCTGAACGGGCAGGACTACCACCATTGCTGCCATTCCAACCTGGTCAATGCGCTGATGGCCGAGCTGGGCCTTTCGCGCCAGGAGGCCGAGCCCCTGGTGCATGACGTGCTGAACGTCTTCATGTGCACCGGCTTCACCCGCGACACCGGCCAGTATTTCATGAAGGCAAGCCCGGTGCGTCCGGGCGACCACATCGAGTTCTTCGCCGAGATCGACCTGATCGGCGGACTTTCGGCCTGTCCGGGCGGCGATTGCGGCAGCGAGCATTCCAGCGACGCCGCCGCCTGTCATCCGCTGCTGGTCGAGATCTTCGCGCCGGCCCGGCTTGCGGGGCGGGCAGAACCGGAACCCAGCACCTATCGCTGGCCCTGAGGGCGGGCTAGAGCGAGATCGGCCGCATCACCTCGGGTTCGATCACCTGCACGCCCGGCAGGCCGGCCTTCAGCGCCTCGGCATCCTGCGCCAGCAGCGGGAAGGTCTTGTAATGGCAGGGGATCACGGTCTTGAAGTCGAAATACTTCCGCGCCGCCCAGGCCGCCCGGTCCATGTCCATGGTGAAATGCCCGCCGGCGCAGAGGATGCCGATATCGGGCCGGTGATATTCGCCCATCCACGCCATGTCGGCCATGATGTCGGTATCGCCCGAGACATAGATCACATGGCCTTCGCCGGCGATCATGTAGCCCGACTCGTGCCCGGCATAGACCGGTCCCTCGTTGCCGTCGAAGGACGAGGAATGGCTGGCATTGACCATCGTCACCTTGGCGCCGCCCAGATCGACGGTGCCGCCCTTGTTGAAGCCGATGCCCTCGATGTCCTGATGCGTCTGCCAGGTGTTGATCAGGTCGTAGATGCCGACGACCGGGATCTTCAGCTCGCGCGCGATCGACAGCGTGTCGCCGGTATGGTCGCCATGGCCATGGGTCAGCAGGATATGGGTGGCGCCGCGGATCGCCTGGTCGCGGCTGCCCTCGGGGAACATCGGATTGCCGGACAGCCAGGGGTCGATCAGGATTACCGCCTGTTCTATCTCCAGCCGGAAGCCGGAATGGCCAAGCCAGGTCAGTTTCATGGGAGGGCTCCTTTTTCTTGCGTCGCCGCATCCTGCCAAGCCGGGCGGCGGGCGTAAAGTTCTGCCTGCGCGAGTGCTTGCCCCGCCCCGGCCGCCCCGGTAAAACCCGGCGCAAGCGAAAGGAGCCTCCCATGGCGATCACCGAGGACGAAGCCCGCAAGGTCGCGCATCTGGCGCGGATTGCGGTCAAGGACGCCGACCTGCCCGCGCTGGCGCAGGAGCTGAACGGCATCCTGCATTTCATGGAACAGCTGAACGAAGTCGATGTCGAAGGCGTCGAGCCGATGACCGGGGTCGAGCCGATGCGGCTCAAGCGGCGCGAGGACATCGTTACCGATGGCGAGATGCAGGATCTGATCCTGAAGAACGCGCCCGATGCGCGCGAGGGCTTCTTTGCCGTGCCGAAGGTGGTGGAATGAGCGACCTGAACAAATTGACCATCGCCGAGGCCCGCGACGGGCTGCGCAAAGGCGATTTCACCAGCACCGAGCTGACCGAGGCCTGCCTGGGCGCCATCGACGCCGCCGGCGCGCTGAACGCCTATTCTCACAAGACCCCGGAAAAGGCCCGCGAAATGGCAGCGGCGGCCGACAAGCGCATCGCCGCGGGCGACGCGCCCGCCATGTGCGGCATCCCGCTGGGCATCAAGGATCTGTTCTGCACCCGCGACGTGCCGTCGCAGGCTGCGAGCCGGATCCTGGAAGGCTTCCTGCCGCAATATGAATCGACGGTGACGCAGAACCTGTGGGATGCCGGCGCGGTCATGCTGGGCAAGCTCAGCATGGACGAATTCGCCATGGGCTCTTCCAACGAGAGTGCCTGCTACGGCCCGGTGGTCAACCCGTGGAAGGTCGACGACCGGCAGCTGACGCCGGGCGGTTCCTCGGGCGGTTCGGCGGCGGCGGTGGCGGCGGACCTGTGCCTGGCCGCGACCGGCACCGATACCGGCGGCTCGATCCGCCAGCCGGCGGCCTTCACCGGCACGGTGGGGCTGAAGCCGACCTATGGCCGGGTCAGCCGCTGGGGCGTCATCGCCTTTGCCAGCTCGCTGGACCAGGCCGGGCCGATGACGAAATCGGTGCGCGACGCGGCGATCATGCTGGGCGCCATGGCCTCGGTCGATGCCAAGGACTCGACCAGTGCCGAGCGCCCGGTGCCGGATTACGAGGCGGCGCTGACCGGCGACATCCGCGGGCGTCGCATCGGCATTCCGCGCGAATACCGCATGGAAGGCATGTCGGACGAGATCGACGCGCTCTGGCACCAGGCGGCCGAGATGCTGCGCGATGCCGGCGCCGAGGTGGTGGACATCACCCTGCCGCATACGAAATACGCGCTGCCGGCCTATTACGTCATCGCGCCGGCCGAGGCCTCGTCGAACCTCGCGCGCTATGACGGGGTGCGCTATGGCCGCCGCGCGAAGCTGGGCGCCGGCGACGGCGTGGTCGAGATGTATGAAAAGACCCGCGCCGAGGGCTTCGGCCCCGAGGTGCAGCGCCGGGTGATGATCGGCACCTATGTGCTGTCGGCGGGCTTCTACGACGCCTATTACAACCGCGCCCGCAAGGTCCGCGCGCTGATCAAGCGCGACTTCGACCAGGTCTTTGCCGATGGCATCGACGCGATCCTGACGCCCGCCACCCCCAGCGCCGCCTTTGGCCTGGGCGAGATGTCGGGCAAGGATCCGGTCGAGATGTATCTCAACGACGTCTTTACCGTCACGGTGAACCTGGCCGGACTGCCGGGGATTTCGGTGCCGGTGGGGCTGGACCGGCAGGGCCTGCCGCTGGGAATGCAGCTGATTGGCCGGCCCTGGGACGAAGGCGGGCTCTTGAACCTTGCGCAGGGCCTCGAATCTGCGGCAGGATTTGCGGCGAAGCCCTCGCGCTGGTGGTGAGCGGCCTCAAACCGGAGAGAATGATGCGGAACCTGGCGATCCTGGCCCTGCTTGGCCCCGTTCTTGCCCTGGCCGGCTGCGGCGAGAATACGGGCTGGAACCCGAATTACAGCGCCATGCACAATGGTTCGCCCTATGCGGAATACCTGCAGGCGCGCGAGGTCGCGCTGCATGGCAAGGGTCCGGTGCCCAAGGTGATCCCGATCGCCTTGCCGGCGCAGGCGCCCACCGCGGCCCAGATCGCCGGGACGGCAGCCAAGCCGCGCGCTTCGGCTGCCGCCCGTCCCGTGCCTGCCCCCGCCACAGCGTCTCCGCCGGCTGGGGCACCGGCGGCGGCTCAGGCCGCGACGCCCTCGCTGGTGCGTTATGCGCAGCAGGAAAGCCAGGCGCCGGGCACGCGCAAATACCAGCGCAGCGGCAGTTCCGAATCGGCGGCGGCGCGGGCCTGCCGCAGCTATGCCAGCGCCGACGTGGCGCAAAGCGCCTTCCTCGCGGCGGGGGGGCCGGTGATCGACCCGCGCGGGCTGGATCCTGACGGCGACGGTTTCGTTTGCGGCTGGGATCCGCGCCCGCTGCGCCAATCCGGGCTTTGAGCCCTTCGCCCAATCACGGCGACCGGCGCGGGCAGCGGCCCTCGCTGGTCGTGCTCCATTATACCGGCATGGCGGACGGGCCTTCGGCCCGCGCCCGGCTCTGCGACCCCGAGGCCGAGGTCAGCGCGCATTGGCTGGTCCATGAGGACGGGACGACCGAGGCGCTCGTCCCCGAGGATCGCCGCGCCTGGCACGCGGGCGCCGGCTCCTGGCAGGGGCGCGAGGACGTCAATTCGCGCAGCATCGGCATCGAGCTGGTCAATCCCGGCGACCGTCCCTTTCCCGAGCCGCAGATGGCGGCGCTGGAGAGGCTGCTGGGCGCCATCATGGCGCGCTGGTCCATCGGGCCCGAGGGCGTGATCGCCCATTCCGACATGGCGCCGGGGCGCAAGATCGACCCCGGCCCGCGCTTCGACTGGCGCCGGCTGGCCTTGCAGGGGTTGGCGGTCTGGCCGGATGGATCGGGCGCCGACCTGTCCTTGGCCGAGAGCCTGTCCCGCATCGGCTATCCGGACGAACCGGCGCGGCTTGCCGCCTTCCGCCTGCGTTTCCGCCCCTGGGCCGACGGCCCCGAGGACGAAACCGACCGGCGCATGGCCGCGGCGCTGGCCTGTTCCTGGCTTCTTCCTTGTCCAAATATCCCGCAGGGGGAGGCCGCCGCGTCTGCGGCGGGCGGGGGACGCGAAGTCCCCCCTTCACGGCCCTAGAACAGCGCCTCGATCCGCCGGGCCTCCTCGGCCAGGCCGTAAGGCGGGTTCAGCACCACCATGCCCGAGCCGATCATGCCATGGCCCGGCCGTGCCGGCGGGAACCGCAGCTCGGACAGCAGCGCCTCGGGATGGTTGCGGCGCAGCGCCTCGACCATGGGCGCATGGCGGAGATCGGCCAGGATCGGATACCACAGCGCGATCACGCCGACATTCCACTTGCGCGCCAGCTGGGCGACATGGCGCGGGATGGCGTCGTAATCGGCCTTGACCTCATAGCTCGGGTCGATCAGCAGCAACCCGCGCCGCGGCATGGGCGGGCAGATCGCCTGCGCCATCTGGAACCCGTCCTGCCGGTGCAGATGCGCAAAGCCCGCGACCTCGGCCAGGGCCGCGTGTTCGGCCGGGTGCAGCTCGGCCAGATGCGCCACGTCGCCCGGCCGCAGGAAATGCCGCGCGATCAGCGGCGAGCCGGGATAGGCCGTGGCGCCATGGCGGGCACGCACCGCGTCCAGGGCAAGGCGCAGCGGGTGATCCGCGGCCAGCCAATCCTCGGACAGGGCGCGGGTGATGCCCGCCGCTGCCTCGCCGGTCTTTTCGGCCTCGGGTGCTGCCAGGTCGTAGAGCCCGCGCCCGGCATGGGTTTCCAGATAGCTCAGCGGCTTGGGCTTGGCGGTCAGATAGGCCAGCATCCAGGCCAGCAGCGCGTGCTTGTGCAGGTCGGCCAGGTTTCCGGCGTGATAGGCGTGCTGATAGGACAACATGTCCCGCGATTAACCCGATGGCCCGGAAATGAAAAGCGGCGGTGCCCAGGGAGGAGGAGGGGGCACCGCCGCGCAACGCTGGCCCAGGGAGGAGGAGGGGCCGCGTATGGGGCGCGGCAATGGCAGGGAGGAGGAGGCCATTACCGCGTGCTGCCGGTCCCAGGGAGGAGGAGAGGACCGTCGCATTCCGTTCCGCCTTGCGGCGGTGTTTTGGCGGCGCCCTCCAGGGAGGAGGAGGGGAGGGCGCCGCGCAGAACGGGAAGCCCAGGGAGGAGGGGGCTTCGCCGTGTCGGTTTGGCGGCGCCTCCGGGAGGAGGAGAGAGGCTGCCGCCGGACCGCGAGACCCAGGGAGGAGGAGGGGTCTCGCCGTATAGGGTGCGGCAATGGCGGGGAGGAGGAGGCCATTACCGCGTGCTGACGGTCCCAGGGAGGAGGAGAGGACCGTCGCATTCCGTTCCGCCTTGCGGCGGCATTCTTGGCGGCATCCCCAGGGAGGAGGGGGAGCCGCCTGCACCGTGAAGCCCAGGGAGGAGGAGAGGCTTCACCGTATCTGGCGGCGGCATCCTCAGGGAGGAGGAGGGAGGATGCCGCCTGAACCCGGACCCAAGGGAGGAGGAGTGGGTCGGGTGTTCTATTCGCTTACTTCGTGCCCCAGGCGGCTTCGTAAGCCACGCTGCGGATATTGCTGCGGCTCAGCCCCAGATCGGCCAGTTCGCGGTTGGACAGCTCGCCCAGTTCGCGCAGGGTCTGGCGATAGACCGCCCGGCGGGCCATGTGGTCACGCAGATTGGCCACGAATTTCGCGATCGCGCCGTTGCCGGCGATGTCGTTGCGGTGCATACCGCCATGGATCAGATCGAGAACAGCCATTTCATTCACTCTTTCGTCTTGCGGATGGCGCGGTCGGTTTTCCCTGTCGCGCTGTTGAGACGAACATGGGCCCTTTTCTGCATCTGCACAATGGCTGCGGGCGAGATGCTGCTATGCAGAATCGGCATGGCTGTTTCTGGGCTTCGGGGTCAACTCGTTAATAATCCGTGAATTTTTCAGGCCTTTTACAAGCTCGATCAAGTTTCTCTAGCGGATCGGTCGTATTTTACGCGGGGTCACAGGGGGTTAGCGTTATCAGCCCGCAAGCCCGGCTTGCCCATCCCCGCGCGAATTGCGATGCTGCGGGCGCTTTGATGCGGGGGTAGCCATGACCATCTCACGGGAACGTGTGCTTGCGGAACTTGCCCAGATCGCGGTTCCGGGCGGCGGCAACCTGGTTTCTGCCGATCTGGTGCGTGCGCTCAACGTCGAATCGGGCGTGGTGCGATTCGTCATCGAGGCGGCGGATGCCGGTTCCGCCCGCGCGCTGGCCCCGGTCGAGGCCGAGGCGCAGCGCCGGCTTTCCGCCCTGCCGGGGGTCGAGAAGGTGCAGATCGTCACCACCGCCCCCGCCGCACCGCGCGGCGCGGCGCCGCAGGTTGCGGCGCGCTCGGGCGGCGAGGCGCCGCCCAGTCTCAAGATCGGCCGCCACCCGACGCCCCAGGCGGGGCCGGCCCCGGTCAGCGGCGTGGCACGGATCCTGGCCATCGGCTCGGGCAAGGGCGGGGTCGGGAAATCCACGCTGACCTCGAACCTGGCGGTGGCGCTGGCGCGCAAGGGGCGGCGGGTCGGGCTGCTGGATGCGGATATCTACGGCCCCTCGCAGCCGCGGATGCTGGGCCTGACCGGGCAGCGCCCGACCAGCGACGGCCAGATGATCGAGCCGCTGCACGCCCATGGCGTGACCGTCATGTCGCTGGGCCTGATGATGAAGGAAGGCGAGGCCGTGGTCTGGCGCGGCCCGATGCTGATGGGCGCGCTGCAGCAGATGCTGAACCAGGTGAAATGGGGCGAGCTGGACGTGCTGCTGGTCGACCTGCCGCCCGGCAC
>Ga0182741_1005252_pt1 | contig 12159 bp, 10 predicted proteins | sample eDN5th37CBELigOP_FD_128874 | JGI IMG/M metagenome (GOLD analysis project Ga0182741, IMG submission 128874) | Enriched Organic Plus compost microbial communities from Emeryville, California, USA - eDNA 5th pass 37_C BE-Lig OP (version 2) (version 2) ...
AGGTTGAGGTAGCGCTTGATGCCGTTGCGCAGGATGCCGGTCTGGGAGGCGTTGGACTCGCCGTTGAACCCGGCCGAGGGGGAGACCTGCAGGTTGTCGCCGGTCCAGACGGAGTCGGCGACGGCGACGGCCTTGGTCTCCGCGCCGACGGTACCGGTGGCCACGTTCGATCCGGGTGCCAGGACGTTGCGGGTGGTGCCGGGGACGTAGGTGAATCCGTCGGGGATCTGGGTGGTCAGGGACGTGCCCGTCACCGGGGTGTCCTTGGTGGTGTCGTAGAACAGGCGGGCCAGGACCTGCTGACCACGCTCGGCGGTGACGGTGTCGGTCCAGGTGGTCCCGCCGTCGACGGAGTAGAGCAGGTTGGACTGGGTCTGGTCACCGGTCGCAGGCGCGGCGATGGCCATGGCGGACCCGGAGAGCGCGAGCCCTCCACACAGACCGGCGATCACGGCAGCGCGCGCCGTCCTTCGCAGTGTGGTTCTCATCGAGTTCTCTTCCTGTCAGGCCGGGAGCACCTCGCCCCCGACGCCGTGCAACCACCGTCGGAGACGGAGGTCACACCAACAGACGGGATGCCGACCCGCCGGTGACGGGGTGAGGCAGCGGGTGAGGCAGCGCGCTACGCGTCTCCGTCTCCCTGCTCTGCCGTCACCGCGTCGATCTCCGCCGCCACCCACGGTGCGATCCACGCCATGCCGGCGCGCGTGAAGTGCACCGTGTCCAAGTACACGGCGTCGCCCTCGGGCGTCTCCTGGATGCAGGCATCATCACGACACACCTGCTCGTCGAGCTCGAGCACGTGGACGTCGGCATGGTCCTCGGCGAAAGCACGGAGCTGGGCCGTGTGACACTCCGCCCACGCTGGCGTCACGACGTTGGTGTGCCGGCGGGACGAGGTGAAGAGCACCTGGCGACCGTCGCGCCCGGAGGTGAGTACCTCGTGCGCCGCCTCCAGCTGGCGGTCGTAGTGCGCGGCGTACTCCGCCGAACACGCGTCCATCCACCGTCCGTCCAACTGCATGCGGGTCGCGTCCCAACCCAGGGTGACGACGACGACGTCGGGGTCGTGCTCGTCGACGGCCGCGGCCCACCGCGGCTCCCACGGGTTGCAGCCCGCTCCGGGATCCTGGTCCACGTCGCTCTCCGCCGAGCGGCTCGTGTCCTGGCCGAAGATGCCGCACCCGTCGAACGCGGCGTCCGTCACCGTGAACTGCCCGGGCGCGTACAGCACGAGCGCGTCCGCGACGTCGTGCCCGAGCGAGTCGCCCACGACAAGCACCCGGCGCGCGCCCTCGCCCTGCGTCGAGTCCACCAGTCTCGGCGCCACCGCCACTCCACCGACCACCACCACGGCCAGAGCCGTGAACACCGTGACTCCCGCCCGGCTCCACCGGCGCAGACGGGCAGGCTCGCCGATGATGTGGTGGAGGAACGCCGCGAGCACGATCGACAACGGGAGCCCGACGATCAGCAGCACGGTCGGCCGTGGGTCGGGCAGACTCTTCGAGAGCGCCCAGAGCACGGGGACGTGGACGAGGTACAACGAATAGGAGAACTTCCCGATGCCGACGAGCGGCGCCGCCCCGAGCGCACGCGCGACCACGGTGTCCTCGCGCGTGAGGGACAGGACGAGCAGACCCACCAGGAGCGCGACGACCGTCAGCCCACCCGACGCGTAGAGCCACGGCTCCCGATAGCTCGGTGTGAGGACCGAGACGACGACGAGGGCCGTGAGCAGCACCGCGGAGAGCAGACCCCCACACCAAGAGGGGATCCGCCGGCGACGGGTCCGGACCCCGGCCGCGCGCCGCGCACCATCGGCGACGAGCGCCGCCACCACGGCACCGACGGCGAGCGCTGACCCGTGCGTGTGCGTGCCGAGATAGAGGGCGTCGGCGTTCGTCCCGTCGTACAGGAGCGCGGCGGCGAAGCCCGTCACCACCGCGAGGGCTCCGGCGAGCGTCCCGACGACGACGGGAACCCGACGCCGCGCGGGGACCAGTAGCAGGATCAGCACGAGGAGCGGGGGCCATACGAGGTAGAACTGCTCGGTGATCGACAGGGACCACATGTGCGCGAGGGGCCCGGGCACGCCTCCGGTCGCGTCCCAGTAGGCGTCACCGCGCGCGATCTGCTCCCAGTTGGCGACGTAGAGCAGCGAGGCGAGCCCTTGGCGCGCGAACACGTCTGCGTCCGTCGCGCGCCCGAGCTGGGCGACGGCGAGGGCCGACGCCCCGAGGACGACGAGCAGCGGCACGATGAGCCGCTTCGCGCGCCTGCGGTAGAAGGCACCAAGGCCGATCCGGCCGCGACGCGACCGCTCGCGCAGGAGCGTCAGCGTGATGAGGAACCCGGAGAGCACCATGAACACGTCGACGCCGAACAGCCCGGCCTCGTACAGCCCGGTGTGGTAGACGACGACGGAGAGCACCGCGACGCCACGCAGCCCGTCGATGGCGCGGTAGTACGTCGACGCCAGCGGGACGTCGTCGTGATGCCCGGCACTCCTGCTCGGGACGACGTCGACCTCACCCGCAGGAGCGCCGACCATGCCTCGGGTGACCGTCACCGGCGCGCGCCGTCCGAGCTGCGCCGTGCCGCGCTCTCCCGCAGTGCCGTGCTCGCCCCCGAGAGTGCGGTCGCACCGCGCGACGCCGCCCAGCGCAAGCCCGCGACGACAGGGGACGGACCGCTCGGGCGGGACGCCACCAGCAGCACCACCGCTAGCAGCCCGCTCAGGGCAGCGGGCACCACCGCCCGGTCGGGTGCGACGCCGACGCCGAACGCGACCGTGGCCGTTCCGAGCATGGACCCGGCGAGCAGGACGAGGGATGCCCGTGCGGCGCTCCGCGTCGACGCGACGGTGTTCGTGGACCGTGCGCGCCGGAACGCCGCCAGCGCGACGAGCGCCCAGCCGGCACCGAGGACGATGAGCCCTCCGCCCGCGAACCATCCCGTGACCGACGAGACCACCACGACGCGGTTATCCTGGGCCTTCGGCGGCATCTGCGAATCGACGGGGTAGGAACCGAGACCTGCCGGTCGAGGAGTGAGGTAGTCGCGCGCGGCGTCGTCCAGCGCGCCGACGGCCCGTCCAGGATGGGCGAGGAGGAAGGACCACACGGTCGACGGCCTGAGCACGCCGGCGTTGGCCTCTCGCTCGTCGCTGCTCTCGAACGTCGTGGGCGACGTCGTCGCGAGGTCCACCGCGCCGGGCGTCAGCCCGGTGGAACGCAGCTCCGCGGACGCCGCCTCCGGATCGAGCAGACCGCGCTGCGTCAGCATCGCCCAGGTCTCCGCGACCCGTGCCCGCTCCGACTCGCCGGCGACGGCCCAGACGGCCGGTGCGACCAGTGCGAGGACGGCGGCCACGGCCACCCCGTGGTGCAAGAAGCGCGCCGCCCACCGTCGACGGTCAACGCGGCTCCCGCGTCGCCACCACACGATCGCCACGTAGATGGCCACCGGCACCGCCAGCACCGCGGTCGTCGACCGCGCCCCGGTGACCAGGGCTGACCCGAGCACGGCGACCACCAGACCGGCCCACGCCCGCGGACCCCGGGAGTCCACCAGGACGAGCCCGGCAGCGAGCAGGAGCACGCCCAGCACCGCCGTCGACTCGGCGTAGAGCGACCCCGCGAACCCGACGAACGCCGCGTCAGCCACCACGAGCAGCAGACCCGTCGCGACGACCACCTGGCGGCGCACCGAGCCGCCGATCACGAGCAGGACGAGGGCGACGAGAAGGCCGCAGAGCGCCGCGTAGAGCAGCGAGACGAGCCGCAGGTCGACGACATCCTGGCCGAGGAGCCCGGCCACCCACCGCAGCGCTCCCGCGAGCCACGTCACGCTGCTCGCGTGCGAGGGGCACCCCTCGCTCCCGGTGGCCACCTCGCCGACGGACCAGCGCAGGATCGCGAAGTCGAAGAAGCGGGAGCCGCCCGCCGTCTCTGCCGTGAGCCCGGTCTGGCAGGCGTACCGGACGGCGCCACCGTCGTCGGCAAGCCCGATCGGGCCCGGCACGAGCGCGCGGACCGCGACGAGCAGCGACACGATCCCTCCGAGGAGGACCGCGAGGACCCGGGGGCGGTCGGCCTCGACGCCGGGATCGGTGCGGACGTGCCGCCGTGAGCTCTCTGTGGTCGGGTCGGTGCTGCGTGCCTCGTCAGGCTCGATGAGGCTCCAGGTCGTCGTCATGCCCCGACTGACGGAGCGCCCGGCCGGACGTGACGGGCGGTCCTGCTCGGGCATGCCAGGCGTTCAGCCAGCGGTCGCGACGACGGGCTGAGGGCTCGGCCCGTCGACGGCGGCTGCACCTTCGCGCACGCGGGCGGTCTTGTCCCAGGACGTCTCGCCACGCAGGATGCGGGCCAACGCCTTCCAGACGCACGCGAACGACAGGTAGTTCATGAGGATGAACGAGTTGCCCATGAGCAGGCTCTTGAGCACTCCCCACCGCTTGTCCCGCCGGTAGTACACCCATCCCGTCGCGAGAGCCGGCAGGAAGGCGAAGAGGTAGAACACCGTCGCCAGCACGATCACCGCGACGCTGTCACCGCCCGCGACGACGGCGATCTGGTCCCAGTTCAGCCCGAGCATGAGGAGGCAGTAGTGGAAGAGGATCGACCACGGGAGGTCGAGCACCCACGGGACCAGGCAGTACGACGTGAGCTCTAGCGCCTTCGCGTTGCTCAGGTCCCGGGCGCGCCAGATCTCCGGGACACGTTTGATCGCCATCATGTGCCCCTGGTACCAGCGGGTCCGCTGCTTGACGAGCAGGGGGAGCTTCTCCACCGCCTGCTGGTCGACCGAGGCGTGCGGCGTGGTCTGCAGCTCCCACCCCTTCAGTGCGAGCGTGATCGCGAGATCGAGGTCCTCGGTGAGCGAGGCGGACCACGGCCTCTCGCCCGCGTCGTCCAACGCCGACAACCGTGCGAACTGCCCGTTGCCGCCGAGGCTGACGGTGCCCGTCGCCTGGCGCCCGAACTGCGTCACTGCGGCGATACCCCAGAACTGGTAGTCCTGGTACCGGGTGAGGAAGGAACCCCGGTTGCGGATGCGCACCTGGAGCTGCACCCCCCCGACGTTCTCGTCCTCGAACAGCGGCAGGACATGGTCGAGAGCGTGGTCCGAGAGCCGCCCGTCAGCGTCCATGACGCAGACGACGACCTTCCCGGGGTCCAGGCCCCGCGCCGCCACGTCCTCGCGCACCCATGCGATCCCGTTGTTCAGCGCTTCGCCCTTGCCCTTGCGCGCCTCCGGGAGCACGCGTCGCAGGACTCGGACCCGATCTCCCCCGGCCTCCTCGGCGCAGCGGGCCGTGTCGTCGTCGGAGCCGTCGTCGATGACAAGGGTGGTCGTGCCGTCCAGGAGCGTCAACGCCGAGACGGTCTGCCCGATCACCGCGTCCTCGTTGAGGCAGGGGACGAGGAAGTAGACATCGAGGTGCTCGTGCGCCCGCGAGTCGCGCGACCCGTAGGTCGCCTGGCCCTGCACCCCGAGGCTCGCCCGCACGCGGCGCAGCTGCACGAGTCCCGAGCCCATCAGCAGGATGAAGTAGACCATCGAGATGCTGATGACGACCCGCGCGAGGATGTCGAGCACGACCATCACGGCTGCGCACCCTGCGCCCCGCGCGTCCTGCGACCGCGCCGACCGAAGAACCCGAGCCGGAAGAAGAGCACCAGCGCGACGGTGAGTCCGCCGAGCATGAGCGCCGAACCGAGCGTGTCGTGCACCCATTGGAACACCTCAGCCCCCCAGCGGACGATCGAGAGCACCATCACCTCGACACGCACGACGTTCAACAGCTCGAGGAAGACCCCCGCCCCCAGGGTCGCGAGCACGATCCTGACGACGCTCGAACGCCCTGTAGCGAGCACGAACGCCGCGATGAGAGCGAGCGGGACCAGGAAGTACAACGCGCTGCAGTCGGGGGTGATGCGCAGCGCGAACCACGTGCCGTCGTCACCCGCGACCCGTTCGAACGCAAGGACGGGCTCGTACGTCATGACCCGCACCTCGCGCGCGAAGACGAGGCCGGTGACCTCGCCCGCGAGTCGCGCCTCGAGCTGGCGGAACGCCTGCGCATGCAGGATCACCACCACCGAACCGACGACGAGCGCCGCGGCGAGCGTCCACCGCATCACCCGGTCGAAGACACGCGAGACGCTCCTCGGCACGAGCGGTACGGTCGCCTCCGCGGCGCTCACGGGTCAGGCCTCGACCTCTGCGACTGCCTCACGTCGGCGGCGCGAGGTCCGCAGCAGCAGCATGCCTCCCACCAGAAGAGCCATGGCGAGCGCGACGTAGGCGAACGTCGTGGCACCCGTCACTGCGAGCGCACCGGCGCCAGCGGTGGCCCCGCTGATGCCGGTGGTGATTCCAGGCGTGTTGTACATGGACTGCCCTTCCGTCGAGCCGGGCGAGATGCCCTGCGCGGATTCGTGTCACGGCAGGCGCAGAGCCCGTCGCTCGCAGGTACAGACGGTCCGCCGCGAAACCCGGTGATGGGGAGTTACTGTGATGTGCATCACACAAGGGCCGCCAGTCTCAGCCTCGTCTGTCTAGGCATGGCCGAGAAGAGCTCAACAGGTGAACCAACAGCTCCCTCGCGAGAGATCGTCGCCCCCTGGTCGTGGGGCAGTGGCCCACGAACCTTCGCACCACCCACCCACGTAGTGCTGCGCGCCATCCGCACCGGCGACTACGAGGAGCTGCGCACCTGGGACGCACCGGTCGTGACATGGAAGCCTCCGACGCCTCGGCGCCAGCGGCGGACCGCACGCCTCCTCGCCGCGCTCAGCGTGTGCTGTGTCCTCGGTGGTCTGCTCGTTCTGGTCCTGCTCGTCGTCACAGCCTGGTAGGCCGGCCTCTGTCGGGCGCAACGACATCACGCCAGGCGTAGGCCGGTTCTGGGCTGCCGCACTGGTCTACCCATCGAGCAGCCTCCGCACGAGCCGTCCGAGCCCACGCGAGTCGTCCGGGAGAGCCTCGACGCTGACACGGACAGGTGCCGGCAACGGGCCCGACGGCCGGTCCGTCCATCGTGCGAGCTCCTCGCGCACTCTGGTGGCCACGGCGGTCTGGATGGCGCCCAAGCCCTCCTGAGGAAGCCGCCAGGCGACGACGAGGGCGACACCGTCGACGTAGCACGTGGGCGAGGACGGGGGGAACACCCGTCGCAGCGACTCGCCGAGGGCGAGGTCGCGCTCCCATCTATCGAAGGGGCTGGACGGTCCGGCGCGGCCGTCGACCACCACGACGATCGGCACGTCGCCCGCCCGACCATGGCGATAGGAGGTGACGACCGCACCGCAACCGCTCAGGAAGTCGTCCACCGTCCCAAGACCGCTCAAGCTCGCATGGGGCGTCGCCCCGACCAGCATGCCCGACGTCCGCTCCCAGCCGTCAGCGAGAGCCGCGCCGACGGGCCCGGGAAGACCCACGCCGTGCAGGGAGTACAGGACCGCCAGGTCCCGGATGCCGTCGGCGATACCGACCCCCGCGTTCGCGCGCGCAATGCCGAGCATCCGCGCGGGCTCGGAGACATCCCGACCCTCCAAGTGGGCAGCCGCCGTGTACACGACCGCAGGAACCGCCCAATTCGCCAGCGCGCTCCAGCCTGCAGCGAGCGTCGCCGAATGCCACCGCTCACACAGTTCGTCGAGCGGCGTCCCTCCCCCTGTTCCCGTCGTGTTCGTTCTCATCGTGGAAAGGGACGCCCGAGACGCGGAATCATGACGGATCCACGACCACAACAATGCGACTCACCCGCCGAAGCACCCTCTGCCGGCACCACACGATCCTGTCCGACAACTTGGCGCCGACGGTTCAGGAGGATCGGTGCGCGGTGCCCGGCGCGGCTCAGTACAGAAGATCCCGGCGCGTGTGGTTCGCTGGTGCGTGTGCGTTCACCCGATAGCGTACTGGGGTGGAATCGCTTGGTATCCCTTCCGAGGTTTCCGTTACCTCTGGCGGCATATTCACGGACGGATCTGCCCGATGGCACTGATCGACAACGGCGTCTACGTCGCCGGTCGACGCGTCGAGACTCCGGCCAGCCTCGATGAGACGTATGAGTTGATGCGGAAGCACGGCGGGCTCGCCTGGATCGGCCTGTATCGCCCGAGCGAGCACGAGCTCGAGTCCGTCGCCGCCGAGTTTGACTTGCACCCGCTCGCCGTGGAAGACGCGCTCACGGGGCACCAACGCTCGAAAGTCGAGCGCTACGGCGACACGCTGTTCGTGGTGCTGCGCCCTGCCCACTACCGCGATGTCGAGGAGTCCGTCGAGTTCGGCGAACTGCACGTTCGTCGGCCCCGACTTCGTGATGACCATCCGCCACGCGGAGTCCGCCGACCTGGGCGCTGTCCGCCGACGCATGGAACATAACCCGGAACTGCTCGCCATGGGCCCCGAAGCGTGTTGTATGCCGTGCTCGATGAGGTCGTCGACGAGTACGAGCCCGTTGTCGCGGGCTTGGAGAACGACATCGACGAGATCGAGGATCAGCTGTTCGGCGACAGCGACGATGACGCGCTGTCCCGACGCATCTATGAGCTCTCGCGGGAGGTCATCCACTTTCAGCGCGCGGTCAAGCCACTGGCTGGCATCCTCGAGTTCTTGCAGCGCGGCTCCGTGAAATACAGCGTGGACCTTGAGCTGCAACGGTCCTTACGTGACGTGCTCGACCATGCGATCCGCATCGATGACCGAATCGCATCGTTTCGAGCGATTCTCGACAACGCGCTCGCCGTCCACTCCGCGCTAGTCTCCCGCCGCCACACCGAGGCCCAGCCTTGCCCAGAACGACGAGATCAAGAAGATCTCCTCCTGGGCGGCCATCATCTTCGCTCCGACCCTTGTGGGCACCGTGTACGGCATGAACTTCGATGTCATGCCCGAACTCGGCTGGCCACTGGGGTCCCCCTTCTCCCTCGGCCTGATGCTGCTGTTCGCGCTCACTCTCTACGTGATCTTCAAAGTCAAGAAGTGGCTCTAGTCAGTTGCCAGTACGTCAGCAGCTCCCCAGTGGCGAGACGTCCAGCCACGCCGGACTATGACGTTCGTCCTGTCCCAGATGGCGCCGCACCCTGAGCACGTCTCGGCGCACTTTGGGCCGACGAGACGAGCCCGAGTTGCTTCGCACGGAGCAGGGTCTCCGCCCGGGTGTGGGTCCCCAGGCGACGATAGATCTCACGAATCTGGGACTTCACCGTGTTGTGTGAGACGTACAGGCGGCGGGCAATCTCAGGACCACTCAACCCGTCGACGATGAGCTGGAGCACGAGAAGCTGACGCTCCGGTAGCAGGATCATCTCGTCCTCAGACGATGTCCTACATCCGAGCTGTGCTACCTGTTCCACGGCGGTCCGTTCCTCGCCCTCGAGCTCAAGGAGCAGGAGGTCCAACGCCTCCGACGAGGCCCACCGAAGCTCGAGCATCGCATTCGCCCGGCGCGCGAGGCCCAGCGCTCGCCGCATCTCTGCACGGGCCTGCTCCTTCTGCCCCATCGCGATGAGAGCGCTGGCCGCGACGGCGACGCCCTCGATGCGAGTTCTCGTCTGCAGGCGACGATGCCCGGCGAACTTTGCGACGTGACGGAACGCCTCGGCTGGCTTCCCGCTCGACGCCAGGGCGTGGGCATTGACGACGTCGCGGACGGGAGCAGACCGCGGCAGCGTGTCGATGACACGGATCGCAGCCGCGCCTCGGCCCGCCGCCAGGTGCAGGCGGGCGACGTCGTGCACAACGAGGAACGGCGCCCGCCGCTCGCTCGGATCGGGCTCGATACCCAAGCCTCTCCTCGCCGCCTCCGCCAGGAGGACATCGAGCGCAAGGTCGGGGGCGCCGCGAAGTTCGGCCATCACCGCGACAACGTGCATACGCAGGAACCACAAGTCACCTGTGGGCGTCATGATATTTCTCCCGAGCGTGGCCTTGGCCTCCTCCAGGCGGTGACCCTCCAAGTGAACCAGCGCACCAATGATCAGCGAGACGTCTCCCGCGCTCTCACGCCACCACGCCGGTGGGGCCAATAGGGACCGCGACTCGTGCACCCACTCTTGAGCGGCCACCAAGTCCCCGCCGGCCGCCTCCACGACCGCCATCAATTCACACGCCGCGGCAGCGACAGAGAGCGCGCCGGCTCGACTTGCCCGCTGCAAGGCCGACTCAGCATAAGTTGCCGCCGCGTGGCCCATACCCGCGCACAGCGCGCTCATCGACGCCTGCATCTCCAGCAGTGCCATGGCGACCGCTGTCCGGGGCAAGCGCTGCCCATCTTCATCGGCGCGAAGTTCCCTGAGCGCGCCCTGGGCCACCCGCACGGACTTCTCATACAGCCCCGCGCGGCGCAGTAGGGCCGCGCGGCAGAAAGCGTCCAGCGCCTGTGCGTCCGGTAACGCCGTCGCTGCCGAGAGGGTGTCCCCCGATTGCTCGTCGTGCTCTGTCAGCAACTCGACGCGCCCGCGGGTGGGTCGTACCGCCACCCGCAGGATGCGCAGCCTGCCCGAGATGCTCACCGGAGATCGTTCAACGGCGTGATTCCACAGTTCGTCAAAGCCAGGGCCGGGCCCTCCCGCCAGCAGATCAGTCCAGGCCATGACCAGCACCCGATCCACGACGCCTGGCTCCCGGGAGTCGAGCGCCCGCAAGAGCGCCTCCCACATGTCTCCGCGCGCGACATGCGCATCGACACGCCGTTGGAATCGCCGCACGTACCCCACAGGATCCAGGTAGTGCAGATGTGAGAGCAGACTCCGCCGCATCCGCGGCTCATACTCAAGGACGCCTACTGCCCCACCGACATGTTCGTGAAGGACCCCACCCTCCACGAGACGCCGTGCTGCCTCGCGCGCGTCGGGCGTGGCCGTCAGCTCCACGAGGTCATCTGCCCGGAAGAAAGGCTCTACGCAGGTATCGAAGAGGAACGGCATCAACTCAACAGGGACAAACGATCTGAGGGCCCGGGTCATCTCCCGACGCACCACGGCCAGGACCTCCTGCTGAAGATCCTGTCGATACCCGCCCGAACCCAAGGCGGCCACGGCCATGACGATCGCCGCCGGGAAGCCAGCGAGGCCATCAGCGATGACTTCCGCTACTTGCTCCGTGAGCTCGGCCCCCTTGGACTGGGCAAAGCGCACCGTCTCGTGCGCGCTCCAGGCCAAAGCCGACGCGCCCACCTCGACAAGACTCCCGTCACGCACGGCTGCTGAAGGGCGTGCGGTGCTGAGCACCACCACCCTGGCCCCGATCTCGGCCGCCGCTGCAAGAACCCCGGAGATAAGCTCTTCACGGCCCGAATGAATCTCATCGACGACGAGCGTCACAGGGCCCAAGGCTCGCAACAGGGCTCCGAGCTCTCGTGGCCCCCCACGATCGAGTTCTGCCGCAGTTGTGGACCGAAGCACGTACCTCACCTGATCGAGCACACGGCCCACCACATCCCGGACCCCGCCCTCGCCCCCACCCCGAGCAGGATCGACCACCGCAGCCGAGACCCAGATGATCACCTGACCGCGGGTGAGTTCGCCCCGCGCCCACCGCGCGACAGACACCGTCTTTCCAAAGCCGTGCGGGGCATGCACCAGAACATGCCGGGAGGTGCTCGTGAGCACATCATCCAGGAGCGGGCGCTCGATCGCCATCGCGGTCATTGCCACTCGCGGCAGAAGACCGTCCAGAGCTGCGGTCAACTCGGCCCGTCGAGACGCAGGCAACACCCCCGTACCAGTCAACACTAGGCGCTACCTACGACAGGTCGCTGACCCTTCAGCCCTACGTTCCCCCACACCATCGGGTGCCGCCATCGTCGCATGAACCCTACTGACGCGAGACAACCACCCCCACGACGGGTGATCCGTGCAACCTTGTGAGTCGCCCCGGTGAGTCCGGGTCAAGTCCCAGGGAGTGGTGTAGCGGCTGGTGATCCTTCGCGGGGTTAGGCGGTGAGTTCGAGGACGGGGTCGGTGTCTACCTCCGTTGCGGTGTTGGTCACGGTGGTCAGGCGGCAGCGGGCCAGGACTTCGAGGCCGAGGTAGCGGCGGCCTTCGGCCCATTCGTCGGTCTGCTCGGCCAGGACGGCGCCCACGAGGCGGACGATGGCGTCGCGGCCGGGGAAGATGCCGACGGCGTCGGTGCGGCGGCGGA
>Ga0182741_1005253_pt1 | contig 12159 bp, 11 predicted proteins | sample eDN5th37CBELigOP_FD_128874 | JGI IMG/M metagenome (GOLD analysis project Ga0182741, IMG submission 128874) | Enriched Organic Plus compost microbial communities from Emeryville, California, USA - eDNA 5th pass 37_C BE-Lig OP (version 2) (version 2) ...
CGGAGCCGTCCTCAGGAGCGATGAAGCCGAAGCCCTTCTCCGCGTTGAACCACTTCACAGTGCCCTGTGCCATGCTTTTCCTTCTCTTTCTAACACCGGATTCGACGAACCGCCGGGTACGCGGTCCGCCAGGTCCCGATTCCGACCGCTGTACTTCTCGAATCCCCCGCTGGAAGAGCCAAAGCACCGCGCTCGCAACCATCGATCCTGCGAGCGTGAACCTTCTCGAGGCACCGAACACAGAAGCTGCGACCGGGTGTCAGTCAACCACGTTCCGAGCCTGTGCAACAGTAGGAATAGGCACAAACGTGCCGATTCCTCGATCTTGTTCATGTGTCGGTAGCATTACCGACCGGTAGTTGTTTCTGCCGTGTTACGGGAGGGGCGTGAGCGCTCCCCCGGACCTCGATCCAGCCCGACCGTCTCGGAGTTCCGCGTGACCGGCCCGCCCCCTCTCCACCCCGGCGACGGCACCGCTCCCACCTACGGGCGTCTCCTCCTCGATCACCTGCTCGCCGGAACCCCCTCGGGCGAGACCCCGCTGACGCACGTCGCCGAGATCCCCGCCCGCGAGGCCCGGTACGGCGACTGGCCGCAGTGGGCTCCCGACCCCCTTGTCCAGGCGTTTCGGGAACGCGGCGTCGACCGGCCCTGGAGTCATCAGGCCGAAGCGGCCGAACTCGCGGCGAGCGGGCAGCACGTCGTCGTCTCCACCGGCACCGCCTCCGGCAAGTCCCTGGCGTACCAGCTGCCCGTCCTCGGTGCACTCGCCGAGGATCCGCACGCCACCGCCCTGTACCTGTCCCCCACCAAAGCGCTCGGCGCCGATCAGCTGAAAGCCGTCACCGAACTGACCTCGGCGACGGACACGTTGTCGACGGTGTGTGCGTGCGCCTACGACGGGGACACCTCGCCCGAGATCCGGCAGTGGGCACGACGGCATTCACGGTGGATCTTCACAAATCCCGACATGCTGCACCTGTCGCTGCTGCCCGCGCACGCGCGCTGGGCGCACCTGTGGCGGCGGCTGCGGTACGTCGTCGTCGACGAATGCCACGCCTACCGCGGGGTGTTCGGATCGCACGTCGCGCTGATCCTGCGGCGGGTACGCCGCGTGGCCCGGCGGTACGGCGCCGATCCGGTCTTCGTCCTCGCCTCGGCCACCACCGCCGAACCCGGAGCGGCCGCGTCCCGGCTCATCGGGGCGCCGTGCCGGGAGGTCACCGAGGACGGTTCACCCCACGGCCCGCGCACCGTCGCGATGTGGGAACCCCCGCTACTGAAGGACGTCACCGGCGAACACGGCGCACCCGTGCGGCGCGCGGCCGGCACCGAAGCCGGGCGGCTGCTCGCCGATCTCGTCGTCGAAGGCGCCCGCACCCTCGCGTTCGTCCGATCCCGGCACGGCGCCGAACTCGCCGCGATGGGAGCTCGCCGGTTGCTCGCCGAAGCGGCACCCGACCTCGTCGAGCGGGTCGCGGCGTACCGCGCGGGCTATCTGGCCGAGGACCGACGCGAACTCGAAGCCGCGCTGTCGGAGGGACGACTGCTCGGTGTCGCGAGCACCAACGCCCTCGAACTCGGGGTCGACATCGCCGGGCTGGACGCGGTGGTGGTCGCCGGATTCCCCGGCACCGTCGCATCGTTCTGGCAGCAGGGCGGTCGCGCCGGGCGGCGCGGGCAGGGATCGCTGGTCGTGCTGGTCGCGCGGGACGACCCACTCGACACCTATCTGGTGCACCATCCGCAGGCGCTGCTCGACCGGCCGGTCGAGGCCACCGTCACCGATCCGGGCAACCCCTATGTCCTCGGTCCGCAATTGCTCTGTGCCGCATCGGAGCTCCCCCTGTCCGAGGACGAGGTCGACGAGTTCGGTGCCCGCGAGGTCCTCACCGACCTCGCCGACCAGGGCCTGATCCGCCGGCGCCCGCACGGCTGGTTCGTCGCCCCCGGCGTCGAACCGCACGGCGACGTCGAGATCCGCGGCGGCATCGGGCATCAGGTGGCGATCGTCGAAGCGGACACCGGGCGCATGCTCGGCACCGTGGAGGCGGGACGCGCCCCCGCGACCGTGCACCCCGGCGCCGTGCACCTGCACCAGGGCGAGACCTTCGTCGTCGACGAACTGCACCTCGAGGACGGCATCGCGCTCGTGCACGCCGAGGATCCCGAATGGTCCACCAGCGCACGCGAGATCACCGACATCTGCTGCATCTCCGTCGACGAGATGCACGACCACGGGGCGGTCACCGTCGCGTCGGTGAGCGTCGAGGTGAGCCACCGCGTGGTCGGGTATCTGCGCCGGCTGCCCTCCGGCGAGGTGCTCGACCAGATCATCCTGGACATGCCCGAGCACACCCTCCCGACCCGCGCCGTGATGTACACGATCGACCCGGAGCTGCTCGACCGGAGCGGCATCACCGCCGAACGCGTCCCGGGTGCGCTGCACGCCGCCGAACACGCCGCGATCGGCCTGCTGCCGCTCGTGGCGACCTGCGATCGCTGGGACATCGGCGGTGTCTCCACCGATCTGCATCCCGACACCGGGCTGCCCACCGTCTTCGTCTACGACGGGCAGCCCGGCGGTGCGGGATTCGCCGAACGCGGCTTCCACCGGATCGCCCGGTGGCTCCGCGCCACCCGCGACGCCGTCGCCGCCTGCGAATGCGCGGCGGGATGCCCGTCCTGCGTGTACTCCCCCAAGTGCGGCAACGGCAACGATCCGCTCGACAAGGCCGGCGCGATCGTCGTGCTCGGGGCGGTCCTCGACGCGATCGAAGGATCGGAGCCCGCCTGATCACGTCCCGGCCGGTCCGGCCCGCGCCACCGCGGCCGCTTCCCTCCCACCGAACAGCGGAGACGTCCGTGCGGCGACCTCCACGACGGCGTCCCATCCCTCGATCCGGCACCCGCGCAGGCGCACCCGCATCCGGGTGACGATCGGGTCCGCGCTCCCGCACGCGGCGTCCGCTCCCCGGTCGAGCGCGGCAGCGACGGCCAGCGCCGACAGATCCGCCGCCGCCTGCACCCGATGACGGGTGACCACCGCACCCCCGAGGTGCACGGCCGTCACGGTGAGCGCGACCAGTGCCGCGGCGATCGCGCAGCCGAAAACGGTGGCGCTGCCCCGGTCGTCGCCGGAAGTCATTCCGCCGATTCGGGTTCGCGCACGGCCACCGCCTCCGCGGTGAGGGTCAGCATCGGCAGCAGCGGTGCGTCCGCGTCGATTCCGGCGACGAGCAGGTCGCCCTCCTCGGTGAGCGAGACCCGCGCACCGGCAGGAGCGACGCGCGTCGCCACCTCCACCGCACGGTCCCGGTCTCCGCGAGCGGCCAGGCGGGCAGCTTCCCGCGCGGCGTCCTGGCACCGCACCTGATGCGAGATGCTCAGCAGCGCACCGAGACACAGCACCAGCACGGTCACCAGGCTCGCGATCGCCAGGGCCGCCTCGACGGTGACCGCCCCGTCCTCGGCCGAGAGACCCCGCAGCCTGTGCCCTGCCGTCACACCGACGTCTCGAGCGCACGCTCGACGATCCCCGTGAGCGCCGAGACGATCGAATCGCCGGTGACCACGGTGTAGAGCACCGCACCGAAGGCCGCCGCCGCGATGGTCCCGATCGCGTACTCCGCGGTGGACATGCCGTCCTCGCGCCCCCACAGACCGATCATCCGCGAACGCACCTCGCGCAGAACAGTTTCCCGTGTCGACATCGTTCTCCCCCTTCATTCCACGGCGCGGACGCTCCGCGCCGACGCTCACATCAACCCGGCCCCCAGCACGTCCCTCGCCAGTCCCACGACCACCGGCACGATGCCGAGACAGACGAAGGCGGGCAGGAAACACAGTCCGAGCGGACCGCTCACCAGCACCCCGGCCCGGTCGATCCGCGCCGCGACCCGATCCTCCTCCTCCTGGCGGTGCCGGCTCGCGAGTTCGGCCACGGTCTCCGACAGCGGGGCACCGGACTTCGCGGATCGCCGTGCAGCCCGCGCGAAGTCGTCGAGAACACCGGAATCACCGGTGCCCTGCCACGCCTCGGCGGGATCGGCGCCGAGTTGCAGACGGTCGGCGCCGCGACGCAGGGCCGCGGCGAGGTCGGGTGGCGCCGACTCCGCGACCACGCGCGCCGCCGAGGCGGGCGGCATCCCCGCGCGCAGGCACGCGGCGAAAAGGTCGAACGCGGCCGGCAGGGCGTGCGGGTCGGGGCCGGCGCCGGGACCGGACGGCGAATCCCCCGACTCCCTCGTCGAGACGAGCCGCGTCGCGGCGTCCGGAACGGGGACGACGGTGAGCGCGCCCGCGCCGAGCAGCGCCGCCCACACGGCGCTCATGCCGCCACCCGGGCGGCGATCGCGTCGGTCCACAGCAGACCCGCGCAGGCGAGGGCCGTACCCACGACGAGCATCGCGCCGCCAAGACCCCCGGCGAGCAGGATGCCGAGCGGCGCGGCACCCATGAGCTGCCCGAGCCCCACGCCGAGCGCGGGCAGTCCCGCGAGGACGGAGGCGGTGGCCCGCGCTCCGGCGAGTCCGGCCTCGGTGCGGGCGCGCACCCGCATGCGGGCCGCGAGATCGGCCCGGGCGGCGGTGAGCAGTTCGGCGAGGGCCAGACCGTGTCGCTCCGACACCGCCCACACGTCCGCGATGCGGTCGAGGCTCTCGGCGATCCCGCTCCGGCCGTGCGCGTCCGTGGGAGCGCGCAGTCCGTCGGACGCCGACCCGCCGAGCCGCGCCCGGGCCGCCGCGATCCGGAAGGCGTCGGCGGCGGGACCGGTCGTCTCGCGGGCGGCGGTCTCGCACGCCTCGGCGGGATGGGTGCCGACCCTCAGGTCGGCGATCACGGTGTCCAGACCCGACAGCAGCGCGCGGCGGTGACCGTCGAGGGCGGTGTCCCGGCGGCGGGCGTGCAGGCGTCGCCAGGTCGTGCCGGCCACGATCGTGGCGGCGAGCGCGGGGGCGACACCGACCCACAGCACCGCGGCGAGGCCCGTCGCGGCGGCGAGGCCGAGGAGGGCGGGTCGCGGCGGCCGCCGTCGCGCAGATCCACCCCGACGAGGCCGGTCGCGTCGCAACCGCTCGGCCGCGGGCCGGTCCGGGACGAGACACAGCGCTGCCGCCAGGCAGAGCACGGTCGCGGTCACGGTGCCTCCCGACGACGCAGCAGGGTCTCGAGTCTCTCCATCCCGTCCCCCGGACCGTGCGCGTGGGTCCAGGCCGGGGCGACGATCACTCCGGACACCGGGTCGCGTTCGACCACCCCGATCTGCGCCAGCCGCCGCACCCCGTCGGCGCCCCGGTGGACGTGCAGGATCACCTGCACCGCCGCGACGAGCTGGCTGTGCAGCGCGACGCGGTCGAGCCCACCGAGGGCGGCGAGCGCCTCGAGCCGGGCCGGGACCTCGTCGGGCGAGTTGGCGTGCACGGTTCCGGCCCCGCCGTCGTGCCCGGTGTTCAGCGCGGTGAGCAGGTCGACGACCTCCGCGCCCCGTACCTCCCCGATGACGATGCGGTCGGGACGCATCCGCAGCGCCTGCCGGACGAGATCACGGACGGTGACCTCCCCGACGCCCTCCACGTTGGGGGCCCGCGCGACGAGCCGCACCACGTGCGGGTGAGCCGGCACCAGCTCGGCGGCGTCCTCGACGCACACGATGCGCTCGGTCGCGTCGACCGCTCCCAGCAGCGCCGCGAGCAGAGTCGTCTTCCCCGCGCCGGTGCCTCCGACGATCAGGAAGGCGAGCCGCGCCCGCACGATGCGTCGCAGCAATCGGTAGGCGTCCTCGTCCACCGCGCCCCGATCGCGCAGCGCCTCGAGTCCCTGCGTGGCCGGACGCAGCACCCGCAGCGACAGGCACGTGCCGCCCTGCGCGACCGGTGAGAGGACGGCGTGCAGCCGCACCCCGAACTCGCCGTGCCCCGGCAGGCGGCCGTCCACCCACATCTGGGCGTCGTCGAGGCGCCGGCCCGCGAACAACGCCAGGCGCTGGGCGAGACGCCGGACCGCGGCCTCGTCGGGGAACACGACGTCGGTCAGGTGCAGGCCGCTGCCGCGGTCCACCCACACCCGGTCGGGGGCGGTGACCAGCACGTCGGTGACGGCGGGGTCGGCCAGCAGGCTCTCCAGCGGACCGGCGCCGCTGAGCTCGGTCTGCAGGTGCCGCAGGGCCGCGAGCAGGTCGGAGTCGCCCAGAACCCCGCCCGACTCGGCGCGCAGCGCCGCGGCCACCCGGGCCGGGGTGAGTTCACCCGCTTCGTCGGCGAGCCGGTCGCGCACCCGGCCGAGCAGGTCGCCGTCGAGGATGTCGCTCATGCCACCCGCCTCGGGACGAGGCGGGTGGAGAGGGTGGCCAGCACGTCCCGGGCGGCTGCGGCCAGCGGTGATCTCGACCGCAGCCGCAGTCCGCCACGTTCGAGCATCTCGGCGAGTCCCGGCTCGGGGCGCATCGAGGCGAGCAGGTCGAGTCCCACGACGTCGGCCACGTCCTCGGCACGCAGACCGCCGGGTGCCGGGCCGCGCACGACCAGCCCGGCGGGATCTCCCCGTTCGAGGAGACGCCCCGCGACCCGCGCCGCGGACAGTGCCGCTCCGACGCGGGCGGGGGTCACGACGACCGTGAGGTCGGACAGGGTGAGCACGGTCTCGGCCACCGGGCCGAAGCAGCGGCCGACATCGCAGACGACCGTCGTCCCGGCGCCCTTCAGGGCCTCCACCACCGCGCCGGCCGCGGCGGGAGTGAGCCGGTCGGCGGCCTCACGGTCGGTGGAGAGCACGCCGACTCCGGGCCGCCAGGCCGGGGCGGCGTCGCGCAGGGCCCGGGCGGAGACGCGTCCGCCGTCCACGGTGACGCCGGACCATCGCACGCCGGGGCGTTCCTCGAGACCGGTGAGGACGTCGAGACCACCGCCGAACGGATCGGCGTCGACGAGCAGGGTGTCGTGACCTGCGGTCCAGGCGAGCGCGGCTGCGAAGGTGGAGGCCCCGGCGCCGCCGCATCCGCCGACGACGGTGAGGGCGACGCCGCTGCCCGCGGCGGGTTCACCGGCCGCCGAGACGAGCGCGAGCAGCTCCACCTCGTCGTCCGGCAGCGCGAGGACGTGCTCGGCGCCCACGGTGGCGGCAGCCTGCCATTCGTCCAGGTCTGCCGGTCCCGAACACACCAGCACGACGCCGGGCCGGCGGGGATGCTCGGCGGCACACACCGTGGCCGCGGCCCGGTCAAGGACGACGATCGCGGCGTCGGTCCACATCCGCCGTGGTACCGGCGGGGACGCCTCGTGGAGCGCGCGGTCGGCCGCGGCGGCGACGCGACGCAGGTCCGCGACGAGCGCGGGGTCGTCGATCAGGCCGAGGATGTCGTTCATGGCGGACAGCGTGCCGCCTGCGGGGCCGATTCCGGTCCGGAAAGCACCCGGACCGGCGGATCTGTGGATGAATCGGCGCCCTGTGGACAACTCGGCTGCGCGCACGGTCGACGGCAGCGCAGCGAGGCAGGATGCACGGAGAAGAGAAAGTGCCCAGAACAGACGACAGCCCTCGCCAGGGGGGAGGAGGCGAGGGCCGTCTGCGTTCAGCCCCGGGGGGTCGGGCTGAACACAACCCGAACCGAATCCGGGCATTCGCGATAGTACACCGTCGAGCACAGATGGTTGCAAGCTCAACTTCGGCGCGGCGCGCGGTCTCGCGCCCCCGGCGGGAACGCCCCGCACCTATTGTGGGGACGTGACTCATGCGCCCGCCGACCCGAGCACGACGGCCCCCTCGACCGCACGTACCCCGGGCCCCGGTCGCATCGCCGCCTTCTTCGACCTCGACAAGACCGTGGTCGCGAAGTCCAGCGTGCTGGCCTTCACCCGCCCGTTCTTCGAGGAGGGTCTGCTCAGCCGCCGGGCGGTGCTGCAGAGTCTGTACGCGCAACTCCTGTACATGCTGTCCGCCGCCGACCAGGCGCGCGTGGACCGGATGCGCGAGCACATCGCGCGGATGTGCAACGGCTGGGACGTCGAGCAGATCAGGTCGATCGTGGACAAGACCCTGCAGGACGTGGTGACCCCGCTCGTGTACGCGGAGGCGCAGGACCTCATCGCCGACCACCGTGCCCGCGGACACGACGTGATCATCGTGTCGGCCTCGGGGCAGGAGGTGGTCGAGCCGATCGCCCGGACACTCGGTGCCGAGCACAGTACCGGCAGCCGGATGCGGATCGTCGACGGACGGTACGCGGGCGAGGTCGAGTTCTACTGCTTCGGCGAGGCGAAGGCGGTGGCGATCCGCGAGATGGCCGAGCGGTACGGTTACGACCTCTCACGCAGTTACGCGTACTCGGATTCGGCCACGGACCTGCCGATGCTGCAGGAGGTCGGCAATCCCCGCGTCGTGAACCCCGACCGTCCCCTCCGCCGCGCGGCCGTCGAAAACGACTGGCCGATCTTGATTTTCGCTCGGCCGGTTCCGCTCGGCCGACGCGCACGGCCGTCGTTGCGCGCGCTGGTGACACTCGCTGCCACCCTCGGCGCGACGGTCCTGATCCTCGGTGCCACACGTCGTCTCGCGCAGCGACGGACCCACTGACCCCTCCCCGGAGCGCCGGCGAGAGCATCTGCAACACACCGGATTTTGGGGCTTGCCGACACTCCCACAGCGGGGTACAAAGGAGTTACGGAAGGACGGAAGGCCAAGAGCGAATCGGAAGAGAAGATTCGATCTCCCGACCGGACTTCCCAGCACGGACACCGAGTACCCACGCGAAGCCGATGCCACTATAAGGGCACGAGGTTTGTGGGCCTGCGACTCCGGACCGTCCTCGACGAAGACCTCGCACCCGTTGCGAGGACCGAATCGGCGACACCGGATGATCGCCGAGGCCGTTGAAACACAACCCATTTCAGCACGCATGGTAACCCGGACCGCCCGTGCTAGCGGGTGGCGACATCGATTCCGATCGATGAGCCACCCGCTTTCGTATACGCGAGAAGATCTGAACCGCAGGAGGTTTCGGTCGGTCAGCCCGCGAACGCCTCGGCGATGGAGCCGGCCTCCCGGGCACCGGCCTCGAGCGACCCGCAGCAGAACAGCACCCAGCCGCCGACGCCCTCGGCCGTGCCCGACGCGAAGCCCTCCAGCCCGTCGCGATAGGCCGGCACGCGGCGCATCCAGTGCACCTCGGGGACCCCGAGATTGCGGGGATCGAGCCCCGACGCGACACACACCAGCCGGGCCGCGGCCCGGGCGACGATCCCGTCGGCCACCCCGAAGGGTTTCAGCACGGCGAGTTCACCGTGCACCACAGCGGCGAGCACCGGGGCCGGTGCGCCGGTTCCCCCGGTGACGAGCTGGGCGAGGGCATCGAGACGCTCCCCGACACCCGGCTCGACGCGTGGGCGGCCGAGCCGTTCCGCATCGTCGACGAGGTCGGCGGCCGCGAGGACGTGGAGCCGGGCCAGCGCCTGCAGAGGTGCGCGGCGCCAGGTCGCCACCGAGTTGGCGAGTGCGTCGCCGTCGAGCGACTGCGCGACCCGCAGTGCCCCGGCGAGGATCGGGTCGCCCTTCTCCCCCGGCTGCGGCAACTCCATCGAGCCGCCGTCGATCGCCGCCGACGCCCGCGCCGCGCGCACCGACGCCTCCGCCGCGGTGTTGGCCCAGCCGCGCCGGTTGGTGCGGTGACGGTGCACCTCCGCGAGGGCGTCGCGGGCGCGGTCGGCGGCGTCGCGTACGCCCGGGAGGTCGACGAGGGGCTGAAGCGGGTCGGTCACGTGCACGACGGTACAGTCGAGGCCCCGGCTTCCGGACGAGTGGTTCCCCCGGTGTGCACACAGGCCGTTCGTCGCGTGAAAGCAACCGATCGGCGACTGTGACGGGGTTGCAGCCCGATGCAACGGTGCGGCCCGAGTCACAGGTGACTACGCTCACAAGCGCAAGAAACACCGAACGACCCGGAAAGGCCCGCAGTATGACGAGCGCAGCCCAGGAGCACGAATCGAAGGCGTACCCGCCGAGCCCGGAGTTCGCCGCCACGGCCAATGCCGGTCCCGAACTGCAGGCTGCCGCGGACGCCGACCGGCTGGCGTTCTGGGCCGAGCAGGCGAAGCGGCTGGACTGGGCGACGCCGTGGACCGAGGTGCTCGATTGGTCGGACGCTCCGTTCGCGAAGTGGTTCGTCGGCGGGCAGCTCAACGTCGCCTACAACTGCGTCGACCGGCACGTCGAGGCCGGCAACGGCGACCGGGTGGCCATCCACTTCGAGGGTGAGCCCGGCGACAGCCGTTCCCTGACCTACAACGACCTGCTCGCGGAGGTCTCCCGCGCGGCGAACGCCTTCACCGAGCTCGGCCTCGTCGCCGGTGATCGGGTGGCGATCTACATGCCGATGATCCCCGAGGCCATCGTGACGATGCTCGCCTGCGCGCGGCTGGGCCTGACCCATTCGGTCGTCTTCGGTGGCTTCTCCGCCTCCGCGCTGCGCTCACGCATCGACGACGCACAGGCCAAGCTCGTGGTCACCGTCGACGGCCAGTGGCGCCGTGGCCAGGCCGCACCGCTGAAGGCCGCCGCCGACGAGGCCGTCGCCGGCGCCGAGTCGGTCGAGCACGTGCTGGTGGTGCGTCGCACCGGTATCGACGTCGCCTGGACCGAGGGCCGTGATCTGTGGTGGCACGAGACGGTGGAGAAGGCCTCGCCGGAGCACACCGCGCAGCCGTTCGATTCCGAGCACCCGCTGTTCATCCTGTACACCTCGGGCACCACCGGTAAGCCCAAGGGCATCATCCACACCTCGGGTGGTTACCTGACCCAGGCGTCGTACACCCACCACTACGTCTTCGACCACAAGCCTGGCCAGGACGTGTACTGGTGCACCGCCGACATCGGCTGGGTCACCGGGCACTCCTACATCGTCTACGGCCCGCTGAGCAACGGCGTGACGCAGGTGGTCTACGAAGGCACCCCGAACTCGCCGAACGAGCACCGGCACTTCGAGATCATCGAGAAGTACGGGGTGTCGATCTACTACACCGCCCCGACGCTGATCCGCACGTTCATGAAGTGGGGCCGGGAGATCCCCGATGCACACGACCTGTCGTCGATCCGTCTGCTCGGCTCGGTGGGCGAGCCGATCAACCCGGAGGCCTGGCGCTGGTACCGCGAGGTCATCGGCGCCGGCAAGGCCCCGATCGTCGACACCTGGTGGCAGACCGAGACCGGCGCGATCATGATCTCGCCGCTGCCCGGCATCACGGCCACCAAGCCCGGTTCGGCGATGGCGCCGCTGCCCGGCATCTCCGCGAAGATCGTCGACGACGAGGCCAATCCGCTCGGGGCGGGCGGCAACGGTTATCTGGTGCTCGACCAGCCGTGGCCGTCGATGCTGCGCGGTATCTGGGGCGACAGCGAGCGTTACCGCGAGACCTACTGGTCGCGCTACGCCGAGCAGGGCTGGTACTTCGCCGGTGACGGTGCCCGCTACGACGAGGACGGCGCGCTGTGGGTGCTCGGCCGCGTGGACGACGTCATGAACGTCTCCGGTCACCGCATCTCCACCTCCGAGGTCGAGTCGGCGCTGGTGTCGCATCCGGCGATCGCCGAGGCCGCCGTCGTCGGCGCCTCCGACGAGACCACCGGTCAGGGCATCGTGGCGTTCGTGATCCTGCGCGAGCACGTCGAGAACACCGGTGAGCAGCTGATCAAGGAACTGCGCGATCACGTCGCAGTGGAGATCTCCCCGATCGCCAAGCCGCGCCAGATCACGGTGGTGCCGGAACTGCCGAAGACCCGCTCCGGCAAGATCATGCGGCGTCTGCTGCGCGACGTCGCCGAGGGCCGCGAGCTCGGCGACACCTCGACGCTGGTCGATCCGGCGGTCTTCGACGCGATCCGCGGCAAGTAGCCCGGACCGCTTTCCTCCGCACCGACGCGGCCCGCTCCTGAAGGAGCGGGCCGCGTCTGCGTATTCATACCTACTTCACGTCGCGTTACTTATGAATTGTCCCAAAGTACGTTTCGGACCCATTGGAACCGGGAACACTATTCGATTTGTCCCATTGAGGTTTTCTCACCAGGCCGGTGCTTGTAGGTGAAGAAGCACGAGGGCGGCAGCAGCGATCGAGCCGATCCTCCACGGACACAGACTGACTCGTTGCAGCGCCTTCCACCGGGTCTTCAGCA
>Ga0182741_1005254_pt1 | contig 12158 bp, 11 predicted proteins | sample eDN5th37CBELigOP_FD_128874 | JGI IMG/M metagenome (GOLD analysis project Ga0182741, IMG submission 128874) | Enriched Organic Plus compost microbial communities from Emeryville, California, USA - eDNA 5th pass 37_C BE-Lig OP (version 2) (version 2) ...
CGCCTACGACCACATCGTCGGCCAGCACCTCGGCACGGACGATGTCGTCGCCGCGGTCTCCCATGGCGGCGCCCTCGCATGGATCGCCAGCCGTCTCCATGGCGACCCGGATGACGTGTGGCCATACGAGCGCGCCGTCTTCGGGAATGCCTCGGTGAGCGAGATCCTGATCGACGAGGACGGCTCCCACACCATCGGCGCCTGGAACCAGACCGACCACCTGACCGTCGAGCAGCGTTAGCCCGATCCGGAACGCCCTTTCACGTCGATGGCATCCGGAGCCGTCGAGCCGCCCGCACCGGGCGGCTCGTTCACGTCTCGTGAACTGCGGAGGATTCCGGCGGAACGAGGCGGTCCCCGGCATGCGCCATGCGCTTGCTGCGCTACCATTGGTAAAGAGACACACCATGCATCAGCCCAAGGATCGAAAGCCGCCGTCATGCAACTCCGCGTTCTCGCCGTATCGGATGAAGTCGACCAGCGTATTTACAGCTCAACCATTCGCGACCGGATGGGCGATATCGACATGGTCATCTCCTGCGGCGACTTGCCCGCGAGCTACCTCGAGTTCCTGACGGACGCCCTGCATCGCGAGGTGTATTATGTCCTCGGCAATCATGCCGAGGAGCTCACCCGCGTCGGCGAACGGGGCATCCCCCGTCATCCGGAAGGGTGTACCGATGTCGGTTTCAAGGTCGTTCGCGATCCGATCACAGGCATCATCATCGCCGGGTTGCCCGGATCGCCTCGCTACTCCGATCGCGACCCGGTGCAGTTCACCGAATTCCAGATGAAATGGCACATGCTCCGCATGGCCCCGAAGCTGCTCTGGAACCGCATCCGGCACGGCCGGGCGCTCGATATACTCGTGACCCATTCGCCACCCCGGGATGTTGGCGACCGGGAGGACGAGGCCCACCGTGGGTTTCAGGCCATGCACGGGTTTATCAAGTGCTGGAAGCCGCGCTGGCATCTGCACGGCCATATCCATCTCTGGGACCGGACGATCGACCCCGAAAACAAGCTCCACGACACCACGATCATCAACGTCTACCCGTACCAGCGGCTCGATCTCGACTTCCCGGGTCTCCCGGAGCCCGAGCGGATCGAGCCCGCGCCGGATTCGATCCGGTCCGAGCTGGACATGACGGGCCTGGAGGCAAGTGACCAGACATGATTGACGACCAGGTGCGTGGCGATTTCGATCGTGCCCGCAACAAGGCCCTCTTCAACGAGCTGGTATCGGCGGTTGGGCGGCGTGAGAACCGCCTCATGCCCTTCCACGAGCTTCGCAGCCGGCTGGTCCCCGAAGGCGAGAGCTATCGTGGCCTTCAAGAGGTGCCGGTCTCGAAGATCGTCGGCAGCATGGACCGCTTCCAGGATTTCGACCGCGCCTTCCTGCCCCGCGGGAAGGGCACGAAGTCGCGCTGGCAAAACGTCGATCGCGCCTACTACCAGGATGTCCGGCTCCCGCCGATCCAGCTCTACAAGGTCGGCGATGTCTACTTCGTGAAGGACGGCAACCACCGCGTCTCCGTTGCCCGCGAGCGCGGCGTCGAGTTCATCGATGCGGAGGTCATCGAAGGGCATGTCCGCGTCCCGATCAGCCCGGACATGTCGACCGAGGAGCTGCTGATGCAGGCCGAGTACGCCGAATTCCTCCGGCGTACCGACCTCGACAAGCTCCAGCCCGACCATGACATCCGCCCGACCCGGCTCGGTCGCTACGAGGAGATTTGGCAGCATATCGAGGGGCATCGCCAGTGGCTGTCATCGATCTGGCACCGCGAGGCGACCGTCCACGAGGCCGTCAACGACTGGTACGAGTACATCTACATGCCGATCATCCAGGTCGTCCGCGACCGCGAGGTGCTGAAGGAATTTCCGCGCCTGACCGAGGCCGATATCTACCTCTGGGTCATGCGCACCCGCTTCCGGCTCGAGCAGGAGCTCGGCGAGGATGTCGGCCCCGTCGCGTCCGCCGAGAACTATGCCGACATCATGAAGCAGCCGCTGACGCTCTGGGACAAGATCCGGGCGCTCATCGCGGGCTCCGATACCCGCCGCTCCCCGGACCCGGTCGAGGAAACCGAGCGCCGTCGCAACCGCTTCCGCCGCTGGCTCAAGCCCCGTGCACGCTAGCCGGAATCGTCTTGTCGTGGTGTCAATGTTGCGGTATCCATAAATTGTCAGGGGAGCGCCCGTCACCCCCGTAGGAGCAACATCATGAACGCCCGGCAAGCGGCATGAACGGCCGTCCCGACGGTGGTGAGCGCGCATCCTCCGAATGGTCGTTTTGTCAGATTGAGGAGGCCGTATGGACACCCGTATCGGTTCGCGCTTTCAATCCCGTCGATCGTTCATCAAGACTACCTCGCTCGGGGCAGCCGGCATGGCCGCCTGGGCCGCGCACCTGAGGCAAACATCCGCCATCGCGGCGCAGGCCTCGGGAGAGGTCCGGCTCACCGGTGGCGCGGCATCGCCCGAGGAAGAGGAGCTGCTGCGGCAGGCGCTGGAGACGTTCCAGCAGGAGTTCCCCGACATCACGGTGAACTACGAGCCGATCGCCGCCGATTACCTCGTCAAGCTCCAGACCGATATCGCCGCCGGCAATGCGGCCGACGTCTTCTATCTCCAGATCGAGTTCGCGCAGGACTTCATGTCTCGCGGCGTCGTACTGCCGATCGACGACTATATGGCCGCCGACGGCGTCTCCGACAGCGACTACTACCCGGGTCTGATCAGCGCCTTCAAGTGGGAAGGCCAGACCTACGGCCTGCCGAAGGACTGGTCGCCGCTCGGCATGGTCTATGACACCGCCGCGCTGGAGGCCGCCGGCGCCTCGGTGCCGACCACCTGGGACGAGCTCCGGGAGGCGGGACAGGCGCTGCTCGACGCGAACGGTATGCCGGGCATCGTCATCGACCCGAACTTCGACCGCTTCGTCATGTTCCTCTACCAGGCGGGCGGCAACGTGACCAACGAGGACGTCACCGCGATCACGCTGGACGCGCCCGAGGTCACCGAGGCCCTGGAGTTCTTCTACGGCCTGTACCAGGACGGCATCACCGCAACCTCCGCCGATGTGGGCGCGCAGTGGCCGGGCGACGCGATCGCGCAGGGGCTCGCCGCGATCGTCTTCGAGGGCAACTGGATGTTCCCGTTCCTCGCGACCAACGCGCCGGACCTGGAGTACGGCGTTGCCGAGCCTCCCGCCGGGGCCCAGAAGGGCACGCCGGCGTTCACGGTCGCGTACTCCATCTTCAACGGCACCCAGAACCCGGATGCGGCATGGGCGCTGGTGCGCTACATGACCGGCCCTGACGGCATGGCAACCTGGACGTCGCTCGGCCTCGCGATGCCGTCCCGCCCGGACCTTGCCGATCAGTGGCTGGAGAGTTTCCCCGAGCGCGAGCCGTATATCGCCGCCGGTGAATATGCGACCGGCGTGCAGTACGGGCCGGGTGGCCAGAACTTCTCCGCCGATGCGAACGCCATCCTGCAGTCGCTCTTCGCCGGCCAGATCGACACGGCCGAAGCGCAGGCCCAGCTGGTGCAGGCGGCTCATGATGACCTGACGCTCGTCGGTGAAAGCGCCTCGCCGGAGGCCTCGCCAGCATCGTGATCCGGACGCCCGTCACCCTGGCACCAGGGTGACGGGCGTTCCCCGGTGCGGCGTTTAGTCTTCACGGCCTGGTGCTAGTCAGGGGTCCTGAACCATGGCTGCAATTCCCCGTCGCGGGCGTTCTCGCGATCCCATGGCCCGGGAGGACGCGATTGCCGGCTGGCTCTTCGTCCTGCCGGCGCTTGTCCTCTTCGGAACGTTCATTTTCTGGCCGATCCTCCAGGTCTTCTGGCTCAGCGTCCACGAGTGGAGCGTCATCACGCCGGAGCGGCCGTTCGTCGGGCTGGACAACTTCCGCAACCTCTTCTCGGATGGCGACTTCCACATCGCGTTGCGGAACACGCTGTGGTTCTCGCTCGGCGTCGTACCGACCCAGACGGTGCTCGGGCTGGTCCTCGCGGTGCTTGCCAACCAGAAGATCAAGGGACGCGGGTTCTTCCGGACGGCCTTCTATTTCCCGTCCATCAGCTCGTCCGTCGTCATCTCGATTATCTTCCTGTGGCTCTACTCCCAGCGGGGCTTGATCAACTTCGTGCTGCAGCAGATAGGGTTCCCGACGCCGCGCCCGCCCTGGCTGGCGAACCCGAAAGGCGTCGTCGAGATGCTGTTGAACAGCGTCGGTATCGAGAACGTCTCGATGTGGCTGGCCGGTCCCAGCGTCGCCCTGCTCTCGATCATGTTGATGAATATCTGGACCACGATGGGCACGATGATGGTGGTCTTCCTTGCCGGGTTGCAGGACATCCCGTCCGACGTCTACGAAGCCGCCGCCATCGATGGAGCCAGCCGGCGCCGCCAGTTCCTCGACATCACCGTGCCCTTGCTGCGGCCGGTCGTGTTCTTCGTGGTCACGCTCGGCGTCATCGGCACCTTCCAGGTCTTCGACCAGATCTTCGTGATGACCGACGGCGGCCCCGCGAAGTCGACGATCACGCTGGGCTATCTCATCTATCAGGAAGGCTTTGGCGGATTCGCGATGGGGTACGCGGCGGCGATCGCGGTGGTCCTCTTCGCGATGATCATGACCATCTACCTGATCCAGCAACGCATCCTGGGGAGCAGGGACTGATGCCGACGATGATGCTGTCTACCGCTGTTGGTGAGGAAAGGGGGCGATATGGCCGCTGCTGATCCGGGTCAGGCGACCGCTCCGCTTGCGGCCGCGACGACCGCCACGGCCGCCGATGCGCCGCGCACCCCGATGCCCCGGGGCAGGTCACGGATGGATCCCGTGATCCTCGTCATTGCCTACGTGGTGCTCACCCTCGTGGCGTTGCTGATGTTCGTGCCGTTCGCCTACGCCGTCGCGACGTCGTTCAAGGCGCCACCCGAGGCGCTCAGCCTGTCGTTCCGCAACATGTTCTGGCCGGACGAGCCCACCATCCGCGCCTACAAGGTCGCGCGCGAGTCGAACGTGGTGCGTTGGTTCTTCAACAGCGTCCTCGTCGCCCTGATCTGGATCATCGGGCGGGTCATCACCTGCACGATGGCCGGGTACGCCTTCGCGCGGATCAAATTCCCGGGCCGGAACATCCTCTTCCTGATCGTGATCAGCACCCTGATGATTCCGTCCATCGTGACGATTATCCCGAAATTCATCATCCTGCAGAATCTGGGCTTGCTGAACAGCTATGGCGCCCTGACCGTGCCGTTCCTGACCGACGCGTTCGGCATCTTCCTGATGAAGCAGTTCTTCGAGTCGTTCCCGAACGAGATCGAGGAGGCGGCGCGGGTCGACGGCGCGAATCGGTGGCGCATCTTCTCGCAGGTCGTCGTGCCGAACGCGGTTCCGTCGATCACGGCGCTGACGATCTTCACCTTCCAGGGAAGCTGGAACGCCTTCCTCGAGCCGCTGATCTTCATCAGCGGCAGCCGCACCGACCTGTTCACGCTGCCGCTGGGTCTCGCGATGTTCCAGCAGACGTATTACACGGACCAGCCGACGCTGATGGCGATCTCCGTCATCACGACGGTGCCCGTCGCGATCTTCTTCGTCATCTTCCAGCGCTACTTCATCCAGGGCCAGACATCGGCCGCCGTAAAGGGGTAGGCAGCAGGACGCAAAACGGCCCGCCACACATGCTGTGGCGGGCCGTTTTGGCGTACGTCGTGGATTAGGCGAGCTGCGGGTCCAGCCGCTCGCCGGCGCGAACCAGCATCCGGGCGATTGTGCGCCGGACGCCGCCGAGGCGCTCCTGGTGCGGCGTGTCGTGCCGGGTTTCCCGCTCGTCGCGATGCAGGTACGGCGCGACCAGCCGGTCGTGCCGGCTCGCCTGCTGCGTGATCTCCCAGCGGGTACGCGGCCGGCCATTGCGCCGCGTGTCCTGCAGCATCAGGTCGGTGTGGGGGGTAACGAGGTGGGTCGGGATGAACATGGAAACAGGTCCTCACTTCTCGGTGCGACATCGTCGCCGCACCGCGATGACCGCGGCGATGCGGTCATGTCTTGCCGTGTCGCGCACGAATCCGGGGCCCGACGAGAGCGTCCCGAAGAGGCCAGGATGACGTATGCGCGTTGGTTTATCGCTATAGGGAAAGTATGCGGCCCGGGTGTGCGGCGTTCCTGCGCCGCCGCCGTGTGCCGGAGAAGTTTCCCACTCCGGTGGGTCGCAATGACCATAGTACGACCCGGTAAAGTCGAATGCAAGGGGTTCTCGAACACTGTTTGTGTATACAGGCACGAATACCGATTCAAGCGCTTTAGCCCGGCGAGTCGGCCCGCGTAGCGGGCTCCGGTATTGACGTAAGGTCATCGACCGGCATAATGGGGCGTACCCGGGTCCGGACAAAAGCGCTTGCGTCCGCAAGCGTGACCGCGCGGTGGCGAGTGCCATCCGTGCGCCATGTCACCGGCTTCGCGCCCCGTTCGCGCCGGTGTCCTGAGACAGGAGGCCGGTCATGCGAGCATGGCGATGGTCACGGTTGACGACCCTTCTTGGCATCTTCCTGGTTCTTCTTCCGCTTTTCTCTCCAGCCGCAGCCATGCAACAGGCGGGGCCCAGCCTCGATCCTGCCAACATGGATCTCTCCGTCGATCCGGCGGAGGACTTCTACCGGTTCGCCAACGGCGGCTGGCTCGATAGGACCGAGATTCCTCCGGACGAGGCTGAATACGGTGTCTTCCACGAACTTCGGGATTTGACCAACGAACAGCTTCTGACGGTGCTCAACGATGCCGAGGCAGGTGGGCAGCTTCGGGAGGGCAGTGGTGAGTGGAAGGTGAGCGAGCTCTACCGGCAAGGTAACGACATGGACGCTCGCAATGAGGCCGGAATGGGCCCGATCCAGTCAATGTTGGACGAGATCGACGCGATCTCCACGATCGAGGCCCTGCACATCTACCACGAGACCGCCTACCAACAGTGGTTGACGGGCATCTTTGGCGTCTACGCGGATGTCGACTTCATGGACAGTACGGTCTATGTCCCGTACCTGACCGGGCCGGTTCTCGGGTTGCCGAGCTACGATTATTACCTCGAAGCGAACGAGGAGAACGACGCGATCCGGGATGCCTATCTCGACATGCTCACTGAGCTGCTCGTGCACGGTGGCTACACGGATGCCCAGGCACGTGACGCCGCCGAAGGCGTCTACGAGTTCGAGCGCCGCGTGGCGAAAGAGCTCCTTTCCCCTGAGGAAGCGCAGGACATCTCGTTGCTCTACAACCCAATGTCACTTGGTGACCTGGAGAGCGCCTACCCCCTGATGGACTGGCAGGGCTTCTTTGATGCGCTTGGCTTTGGCGACGCCAATACGATGATCGCGCTTGAGAAGCGTTATCTGGACGCCCTCGGGGACATTGTCGCCGAGACGCCTCTCGATACCCTCAAGGACTTCTATAAGGTCGAGGTGTTGCTGTCGTTCGCCAATTACCTCGATGAGGACATCGGCGCTACCGTGTTCGATTTTTACGGAGGCTTCCTCACTGGAGCTATGGAGCAGCGTCCGCTCGAAGAACGCACATTGGAACAGACGAACACCATGATGCCGGACGCCATCGGCAGGCTCTATGTGGATGCGTACTTCCCACCCGAGGCCAAGGAGGAGATCACCGCGCTGGTTGACGCAGAGATTGCGGCGTTTCGTATCCGACTGGAAAACAATCCCTGGATGTCGGATGAGACGCGTGCGGCCGCTATAGAAAAGCTGGATGCTATCTCTGTCAAGGTCGGCTATCCCGACCAGTGGCACAGTTATGAGGCCGTCGAGATAGGTGATTCGTACGTCGAATCCTTTCTTACCGCGGCGGTGGCAGAGTGGGAGCGAAATCTCGCGAAAGTCGGTGAGCCGGTGGATCGAGGCGAATGGATCATGTCACCGCAAACGGTCAACGCTTACTACAACCCGACGATGAACGAGATTGTATTTCCAGCAGCCATCCTTCAGCCGCCCTTCTTTGAGTACGGCGGGGACCCAGCGGCGAACTTTGGTGGAATCGGGATCGTGATTGGGCATGAACTCACGCACGGCTTCGACATTACTGGCTCGCAGTTCGATGGTCAGGGAACCCTGACAAGCTGGTGGACAGAGGCAGACTACGCAACGTTCGATACATTGAACCAGCGGGTCGCTGACCAATACAACGACATCGAGGTCCTTCCAGGCGTGACCGTGAATGGCCAGTTGACTGTTGGCGAGAATGTCGCGGATCTCGGCGGTAACCAGATCGCATATGATGCCCTGCTGATCTACCTACGGGATGAAGGCGGGATGATGGTGAGTCCAGTCGCCTCACCGATCTCTGTGGTGTCTGCGACGCCGGTCGTTGCCATGGAGTTTGAAAGCCTCACTCCCCAACAGCGTTTCTTCCTCGCCGCTTCGACCGTGTGGCGGTCCCAGACGCGCGACGAGGCACTTCGCAATCAGGTCATGGTCGACTCTCACTCACCGGCCAGCGTTCGAGGGGTCGTTCCACTGCAAAACAATGACGCGTTTTACGAGGCATTCGACATCCAGCCCGGTGACCCGATGTACCTGCCGCCAGAAGAGCGCATCGTGATCTGGTAGATCGGGGCATTGCCCTGGTGAAAGGAGGTGTCCGGCGCAAGGGACGGGATCGAGCCCTCTTCGTCATCGCACCATGAAGATCCCGACAGGAGTCCGTCTATGAGACGTTTGCCTTCAATCACCACTACCGCACTTGTCCTCGTCCTCCTGTTCCCGGCGATCGGCGCCAGCGCGCAGCAGGAGCCGGTCCCCGTGCCTGAGGCCACCGCCGAGACCGCCGCCGTGGGCGAGGCCGGACCCCGGTTCGAGACCGGGACCGGCCGGTACACGATGGAGGAATTCGTCTCCATCGTGATCCAGGACACCACGGTCATGTGGTCGCAGCTCTTCGATAGCTGGGGCCTCGCCTTCGTGCCGCCCGCCGTGGTCACGGTCGGGGAGGGCGCCTACGCGCGCTCGAGCTGCGGCATCAGCGTCGGCGATCCGCAGGCGAAGGACAACCTCACGCCGATCCTCTATTGCCAGTATGGCGGCGAGCTGGGAACGCAACAGATCGGATCCGCGAATGTGTTCGAGAACCGCTTCGCGTACAGCCCGGTGCTACTCGTGTCGCTCCCCTGGCTAGAACGATGGGCGTCCAGTAGTGGAGCCCCGCCCGAGGCGGCCGCCGCGTACCGGCTGGTCCATGAGTACAACCATCATGTCCAGCGCCAGCTTCGCTACATCGACCACACCGGAGGCGGCGCTGGCGACCTGTCCGATGAGCAGGTCGAGCTCGGAGCCGAATGCCTGACTGGCGTCTGGGCCTATTCGGCGTACGACAAGGGCACGCTGGATCAGGCGGACGTCGAGACCATTCAGCGCGCCGCCTGGGACGACCCCTCCAGCCTCGCGGAGGAGTTCGGCCGCGAGAATAGGTATGGAACACAGGAGCAGCGCATCGCGTCATTCCTGTTGGGATACGATCGCGGCAACGCCGCTGCCTGTTTCGAAGGAATGTGATCCGGGACCTTGTCTAAACGATCACCGGGCCGGGCGACTCCCGGACGCCCGGCCGATGTTCGCACAGGAGGATCTGCCTCATGTCCACAGTGAGCGTGTCGGCTGAGCGGAGGATCTCTGCGCCTGCCGATCGCGTTTACCGCATCCTCGCGGACTATCGCGAGCACCATCCACGCATCCTGCCGCCGGCCTTCTCCGATTTCACTGTCGAGGAGGGCGGCGTCGGCGCTGGCACGGTCATCCGGTTCAAGGTAGCGGCCGGAGGGCGTACCCAAACGTTTCACCAGCGCGTCGAGGAGCCGGAGCCGGGCCGTGTCCTGCGTGAGCAGGATATCGATGGCACCCGCATCACGACTTTCACCGTCACCCCGGATGGTGAAGGCTGCGTCCTCAACATCGAGACAACCTGGCCCGCCGTCGGCGTGCGGGGCGTCGTAGAGCGCCTGCTGGCCCCGCGCATGTTGCGACCGATCTACGAGGACGAGCTGGACCGCATCGCCGCATACGCGCGGGACAATCCGGGCATCTGACCCACGGGCCACGGGCATGGAGGAGTCGTCGTGAGAGGCTGGATCTCGCTGACCCTGGATCCCGATATCACCTCCGGTATCGAGCGGCTCGATCGCGACATCTCCGCCGCACGGCGGGCTCCCCGGTTGTTTCACGACGAGCTCCGGCCCCATATCACCCTCGGCATCTTCGGCGACATCGACGTTCCGCCCGCCATGACGGCGCTGGATGAGTTCGCCGCGTGCTTTCCCGCATTGCCGCTCACCTTCGCCAGTCTCGGCATCTTCCTGCTCGATCCGCCGGTCCTCTTCGCCGCTCCGGTTGTGACGTCGAGGCTGCTTGAGCCCCATGCCTGGTTGCATCGGCGGCTGGACGGCATAGCGCTCCGGCCCGATCCGGCCTACCTCCCGGGGTACTGGGTGCCGCATTGCACCATCGCCGCGGAGCTTCCATTAGGCGCATTGCCCGGCGTCGTTACCCTTGCCAGCCAGCTTCCGATGCCGCTGACGGGGCAGGCGTCGGGCATCTGCCTTGCCGCCTGCCCGGGCGGACCGGTGCTCCACGCTGTACCTCTGCCTTCGGCCTCTCACGAGGAGCGGCCGCCTGGCGGCTGGTGAGCCCGACCCCGAGGAGCACCAGTAGCCCGCCGAGCACCTGGTTGACGGTCAATGGCTCGCCCAGCAGCACCATCGAGAGCGCGACCCCGACAATCGGCTTGAGATTGCCCAACACCGCACCGTGCCCCGCCTCCAGATGCGTCAGACCGTATCCGCACAGGATGAACGCGATCGCCGAGCACCCGGCCCCGAGGTAAAGCGCCAGCATCCCATCCTGCAGTGTCAGCGGCTTCGGTGATGTCCGCGTCATCTCCAACATCGCCACCGGCAAGAGGAACATCAGCCCGTAGCGCGTGCTCCCTGCGACCAGCGGGAGCGCGTCGGTTGCGGCGAATGCGCGGCGCCCCAGGACGGTATAGAGCGCGAAACTGCTCGCGCTCGCCAGTGGCAGCAGGCTGCTTGCGGCTCCGGAGATCGCCAATCCGCCCGGGCTCGCCATCATCACGACCGCGACGCCTGCCATGGAGACCGCGAGGCCGAATGCGCGTGCGGTGCCGGGCCGCTCCCCGAGGAGCAGGATGGCCATGCCGACCGTCAGCACCGGCGTTGCGGCGCCGATGAGCGCGGTGGTCGTTGCGTCGGCGAAGAGCAACCCGACGTTCTGGCAGGCGCAAAAGAGTGCGACGCCCGTCAGCCCGAGCAGCGCGGGCGTCCGCCCCATTGCCATGCCCTGACCCCGCCGGGCGAGGATCATCCGGAGGATCAGCAAGGCGACCGCGACCCGAACGCTCGCCAGGAGCAGCGGCGTCATGCCGTCGAGCGCCGCCTTGCTCGCTGCCGCCGATCCGGCCCACAGCACGTTCGCTCCGGCGAGCGCGAGAGCCGCCAGCGTGCCCGCCGGCACGGCAACGCCGCTGCGCAGCTCCGTATTCGTGCAGGTCCCGTGAGCAGTGGTGGAGTGGACGACCATGATGCAACCTGTCGGGTAGGACGGCGGATTCGTCGCCTCCTACAGTGCCGAAGCATGACGACAGGTACATCGGCAGGAATATCCCAATTTGCATATAGGCGAGACCGTCGATGGGTAGGAATTGCCCACCGCACCCGTTGCCTGCAGACAAGGGCGATCCCGAGCCCAATGGGTAGTAAGGGGTCGTTCCTTCCCCGCCATCACCTCTGGCATCCCGTAGGGGCGGACCCCGTGTCCGCCCACCCCGCGCCAAAAGTCCTCGTCATCCTGGGCGGAGCACGGGCCCGCTGCCGCTTCTCGCCCTGCGGGCTCGGCCGGAGGACCCTGCGCGAAGCGACGCACCCGGCAACCCGCTCCGCCATGAACCAATGCGCCTCGCAGCCCCGGCCCTGTCTCCCTATACCTGGCCATCCTGGCCGCCTTGAATCGTCACCACCCATACACGCCAAGACGCCAGGTTTCCTCTATACACGGAAACTTGGCGCCTTGACGCCTTGCCTCTCATCCTGTTCGCTCCCCGTCCCGAAGCATCACCATCCAAGATGCC